>Ga0308159_1002922_pt1 | contig 18513 bp, 15 predicted proteins | sample PhyCR1_FD_201040 | JGI IMG/M metagenome (GOLD analysis project Ga0308159, IMG submission 201040) | Phyllosphere microbial communities from UC Gill Tract Community Farm, Albany, California, United States - DLSLC.R1 | ecosystem: Host-associated > Plants > Phyllosphere > Unclassified | place: USA... | reverse complement strand
TGAACCTGCATGCCGCCAGGGGTTTCGGCGTCTGGTGGGCGGTGCGGCTGCTGGCGGCGATGGCCATGGGGCGCTGGCGCCGCCATGAGGACCTGATCTCCCGCGAGGCCACGGCCCTGGAGATCGTCAGCCGCAGCCGCCATGTGCGGGTGATGAATGATGGTGAGGCGATGCTGCTGGAAACCCCCTTGCGTTACATCATCCGCCCCGGCGCGTTGCGTGTACTGGCCCCCGCCCCCCAGGCGGACGGCCGGAGAGAGGATGCGGCATGAGGGTGATCGACCATATTTCCGACCTGCATTTCGACCGGATCGACGCCCTGGCGGCGGAAGCGCTGGTCACTGAGTTGAACGACCACCCGGCGCACCTGGTCGCCGTCAGCGGCGACCTGACCATGCGGGCGCGCAACCGCGAGTACCGCGCCGCCGCTGCCTGGCTGGGCCGGCTGAAGGCGCCGATGATTGCCGTGCCGGGCAACCACGACATTACCGCCTTCTATCCGTGGGAGCGGTTCATGGACCCGTTCGGCCGCTGGCGGGCCCATGTGGCGCCGGAGACGGAGCCGCTGTGGCAGGACGACGAGATCGCGGTGATCGGGCTGAACACCGTCATTCGCGGCGGGCTGCACCTGTCCTGGGAAGGCGGCCGCGTCGGCAAGCACGGGCTGGAGAACTTGCTGGAGCGGCTGGAGGCGCTGCCCAGCAACCTGTTCCGCATCGTCGTCGCCCACCATCCCTTCCTGGCGCCGGAGGAACGGCCGGACACCCCGCTGGCCAAGCACGCCGCCCCGGCGCTGGAGCGGCTGGCCAAGGCGGGGGTGCGGCTGATCCTTTCCGGCCACTTGCACCGCGAATATGTGCGGCTGCATCGTGGTGCCGCCGGCCCGCGCACCGGCCTGCTGCGCCGGCAGCAGCCGGACCTGATGGTGGTGCAGGCGGGCTCCGCCATCTCCACCCGGCTGCGTGGCGACCCCAATGCCTTCAACCGCATCATCATCGAGCAGGGCACCGCCCGCATCGAGCCGCGGCGCTGGAACGGCACCGCCTGGGTGCCCGCCCCGGCCCCCGCTTGGCCACAGGAGCGGGTGACTGACATGGCGGCCCGCGGCGCCGCCGAGTAGCGGTGCTGCCGCGCTGCCGGCGCGCTTCCCCAGGCCCCCGCCCCGGCGTATGGCCAAGGCGCATCTTCTGGCTTGGAGGCCTCAGGCAATGACGGGCAGCGTGCGGCAATTCGGTGCGTACAGCGTGGTGCATCTGCTGGACGGGGTGTTCGAGCCGTCCTCCGACGTCCTGCTGCATCCAGGCGGCGCGGCGGCCCGGCAAGCGCTGATCGACCAGGCCGGGCCGACGCTGCGGATGGAAGTGAACTGCTTCCTGCTGCGCGGCCCGGACGGCATTGCGCTGGTCGATGCCGGAACCGGCGATGCATGGGGCCCGCAATTGGGCCATGCCCGCGCCGCCCTGCACCAGGCCGGCGTGGCGCCAGAACAGGTGGCGCGGGTGTTGCTGACCCACCTGCATGGCGACCACGCCCTGGGCCTGCTGCACGGCGCGGACGGCACCACCGCCTGGCTACCGCGCGCCGAGATCCTGGTGCCCGAGGCCGACCTGCACTTCTTCACCGACCCCGCCGCCCGCGCGGCGCTACCCGTGGCGCGGCACGGGGCCTTCGACATCACCGCCAAGCTGCTGCACGCCTATGAAGGCCGCATCCGCCCCATCCCTAGCGGGCCCGTCGCCGCCTTCCCGGGTATCGAGGCGGTTCCCCTGCCCGGCCACACGCCCGGGCATACCGGCTACCTGCTGCACGGCACGCCGCACAGCCTGCTGCTGTGGGCCGACCTGCTGCACCTGTTCACCACCCAGGCCGCCGACCCGGATGCCGGCCTGGCCTACGACATCGACCCCACCCTGGCCGCCCAGAGCCGCCACGCCGCCCTGGCCCGCGCCGCCGCCGAAGGCTGGGTGGTGGCCGGGGCGCATGTACCGGGCTTTGGCGTGCTGGAAGCAGCAGGGGCCGGGTATCGGGTGGTGCGGGCCTGAACGCAGGACAGCGAGGAAGGCCGGGGAAGGAATTCCCCGGGCCCCTTCTTTTATGTCTGCGAGTTTGGGGTGGGAGTTGCGTGGCGGGCTTTCGGGAGTTCTGAAAGCTGCAGCGGTTTTGGAGTTCGTTCCAAAACCCTCCTGCGTTGGTCGCGACGATGTTTTCCGCGGCAGCATTGCCGATGGATTGGCTGATGATTCCGTTCCAGGCTACCGCCTTCTCCACCCTGGCATGAACTATCCGGGCTGCACCTGAACCAGCAGATTTTCAGACTCTCCCGGCGTGACTGGTTCACATGGATTCTGAAAACATCCGCCGGGCATCGTTCGACCGCTTTCATGCCGTCCGATGATTCAATCCCTACGCGATCACGCACTGAGCTTACCGCCGGCGCCTCAAGTCTGCGAGTTCGCTCCAGCGTTTCCTGCTGCTCCCCTGATCGCGGCGCTGTGCCTCCTCGCCTCGCGCCGCTCACACGCCGCGCCGCAGGCTCCATCGAGCCGAGAGGCCTTGCAGCAAACCCGCCCCACCCCCACCCGCAAAAACTGACAGAAAAAAGATGGGGTCCGGGGAATTCCTTCCCCGGCCTTCTTCCCACCGCGCTCCGCCAAGGGCGAAGCGATTCAGACCACCCGCCCGCCATCGGCATAGCGTGCCTCGGCCAGGTCGATCTCGCGCACCATGCGGGCCAGGGTGGTGTCCTCGATCTGCCGGGCACGGCGCAGGCGGTACAGCGCGTCGCGCTCCGCCTTCAGACCGGCCAGGCGCAGGCGGCGTTCGATGGCGGCGATGCGGGCGTGGCGGTCGGCTTCCTCGGGCGCCAGCTGGGTGCCGTCCACCTGCCGGCGGTAGGGTTCCATGCTGAGCGTCGCGGCCTCGGCATACAGGTCGGCGTCGGACTTGCCGGCGGCGAGCTCGTGCTGCAGGCGCTCGATCTCGGTCACCGCGGCGTCGGCGGCGGCGCGGCGGGCGCGGTCCTGTTCCTGCGCCTCATGCGCCTCGGGCGGCAGTTCCAGCCCGCGCAGCACGGGCGGCAGCAGGATGCTGGCGCCGGCCAGCGACACCAGGATGACGCCCATCGCCAGGAAGATCGCCAGATCCCTTGCCGGGAAGGGCGAGCCATCCTCCATCACCAGCGGCAGGGTCAGCACGCCGGCCAGGGTGATGGCGCCGCGCACCCCGGCTAGGGAGGCCGCAACCAGCACGCGCCAGTGCACCGCCGGGCGCGGCTGCCCCTTCCGGCGCGCCTTGTAGAGGGTAAATTGCAGCGAGGCCCACACCCAGAACAGCCGCAGCAGGCCGAGCGACAGCGCGATGACCATGACGTAGGCCAGCAGCATGCCGGGCTCGGAGCCCTGCATTGTGGCGCGGTCCAGGATGCCGGGCAGTTGCTCGCCCAGCAGGACGAAGATGATGCCGTTGGCGGCGAACTGCACCGTGTCCCACACCGCGGTGCGGCGCATGCGGGTGGCGGCCAGCGCCTGGCCGAAGATCTCGGCGTAGTTCATCGTCACGCCGGCGGCGACGGCGGCGAGGATGCCGGAGAAGTGGAAATGCTCGGCCGCCAGATAGGCGCCAAAGGGGATCAGCAGGCTGACAAGGGTTTGCAGCCCAGGGTCCTCGCCGATGCGGCGCACCAGCCGGCCAAGGCCCCACATCACCACCCACGTCACGGCGATGCCCAGCGCGATGCCGCCCAGTGCCAGCGAGACGAAGGTAAGCGCGGCGGAAGAGAGCGAGAAGCTGCCGGTCAGCGCCGCCGCCACCGCGAAGCGCAGGCAGACCAGGCCGGAGGCGTCGTTCAGCAGGCTCTCGCCTTCCAGGATGTGCATCAGCCGGTGCGGGATGGGCACGCGGGCCGCGACGGCGGAGACGGCGATGGGGTCGGTGGGCGAGAGCACGGCGGCCAGGGCGAAGGCCACCGCCAGCGGCATCTCGGGGATCATCCAGTGGATGAGGATGCCGACGCCGAGCACGGTGAAGATCACCAGTCCCAGCGCCAGCTCGACGATCGTGGCACCATCCCGGAACAGGCCGCGCTTGGGGATGCGCCAGCCATCGAGGAACAGCAGCGGCGGCAGGAACAGCAGGAAGAACAACTCCGGCTGCAGTTCCACTTGGAAATGCGTGCCGTAGGCCAACAGCGCCCCCAGGCCGATCTGCAGGATCGGCAACGGCAGAGGGATGGGCGAGAGGCGGACCATGAAGCCGCTGGCGACCACCGCCAGCAGCAGCACCAGCACCATCGTCACGGTTTCCATCAGGGTGCTCCTCTCTGCTGTGCCGCAACACGGGTAGAGCCGGCTTCGCCAGCGCGCAACGCGGGGCCACGGAATCGGCCGCGATGCCCTTGCCGCTGCTCCGCTCCGGCCGCACCCTGAGGGGGAGAGACCGGGGAGTCGAACCATCCATGCCGCGCCGACCTGCACCCTGCCCTGGCGCGTGAGCGCGATGCAGGCCCCGACCGCATGATCGGTACAAACCCGATGCGCCCCCACACGATGCACGCACCCCGCGCATGAGCGGCAAGAGTTCTGCTGGCCTCGGCGCGATGCCAGCGCCTGACAATCTGCGTGGCGCCGCGCTGATGGCCGGCGCCGCCATGGTGTTCTCGGCCGAGGCATTGTTCGTCCGCTGGCTGACGGTGCGCGGCGTGCCGGTGACGACGCAACTGCTGTTCCGCGCCTGCGGGCAGTTGCTGTGGGTGATGCCACTGCTGGCTTCCGGTGGCTGGGGATTGCTGCGGACGCAGCACGTGCCGATGCATGTGCTGCGCGGGCTCTGCTCCCTCGCCACCTGGGCGCTGTATTATTTCTCCCTGGGCAAGCTGAGCCTGGCGACCGCCACCGCGCTGTCCTTCACCAACGTCATGGCCACCACGCTGCTGGCCGGGCCGGTGCTGCGGGAGAAGGTGGGGCTGGTGCGCTGGGCGGGGGTGATGGCGGGCTTCGCCGGCGTCTGCGTCATGCTGCGGCCTTGGGAAGGCGCCGGGTTGATGGCGATGGCGCCGATCGGCGTGGCGGCGGCGCTGGGTTCCTCCATCACCTGGTGCGGGCTGACCCTGACCACCCGCCTGCTGACGCGCACCGAGAGCACCGGCACCATCCTCGGCTGGGTCGGGCTGGTGACCTCGCTCGGCGTGCTGCCGGCGGCGATCTGGGGCTGGCAGCCGATCGGGCTAGGGGATCTCGGGCTGCTGGTGGTATTCGCGGTATTCAGCCCGGCCATCATCTACCTGATGACGGAGGCCTTCCGGTATGGCGAGGCCTCGGCCGTCGGGCCGTTCCAGTACCTGCGGCTGCCGGTGATGGCGGTGACCGGCTGGATCATCTACGCCGAGGCGCCGGACGGCATGTCCTGGCTGGGCGCCGGCATCATCCTGGCCGGCGCCGCGCTGGTCTCCACCGCGGAAGCCCGGGCGCGCCGATGAACCCGATGCTGCGGGCGGTGCTGCTGGCCATTGCCGCCGCCTTCCTGTTCAACCTGGAGACCACGCTGGTCAAGCTGATGGACGGCGTGCCGGTGGCCACCATCGTGCTGGCACGCTCCATCGGCCAGTTGGCCTGGGTGGCGCCACTGCTGCTGGCCACCGGGCCGGACCTGTTCCGCACCAGGCAGATGCCGATGCAGGCGCTGCGCGGCCTGCTCTCCATCATCTGCTGGGGGCTGTACTATATTGGCTTCCTGCACCTGACGCTGGCGACGGCGACGGTGCTGGCCTTCACCTCGGTCCTGTTCATCACCGCCCTGGCCGGGCCGCTGCTGGGCGAGCAGGTGGGCTGGCGGCGCTGGAGCGCGACGCTGGTGGGCTTCGCCGGCGTGCTGCTGGTGGCGCGGCCGGGCACCTTGCAGATCGGCTGGCCATTGCTGGCCTCCCTGCTCTCCGCGCTGTTCAGCGCCGGCATCGCCATCACCACCCGCAAGCTGGCGCGCACGGAGCGCACCGGCACCATCATGCTCTATATCGGCCTGTTCACCACGGCGGGCACCCTGCCCTTCGCCTGGGGCGGCCTAGCCTGGCATGGCTGGGAGAATTCGCTGCTGCTGGCCGCGATGGCGCTACTGGGCCCGGCGGGGATGCATCTGTGGATCACATCCCTCCGCCTGGCCGATGCCTCTGCCCTGGCGCCGATTTCCTATGTGCGGCTGGTCTTCGCGGCGACGGCGGGGGTGGTGCTGTTCAACGAAGCGATCGATGGCTGGCTGATCGCCGGCGCCACGCTGATTATCGGCAGCGCCATCTACATCACCAAGCGGGGCGCGGCGAAGGCTCGGGCGGCCGGCTGAGGCAGGCCTCCCGCCACCCGGACGGGATTTACCCAAGCGCGAGCCTTGCTATCATGACGGCCCTGTCAGGAGATCGTCATGCGCCGTGCGTTTCTGGCCCTGCTGTTGGGGCTGCCTGCCTGCGCCGAGATCGGCGGGGCCTGGCCCAACCTCTCCCCGGCCCAGCAGGCGGAGCGGGCGGCATGGAGCGCCGAGCTGCGCCAGCACGTGTACCGGGTCCTAACCCAGGCGGGGATGCCGCTGACACTGAGCAGCGCCAGCAGCGAGGAGAACGCCCGGAACCCGGCCATCCACCAGACGAAGGTCAGCCTCGTCGTGGACCGCGACGGCTATGTCCATCTGGTCCGGGTCGATGCGGCCTCGATGCGCGAGGGCCTGGACGCCTTCCTGCTGGCGACGCTGACCGCGGCCGGGCCGGTACCGCCACCGCCCGCTTCCCTGGTGGCCTTCAACAACAGGCTCCAGATAACCGTCACGCTGAATGAGCGGCGGCCCCGGGCGCCCGGCTCGGCCGAGGCCGCCGGCACCGCACCGATCTGACGTTGCGCCGCAGCAGCCGGGGCGATAGCGTACGGCCATTCGCCCTGGAGCCCGGTGAAACCCCGGGTGGCTCTTCCGGCCGCCAATCCGCCGGATAACGCATAAGACACGACCGTGCCCGGACCACAGCGTCCCCGGTTTCGTGCGCCTATTGCGGACCCCATCCTACATGCAGCAACACGCGCTTACCCGTTACCGGACCGAATGGTTCAGCGGCTTCAACGACCTGCGCCGCGACGTCCTCGCCGGCATGGTCGGCACCTTCGCGCTGATCCCGGAGGTCATCGCCTTTTCCTTCGTCGCGGGCGTGGACCCGGAAGTCGGGCTGTTCGCCTCCTTCATCATCGGCCTTGTCATTGCCTTCACCGGCGGACGGCCGGCGATGATCTCGGGCGCCGCCGGCTCGGTCGCGCTGGTGGCGGCAGCCCTGGTGGCCAGCCACGGGCTGCAATACCTGCTGATGGCCACGCTGCTCTGCGGGCTGATCCAGATCGTCTTCGGCCTGCTGCGGCTGGATGTGCTGATGCGCTTCGTCTCCAAATCGGTGCGCACCGGCTTCGTCAACGCGCTGGCCATCCTGATCTTCTCGGCGCAGGTGCCGCAGATGCTGGGCGTCACCTGGCACACCTATGCGCTGATCGCCGCCGGGCTGGCCATCATTTACCTGCTGCCGCGGCTGACCACGGCGGTGCCCTCCCCGCTGATCTGCATCGTGGTGCTGACGGTGTTCTGCATGATGGTGCCGCTGCCGGTGCGGGACGTGGCGGATCTCGGCCGCTTGCCGGAAGCACTGCCCACGCTGCTGTGGCCGGATGTCCCGCTGAACCTGGAGACGCTGGGCATCGTCGCCCCCTACGCGCTGGCCATGGCCATGGTGGGGCTGCTGGAATCGATGATGACGGCCACGGTGGTGGACGACCTGACCGAGACCACCAGTTCCAAGGCGCGCGAATGCACCGGCCTCGGCCTCGCCAACGTGGCGGCCGGGATGTTCGGCGGCATCGCCGGCTGCGGCATGATCGGGCAGACGGTGGGCAATGTGCGCTTCGGCGGGCGTGGCCGCGTCTCCACCCTGACGGCCGGGTTGTTCCTGCTGATCCTGATGGTGCTGCTGCGCCCGTGGGTAGCACAGGTGCCGGTGGCGGCGCTGGTGGCGATCATGATCATGGTCTCGATCGAGACCTTCTCCTGGTCTTCGCTGCGGGATATCGCGCGGCACCCGAAGGTGTCCTCCACCGTCATGCTGGCGACTGTGGCGGTCACCGTCATCACGCACAACCTGGCGCTGGGCGTGGCGGTGGGCGTGCTGCTCAGCGGCGTGTTCTTCGCCTTCAAGGTGATGCGGTTGATGAACGTGCGGGAGAGCTACGACGAAGCCACCGGCACCCGCACCTACACCGTCTCCGGCCAGGTGTTCTTCGCCAGTGCCGACGCGATGGCCGATACCTTCGACCTGCGGGACACCGCGAAGATCGTGCGGATCGACCTGACGGGCGCGCATCTGTGGGACGTGACAGCAGTGGGCGCGCTGGAGGGGGTGGTGACCAAGATGCGCCGCCACGGCATCCGCGTGGAGGTCATCGGCCTGAACCAGGCCAGCGCTGTCCTGGTGGACCGGCACGCGCCGCTGATGCAGGAAGGCTGAGACGCGGCGGCAGGTCTGGCCGTGACGCATGCGAGACCGGGCACCGATGCCGCTTGCAACGCCGCCCCCGTCCGGTCCACGCTTCAGCGGACCGGACGGAGAAGGCCACCATGCTGATCCGCGATTTCCTGAACCTGTTGCTGGACGACACGCTGGAGGATGTGCGGCTGCGCTACTGCAAGCCCGCCGACGCCATGGCGTTCCAGGGTGCCGAGCGCGCGATGCAGGAATGCCGCGCCGCCCTGTATGGGGAGGGGATGACGGACCAACTGCGCGCACTGGTCGCCGAGGCCAAGCGCCATTCCGCCGCCGCTGCCGGCGAGGCGGACGAGTGGTTCTGGGTGACGCGGGACATGTACGTGGAATGGATCGCCCGCGTGATCAGCGTTGTGCTGGTCAGCCACCGTTGCAGCGCCATCCTGCCGCCGTCCCGCGCCGCCGCGCTGGAAGCGGCTCGGCTGCTGGAGATGCGCATCGCCTAGCCGCGCACCCTGCCGCCAGGCGCCGGGCCGCAAGGTTGTGATCCGGGCCTGACTTGACCCCCCTGCCCCGCGCACGGCCACTTCCCGGCAGGACAACAGGGTCACACCAAGTGCAGAATCGTCAGCCGGCAGCCGTCATCGCCCTCCTCGCCGGCCTTGCCCTGCTGGCGCTTCCCAACATCCTGACCTCCTTCCTGCTGCCTCTGATCCTGAACCGCCTGGCGCTGTCCATCCAGGTCGTCGTCACGCTGAACACCGCGCATACGCTCGGCCTGGTGCTGGGCGCGCTGCCCATGGCGGCGCTGTCGGCGCGGATCGGCGCCCGGCGCTGCTTCCTGGTGGCGGCCTGCGGGGTTGCGCTCTCCTCGGTGGCGATGCTGGCGCCGATGGAGTTCATTCCCCTGCTCCTGCTGCGGCTGCTGCAGGGCATTGCCTCCGCCGCGCTGCTGGCCGCAAGCCTGGCCTTGCTGCGCCAGGTCTTCGGCGACGGCCGCTTCGGCTGGGGCCTCGGGCTTGCGGGGCTGGCGGCGGGATGGAGCCTGTTCATGCTGCCGATGACGGCAGGGTGGCTCGGCGGGGTGGTGGGTACACCCGGGCTGGCCGTACCGGGCATCGTCCTGCTGCTGGCGGCGCTGCTGCTGGGATGGCGCTCCCTGCCGCGGCCGGACATGGCGCCGCAGCCCTTCGACATCCTGGGAACGGTGCTGAGCCTGGCCACTTTCTGCCTGCTGCTGGCCAGCCTGTACCTGTTGCCGTTCCGCCCGGCGCTGCTGGTGCATCCCCCCATCCTGCAATCAGCCATCCTGCTGTTGCTGGGCTTGCTGGCCCTGGCGCTGTGGATCTGGCAGCAATCGGGCCGCGCGGCGCCCATGCTGCCGCTGGACCTGCTGAGCACCTTCAGGCTCGGCTGGCCCATGGCGGCCGCGTGCTTCGGCACGCTGGCTTTGATGGCCGCCGAGATCGCGCTGGCCACGCAGATGATGTCGTCCTGGCGGATGCCGCCGGAGAGGATCGGGCTGCTGCTCTCCGTTCCGGCCGCCATGGCGGCGCTGGCCAGCCTCGCGGGCGGTTGGTACGTCCGCCGCCTGCCGCGCCGGCTGCCGGCCCTGGCGGGCGCGTTGCTGATGGCGGGGGGGCTGGCCGTGCTGGCGTGGCTGGAACCCGGCCCGGCCTTCCAGCCGCCGCTGACGCTCGGCCTCGTCCTCTACGGCGCCGGGCGTGGGTTGTTCGAGCTGGGCAACACGCTGCTGCTGGTGGGCGGCGTGCCTGCCAGCCGCAGTTCGGCGGCGGCGGGGCTGCTGGTCTGGGCGCGCGGGCTGGGCACGCTGCTGATCTCGGTCTGCCTGATGCTCGCCGCCGCTGCCGGGCTGGAGGCGTCGGCGGGGGTGGAGACGATCTGGCTGGCGTTCGGCGCGGCCGTGGCGGTGCTCGCGGCCCTGCTCAGCCTACCGGGCCGGACGGGCGCGGCGCGCTGAGGCGCGTCCGCCCCGCCGGGACCTGGCGAGGGCGGGGCGGGATCAGGCCGCGCTTTCCACCCCATGCTGCTCGCGCAGCGCCAGGAAGCGCAGTTGTGGCCACTCGTCTTCCGCGCGCTTGCGGCTCCAGTCGGAGCTGAAGAAGGCCACAGCCTCGTCGTCATGGTCCTCCGCCACCTGGCTGGGGGCGGCGAGCATGAAGCGGTCCAGCACCGCGCGGTCCTCGGCCGATACCCAGCGCATGGTGGACCAACTCGTGTTGTCGAAGGCCACGGGCACGCCGTACTCGGCCTGCAGGCGGCTGCTCAGCACATCCAACTGCAATTGGCCGACGACGCCGACCACGGGCTGGCTGCCATCGCGCGGGCGGAATACCTGCACCACGCCCTCATCCGCCAACTGGTCCAGCGCCTTGCGCAGCTTCTTGGCCAGCATCGGGTCGTCCAGCCGCACGCGGCGGAGGATTTCCGGCGCGAAGCTGGGGACGCCGCGGAAGTTCAGCTCCTCCCCATCCGTCAGGGTATCGCCGATGCGCAGCACGCCGTGGTTGGCGATGCCGACCACGTCGCCAGGCCATGCCTCCTCCGCCACCTGGCGTTCCTTGGCGAAGAAGAACAGCGGCGCGTTGACCGGGATGCTCTTGCCGGTGCGGACCTGCTTCAGCCGCGCGCCCTTCTTCAGCTTGCCGGAGCAGATGCGCAGGAAGGCCACGCGGTCCCGGTGCTGCAGGTCGGTATTCGCCTGGATCTTGAAGACGAAGCCGGAGAGCTTCTCCTCCTCCGGCTGCACCACGCGGGTATCGGCACGGCGGGCGGAAGGCGGCGGGGCGAATTTCGCCAGACCGTCCAGCAAGTGCTTCACGCCGAAGCCGCGCAGGGCGGAGCCGAAATAGATTGGCGTCAGGTGGCCCTCGCGGAACGGCTCCAGCTCGAACTCCGGGTAGACGGCGGCGATCTCGGCGCTCTCGCGCAGCGAGAGGGCCTGCTCGTCGCCCAGCAGGGCTTCGATGCGGGTGTCGTCCAGGCCGGAGACCGGCTCGTCCCGCTCCCCACCTTCGCCCAGCAGGCGCAGGGTGGAGTGGGCCATGTCGTACACGCCGGCGAACTGGCGGCCGGAGCCGATGGGCCAGGTGGCGGGCGTCACGTCCAGCGCCAGGGTCTTCTCGATCTCGTCGAGCAGCTCCAGCGGCTCCCGCGCCTCGCGGTCCATCTTGTTGATGAAGGTGACGATGGGGATGTCGCGCAGGCGGCAGACCTCGAACAGCTTGCGGGTCTGCGCCTCGATGCCCTTGGCGGCGTCGATCACCATCACCGCCGCGTCCACGGCCGAGAGGGTGCGGTAGGTGTCCTCGGAGAAGTCCTCGTGGCCCGGCGTGTCGAGCAGGTTGAAGACCTGACCGGCATACTCGAAGGTCATGACGGAGGTCGCGACGGAGATGCCGCGGTCCTGCTCGATCTTCATCCAGTCGGACCGGGTGCGGCGGCGTTCGCCCTTGGCGCGCACCTGGCCGGCGATCTGGATGGCGCCGCCCAGCAGCAGCAACTGCTCCGTCAGCGTCGTCTTGCCGGCATCGGGGTGGGCGATGATGGCGAAGGTACGACGGCGGCGCGCCTCGCTCGCGGTCTCGCTCAACGGCGGCTGGTTGTGGCCGGCGGATGCGGGAGCCGGGTCCTGGGGCGTCTCAATGTCCTGCAAGGTCTGTACTCCGCGCGGCGTCGAGGGTGTGCGGCCCTATAGCGTGTGGGGGCGCGGAAACCTACTGATGCGGGGTCGGGGCTGGGTTGTCCGTCAGTAGCGGCCAGAAGGGGCGCTGCCCCTTCCGGACCTTCCCCGCTGGGGCATTGAATGCCCCCAGGCCCCCGCACTCATGGACGCAACGCGGGCCGAAATTCCTCTAATACATTGATATTTTTATAAAACGTGGATCGGGCGACTGCCAACTGATGTCGGGGTCCGGGGTGGTTCAACCACCCCGGCGGGGTCCAGGGGCAGCGCCCCTGGCCTGCTCCCCCCTCGCCTCTCACGGCCCGAACTTGAATTCGTGCTGGTGTTCGCGGAACGGGTCCAGCGGGTCCTGCGATGCCCTGGCCTCGTCCCGGTTCAGCCCCAGCGCGTCCAGTTGGTCGCCGGTAACGGGGGTGAAGGCCACCCCGGCTTCCCGCAGCATCTCGATGGCCAGCAGGCCAACCTTGTCCCAGTAGGAATCCGTGTTCGCCCGGGGAGCCGCCGCTACCACGCGGCGGACGCCGGACTGGATCAGCAGCGTGGCGCAGACATTGCAGACCGGCTTGCCGACCACGTAGGCATCGCATTCCCGCGCATCCCGCCCCGCATGTAGCAGGGCGTTCTGCTCGGCATGCAGGATCATCTCCAGCTTGCGGGTCTTGTTCTCCAGCCGCTCCGCGCTGTCCTCCACATTCGAGGGGAAGCCGTTGAAGCCGGTGGCCACCACGCGGGCGTAGCGCTGGTTCACCAGCACGGCGCCCACCTTGGCACGCGGGTCCTTGGACCATTGGCCAATGTAGTGGGCGAGGCCGAGATAGCGGCTGTCCCACTTCGCCTGCTTCTCCGGCCGGCCATCGAAGGCGTTGATGTTGTCCATGCCCAGTCCTGCGTCCCTACATCCGAGACTGGGGAGGCCGCGGCATCATGACAAGCGGGCGGCGTGACGTTGCCGGCCAGGTTCCAGCCACGCGCGGGAGGCGCCTCGCAGATGCAGCGTCAGGCGCGCGCCGCCGGCAGGCAGGAGAGGCAGCAGGGCGGTGAGATCGGCATTGCCATCCGTCCAGCGCCAGCGGCCGCCCCGGTCGCACTCGACAGGGTGGAAGCCGGTGCCCAGGGCAGGATGGGAGAGCGGCACCTCGCGTTCCCGCCCGGGCGTGGTGAGGAGGATGCGCCGCAGGGCGACGCCCAGCACGCGGTCGTCCTCACTTCCCGGTTCCGTCACGCAGGGGCGGAAATCGGCGGAGCACAAGCGCAGGCTGCGGAGGCCCACCGGGAGTGCGAAATGGTACAGCCGCGCATTGGCGGCCAGGGGCGGCAGACGCTGCCCATTGGCCAGCAAGTGCAGGCCGGGCGTGTCATCCAGGCGCCAGCCCATTGCCTCCGCCCGGGCCTGCAGGCGGGCCAATACCGGCTGCAGGCCCGGGCCAGCCGCGAAGGGCAGGCAGGCACCGCTGGCCTTTCGTGCGGCGAAATCCGGATGCAGGGCGGTGACGGCGCCGCCGAACAGCGATCGGTTGCCGTCATCGAGATAGCTCTCGGCTGGGGCGCCCTCGGCCAGCAGGATGTCGTGGGAATCCAGCTCGAGGTGGAAATACTCGACCTCCGGCCAGGCTTCCTGGCGGATGGTGGCGCCGTTGACCAGATGCCCGGCGCGGAACAGCAGGCCATCCAGCATCATGGCGTGCGCGGGGCTGACCAGCAGGTCCCGCCGCGGCACGCCATCGGCCAGGGCACCGGCCAGGATGCGGACCGGGCGGGCGCGGTGCGGTTGCGGGTGGCGTGCCAGGGCGACCCTGCGCCGGCCGATCCAGCGGATCTCCCGCGCCTCGCCACGCGCGGTCTGGACCGCATCGCCCACCCGCAGCGCTTCGACGGGGACTTCGCCGGATGGGGTCAGGATGCGGGTGCCACGGACGTAGCAGGGGACGGCGCCGTAAGGGAACAGCGCGCCGATAGTGGCGTGCGAGGTGGTGAAGACGACCTTTTCGATCCCGCCGACCAGCATGGTATCGCCATACTGGGTCAGGCCGTAATCGAACCCGCTGCCCTCGGGCGCGTCGGAGCGTTCGTAGGAACCTTCCTCGCCGAGCAGGTACAGGCTGTCGTAGCCATCCCCGCCCTGCACGCTTCCCAACGCGTACCAGTTGACGATCGTGTCGTCGCCAGGGCCGCCATCGACATCGATCTGGCCGGCCCCGAAGATCAGGTCGTCGCCGTCGCCGCCCAGGATCGTGGCATCGCCGTTGTTGACGATGATGGTGTCATCGCCACCCCTGCCGTCGTAGAAGCTCCGGCCATAATTCTCGCCCTCATCGTCACCGATCTGGTCGTTGCCGCCGCCGCCGATCAGCGTGTCGTTGCCGTGGCCTCCCAGGATCGTGGAAGGCTCGTCACCCATGTTGACGATGGTGTCGTCGCCATCCAAGCCATTGACCATGGCGGAGCCGGTGAACTCGATGTGGTTGTTGCCCGAATCACCCAGGATGAGCTGATGCTCTTGGGCTGCGCCGACCGCAGGCTCCCCCACCGGGGGCAGGCCGGCCTCACCACTTGCGTCGTCCTTGGCGGCCTCGTCCTCGTCGGGTCTGCGGTCGAGGGTGGAGAGTGGCGTGACAGAACCCGACATGTCCGGCTTAGGCTCCAAGCTGCGGCTTTACGGTAGCCGCCGCAGTCGGTTCGATCCATCAACATCTTCGGATCGGCAGCGCAATCCTCACGAACCCGTTGACCTTGTCCGCAGCGCATAGGACATTCCACCCAGCGGAACCGCCGGAACAGGTGGCCGCACAGGGATACTTCGCGCCATTCACGGCAACACGTGTACGGAGACTTCCACTTTGGACCGCAACAGCATCAGGCTGACACGCCGCGCCGCCCTCGCCGCCATTCCCTCCGTCGCCTTGCTGAGCGGCGGTGCCTTCAAGGCCCGGGCCCAGGGTACGGCGCTCAACTTGGCCGTCGCGGCGCCGCCGACATCGCTCGACCCGCATTACCACACGCTCTCGCCCAACAATGCCGTCGCGGCGCATTTCTTCGACAAGCTGGTGGACCGCGACGCCGCGGCCAAGCTGCGCCCCGGCCTGGCGGAATCATGGCGCCTGGTGAATGACACCACCTGGGAATTCAAGCTGCGCAAGGGCGTGAAGTTCAGCAACGGCGATGACTTCACCGCCGAGGACGTGGTGTTCACCTTGAAGCGGGTGCCCAACGTGGTGAACAGCCCGGGCAGCTTCAGCATGTACACCCGTGCGGTGATCCAGACAGAGATTGTCGACCCGCACACCATTCTGCTGAAGACGGCGGAAGTGTACCCGCTGCTGCCCTACGACCTGAACAACATCTTCATCCTGTGCAAGGCCGTGGGCGACAACGTCTCCACCGGCGACTTCAACAACGGCAAGGCGATGATCGGGACCGGCCCGTTCCGCATGCAGACCTACAGCCCCGACGACCGGCTGGTGATGACACGGAACGACGCCTATTGGGGCGACAAGCCGGACTTCCCCCAGGTGACGTACCGCTTCATCACCAATAATGGCGTGCGGGTCGCGGCCCTGCTCTCCGGCGACGTGCAGATGATCGACGTGGTGCCGCCGTCCGATACGCCGCGCCTGCGCTCCACCCAGGGCATCTCCTTTTCCGAGATCCCCAGCCTGCGCTGCATCTACCTGAAGCTGGACGTGGAGCACGACAACTCCCCGTACATCACCGACAATGACGGCAAGCCGCTGGGCAAGAACCCGTTGCGGGACCTGCGGGTGCGCCGGGCGCTGAGCATGGGTATCAACCGCCAGGGCATCGTCGAGCGCGTGATGCAGGGCGTCGGCACGCCGGCCGGGCAGATGATGCCGCCGGGTGCGCTGGGCTACAACCCCAGCATCCCCGTGCCGGCCTTCGACGTCGAAGGGGCGAAGAAGCTGCTGGCCGAGGCCGGCTACCCCAATGGCTTCAAGATCTCCCTGCTCGGCCCGAACAACCGCTACGTCAACGATGCGCAGATCATCCAGGCCATTGGCCAGATGTGGCAGCGCATCGGCGTGACGACGACGGTGGATGCCGTGCCGTTCTCCGTGCTGGCGCAGCGGCAGGCGCGCAACGACATGTCCGCCATGCTGATCGGCTGGGCGACGAGCGGCGAGCCCTCCACCGCGCTGAAGGGCGTGCTGACCACGCGCATCATCGACAAGGGCTTCGGCACCACCAACTTCAGCGGCTACTCCAACGCCAAGGTGGACGAGCTGACGATGGAAGGGCTGCGCACCGCCGATGACGAGAAGCGCGACAGCATCTTCCAGGAAGCCATGAAGGTGGCGATGGAGGACGTGGCGCTGATCACGCTGCACATGCAGAAGAACATCTGGGCCCTGCGTGGCGCGCTGAAATACGAGGCGCGCGCGGACGAGCTGACGCTGTCGATGAGCGTCAAGAAGGCCTGAGACCGGAGTGGGGCGGCGCCACCGGCGCCGCCCCATCGATTTACGGCGCTGGATAGGCGCTGCGGTCCTCGGCACGGGCCGGATGTTCCAGGTAGCGGCTACGCCTGGGCACCGCGATGCGGGCGAATTCCTCCGCCAATGTCTGCAGGGCCTGGCGCATCTCCGCGCCGCGCATCGCCTGGCCGTGGCCGGTGATCACCACTTCCGGCTCCAGTGCCGCCAGCGCCCGCACCGAGGCGCGGGACGCGGCCCAATCCACCGTGAAATAGGCTGGCGGCCCGTGCATCTCGGCACGCTGCACCGCCACGGCATAGGCGGATTCCTGCCCGGTGGTGATGAAGGCGTCACCGGCGATCAGGGCCCGGTCCGCTTCCCGCCAGAAGGACACGTGGCCGACGCTGTGGCCGGGCGTGTGGATCCAGCGCCAGCCTGGCATGTCGGGGATGCTGCCATCCTCCGGCAACAGGCGCAGCCGCGCGCCGAGGTCGACCGGACTGCGTGGGTAGAGCGGCGCCATCAGCGCCATCAGCCCGCCGCCCACCGCGGGCTCGCCGGGCGGGTAGGCGGCGGTGCCGTTCAGGTAGGGCGCTTCCAACGGGTGGGCGTAGACCGGCACGTCCCATTCCTCGGCCAGGTCCAGCAGCACGCCGACATGGTCGAAATGGCCATGCGTCATGACGATGGCGGCGGGCCGGGCCCCGGCGCCGAAGCGGGCCTCGGCGGCGCGCTGGATGAAGCCCTTGCTGCCGGGGATACCGGCATCGACCAGCACCCAGCCGCGGTCCCCACCACCGGGGAGGCCGACGAAGACGACATTGACCAGAGCCAGCCGGCGATAGGCCAGCCCTGGCGAGATCTCATGCGTGAGGTCGTCGCGGTTGTCATCCAGCGCGGCGAAGATAGCGCTGGCATCGGGGGAGAGCGGGATCTGTTCGGCCATGGGGACGGTCCTCCGGAGCATTGAGCCTGCCGGAGGAACCGCCCGTCGCCGGGCGTGGTTGCGGCCGGCGGCTCAGACCGCCTGGCCGAACATGGCGTGGAAGCGGCCCAGGAAGCCCTTCAGCCGCTCGTTCTCCGGCCGGTCGAAGATCTCGGCGGGGCTGCCCGCCTGGGCGACGCGGCCCTGGTCCATGAACACCACGTGGTGGGAGACCTCACGCACGAACAGCATCTCGTGGCTGACCACCAGCATGGTCATGCCTTCCTCCGCCAGCTTCTGCATCACGCCCAGCACCTCGGCCACCAATTCCGGGTCCAGGGCGCTGGTCACCTCGTCGAACAGCAGCAGGCGGGGCTGCATGGCCACGGCGCGGGCGATGGCCACGCGCTGCTGCTGGCCGCCGGAGAGCTGATAGGGGTAGTGGCCCCGCCGGGCGCCGAGGCCCACCCGGTCCAGCCAGTGGCCGGCGATGTCGCGTGCTTCAGCCTTGCCCTTTCCCAACACCTTGGTCAGGCCCAGCATGACGTTGCCTTCCGCCGTCAGGTGCGGAAACAGGTTGAAGCTCTGGAATACCATGCCGATGCGGGCGCGCTGGGCGGAGACCTTGGTCTCGCTCAGCCGCTTTCGCCTGCCGTCCGCCACGCGGTAGCCGATGGGGTCGCCATCCAGCAGGATGTCGCCGCCATCGTGTTCCTCCAGCAGGTTCACGCAGCGCAGGAAGGTTGTCTTGCCGGAGCCGGAGGCGCCGATCAGTGAGACCACCTGCCCCTGGCGCACATCGAGGTCGATGCCCTTCAGCACCTCCACCGTTCCAAAGCTCTTGCGGACGCCGCGGGCCTGCAACAGCACCTGATCGCTCATGGGTGCGCCTCTCAATACCGGATGTAGGAAAAGCGCCGCTCCAGCAACGCGCCGAGCTGGGCGATGGAGAAGTTGACGA
>Ga0308159_1002921_pt1 | contig 18514 bp, 15 predicted proteins | sample PhyCR1_FD_201040 | JGI IMG/M metagenome (GOLD analysis project Ga0308159, IMG submission 201040) | Phyllosphere microbial communities from UC Gill Tract Community Farm, Albany, California, United States - DLSLC.R1 | ecosystem: Host-associated > Plants > Phyllosphere > Unclassified | place: USA... | reverse complement strand
GCCACCTTGAACTGGACCTTGAAGCGGTCCTTGAGCAGTTCGTAGTAGGCCAGGGCCTCGGCCTGGGCTTCCGCTTCCGAGACCTGCTGTTGCTGCTGGCGCAGCACGGCCGGGTCGGTCGGGTCGCGCGGGACGAGGCGGTCCACCTTGACGACGGCATAGCCCTGGGCGCCCAGCGCCACGCCGGTGAAGGCGGGCAGCGTGTCGGTGTTGGCCTGCAGGGCCGCGTCCACCACGGGGCGTGGCTGGTTCTCGGGCTTGTCGCGCGAGACGACCACGGCGGGGCCGAAGCCGGTGGCGCTGGCGGGCGCGGCCTTCCAGGCGGCGAGCTTGGCTTCGCCTTCCTTGCGGGCCATCTCGGCAGCGCGATCGGCCACGAACAGTTCGCGCACGCGGGCCTTCACCTCGTCGAAGGGCGGCGTGGCGGCGGGCGTGTAGTTCACGATGCGGCCGGCCGCGAGGGTGCTGGGCGCGACCTCGACGGCCTCGGTGTTGCGCTTGTTCTGCACCGAATCGGCGGAGAACAGCGCCTCCAGGAAGCGGGCATTGCCCAGCGGGCCCTGGGCACCGGGAACCGCCGTGCGCGTGACGTCCTTGGCGGTCTGCACCTTCAGCTTGAGCTTGTCGGCCACGGGCTGGAGGCTGTCCGCCTGTTCGTACACGCTGTTGGAGAACACTTCGGCCAGCTCGGCGTACTTGCGCTGCGCCTGCTGCTGCTTGGCCTCGGTTTCGAGCTTGGCGCGCACTTCCTCGAAGGTCGGCTGCTTGGGCGTCTTGACGTCGTTGAGCTGGATGATGTGGTAGCCGAAGTCGCTTTCCACCACGTCGCTGATGTCGCCCTTCTTCATCGAGAACGCGGCCTCCTCGAACGGCTTGACCATGTCGCCGCGCTTGAAGAAGCCCAGGTCGCCGCCCGAGGGCGCGGAGCCGGTGTCCTGCGAGTTCTTGCGGGCCACGTCGGCGAAAGTGTTCGGGGCTTTGCGCACCTGCTCCAGCAGCTCCTGGGCGCGGGCCTTGGCCTTCTCGCGGTCGGCGGCGGGGGAGTCCTTGGGCGCGTTGATCAGGATGTGGCTGGCGCGGCGCTCTTCCTTGCCGGCGAGGCGCTCCAGGTTTTCCTTGTAGTAGGTGCGCAGGTCGTCGTCGCTCATCGCGATGCTGGCGCGCACGGCGTCCAGATCCAGCACCACGTACTGCACTTCCGCGTGTTCGGGCTGGCGGAACTGCGCCTCATGGCCCTTGTAGTAGGCCTGCAGTTCGTCATCGGTGGGCATGACCTTGGCGGCGAAGTCCTTCGCGTCGAAGCGGGCCACCTGGATCTCGCGGCGCTGGTAGAGCGCGTCGAGCGCGATGCGCGCGGGCTCCTGCGCTGCGAAGGCGGAACCGACCACGCCGCCCATCACCTGCGAGAGCGACAGTTCGCGGCGCACGTTGGATTCGAAGCCCTCGGGCGTGAGGCCCTGCGAGCCGACGAGCGCGCGGTACGCCTCGGTGTCCAGCGAGCCGTCGGGGCGCTTGAGCGCGGCGATGGCCGGAATGCCCTGCAGCGTACGGGCCAGCTGGGCGTCGCTCGCCACCAGGTGCATCTTGATGGCGGCGGCCTGCATCACGCGGTCGCGCACCAGGCGCTCCAGCGTGGCGTAGCGGGCGCGCGGCGAATCCAGCAGCTTGCCGTCGATGGAGGGCGACTGCGCGCGGATGCGGTCGGTTTCGGCGCGGTGCGCATTGTCCCAGTCGTCCTGGGTGATGTCGTGCCCGTCCACCCGCGCCACCACGGCGCTCTTGCTGGAGAAGTAGTTCCGGTCGATGCCTACCAGCACGAACGACGGAATGATCAGCAAGAACATCACGATCATCACGATCTTGGAGTGCTTGCGGATGGATTCGAACATGGTCTTTGTCTTTCTCAGGGGGCAAAAGAAAAGGCGAACTCTCGTTCGCCTTTTGATCGGTGGTGGTGGGTGCTGACGGGGTCGAACCGCCGACCTACGCCTTGTAAGGGCGCCGCTCTACCAACTGAGCTAAGCACCCCACCTTGAACCTGTGGCCTCAGTTGAGGGCATCCTTCAATGCCTTGCCGGGGCGGAACTTCGGAACTTTAGCAGCCTTGATCTTAATCGTATCGCCCGTACGGGGATTGCGGCCCGTGCGCGCAGCGCGCTTGCCCACGGCGAACGTGCCGAAACCGACGAGGGAGACCGTACCGCCCTTCTTCAGCGTCTTCTTCACCGAATCGATCATGGACTCCAGCGCGCGGGCGGCAGCGGCCTTGGAGATGTCGGCGTTGTTCGCAATTTGCTCAATCAGTTCGGTCTTGTTCACAAGAAGCCTCTCGGGAAAGGGTATGGAGGGAAAGCCTGGCGCGAATCCGGCCTTCACACGCGCCGGAGCAGCCGCTGCAGCGCGGGGCTCGGGACGGGGCGTGGGAGGTGCTGGCGGGGGCAGATGCCGCTGTGCCAGATTAAAGCCATCGACTTTCCGGGTGTCAATACAACGGGCCGCTTGGGGCGGCGGAAGCTGTGGATTTTAGCTGCAATTCCGGGCGCGCAAGGGGATGCGCGGGGTTTGCGCAACGCGCGCCGTGACCGCTATCGCAAGCACCCATTGACATGCGGCAGGCCCGCGCCGCCCCGGCGTGATCACCGCTTGACCCGCGCGCGGATCTCCGGCAAGGCCTTCTGCAGGTAATAGACCATCGACCACACCGTGAGCACCGCGGCCAGCCAGATCAGCCAGGTGCCCCAGACACCCGTGTCGATCGCACCCGCGATGCGGCCGTCGTAGAGCAGGAAGGGGATGGCGACCATCTGCACCGTGGTCTTGAGCTTGCCGAGCATGTGCACGGCCACGCTGCGGGACGCGCCGATCTGCGCCATCCATTCGCGCAGTGCCGAGATGGCGATCTCGCGGCCGATGATGATGAGGGCCACGAACACGTCCGCCCGCTGCAGGTGCACCAGCACGAGCAGCGACGCGCAGACGAGGAACTTGTCGGCCACCGGATCGAGGAAGGCGCCGAAGGAGGAGGTCTGGTTCAGCTTGCGCGCCAGGTAGCCGTCGAGCCAGTCGGTGGCGGCGAAGACGACGAACATCACCGTCGCGATGAGGTTGCGCGTGGCCGGCTCCAGCGGCGCGTAGAACACGCCCACGATCAAGGGTATCGCGACGATGCGCGTCCAGGTCATGATGGTGGGGATGGTCAGGAACATGGGCCGATTGTGTCATGCCACCGCGGCGTTCCGGCCCATCCGCCGGATGCCCCTGCGGGCTCAGCGCAGGGCACGGTAGATCTCCTGCGCGAGCTCGACGGAAATGCCGTCCACGGTGGCCAGATCCTCGACGCTCGCGGCGGCCACGCCGCGCACGCCCCCGAAGCGCTGCAGCAGCCGCGCCCGCTTCTTGGGGCCGACGCCCGGGATTTCCTCCAGCTGCCCGCCGCCGATGCGCGTCTTGGCGCGCGCCGCGCGCATGCCGGTGATGGCAAAGCGGTGGGCCTCGTCGCGGATCTGGGCGACGAGCATCAGCGCGGCCGAATCGCGGCCGAGGTAGATCTTCTCGCGGCCGTCGGCGAAGACGAGTTCCTCCAGCCCGACCTTGCGGCCCTCGCCCTTCTCCACGCCGACGATGCGGGTGAGGTCCAGCCCCAGTTCGGTGAACACCTCGCGCGCCATGCTCACCTGCCCCTTGCCGCCGTCGATCAGCACCAGGTCCGGCAGGCGCGCCTGCCCCGGCGCGGGATCGGCCCCGCCGGCCTCGCGCTGCGCCTCCACCACCTTGCTGTAGCGGCGCGTGAGCACCTGCCGCATGGCGGCATAGTCGTCGCCGCCGGTGATGCCCTCGATCTTGTAGCGGCGGTATTCGCTGCTCTGCATGCGGTGATGGTGGAACACGACGCACGAGGCCTGCGTGGCCTCGCCCGCGGTGTGGGAGATGTCGAAGCACTCGATGGTGAGCGTCTCCAGGTCGTCCATGGGCAGGTCGAGCGCCTCGGCCAGCGCGCGGGTGCGCGCCTGCTGCGAACCTTCCTCCGACAGCAGCCGCGCGAGCTGGATGTCGGCATTCTTCTGCGCCATCTCCAGCCAGGCGCGGCGCTGTTCGCGCGGCTGGTGCACGGCGCTCACGCGGATGCCGGCCTGCAGCGAGAGCGCTTCCAGCAGCGCGCGGTCCACCGGCTCGCTGGTGACGAGCACGGGCGGCACGGGCACGCCGATGTAGTGCTGGGCGATGAAGGCCTCGAGCACCTGCACTTCCAGCGAGCGCTGCGGCGGGCGCGGTACGGCGGTGGCCGCATCCGCCGCAGCGTCCACGGCCTCGACCGCGCCGTCGGCGCCGTCGCTCCCCTCCCCGCCCTCTTCCGCCTGGTACACCGCGGCCGCGTCTTCCACGTGGACGGGGAAGTACGGCCGGTCCCCCAGGTGGCGGCCGCCGCGCACCATGGCGAGGTTCACGCAGGCGCGGCCGCCCAGCACCTTCACGGCGAGGATGTCCACGTCCTTGTCGGAAACGGTCTCGATGGCCTGCTGGTGCAGCACGCGGGAGAGCGCGGTGATCTGGTTGCGGATGTCCGCCGCCTGCTCGAATTCGAGCCGCCCGGAGTGCTCCATCATGCGCGCCTCCAGCGCCTGCAGCAGCTCCTTGGTCTCGCCGCGCAGCATGGCGTCGGCGTTGCGCACGTCGATCGCATAGGCCTCGGGCGAGATCAGGTCCACGCACGGGCCCGAGCAGCGCTTGATCTGGTAGAGCAGGCAGGGGCGCGTGCGGTTGGAGAAGACGGTGTCCTCGCAGGTGCGCAGGCGGAACACCTTCTGCAGCAGCAGGATGGTTTCCTTCACCGCCCAGGCACCGGGATAGGGCCCGAAATAGCGGTGCCGCTTGTCCATCGAGCCGCGGTAGTACGCGACGCGCGGGAAGCGCTGGCCGGGCTGCTCGCCGGTGCCGTCGCGCGCCGCGACGCCGGTGATCTTCAGGTAGGGATAGCTCTTGTCGTCGCGGAACAGGATGTTGTAGCGCGGATTGAGCGTCTTGATGAGGTTGTTCTCCAGCAGCAGCGCCTCGGCCTCCGAGCGCACCACGGTGGTCTCCAGCCGCGCGATCTTGCCGACCATGTGGCCGATGCGCGTGCCGCCATGCGTCTTGGTGAAGTAGCTGGAGACGCGCTTCTTGAGGTTGCGCGCCTTGCCCACGTAGAGCAGGCCGCCCTGGGCGTCGAAATAGCGGTAGACGCCGGGCAGCGGCGGCAGCGAGGCCACCTGCGCGAGCAGTTCATCGGAGTGCACATCGGACATGTGCGTATTGTGGCCGGCACGCACGGCCGGGCTCTGTCAGCGGCCGCCGTAGGCGCGGCGCACCAGGGCCGTTGCCAGGATCTCCGACGGATCGACCAGCGTCCAGCCGGCGGCCTCGGGCGCATCGGGCAGCGCCAGCGGGATCTCGGTGCAGGCCATGACGAGCGGCACGTCGCCGTGCTGCGCGCGCACGGCCTCGCCCACCGCGGCGAAGCGGCGGCGCGCCAGGGCCACGTCGCCGGCCTTCACGCCGTCGTAGATGCCCTGCATCAGCCATTCCTTCGCTTCCGTCGAGGGCAGCACGCATTCCACGCCGTGCGTGGCGAAGGCCTCGTCGTACAGGCCCATGCCGTAGGTGCCCTGCGTGGCGAGCAGGGCCGCGCGGCGGATGCCCCGGCGCTGCAGTTCGGCCGCGGTCTCGCGCGCGATGTGCAGCAGCTCCACGCCGGGCACGCGCTCCTGCAGCGCCGCATGCCACGCGTGCGCGGTATTGCAGGATATGGCCGCCGCGCGGGCGCCCACCGCCGCCAGGCGCTCCAGCGCCGACACCATTCCTTCGAGCGGCTGCGGCGCCGCCGGATCGCGCAGCGCCTGCGTGCGGTCCACCACCGGCACCTGGGCGATCCAGTGCTCGGGAAAGGCCTGGTCGCGCACGGCCTGGCCATGGCCGCGCAGCCACTGCTCCGCCGCGCGCACGAACAGCCGCGCGAAATCCACGCCCGCGGCCGGGCCCATGCCGGCCAGGATGCCGACGGTCATCGCGGGCACGGCGGCCGCGGACGAATTCTCAAGTGCATTCATTTCATTGACTCTGGAATGGCAGCATTGTGCGCAAACTTCGAAACCGGCGCTGCCGCAACATTCAGAAGGCCGCGGAGCAGGCCCAGCCGGCAGACGCCGTGGAACCGGCTTCGCCGTGCCACCGGCGGCGTCCCCCTGCCCGCCGCGCCATGCACGGCGGGAAAGGGGCTGAGGGCCGCGGCTCCGAGCCTGCCTGCGCAGGCTCGGACGTGTCCGAAGGGCTGCCGCCTCTGGCGGCTGCATGGAAGGCGCGCAGCGCCTCAAGGGGGGTGTTCCCTACCTCAACATGCTCGACATGGCCGACAGGCAATTGATCATCCGCACTGCCGATTCGGTGTCGGGCGCGGTGAAGCGCAGCGCGTCGGGTGCGGTGCGCTCCAGCGTGGGCCATTGGCAGAACAGGTCGGCCAATGCCACCGACTGCGCCACCAGATCGACGGTGACGGGGCCGTCGATGCAGAACGGCCGGGCGCTGCGCACCTGCGCCATGGCCCGCGTCACACCCTCGCGGATCGCGGCGCAGGCGCGCTCGGGCGAGAGGCTGGTGCCGCTGGTGGCGCCGGTGGCGCGCTTGGTCTGCACGAAGGTCGCGTGCGGGAACAGGTCGCGCGTTTCGGCGATGAAGGCGTCGTCGCCCGAGGCGGCGATGACCGGCGCTCCGTAGGCCCCGGCCAGCGCGCCGTAGATGCCCGCCTCGCCCAGCTCGCGGCCGTTGAGCGCGATGCGCGCGAACGCGAAGCTGTTGATCGTGTGGGCGAGGATGCCGTGGGCGCGCGAGCGCGCGTGGTAGCCGATGAAGCAGACGCCATCCACGCCCAGCTCCACGCCGGCCACCATGCTCAGGTAGCGCGGCTTGCCCTGGATGGCCTGCGCGCGCGCGTCGAGCAGGTCCGGCGGCATGTTGCGGAAGCCGCCGTGCGAATCGTTCACGAACACTTCGGCGGCGCCGCCTTCGAACGCCCCCGCGATGGCGGCGTTCGCCTCCGCCGCCATCAGGCGCCGGGCACGTTCGTACTCGGGGTTGCCGGCGCGCACCTGTTCGGGGTGGTAGACGCCGGCCACGCCTTCGATGTCGACGGAGATGAGGATTTTCATGGAGGGCTGCACTCGGCGTGGAAAGGGACAGAAGAAAAAGCGGAACGGGCTGGGATGCGGCAGCCGGCGTCAGCAGGCCCGGGCGAGCAGGTCGCGCAGGGCGTGGCGGCGATGGCCGTCCCGGCCGGTGACGGTTTCCGCGTGCCAGAGCGCGTGCAGGATGGCCTGCTCGACGCTGTCCGCCGCCGCCTGGAACAGGCCGTCGAGCAGCGATTCGTGCACCATGGGAACGGCCGGCATGGCCTCCTCCGGCAGGTGCGGCAGGGTGTAGGCGGTGGAGAACGCGATGGCGATATCGCCGCTGCCGTGGCCGTACACCGAGCCCGTGCGCGCGAGGCCCGCGGCGGCGCGGCGGGCGAGGCGGGCGAGCTGGCGCGCGTCCAGCGGCGCGTCGGTGGCCAGCACCATGATGATGGAGCCCTTCTCGGGCCCGGCCGCGGCGGCGCGCGCTTCTGCTTCCGCCTTCAGGGCGTCGGCGAGGCCCGCGCCGATTGCGGCACCGCCCCAGACGAAGTTCGGCAGCAGCCCGTAGTTGGCGAGCACCAGCGCGCCCACGGTGCGGTGGCCGCCGGCGAGCGGCACGCGGCGCGACGCGGTGCCGATGCCGCCCTTGAGCTGGAAGCTCGACATGCCGCGGCCCGCGCCCACGGCGCCCTGGAGCACCTGCGCCCCGGCGCCTTCGCAGGCGGCGCGGTAGTGCTCGTCGCCGACGGCCATGCGCTGGATGTCGTTCAGGAAGCCGTCGTTGCATTCCAGCACCAGCGGGTTGACGGTGGGCAGCGCGCGGCCCGTCTCGGGATTCGCGCGCACGCAGTCGCGGATCTGCGCCTGCGCCACGGCGGGCACCGAGAACGTGTTGGTGAGCGCGACCGGCGTCTCCAGCTGGCCCAGTTCCTCCAGCTGCACCAGGCCCACGCTCTTGCCGAAGCCGTTGATGACGGCGGCGCCCGCCGGCACCTTGTGGCGGTACGGGTCGAGCGCGTGCGGATGGATGACGGTCACGCCGGTCTGCACCGGGCCGTCGGCCAGCGTGGCATGGCCGACGGTGACGCCCGCCACGTCGGTGATCGCGTCGAGCGGCCCCGAGTCCAGCAGGCCGATGCGCGGCGGCGCGGCGGCCGCGAGGTCGCGCGCGCTCATGACTGCCGGTCGATCTTGGGATCCAGCGCGTCGCGCAGGCCGTCGCCCAGCAGGTTGAAGGCCAGCACGGTGAGGAAGATGGCGAGGCTCGGGAACAGCGCGACGTGCGGTGCGTTCACCATGTCGGCACGTGCCTCGTTGAGCATGGCGCCCCACTCCGGCGTCGGCGGCTGCGCGCCCATGCCGAGGAACGACAGGCTGGCGGCGGTGATGATCGAGGTGCCCACGCGCATCGTGAAGTACACGACGATGGAGGAGATGGTGCCGGGCAGGATGTGCCGCACGATGATGGTCCAGTCCGATGCGCCGATGCTGCGTGCGGACTCGATGTAGGTCATCTGCTTGAGCACCAGCGTGTTGCCGCGCACCAGCCGCGCGAAGGCCGGCACGCTGAACACCGCCACGGCCACCACCACGTTGGTCATGCTGCTGCCGAGGATGGCCACCACGCCCAGCGCCAGCAGGATGCCGGGGAAGGCGAACAGCACGTCGGAGATGCGCATCACGATGCGGTCCCACCAGCCTTCGTAGTAGCCGGCCAGCAGGCCCAGCGTGGTGCCGATCAGGCAGCCGATCGCCACCGAGAGGAAGCCCGCCGCCAGCGAGATGCGCGCGCCCATCAGGATGCGGCTGAAGATGTCGCGGCCGAGCGGATCGACGCCGAACCAGTGCATGGCCGAGGGGCCGTCGTTGAGGCGGTCGTAGTCGAAGAAGTTCTCGGCGTCGAACGGCACGATCACCGGGGCCAGCACGGCCACGGCGACGAGCAGGACGACGAACACCAGCGCGGCCACCGCGACGTGCTGCTTCTTGAACTTGCGCCAGAACTCGCGCCAGGGGGTGCGCACCGTGGAGGCATTGCCGGCGGCGGGGGCCACCGTGGCCGCCGCCACCTGGGCGGCGTCGGGCGGCGTGGGAATGGAGGGCGTGGTCATACCGTGTCTTCGTCGGTGGAGGGGGTCCGGTCCGTGCGCTTCACTTGTAGCGGATGGTCGGGTTGATGAAGCCGTAGAGCATGTCCACCACCAGGTTGATGAGGATGAACTCCAGCGAGAAAAGCAGCACCAGCGTCTGGATGACGGGGTAGTCGCGCATGGTCACGGCATCCACCAGCAGGCGGCCGAGGCCGGGCCAGTTGAAGACGGCTTCGACCACGATCGAGCCGCCCAGCAGGAAGCCGAACTGCAGGCCCATCATGGTGACGACCGGGATGAGCGCATTGCGCAGGCAGTGCTTGAGCACCACGGTGCGCTCGTTGAGGCCCTTGGCGCGCGCGGTGCGCACGAAGTCCTCCTGCACCACCTCGACGAAGGAGGCGCGGGTGAAGCGCGCCATCACCGCGGCCACCGCGGCACCCAGCGTGATCGAGGGCAGGATGTAGTGCTTCCAGCTGTCGGCGCCCACGGTGGGCAGCCAGCCCAGCTGCACCGAGAACACCTGCATGAGCGTCATGCCGAGCGCGAAGGCGGGAAAGGAGATGCCGGACACCGCGAGCGTCATGCCGAGCCGGTCGGGCCAGCGGTTGCGGTACACGGCCGAGAGGATGCCGATTCCCATGCCGAGCACCACCGACCAGGCCATGGCGGCGATGGTGAGCAGCAGCGTGGGCATGAAGCGCTCGCCGATCTCGGCGGCCACGGGGCGGCGGGTGCGGATGGACGTGCCGAAATCCCCCTGCACCATGCGCGAGAAGAAGTGCACGAACTGCTCGGGCAGGGGCTTGTCGAGGCCCAGCTCCTGGCGGACGATCTGCACGGTGGCCTCGTCGGCGTCCACCCCGGCGGCCAGGCGCGCAGGGTCGCCCGGCAGCATGTGGACGAAGAGGAACACCAGTACCGCCACGATCAGCAGCGTGGGCAGGAGCCCCAGCAGTCGTTTGAGGAAATAGTTCAGCATGGGTGCGGCGCTGCGGTGCGCAGCGAGGGAAAGACGGAAGCGGAACGGGAACGGGAGCGGAAAACGGGAAAAGGGCCCCCGCGGCGTGCGGGGGCCGCAAGCCCGGAGGCTTACTTCAGCGAGATTTCGTCGCTGTTGATGTTGCCGTCGGGCATCACGTACACGCCGGAGAGGCGCTTGGCGTGGGCGTAGAGCACTTCCTCCGTGACCAGCGGGATGCGCGGCAGATCCTTGGCGAGCTGCTCCTGCGCGGTCTTGTAGAGCGCCGCGCGCTCGCCGCCGTCGGTGGTCAGCAGCGCCTTGGAGATGGACTCATCCACCACCGGGTTGCTGTAGAAGGCGTAGTTGGCGAGCTTCGGCGCCCACGATTCGGTCGAGAACAGCGGGCGCAGCGCCCAGTCGGCCTCGCCGGTGGAGGACGACCAGCCGATGTAGTACAGGCGCAGCTTGGAGGTCTTGGGATCGGGCCAGGCGTCCACGGTCTCGGCGCGCTTGCCAGGCTCCAGGGCCTCGACCGACACCTTGATGCCCACCTGCTGCAGCTGCTGCTGCAGGAACTGGATCACCTTCTGGCTGGTGGTGTTGTTGTAGCCGCTCCACAGCGTGGTCTCGAAGCCGTTGGGGAAGCCGGCTTCCTTCAGCAGTTCCTTGGCCTTGGCCACGTTGTAGGGGATCGGCTGCATCTTCACGGCGTATTCCACGCCCTGCGGCACGAAGCCCTGGGCCGGGAAGGCGTAGCCGTTGAAGGCCACCTTGGAGAGCGCCTCCTTGTTGATCGCGTAGCCGATGGCTTCGCGCACCTTCGGGTTGTCGAAGGGCTTCTGCAGCATGTTGAACGTCAGGAAGCGCTGGATGATGGAGGGCGCGGTCACCACTTCCACCTTGTCGCTCTTCTTCAGCGTGGCGATCTGCTCATAGGGCAGCGTGAAGGCGAAGTCGGCCTCGCCGGTCTGCAGCATGGCGGCGCGGGTGTTGTTCTCGGTCACCGGCTTCCAGGTCACCTGGTCGACCTTGGGATAGCCCTTCTTCCAGTAGCCCGCGAACTTCTTGCCGACGATGGCTTCGGTCTGCTTCCACTCGACGAACTCGAACGGGCCCGTGCCCACGGGGTGGAAGGCGATGTCCTTGCTGCCCCACTTGGCGAGCGCGGCGGGAGAGATCATCGCGGCCGAGGCGTGCGCCAGCGCGTTGATGAAGGGGCCGAAGGGCTCCTTGAGCGTGATCCGCAGGGTCTGCGGGTTCACGGCCTCGACCTTGGCCACGCGGTTGAACTGGTTGGCGCGCAGCAGGCGGTTGGCCGGGTCCATCACGCGGTCCAGCGTGGCCTTGGCGGCGGCGGCGTTGAAGTCGGTGCCGTCGTGGAACTTGACGCCGGAGCGCAGCTTGAAGGTGTAGACCAGGCCGTCCCGGGACACTTCGTAGCTCTCTGCCAGCACGTTCTTGACCTTCATGTCCTTGTCGAACGCGAACAGGCCTTCGTAGAAGCTCTTCGTCACGGCCGTGGTGATGGTCGTGTTGGTGTTGTACGGGTCCAGCGTCTCGGGCTGCTGGTAGATGGCCAGCACGGCGTTGCCCGCGGCGAGCGCGGAGCCGGACGCGGCCACGGCCACGAGGGCCAGGAGGCCCGCTGCGATGCGGCGGGAATGCGGGGTTTTCTTCATGGTGGACTCCGGTTGGAAAAGGAACGAAGGCAGGAAGGAAAGGAACGGATGCGGGATCAGTACAGGTTGGCGATGGCGTGGCGCGCCACGAAATGGCCCGGGCCCACTTCCACCAGCGGCTGCACGGCCGGCTCGTCGCCCACGGCGCGGATCGGGCTGGGGATTTCGCCGCCCAGCAGCGTGCGCTTCAGGTGGCGGCGCGCCGGATCGGCGATCGGCACGGCGGCCATGAGCTTCTTCGTGTAGGCGTGCTGCGGGTTCTCGAAGATCGCGCGGCGCGGGCCGATCTCCACGATCTGGCCGAGGAACATCACCGCCACGCGGTGGCTGATGCGCTCCACCACCGCCATGTCGTGCGAGATGAAGAGGAAGGCCACGCCCAGCTCGCGCTGCAGGTCCAGCATCAGGTTGACGATCTGCGCCTGGATGGAGACGTCGAGCGCCGAGACGGATTCGTCGGCCACCACCACCTTGGGGTTGAGCGCCAGGGCGCGCGCGATCGCGATGCGCTGGCGCTGGCCGCCGGAGAATTCGTGCGGGTAGCGCTGCGCATGCTCGCGTGGCAGGCCCACCTTTTCCATCAGCCAGTCGACGCGGGCCTGCGCCTCCTCGCGGGTGCCGATCTTGTGCACCAAGAGCGGCTCCATGATCGAGAAACCCACCGTGAGGCGCGGGTCGAGCGAGGCGAACGGGTCCTGGAAGATGAACTGGATGTCGCGGCGCAGGGCCTGCACTTCGGAGGTGGGCAGGTCCAGGATATTGCGCCCGCCGAACTCGATGGCACCGCTCTGGCTTTCCACCAGGCGCAGCAGCGAGCGGCCGGTGGTGGACTTGCCGCAGCCGGATTCGCCCACCAGGGCGAGCGTCTCGCCGGGATAGAGATCGAAGCTCACGCGCTCCACCGCATGCACGCGGCGCTGCACGCGGTTGAAGAGGCCGGCGCGCAGGTCGAAGCGCGTCACCAGGTCCTTCACGCGCAGGATGGGGTGGGCGCCCGCGGGGCGGGTGTCGGCGGGGGTGGATTCGAGCACCGCCTCCGTGTCGGGTGCGCCATCGGCGCCGATGAGGTCGAAGTGGCGCGGCAGGTCGGTGCCCTGCATGGCGCCCAGCTTGGGCACGGCCGACAGCAGCGCCCGGGTGTAGGCATGCTGCGGCGCGGCGAAGACGCGGTCCGACGGGCCCTCCTCCACCTTGTCGCCGCGGTACATCACCAGCACGCGGTCGGCCACCTCGGCCACCACGCCCATGTCGTGGGTGATGAAGATCACGCCCATGTGCATCTCGTCCTGCAGTTGCCGGATGAGCTGCAGGATCTGCGCCTGGATGGTGACGTCGAGCGCGGTGGTGGGCTCGTCGGCGATCAGCAGCTGCGGCTTGCACGACAGGGCCATGGCGATCATCACGCGCTGGCGCATGCCGCCCGAGAGCTGGTGGGGGAAGCGGTCCAGCACGTTGCGCGCCTCGGGGATGCGCACCAGCTCCAGCATGCGCAGCGCCTCGGCGCGCGCGGCGGCGCGGTCCTTGCCCTGGTGCACGCGGATGGATTCGGCGATCTGCTCGCCCGCGGTGAACACCGGGTTGAGCGAGGTCATCGGCTCCTGGAAGATCATGGCCACGTCGGCGCCGCGCACGTCGCGCATCACGGCGTTGCTGGCACGGGCCACGTCCAGCACCTGGCCGCTCCGGCGGCGCAGCGCCACCGAGCCGCCGATGATCTTGCCGCCGCCGTGCTCCACGAGCCGCATCAGCGCCAGCGAGGTGACGGACTTGCCCGAGCCCGACTCGCCCACGATGGCCAGGGTTTCTCCGCGGTCCACGTGGAAGGAGAGGTGGCGCACGGCGTCCACCGTGCGCTCGGAATTGGCGAAGCGGATGGTGAGGTCATCCACGGCCAGCACGCGCTGCTCGGGCAGGGCGAGGGTCGTGGAGGCGGTCGGGGCGGTGGATTTCATGTCGGGCGAAGGGAAGATCGGTCGTGGAGCGGAGGGCGGGGGGCGCGGGCGCCGGGCCCTCAGCGGTAGATGGAGGTCTCGGGCGCTTCGCCCACGCGGGCGAATCCGCGGTACATGCCCTCGGTGTTGAAGGGCAGGCAGACGTTGCCGTGGCGGTCCACGGCGATCAGCCCGCCCGTGCCGCCGAGGGCCGCGAGCGTGCCGTGCACCACGGCGTCCGCCGCGTCGCCGAGCGCCGCGCCGCCGTGGGCCATGCGCGCGCAGAGGTCGTGCGCGGCCGCCACGCGGATGAAGCTCTCGCCGTGGCCGGTGCAGGAGACGGCCGCCGTGCGGTCGTCGGCATAGGTGCCCGCGCCGATCAGCGGGCTGTCGCCCACGCGGCCGGGGCGCTTGTTGGTCATGCCGCCCGTGGAAGTGGCGGCGGCGAGGTGGCCGTGCGCATCCAGCGCCACGGCGCCGACGGTGCCCATCTTGCGGTCCTCGTCGAGGGCGCGGCCCGCCAGCGCAGCGGCGCCGTCGTGGTCCAGCACGGCGCCGCGCTGGCTGGCGCGCGCGGCCTCCAGCTGCGCGCGGCGCGCGTCGGTCGAGAAATGCGACGGCTCCACCATCTCCAGGCCCGCGTCGCGCGCCATGCGCTCGGCGCCCTCGCCGGCCATCAGCACGTGCTGGCCGTGCAGCATCACCGCGCGGGCCGCGAGCACCGGATTGCGCACGTGCGCCACGCCCGCCACCGCGCCGGCCGCGAGGTTGGCGCCGTCCATCACCGCCGCGTCCAGCTCGTGCGTGGCATCGGCCGTGAACACCGCGCCGTGGCCGGCGTTGAACAGCGGGCATTCCTCCAGCAGGCGCACGGCCTCGCAGACCGCATCCACCGCGCTGCCGCCCCGCGCCAGCACGGCCTGGCCCGCGCGCAGCACGTCCTGCAGCGCGGCGTGGTAGGCCTGCTCCTGGGCGGGGCTGATGTGGGCGCGGTTCAGCGTGCCCGCGCCGCCGTGGATGGCTATCACGGGCGCGGGGCGAACGGCGGACAGGGAAGCGGCGGAGGCGGTCATTGCGGGCGGTATCGGCAAAAAGCGGCGAAGGGAATGCGTGCGGACGGAAGAACGGAACGAAGCGGAAGAAGGCGGCGCGTGGGCGCGGGTCGGCGGTGCTCAGCGTCCGGCGGCGCGCGCCTCCGCCCGCCGCTGCCCGGCGTCGGCCGAGCGCGGCGCGAGCCGGCTGCGGGCGCTGTCGTGCAGCCACGGCAGCACCGCCTCCGTCATGCGGGCGGCGGTCTTCACCGATTCCCGCGACTGGTGGGCCACCGCACTGGTCAGCGCCTCTATCAGGGCCAGCGCCGACGATTCGGAATTGGCCGCGTACTGGTTTTCGGTCTGGGCGAACAGGCAGCCGTGGGCGAACGGCACGAGCGGCGACTGCGGCCCGTCGGTAAGCGCCAGCACCTGCACGCCGCGCTCGTAGGCGCCCTGCGCCAGCACCACGGTATCTGTGAGGTAGCGCGGATAGCTGATGGCGACGAGCAGGTCGTCCCCGCCCATGCGCGGCAGCATGCGCGCGCCGTAGGACGAGCCGCCCACGCCGGCCAGCAGGTGCACGTTGTCGCAGTACGCGTCGAGGCCGCGCTGCAGCAGGCCGGCCAGCCAGCCGCTCGCGCCGAAGCCCGCCAGGTAGATGCGGCGCGCGCCCAGCAGCGCCTGCACCGCCGCCTCGCAGGCGGCAGGGTCCAGCGCTTCGCGCGTGGCGGCGATGTTGCGCTGGCTCTCTTCCAGCGCGGCGGCGAACACGTCGCGGATGGAGGTGGGCTTTTCCAGCTTGATGCGCATCTTCTCGATGGGCGCCAGCATGGCCTCGAACCCCTTCACCAGTTCGGCCCGCAACATCGGATAGCCCTCGAGGCCGATCGCCCGCGCGAAACGGTTGGCCGTGGCGATGGACACGCCCACCGCCGCCGCGAGTTCGTCGATCGGCATCGTCGCGGCCTGCAGCGGATGTGCCAGCACGTAGTCCGCCATCTGCTGGTGCGAGCGCGTCAGCGTGGGACGCGCGCGGCCGATGCGGATCGCGATCGACACGGTATCGCCGGCAACGTCTGGAAGGTCTGACATGGAGGAAAGGAAGAACGGCGATCGCAGCACGGAACCCGCAAAAGCGGCATCAGCTCCGGCGACAACGTTTGATAAAAAATTTACAACGGGCGCATGTTAAAGAAAAAATTCAATCATTCAAAGCGTTTTCGATGCTGCACACCCTTGGTGCGGCACGGCATCAAAAAAGCCCCCATGCGGTGCATGGAGGCCCTGAAATGCAGCACGAAGCCGCAATGGGGGAAACCCTTAAAAATGGCGCGATGGAATCGTTGGAAAACGCTTCTCCGGTTCTCCTGCCGCCTCACTCGGCCTGGATGTTCGCCGCCTTGATCACCTGCGCCCAGTTGGCCAGGTCCGACTTCACGCGCGCGCCGAGCTGCTGCGGTGCCTGGTAATCGGCCGTGGCGCCCTGCTCCTGCGCCTTCTGCTGGAAGGCCGGGCTCTGCACCACGGTGCGCACATCGGCCACCAGCTTGTCGACCACGGGTTTAGGCGTGTTCGCGGGCGCGAACAGCGCGAACCACGACGTGGCGTTCACCTGCGGATAGCCCGCCTCGGCCGTGGTGGGCACGTTCGGCAGGCTGGGCAGGCGCTCCTTGCCCGTGACGGCCAGCACGCGCAGCTTGCCGGCCTGGATGTGCGGCATGAAGGGCGGCGCCGTGCCGAAGGTGAGATCCACCTGCCCGCCCAGCAGATCCTGCAGCGCGGGGCCGGTGCCCTTGTAGGGCACGTGCACCATCTTCATGCCGCCCTGCTGCTCCAGCATGGCGCCGGTCACGTGCTGCAGCGAGCCGTTGCCGGACGAGGCGTAATTCAGTTTGCCGGGATTGGCCTTCGCGTAGGCGATGAGCTCGCCCAGCGTCTTCACGGGCAGGCCCTCGCGCACCACGATGATCTGCGGCGCGGAGAGCACGTTCGCCACGGGCTGGAAGTCGCCCATGTCCCAGGTTTTCTGCGCCGTGAGCAGCGGCGAGATCACGTGGTAGCCCGAGTACTGCATGAGCAGCGTGTAGCCGTCGGGCTCGGCGCGCTTGACGGCGCCGGCCGCGATGTTGCCGTTGCCGCCGCCCTTGTTGTCCACCACCACCGACTGGCCGAGCACCGGCCCGAGCGCCTGCGCGAGCATGCGCGCCGAGAGATCCGTGGTGCCGCCGGCCGCGGTGGGCACGACGAGGGTCACCGGCTTGGCCGGGTAGGCACCCTGTGCCAGGGCCGCCGCCGGCAGGACCGCGCAGGCCGCGGCCGCCAGGGTGGCCAGCGCGAGCCGGCGGGGGAAGGAAGGTTGCATGTCGTTGTCTCCTGGGTCGTTATGTGTTGCGTTCTCTGCTTGCGCGCCGCGCCGCGCGGCCGTCAGTCCACCGTGGCGCCGGTCTCCTTCACCACGCGCGCCCACTGCGGCAGCTCGGCCTGCACCAGCGCACCGAGCTGGGCGGACGTGCCCTTGAACGGCTCGCAGCCCACGCCGGCGAGCTTGTCCACCACGTCCTTCTGCTCCAGTGCCCGGGCCACTTCGGCCTGCAGGCGCGCGACGATGGGCGCGGGCGTGCCGGCCGGCGCGAACAGCGCATACCAGGGCGACTGGCCGAAGCCCGGCAGCGTCTGGCCTATCGTCGGCACGCCGGGCAGCGCGGCCACCGGGCGGCTGTTGACCACGCCGAGCACCTTGAGCTTGCCGGCCTTGATGAAGGCGATGCAGGACGGCAGGCTCTGCACCGACAGCGGCACCTGCCCGCCGGCCACGTCCGTCGCGGCGGCGGCCGATCCCTTGTACGGCACGTGCTGCAGCCGGATGCCCGCGGCCTTCTGCAGCATCTCGCCGATCAGGTGGTTGAGCGTGCCGTTGCCCGCCGAGGCGATCGCGTATTCGCCGGGCCTGGCCTTGGCGAGCGCGATCAGGCCCGCGATGTCGTTGGCAGGGAACGACGGGTGCGCGACCAGCACGTAGCCCGCCGTGGCCACCGGCGCCACGGGTTCGAAGTCCTTCACCGGATCGAAGCCGGGATTGCGGTAGAGCGCCGGGCCGATGACGTGGGCGCTGTCGGCCGTGAGCAGCAGCGTGTAGCCGTCGTGCTTCGCGCGTGCCGTGGCCGCGGTGGCGAGCGTGCCGCCCGCGCCAGGCCGGTTGTCCACCACCACGCTCTGGCCCATCTGCTCCGACAGGCGCTGCGCCACCACCCGCGCGATCGCGTCGTTCGCGCCGCCGGCGGCCTGCGGCACGATCAGCGTGATCGGCTTGGAGGGATAGCCGTCCTGCGCCCAGGCGAACGGAGCGGGTGCGCAGAGGGCGGCGGCGAGCGCCTGCAGCGCGCGGCGGCGCGGCAGGCGGCCAGAGAGGGAGGGAAGCGTGGGCATGGTGTGTCTCCTGTCGTTGTGTTTTTCTGCTATCTCGCCATCGCCCGTTCGCGAATGGCCTCGAAATCCGCCGGCACCGGATGCAGGTCCAGGCGCCGCCCGGCCTTGGCGAGCTGGCCGGGAATGTCGTGGCCGATGAGCGCGGGCAGGCGCCGTGCAGCGGCGAGCAGCGCCTCCAGGTCCACGCCCGTGTCGTAGCCCATGAGCGCCAGCGCGTGAACGACCTCTTCGCTGCAGACGTTGCCCGA
>Ga0308159_1002920_pt1 | contig 18521 bp, 19 predicted proteins | sample PhyCR1_FD_201040 | JGI IMG/M metagenome (GOLD analysis project Ga0308159, IMG submission 201040) | Phyllosphere microbial communities from UC Gill Tract Community Farm, Albany, California, United States - DLSLC.R1 | ecosystem: Host-associated > Plants > Phyllosphere > Unclassified | place: USA... | reverse complement strand
GAATCGGCAGACGGCGGATCGCGTCGATATTGCCGCGCACGCTCTCGGGCAGACGCACGATGATGTCGAAGCGGCGGTCTCCCTCGAACATGGTGCCAGCCTCGCGGCCGCCAATGGCGGTAGCAAGCGTGTCTTGAACATCCGCGATGTTGAGGCCGTACCGCGTCACTTTTTCGCGATCGATGGCCACCGTCAGCATTGGCAGACCTGTGGTCTGTTCGACTTTGACTTCCGCGGCGCCTGGAATGGAGTTGAGTACCTTCTCGACCTCCGCAGCCGTCTTGTTCAACACGTCCATGTCATCGCCAAACACCTTGACGGCTACGTCGCTTCGAACACCGGACACCAGCTCGTTGAAACGCAGCTGGATGGGCTGAGAGAACTCGTAGCTGTTGCCGGGGATCTTGGAGGCTTCCTCCTGGACGGCCTCCAGCAACTCCCTGCGGGTGCGCTTGGGCTCGGGCCAGTCCCTTTCCGGTTTGAGCATCACATAGCCATCGGAAATGTTCGGTGGCATCGCGTCCGAAGCGATCTCTGCCGTGCCAGTGCGAGCAAAGACGCGGTCGATCTCAGGAAACTTCTCCTTCAGCCGGGCCTCCAGGCGCTGCTGCATCTGAACCGACTGCGTCAGACTGGTTCCAGGAATGCGCAATGCCTGGATCGCGAAGTCACCTTCGTTCAGACTCGGGATGAATTCGCTGCCCAAGCGAGTAGCCAGCAGCCCGCAGAGAACAACAGCGATGCCAGCTGCAGTGAGGACAACCGCTTTGGCGTCCAGTGCCCGATTGAGCAAGGGTTCGTAGCCGCGCTTGGCCCATTGCATCAATCGGTTTTCCTTCTCGGTCACCTTCTTGCCGATGAACAGCGCGACGGCGGCGGGAATGAAGGTCACCGAAAGGATCATGGCGCCCAGCAGCGCTATGACGACCGTCAACGCCATGGGGTGGAACATCTTCCCCTCAACGCCTGTGAGGGCGAAGATGGGCAGATAGACGATCATGATGATCAACTGGCCGAAGAGCAGCGCGCGGCGCGCCTCTTTCGAAGCGGCGAACACTTCATGGAAGCGTTCGCTGCGGGTGAGTGGCCGGCCGTGATGCTGCTGTGCATGAGCAAGCCGGCGCACGCAGTTCTCCACAATCACCACCGCACCGTCGATGATGATCCCGAAGTCCAGCGCGCCCAGGCTCATCAGATTGGCACTGACCTTCTGGTTCACCATCCCTGTGAAGGTAAAGAGCATAGACAGAGGAATCACCATGGCCGTGATGACGGCAGCACGCAGGTTCCCGAGGAAGGCGAACAGCACGGCGATCACCAGGATGGCACCCTCCAGCAGATTCTTCTTCACGGTCGCAATGGCTTTGTCCACCAGCACCGTACGGTCGTAGACCGTCACCGCCTCGACACCGGCCGGGAGGTTCTTGTTGATTTCCTCCATCTTCCTGGCCACGGCCTGGGAGACAGTCCGACTGTTCTCCCCGATGAGCATGAAGACTGTGCCCAGTACCACTTCGCGGCCGTTGTCCGTGGCAGCGCCCGTGCGCAATTCCTGGCCCAGTTCCACCTGTGCCACGTCGCGCACCCGAACCGGCGTGCTGCCGGCGCTGGAGAGGATGACGTTGTTGATGTCCTCGATGCTGCGCACCTGGCCTGGCGCCCGGATCAGATACTGCTCACCGCGACGCTCGATGTAGCCAGCGCCCACATTAGTGTTGTTGCGTTCAAGCGCCTTGACGACATCGGACAGCGACAGGCCATAGGCCGCCAGGCGCTCGGGCAGAGGAGCGATCTGATACTGCTTGGCATAGCCTCCGATCGTGTTGATCTCGGTGACACCTGGCACGTTCCGCAACTGTGGCTTGATGATCCAGTCCTGGATCTCTCGCAAATCGGTAGAGGTGTAAGGCGTCCCGTCGGGCTTCTTCGCACCATCCTTGGCTTCGACGGTCCATAGGTAGATTTCGCCGAGACCGGTGGAGATTGGCCCGGCGACCGGGTGGATGCCGTCTGGTAACTGGCCTGTGGTGGACTGCAGTCGCTCGTTGACCAGTTGTCGCGCGAAATAGATGTCGGTGCCGTCGTGGAAAATAACCGTCACCTGGGACAGGCCATAGCGCGACAGCGAGCGTGTTTCCTGAAGGCCGGGCAGGCCGGCCATCACGGTCTCAATCGGAAAGGTGACCCGCTGTTCTGTCTCAAGCGGTGAGTAGCCCGGCGCCGCGGTGTTGATCTGCACCTGAACGTTGGTGATATCAGGCACCGCGTCGATTGGCAGCTTCTGGTAGTTGTAGACGCCCAGGCCAGCCATCGCGAGCACAGCGAGCAAAACCAACCATCGTTGCTCGATGGCGAAGCGGATGATCTTCTCGAACATGGTTGTGCAGTCCGCCTCAGTGGGTGTGGGTGGCAGAGCCCTTGCCCTGCTCGGACTTGACGACAAAGCTTCCGGCGGCTGCATAGCTGCTCCCTGCCTTCAGGCCTTCGACGATCTCGACGCGCTTACCGTCCGTTCGGCCCAGTTGGACGGGTTGCGGCACGAAGCCGCCCGGCACCTTCAGGAACACGACCGGCTTTTCGTCCACGGTCTGTATCGCCGACGACGCCACCGTAACCGGCACCGAAACCTCTTCGGCCACTACCTCGACGTTGACGAAGAGGCCGGGGCGCCAAGCGCCCTGCGGATTGGGCAGCGTCACGCGCGCACGGGCGGTGCGCGTCTGCTCGCCGATCAACGAGCCCACGTAGGCCACCGTCCCGTTGGCCGTTGCGTCGAAGGCGCCTGAGCGCACCACCACCTTCTCGCCAACACGCACGCGGGGCAGCTCGCGAGCCGGCACACTCATCTCAGCCCAAACAGACGACAGGTCGGAGATGATGAACACCTGGGTGTCCTCTCGCACAGCCTCACCGAGGGCGATGTGTTTCTCGACCACGATGCCGTCGAAAGGCGCGCGCAGTTCAAAGCGTCCCAGCGCACCGGCGCTGGGCGTGGCTCCGAGCGCCAATAGTTTCTGTTTGGCGTTGGCGGTGGCGATTTCTGCCTCGCGCAACGCTTGCTGCGCCTGGAGCACATCCTGTTCCGGCGAGATCTTCTCTTCCCACAGCTTCTTCTCGCGCTCATAGGTGGTCTTTGCGAGTTGCCGACGCTGCAACGCCGATTGCAGCTCCGAGCGTGTCTCGGACACTGCCGTGCTGGAGATGACGGCCAGCACCTGTCCCTTCTTTACTTGCTGTCCCAGGTTGGCGCTGACGCTGTCCACGACACCCGTCACCCGCGGGACGATGTGCGCGGTACGGTCCTCGTTGAATCGGATCTCGCCGGGGAACTGCAGGCCGCTGCGGATGCTAGCCGGCGAACTGGCGTCCAGCGTAATGCCGGCGGACTGGATCTGCGCATCACTCATAGTCACCTTGCCTTCGTCCTTGTTGAAAGCAAAGAGATAGGCTTCCTTGGGCGTCTGCACCTCGACCGTTGCCGCGAAGATGTGCGGCTCCGCTACGGGTTGTTCACTGGTCCACACGCCGCTGGCGATAGCGAAGTTCAAGATCTGTTTCTCGCCGTTGGGGCGTGTCAGCGACACCGCCATGCGGGTTCCCGCAGGCGTAGTAGGCTGGCTCTTCTCATAGGTCCAGGCCTTGAAGCGCGGCTCCCCGCCTTCCTCAGACAACAGCATCTCGACCGAGAAGTCACCATCCACGAGAAGTTGCCCGCCGTTGGGCCCTTTGGCGGCGGATTCCTCTTTGTGGCCAGCTTCGCCCTCGGCGCCATGAGCGTGACCGTCGTCGCCCTTCTTACCGGATTCGTCGCCATGGCCGCTGTGGCTCTCGGCGGTTGCTGGCTTCTTGCCGTCCGACTTGGTCACGATAACCACTCCGCCAATGACACCAGCGGCCACGAGCAAGGCGATGATGAGCTTGTGGCCCCGACGCGATGGGAGTTGAGTGGAGTTCATGGACGTTCCTGGATCTGAGAGGGAGACGGGGAAGCGGTGGTGTCTTCGGCGCCCAGCAGACGGTAAAGCTCGGCTGCCGAACGGTGGGTATCGGCCAGGGCGCGCAGGTATTGAGAGCGCGATTGAAGAAGGGTTCGCTGCGCATCCAGCGCTTCGAGATAGCTGAACTTGCCCAGCTCGAAACCCTTGGTGGCGGCGTCAAAAGCGCTCTGGGCGCCGGGCAGCACCTCGTCGCGCAGAGACGCCACTTCGGCCAGCGAGGTCTCTAGGCGCTGCCGCGCAGACTGCGCTTCAGTTCTCACGCGCAGCTCGGTTGCGCGTGCCGTGTCCTCGGCCTTGTCCTGCCGCCGCAACGCCTCCTGGATGTTGCCTCGATTGGTATCAAATATGGGCAGGGGGATCGAGATGCCAACAATCGCCTGGTTTCGAGAGAGCTCGGTGGGGCGTGTCGCGCCCAACGTCAAGGTGACATCGGGAATTCGCTTGGCGCGCTCAAGCTCGGCTAGAGCTTCGAAGCGGCGGATCTCCAGCCGGGCCTCGCGTACGGCTGGGGTCGCTTCCACCCGAGCCGCGACCTGATCCACAGAAATCGACCGTGGCATCTGCAACGCGTTGCCATCCACCGCACGAATCGCTGGCCCCGGCCCGATGGCGCCGCGAAGCTGCTCGAGGCTCGTGCGCAACTCGCCTTGTGCCTGTACAAGTTCCAGGCGCACGCTCGCCTCAGCAACCTTGGCCTTGGTTTCTTCGACCGGCGAGACCTTACCGGCCGTGACGCGTTTGTTTGCTGCATCGGAGCCGCGACGTGCAAGATCGAGCGAGGCCTGAGCCAGCGTGACCCGTTCTTGCGCCAACAGTGCTGCGAAGAACATGGCTGTGACGTTGGCTCTGACGTCCATCCGCTTGGCGTCGAGCTGAGACTTCGCGATCTCAATGGCGCGATCGGCCGCAGCGATGCGGGCAGCGCGCTTGCCACCCAATTCAATGGGCTGCGACAGCGTGACAGTCGACGTGCGTGTCTCGCGCCGCTGATCTTCGATCTGCGCTGCCAAAGTGGGGTTCGGCAAAGCACCCGCCTGGATGCGGGCGCCCTCGGCCGCCCGCGCTTCGTTCTGTGCTGCAGCCAGGTCCGGATTGCCGTCTAACGCCTGGCTCAATGCCGCGGACAAGGTCAGTGAGGATGCCACCGGGACCATGGATCCCGACGTAGCACCTGGGAGAGCCGCCGAAGGGGAAGACTGAGCCAGCGAAGTGCCGCTGGCAAACGCCAGGACCGTCAATACGATCGGCGCGAATGACCTACACATTGAAATCTCCAGAGAGAAGGACCACCCGGAATGGATGCCCCGAAAAGGACAGGCGGCGCTGATTGGCCGCAAGGCTCCGCGTCAGCGGAACCAGGACCATTTAGGCCGCTCGATCTCTGGAGATGCCTGCCCGAAAGCCATCACCTCGGCGCAGGGCGGGTAGATGTTGTTGCCCAGCTGCACACCAAACATCGGCGATGCCAGGACCGTCACCATCACAGACGCATGGCAGTGGGCATCACCGGGGACACAACCGTCCGATTGCGCAGGTGCGCCACTGACGAAGTCGGTGGCGCTGTGCTCGATAGCTATCTGAGTTGGTACGAAGCCCTTCGAAGTCAGCTCATGACCAGCGTACTGCGCCATCGATGCCCAGCCATACTGAACCGGCAAGATGGCGAGCAGCAAGATAAGGAACCAGCGGCGCATGGTCTTCACGGATCGTTCCGGGAATTCAGAATCGGTGCTCGCCGGAAGCCATCTTGCAAGGCAGCTTTTCCACCTGGAGCGTGGTGTGGTGCAAGCCAAACTTGCGTTCCAGCATGTCAGTGGCGGTGCGGGTGAGCTCATCAGCATTGCCTTTGGCGCTCACCAGGTGGGCGCTCAAGCTGGTCTTGCCACTCGTCAGCGACCACAGATGCAGGTCATGGACGGAATCCACGCGAGGCATGGCGGCCAGCGCTTGGCTTACCTGCGCCAGGTCCACGCCGCTGGGAACACCCTCCAGCAGAATGTTCACGCTGTCACGCAGCAGAACCCAGGTGCGGGGCAGCACCCACAGGCCGATCAAGACAGCGATCACCGAGTCCACCCATGCCCATCCCGTGAAGCGAATGACGATCGCGCCGACGATGACGCCGACGGAGCCAAGCATGTCGCTCCAGACCTCAAGATAGGCGCCCTTGACGTTCAAACTCTCGTTTTTGCCCGATGCAAGGAGCTTCATGCTGATCAGATTGATGATCAGACCCAGGGCCGCAATCACGAGCATGCCCGTCGACTCGATGGCAGGCGGTGACTTGATGCGCTGGTAGGCCTCGAAGAGGATATAGATCGCTACGCCAAACAAGAGCAACGCGTTGAAGGCCGCCGCGAGAATCTCAAAGCGGTGGTAGCCAAAAGTTCTTTTTGCGTCTGCCGGCCGCCTGCCGACCCTGATGGCGGCAAGGGCGATGGCGAGCGCCGCCGCATCGGTGAACATGTGGGCCGCATCGGAGATGAGCGCAAGGCTGCCCGTGACGATGCCACCAATGACCTCGGCCACGAGGAAGGTGCTGGTGAGCGCCAGGGCGATCCACAGCAGCTTCTCCTTGCCGGGTTCGGTCGCCGCGGGAGCATGAGAGTGTGAGTGGCCGCTGGACATGGTCAGAGGGATGTTGGAGTGAGTGTGCCTGACTGCTGCCGCCACCAAGTCGATGCTGCGGTGACGAAATTCCGCCCCTAGGGCCAGTGATTCGAATCGTAGGAAGGCTGTCCACTGCCTTCCTAACAGCTAGATTACATGCTTGTAATCTTTGGGTGCCCGACCTGCTGGCGCTGCTCAGTGCTAGCAAGCACTTCTAGGGCGCAGTGCACCCATTCGCCGCAGGCGCCCATGTAAGGCCCCAAGATTCCCAATCCTAAATCGCCGAGCGATCTCCGACCCCAATGCCTTGCGGCGCTGGCGTTTGACCTCGTGTGGATCGACCTTTGCGATCAACTCCAGATCGTGATGCTTGCGCAAATATTCCACAGATCCAGTCAACGGAACTCGCTGAGATGAGTGTTCGTCGGTGTGCTCATGGCTGTCTAGAAGGCGAGAAGCGCCGCAGCGCGAGGCTGCGGCTGCTTCGATCAGTCCTCGGTGCCATCGTCGTCTGCATCCACCGAGGGAAATTTGGCGGGCTGCTCGGTCGGCGTCGCATAGGGGCGCAGCGTCGAAGGCAACCAGCGGCGGCCATCCAGCAGCGCGCCGGCTGCGGCGATCGCGTCGGCCTTCTTCATCTTCTCGATGGGCTTGGCCGCCTCGGCGCCGACGCACTCCGTCACGGCCTCGATCATCTTGGCCTTCGGCACGTGGCCCAGGAACTTTTCGACGCTCGGATACCACCAGTCCGCCATGTCCAGGCCCAGCGCGGTTTCCACGCCTTGCGCAAGGTCGAAATGACCACGAGGCATCCGGCGCACCGGATCAGCAGATTGCACCGTGTAGGCCCGGGCGACGAACCCGGCCAGCAGGTCCAGAAGGTCGGCACTGCTCATCGCCAGCAGGCGGGAGAACAGGGCATCGCCAGTCGGCAGGCCGGCCAGTTGCCGCTCTGCGCTGGCAAGCAGTTCGCTCGCCTTCGATGAGTCGTAGTCGGCAGCATTGCGCTGCACACTCGTGGAGTGGGTGTCGAATCGCACCTTGATTGGCGAATCGTTCCATGGCTCCACGGCGGCACTGATGACCGTGTGCAGCAGCGCGGCAAGCGCGATCTGCGGGTTCTGCGTCAGACTGGCGGCGACAGCAGCCGTGCGATGGGCCGTCATGTTCTGGCACTGCGCAGCGCTGAATTCGGCGCGCTCCTTGGCAGCAGGGCCTTCGGGCACGTCCACGCCTTCGGCGCCCGCCTGCGCGGCCGCAGCGGCCTCCTTGCGGTCCTCGGCTCGCACCAGACCAACCGTCACCTTGATCTTCGCGTCGTAGTCCAGCGAAACCACGGCGCCGGCCAGCGCCATCTGCTCGGGCGTCCACCGCTCCAGGCACTCCAGCAGGTCGTCGCGCAGCCGATCCACAAGCATTCGATGGTCTTCAAGCTGTCTGTACTCCTCCTCTTGTTCGTCGGTCAGGTCGTCCGGCATGTTCTCCAGGGCGCCGATCCGCTGGTCAATGGCACGCAGCTCGTCGTCCAGTTCAGCCAGGTATTCGGCCTCCACACCCACCGGCTCATCGTGGTGCGGGTAGAGCGTCGTGAAACGCGACCGGTCGCTGGCGTCGAACGAGAAACGCGCCTCGGCCCACCGCCAGCCCGCCTCGCGCAGGGACTGGGCCACCGCTTCCAGACGGTTGGTCGCAAGAGAATTCAGCAGCGCCACATCCTGCAGATAGACCGAATCCTTGCCGCTCTCGGCGAACAGGTCTTGCCGGACGGTGCCGCCGGCGGCACGGTAGGCCTTGAGGCCCACCAGCCGCGCCAGGGGAGAGGAAAGCGACACCTCGTTTTCTGTCAGCGCCTTGCGCAGCAAGTACGCCGTGCGCTGGTAGTTCGGCAGAGACTCCCACACCGCGATCTGCTGCGCATGGTCGGAAGACAGCGCCAGGGCCTGCAGCTGCCCCAATTCGATCTTCGACTCCCGGTAGAGGTCGATGAACTTGGGAGCGAGGTTCGCCAGCGCCAGCCGCTTCTCCACGGTGGTCGGCGACACCCCGAAAGCCGCCGCGATCTGGCCTGCCGTCTTACCCTCAGCCACCAGCGTCTTGAAGGCCACCAGCTGGTCGGCCGGGTGCATGGCTTCCTGCTGCGTGTTCTCGGTCAGGCTCACGGCCACGGCGTGCTCAGGCGTGAAGACGAGGCACGACACCGGCACATCGCCCTGCAGCTTGCCCTCCTTGACGAGCAGTTGAAGCGCTGCCAGCCGGCGCCCACCAGCCACCACGCCGAACGTCTCGCCCTTGACCTTCGACCCCTTCACACGCTCCGACACCACGCAGAGCGGATACAGCAACCCTTGAGCCAGGATCGTTGCCGCCAAGGCCGGGATCGACTCGGCGTTACGCACCGTCCGCACGTTCTTCTCGGACAGGAAAAGGCGATGCAGCGGAATCGCCCGGGCCTCCCCCTTGTCCACCGACACCATCACGCCGTCCACCTCGACCGCAACGTCCTTGTCCATCGATTCAAAAGCCATTTCTCTCTCCTAAGCGCTGACCGGATTCCAAGATTCAGAGCCCATCAACTGGTAGGTTCTGAGGGCATGCGGCAGCTCCGGTGTTGCTGCCGCCGTCTTTCCTGAGTTCGTCGCCCGGTGCGCTGCCGCGCAGGGGATGGCCAAGGGTCAAGGGCAGGGAGAAAGCCGCAGTCCGGAGCGAAGCGCAGGAACCGGGTGCCGAGCTGGGCGAAGCCGCACCCTTGAAGCGAAGCGGCCCCAGGCCAGCACCGGAGCAAAGTCACCGGAAAAAGCGATGAACTCAGGAAAGACGGGAATACGTGCAGCAGCTGCTGCAGCCCTCAGGACCTGGCGCGCGCCGAGCGCCCCACGCCGGCGACGCCGGCGCAAACCGCACGCAGTGCAGCTGGCCGCGCCGGCGGCCATGGCCGGCGCCGACCAGGCGCAGGCCTGCGAGCCGTCCACATGTGCACCGGGAAACCCGCAAGGGCGAGGAAGCTAGCGCCGCGGCAGGCCTCGCCTTCATGGGCAAGGGCCGGCCGCGGTTGACCGGTGTGCATGTGGGTGGGGAGCTGCAAGCGCAGCGCGCAGCCGTGGCCACGCCACGGCGAAGGCGTCAGGGATGGAAGCCCGAAGGGCCGAGACAAGCCATCAGGCGCAGGCTCGATTCACGACAGCCCAGCCGGCGTAGCCGGTGACGCACATTTCGTACGTCTCTGCGCCTCAAACGTCCATGTCGTCAGCGCCAACCTGCGCCATGCGCCCCAGCAAAGCGGTGTAAAGAACATCCTCTCGCCCGCTCTCCTCGTAGATCTCTTTGATGCGAATCAGCGGGTTGAGCAGAAGGACATACTGGTATTCGCCAGCCAAGCCGGTCTTTGCGCGGATGAATCCGAAGTCCACCAGCCGCTTCATACGGCTGCGCCATGTGGCTTCGGCTCGAGGACCGCTGAAGCCCGACTCATGCGCCACTTCGCGCGCATTGCGAATGTCGACCAGGCCCTCGTCATGCACCCAGCACCAAAGGGTGAGATAGGTCGACGCGAGCGGGAAGCCTTTACCCGAATGCTGATCCAGGATCTGGCCGATGAGCGGCATCGTCCGCGGGATCGTGGTGAAGCCGGTGCGCCTCGATCTCAACCAAAGCTGTTTCTCCGTAATCTCAGGCCATAGCTGCTGGCGAAGGGCCTTCCGACGCTCCGAGGCAGTCGTTTTCGCTCTTTTTGGTACAGCCTGATCTTCTGTAGTTGCCATGGAGTCCTTCGGTTCTTGTATTTATGAGCCACAGAAATTGTATTTCAAAACCCTATTTCAACAATGAATGTTGTTGATTGTCCTATATGAATCAAGTACTTAAAGCAAAGCAGGTGCTCTATGTACTCTTGTTCTCACATTGCTCCGTACTCCCAGTGATCCCGTCCTTCACGTGACGTTTCGCCGCACGGGCATTACCTTCCAGGCCTGCTCCTGTACGGCCATCAGCCGTACGAGGCAGAACGAACAACTCAGGAGAAAGCCATGTCCGCCGTGCACACCCAAGACTTTGTCGCCTCGACCTCGAAGCGCCAGGGCTTTCGTTCGCCTGCGCCGCGGCATGAAGTTGCTCCGAAGAAGCGACTGGAATGCCGCATCCAAGAGGACGTGCACCAAACCTTAGAATTGGCCGCACAAGTCTCTGGTCGCACCGTGACTGATTTGGTGGTTGCGGGTGCGCTGCGGGAAGCTCGGGAAACGCTGGCGAACCAACAGGTGATCCAGATGGCACGTGAGGCGCAGATCTGCTTTGCGGAAATGCTCCTCAACCCACCTGAACCCACCGAAGCGTTCAAGAAGGCCGAGGCGAACTACAAGCGCCTGATCCGGCCGAAATGAGCGAAAGCAGCGGCGAACAAGTTCCAGACAAGTCCGAGCCAAATTCGTATGAGATCGTCCCTCTTGGAGAGGGAGGAAAGCGTACAGGGTTCACCTGCGGTGACGAGGCATTGGACAGCTATTTCCGGACTCAGGTGGGTCAGGACGGGGATCGCCGGCTGAACGTTTGCTTCGTGGCCGTCCACGTTGAATCCAAGCAGATCGCCGGGTTCTACACCCTGTCGCCGTGCTCTGTCGCAGTCGACCTACTTCCCGAAGAATTGGCGCGACGACTGCCGCAACGCCCTGTGGGCTGCACCTTGATGGGACGCTTGGCCGTAGCGAGCGCCCATCAAGGCCAAGGTCTGGGTGGAGCGCTTTTGTTCCATGCTTTTCAGCTCGCAAAGAAAAATGAGCTCGGCGGCTACGCCTTAGTCGTTGATGCCAAGCATGAAAAGGCCAGCGCCTTCTACAAACAGTTCGGCTTCATCAGTTGCCCCACTGAGCCGCTGAAGCTCTTTCTCTCACTGCGCAAAGAGCTTCAGCCAGCAAGCAAGTAGAACGGCTGGCCGAGGGCCGTGGCCGGCGCCGACTAGGCGTAGGCCACGAGAGCCATCTACATGTGCACTGGTGAAGCCGTAAAGCGCGAACGCAAGCGCAGAGCGCAGCCGTGGCAACGCCACAACGAAGGCGTCAGGGATGGGAACCCGAAGGGCCGAGACAAGCCACCAGGCGCAGGCTCAGTTCACGACAGCCCTGCCGCCGTAGCCGGTGACCGACAACTTGCACGTCTCGACCGGCTCATCTCTGGCCCAACTCATAATCCTGAACGACGAATGGAGCGGAGATGTTCGATCGAGTCAAGAAGATGTTCCGCCGGAAAGGCGAACTTCCTGAGGGCGTTGTTCTCGTCGATGACGCAATGCGCCAGCTCGCTGATGCGATCGCCACAAAGGTGATGATGGAAGCCGTTCTTGGTGGCCTGGATGATGACAACAAGAATTGGACTCGTGATGAACGCGCGACCGTCATGGGCTACATCGACGGCCAGGTGTCCGTGATGTACCCAATCGGGGACCAGAAAATGCCGCTCGCCTCGTTTCTCACGTCGTCTTATGTGCTTAAGGGCGCAAGGTCAGCAGAGCAGGTGATGGAGGACAGAGAGTTCTTTGTCGAAAGCGGCGACCCGGTCTTCATGACCGCCGCGCAGGTCGGCTTCGAAGACTGCAGGCGGCTGATGACCGAGCAGCGCGCGGGACATGTCCCGCTCGGGCTTTCGCGCTTGCTCCGCGGCGAGTGAATCCAGCTGCAGCCCGCACTAGAAGACCTGCCACATCTGCCGAAGGACTGCTACACAGCACGTTGAGCCATGACCTCGATGTACGCCGCTCTCGACCACTCCGGTGCGACGCGCTATGTCGGCGACGTGCCTAGAGGCGCAGCTTGCGGCTGCATCTGCCCCGCATGCCGCAGCCCGCTCGTCGCCCGCCGTGGCGAGGAGCGCGAATGGCATTTCGCGCACGAAGCGCGGCAAGAGCGACCGGCCTGCCTGGTCGGCGCCGTCAACCTGTTGCGCCGCACCGCCATCGAGTGGCTGCGGGCCCAGAAACACCTGCGACTGCCCGAATACATCCGAGCAGTCACCAGCACACCTCCGCTGCAGTCTGTCTCCGAGCTCGTTGGCTGGAAGGACTGGCCCGTGCGCTTCAGCGACTGGCGCCCGGGCGCATCGCGCGCGGAGCCGGTTGCCCGCATCGAAATGAACACCGGCCTGCAGGTCGACCTCCATGTGGAAGTCGGTGACCGTGCAGAGCGCGACCGCCCACCATGTGGCGAAGTCGGCGCGATCGAATTCTGGGTGCCCGCCCCGGCAGTTGGCCAACTGCGCCACGAAGCGGACGCCCACGCGCATGTGGCGGCCGCCGGTAGTTTCACCTGGCTCTACCAGCCAGACGTGCACGGCTGGATCGCACGCGCGCAGCGCGACGTCGATGCCAAGGCGCTGAAAATCCAGCAGGAGCGCAAGTTTCTCGAAAGGCAGCCGTTCACCGCTCGGCCCCACGCACCGGCCCTGACATTGCCGGAGCCGCGGGCGCCCGTTCAAGCGCCAGCGCCACCGGCGGAGGCGCCCACGCCCTGGGACGCCTGGCGTAAGCCCAAGTCGTCGTTCATCCACTACCGCGCCTCGAGGCAAAGCGATGAAGGGTGGGTCCATGTCCGACACCGCGATCAGCGAGCGGTGATGGTCCCATGGCCGAGTGCATGGGAGGGTTGGGACGAGTTTTTCCCCGCCTCACATGCCCACGTCGACTACGCGCTGGGCGCAATGGTCCTTGACCAGGAAGTGAACGCCATGCTTCTGGTGAGCCGCACGTTCACGGGTGGCACTCGCAACTACAGTACCTTCGAGGAGATCCCCGGGTCAACGAAGGTGGGGTGACGCCGCTGTGAGGGACCGTGGCCAGCACCTGCCGAGGTGCTACCCAACGAGCGAGTTGCTAGGCGCTGCACGCGATGTACCCGGGCCACGTGGCCCGCTAGCCAGGCCGGCCGAGGCCGCCAAATAGCGCGCACCGAAATGCGCGCATGCCCTCACCCGAAAAGGCTCATCTGCCCGACGCGCTGCGCAACCACCCGCTGCCGAAACTCCGCGATCTGCTCTGCAGGGTACGGCGGCTGGTAGGGCGCCTGCGGCCGCGCCTCCGGCGCCCGCTGCTCGGCGCTCTCTGGGGGGCCGTAGCGGCGCAGCAGCTTGAAGTCCCAGCCGTGCACGAAGTGCATTGGCGTGAGCCAGTGGCCCCAAGTCTCGGCACTCAACGCATTGCCGTGCAGAACCACCGCAGGTATGCCCAGCAGCGAAAGCTGCACGTAGCACATGTGCACCGCCGTGGCGTCGACGTCGATCGCCGTCGCGTGCATCACCTTCTGGAAGTTCATTCCCTGCTCAGCGATGGTGTCCGCCATCGCGATCAGCATGCCGCCGGCGCCGGCGGCGGGTTCACAGACAGTGATGAAGCCCTGTTCCTCGACCTGGGCCCGCACGTCTCCGACCGTCATCTGCGCCATGAGGCGCGCGATCTCGAACGGCGTGAAGAACTGACCTTTCCAGTGGTTGCCTAGTTCAAGCTGCATGAACAGCTTCCCTAGACAGTCGTCCATCCCGGATTCGAGCCAGTCAGTCAGATGGCCCAGCAGCTGCGGGAAACAACGCGACTTCCTCCGCGCTGTACCCCTTTACGATCTGCATGTAACGCGCCTCCCGTGTCTCGAACTGCGCTTTGTCGAAGGCGCTGCTGATGCTCAGCGCCGACATTTCGCAGAAGTCGCCAAAGACCTGGTGCGGGCGGTGCCGGTGCGACAGCGTCTCGATCAAGCGGCCCATCTCGCGCGCATGCTCACCGTTCCGGCTGATGGCCCTTTTTGTCTTCTCGCGCATCGACTCGCCCTCAGTCGATGGCCCGAAGGATCAACGCGGCCTCGGGATGGGTCGAAACGAAGTCCCGCAGCGCATGGAACGAGTCGGCCAGCGCATCGCGGCTGCTGCCGGCCGCCTCAGACATGGAAAGGTGGCTGAGCGTGAACAGGGTCGCGACGATGCCCGCAGCATCGGCCGACAGTTCGCCCCCAAAACCGTTGCCTTCGACAGCAACCCTGAACCGTTGAGCGGTAGCGGGCGCCATGTAGAACCCACCGTTGGGGGCTGTTTGGTTCTTTGTGGCGGAGGAAAGTCGCTGCTGAGCTTTCCGGTGAGCCCTGGTCAGACGCTGCAGGAGGCCAGTACCGAACACTCGATATGGCTGATGGCTATAGCGGACGCACTCGCCGCGCAGCCGCCCGACAAGGGAGACAAGGCCATGGTTGACGATCTGCGCCGACTGGCGCGACTGCACGAGTCGTAGCTGGATGGCCAGGTCTCAGCCTCTCGTGGGATCGGTCGATCGGCGACTCTGTTGAGCGGGCCGCCGCCAACGCCGGGTCCAGTCCTTCGGTGGTCCTTGTTGAATTATTTCTATTATTCAACTATTATTGAATAATGGAAGAAAAGAATGTCATCCAAGCCTTGGCCGCCCTGGCCCAGCCTGTGCGGCTGCAGGTCTTTCGCACGCTTGTTGTTGCCGGTCCGGCTGGCCTCACGCCAGGCGTGCTCGCGGAGCAGCTCGGGGTGCCTCCGACGAGTCTGTCGTTTCACCTCAAGGAGCTGGCGCACGCCGGCCTGGTCAGCCAGGAGCGCGACGGCCGCAACCTGATCTATCGCGCGGTGTTCGAGCAGATGAACGCGCTGCTCGGCTACCTCACTGAGAACTGCTGCCAGGGCGAGGCTTGCCTGCCTGCCAGCACCACTGCCTGTGAATGCTGAGGGAGAACCCATGAAGCGCTTCCACGTCCATCTTCACGTCGATGATCTGGCCAAGAGCATCGCCTTCTACTCCCACCTCTTCGCGACGCCTCCCTTGCGGGTCGAGGCCGACTATGCGAAGTGGATGCTCGACGACCCGCGCATCAACTTCGCGATTTCCACGGTCGGCCATGGCAACGGCATCGATCATCTGGGCATTCAGGCCGAGGACGACGAAGAGCTCGCCGAGCTGAAGGCTCGCGGCCAAGCCGCTGACCGCACGCTGCTCGACGAAGGCGAGACCGTGTGCTGCTATGCGCGCAGTGAGAAGCACTGGGTCACCGATCCGCAGGGGATCGCATGGGAGCACTTCAAGACGCTGGACAGCGCTGTGCCGGTCTACGGGCAGTCAAGGCCCACCGCCGAGGCCGAGTCCGCCTGCTGTGCGCCCGGCGCCATTCGAGGCGTCGTGGTCAAAGCGCCTAGCAAGGCAAAGAGCGCCTGCTGCTGAGAGCTGCACCATGTCCAAAGATCCGTCCGAATCGTTGGTCAGGTCGCTGTTTGTTCGCGCCGAGGCGGCCTCCTTGCCGCCCGTGCGAGCCCTTCTCAGGGATGCGGGCCTTCCCGAGTCCGATCTTCGGGAAGAGCACATGGAGGCCTTCTTCGTCAGCCGCGCCGGTGATGAAGGGATCGTGGCCTGCGTCGGCCTGGAACGATTCGGCGACACCGCCTTGCTCCGCTCCCTCGCAGTTCGCGCCGACTCGCGTGGCAATGGCATGGGCGATCAGGCGCTGCAGACCATGGAGGCCTTCGCCGCATCGAAAGGCGTGCACCGCCTCTGCATCCTGACCACTACGGCAGAGCCGTTCTTCGAAGCGCGTGGCTTCGAGCGCTGTGATCGCACGGCGCTGCCGGCATCCGTGCAGGCGAGCAGCGAGTTCAAGAGCCTGTGCCCGGCCTCTGCCGTCTGCATGTTCAAAGACATTCCCCCAACTCACCCCACCGAGAAACACCGTCATGGCTGACAAAACGTACAACGTACTCTTCATCTGCACGGGCAATTCCGCACGCTCCATCATGGCCGAGGGCCTGCTCAACCACCTGGGCAAAGGGCGATTCAAGGCCTATTCCGCCGGCAGCCACCCGGCCGGCAAGGTCAACGCCTATGCGTTGCTCACGCTGGACAAGATGCATTTGCCCGAAACCGGTTATCGCAGCAAGAACTGGGACGAGTTCGCGAAGCCGGATGCGCCCGAGATGGATTTCGTGCTCACCGTCTGCGACAAGGCCGCCGGCGAGATTTGCCCCGTGTGGCCCGGCCAGCCGATGACTGCGCATTGGGGCGTGGCAGATCCGGCGGCCTTCGCGGGCACGGAAGAGGCCACCGAGCGCCAGTTCATGGACACGGCCCTCACGCTCAAGCGCCGGATCGAGCTGATGCTGGCCCTGCCGCTGGCCCGGCTCGACACGATGGCCATCCAGCGCGAGATCCGCGATATCGGCAAGGTTCAAAAGGCACCGCAATGACGCTCAACGTACTCATCCTCTGCACCCACAATTCGGCCCGCAGCGTGCTGGCCGAGGGCATGCTTAACCACTGGGCCCAGAAGCTCGGCAAGGACGTGAAGGCGTTCAGCGCCGGCAGCGCGCCCAGCGGACGAATCAACCCGTTCGCCATCGAAGTGCTGCAGGCCGCCGGCGTGAACACCGAGGGCTTTCGCAGCAAGAGCTGGGACGAGTTCGCCACGCCGCCCATGCACGTGGTGATCACGGTGTGCGATGCGGCAGCGCAGGAAGCCTGCCCCTACTGGCCGGGCACGCGCGTCAAGGTGCATTGGGGTTACCCGGACCCGTCGAACACCGAAGGCGGCGACGCCGCCAAACGCCAGGCCTTCGAGCTGACGCGCCAGGCGATCTCCTATCGGATGCTGCAACTGCTCGCACTCGACAACCCGGAGGCGATGAGCGATGCCGAGCTGCAGGAGCGCCTGAAGCGCATTTCGGCGAACTGACACCATGAGCGCTGTGATCGAAAGTCCGCGCGTCAACGCGGCCCCCATGAGCGTCTTCGAGCGCTACCTGACGGTATGGGTGTTCCTCTGCATCGTCGCCGGCATCGCGCTCGGGCAGCTCTTCCCGGCCGCGTTCCAGGCGGTCGGCCGCCTCGAGGTCGCCAAGGTCAACATCCCCGTCGGCGTGCTGATCTGGGTGATGATCATCCCGATGCTGCTGCGCGTCGACTTCGCGGCGCTGGCTCAGGCGAAGAACCATTGGCGCGGCATCGGCGTGACGCTGTTCATCAACTGGGCCGTGAAGCCGTTCTCCATGGCCTTCCTGGCATGGCTCTTCGTGCGCCAGGTCTTCGCCGGCTTCCTGCCGGCCGAGCAGCTCGACAGCTACGTTGCCGGCCTGATCCTGCTGGCCGCAGCGCCCTGCACGGCGATGGTCTTCGTCTGGAGCCGGCTGACCGGCGGCGATCCGGTCTTCACGCTGTCGCAGGTCGCGCTGAACGACGCCATCATGGTGTTCGCCTTCGCACCCATCGTCGGCCTGCTGCTGGGCCTGTCGGCCATCACGGTGCCGTGGGACACGCTTATCACCTCGGTGGGGCTGTATATCGTGCTGCCGGTGATCTTCGCGCAGCTGCTGCGCAAACGGCTGCTGAAGGACGGGCCCGCCGCGTTCGAGCGGGCAATGCATCGCATCGGGCCCTGGTCGATCGCAGCGCTGCTGCTGACGCTCGTGCTCCTGTTCGCGTTCCAGGGCGAGGCCATCATCAGGCAGCCGCTCGTGATCGCGATGCTCGCAGTGCCGATCCTGATCCAGGTGGTGCTGAATTCCGGCCTGGCCTACTGGCTCAACCGCAAGCTCGGCGAGAAGCACAACATCGCATGTCCCTCCGCGCTGATCGGCGCATCCAACTTCTTCGAGCTGGCGGTGGCTGCCGCCATCAGCCTGTTCGGCTTCCACTCGGGCGCGGCGCTGGCCACCGTGGTCGGCGTGCTGATCGAGGTGCCGATCATGCTGGCCGTGGTCAAGGTCGTGAATTCGTCGCGAGGCTGGTATGAGTCGTGAGCTTCCGAACGTCGACACGGCCTTGTTCGCAAGGCCCGATCCGGACCTGTTGTTTCCGGCGCAGCGCTCCACGCACGCGCCGCGCATCCTGCTGCTGTACGGCTCGGTCCGTGAGCGCTCATACAGCCGCCTGCTGACCGAGGAGGC
>Ga0308159_1002918_pt1 | contig 18537 bp, 15 predicted proteins | sample PhyCR1_FD_201040 | JGI IMG/M metagenome (GOLD analysis project Ga0308159, IMG submission 201040) | Phyllosphere microbial communities from UC Gill Tract Community Farm, Albany, California, United States - DLSLC.R1 | ecosystem: Host-associated > Plants > Phyllosphere > Unclassified | place: USA... | reverse complement strand
TCCAGTCGAACCGCTGCTGCAGTCCCGTCACCGTTCCGATGCCTTGAGAGATCGTGCTCGACATGGCCTGCCTGACCGCGGCATTGGTGAAGGCGCTATCGGTGCTCGGCAGCCATCCAGAGCTTCCAAGGCCACTGGCTACTCCACTGCCCAAGGCACTGAGCGCCACGCTCTTCCAGCTGAATCCGTCCTGAATGCCCATCACATTGCCCGCCATCTGGCCAGCGATGGATCCGACGGCTCCGGCCATTGCAGCCGCTCCCGCAGAGCCTAGCCCCATGCTCGCGGCAGCGGATCCGACGGCAACTGTTCCGGTGCCTGACAACGTAGCAGCCCCTGCGGCCATCGTCTGACCGAAGGTGGCCGATCCCGCTACCGTGCTGAGTGCACCAGCGGTGTAGATCGTCACCACCACCACGATGGCGACCATGATGATCGCCCCGATCCCTCCGCACCCGCCCCCATTCACCGGCACCGGCAAGACCGGATCCATGCTCCCCATCGCCTGGCTCGGATCGTAGGGCTGGAACGTATCCACGCTGTTCGCATTCAGCGACAGCTTCGGAATCGTCAGCGTCTGCCCTGCCGTGAGCGCCCCATCGACCGACACCGCCAGGCTGTTGGCCTCCGCGATGCGCCACCACAGGCTCGCATCGCCCAGCATGTTGCGCGCGATGTCTTTCAGCGTCTCCCCGCCCACCACCGTGTAGGCGATCGGGTCCATGCTCTTGTGGCGCGGGCGGATCTGCGCGGCCTGCAGCCGGAAGTCGGCCGTGTCCACGTACACCGGGTTGTTGGTCTGTGTCGCGTTCTCCTCGGATGTCGGGGCGTCGCCATAGCGGGCCAGCACCTCGCCGTTGGCGACCAGCTGACGCTGCACGTGGCCGGGGTCAGGGCACTGCCCGTCACCCCGCCCTGGTAGCCTGAGGCGCTGCTCTGGACCTCGGTCTTCTCATTGAACCCGCCCTGGCTCACGAACACCGTGGTGCCGCTCGCGTCGTTCACGAACGTGCGGTCGTAGCGTGCGTCGTTGCTCGTGGGCTGCGTCGCCTGGTTCGTCAGCGCCGCCGCGAGGCTCCCGTCCGGGGCCTGCGCCGCGCTGCCCGTCGCTACCTGATAAATTGGAGCGGCAGTGCACTTTTTTGACCGCGCTCCCATAGCGGATACTAGAGCGTGTTATGAACTTTGCTTCGAGAGGGTGAAGCCAAGGGTAGAGTTTGCAGATGCCCCGCAAGCCTTACCCAACGGACGTCAGCGATGAAGAATGGAGCTTCGCTGCGCCGTACTTGACCTTGATGGACCCGCAAGCGCCTCAGCGCGAGCATGATCTGCGCGAAGTCTTCAACGCCCTGCGTTGGCTGGTACGTGCGGGAGCACCCTGGCGGATGCTCCCCAATGACCTGCCGCCGTGGGAGGCGGTTTACCAGCAAAGCCGGCGCTGGCTGGATTCGGGCTGCTTCGAGGCAATGGTCTCGGACCTGCGCTCCATCATCCGCGTAGCACAGGGGCGCCAGGGCCAGCCCAGCGCAGTGGTGATGGATGGGCGCACGCTGCAATCGAGTTGCGAGAGTGGTCCACGCGCCGGCTACGACGGCTACAAACGCAAGCGCGGCAGCAAGGTGCACATGGCCGTGGACACGCTGGGCCACTTGCTGGCAGTGCATGTCACGCCGGCAGACGAACAGGAACGTGCGCAGGTGCAGCGCCTGTGCGAAGACGTACAGCAGGCCACGGGCCAAACGGTACAACTGGCCTGGGCAGACCAAGGCTACACGGGTGAAACGGCATCCAAGGCAGCGCAGAGCAACGGCATCGACCTGCAGATCGTGAAGCTGCCTGAGGCGAAGAAGGGCTTCGTGCTGCTGCCCCGTCGCTGGGTAGTGGAGAGAAGCTTCGGCTGGCTGGCGAGATTCCGCAGGCTCTCTCGGGACTACGAGCGCCTGCCCGAAGTGCTCAGCGGACTGCACTTCCTGGTGTTTGCGGTGCTCATGTTGCCCGCTGCCGCACGGGTGCTGGCTGCAGGGGGAAGTTCATAACACGCTCTAGGGAGCCTCTCAAAACCCCGACACCGGACACTCAGTGCTCTTATAAATCAACGAATTACGACACTCCAATTTCCGAATTCGGAGTTTTTGAGAGACGCCCACTAGCAATCCATCATGAACAATAAACAATTCGCCGAGATAAGCAAGTTCCTTAGCTATGTTCTGCGCCACGAGCCACAGGCCATTGGGCTGACTTTGGATAGAGAGGGTTGGGCGGACATTGATGCATTGATCTCGGCCGCAGCGCAGCATGGCCGCAGGCTGAATCGAGAATTGCTTGACTTGGTCGTCTGCACCAGTGAAAAAATGCGGTTTGCGGTTTCTGAAGATGGGGCAAGCATCCGGGCGGTGCAAGGTCACTCGACTGACAGTGTATCGATTAGCTTTGAGGACAATCCACCGCCGCCCCTGCTTTATCACGGCACGGCTACGCGATTTTTAGAATCGATTCGCGCGCAAGGGCTGCTTCCTGGCGCACGGCAGCACGTACACCTCACCGAGAATGTACAGACCGCGATGAGCGTTGGACAACGCTATGGCAAACCGGTGGTACTAACCATTGCAGCGGGCACGATGCACAACAAGGGAATCAAGTTCTACCAAGCACAGAATGGCGTTTGGCTCATACCGACTGTGCCAGTACAGTTTCTCAGCGAAAGCAGCGGCTAGCGAGGGCGTTCGGCGGACATGTCGCGGGCTTCCTCTGCACGATCTGCAGCACGGTCACGCACAAGCTCGCTATCCCGCATCCAGTCAAACCACGCCGTAAAGTTGGGAAACTGCTCCCTCAGCATGCAGTACCTCTCGGCTTTACCGTCCACCATTCGCTGCTGCCAAGGGTTAATCACAACCACAGACGGATCGGATGAACCATCGACTACGAAGCACGCAAGCATATCCTCGTGCCAAGCCTGGGCAAACTGAATCAGTGGCCTGCCGAACGATTCGGACCACATATTATTAGCCTCTACATCAGCAATGATTCCCCATGGCTCGTACCACTCTTTCACTCGTGGAAAAATATCAACGAATTCAAGAAAGCTGACCGGGTAAGCGAAGCCACTGGGTAACTCGCCAGGATCAAGCTTTAATCTAACTTCTCTAATTATCATTTCAGTTCCTTTATCGCCGGCGTTGCGGAGATGTCTGATAAGGAAATACATTGGATCGACCGGTGCATTCTTGATCAACGGCATAACCGGGCTACCCACTCGGAAAGTCTCTCTGAATTCCCTCCCTTGCTTGAACACCCGGATCAGCGCCGCATCTCCCCAAGTCTTTGCATCATATTGCTCCCAACTGAATCGACGAACCTCCTCCGGCAGCAACGGGTCAGCGCTTCCACGGATAACCACATTCACCTTGTCTGCCTCGTAGAGTTGCCCCGCCGCCAGTCGACGATTGTCGACGCTGGTAAGCCTCCCGTCAGGCATGACCACCACATCCATCGGAACGATGCGCTCGGGTGCCACGCGGGCGGTCTTGCCGGTCGTGTCGAGGTTGTTTACCCCGTCACTCGACATGTAACCCACCGACTTTTGCGAGAAGCGGATGTCCTTCGGATCGATAAGTACCTGCCGCCCACTGGCCACCGACTTGACGTTCCAGTTCGCGTCGAGCTCTACGATACCCTGACGTCGCAGATTCTCGAAATTCTCCATGATCTTGAAGCGCTCCAACGACTCGGGTGAGTAATCGAGACTGATGCGGCCACTACCGTCGATCATCGAACCCACCTCGGGTACCGTGCGTCCACCCCCAGCGCCCAGCCTGGTTCGAACATCTTCAATCTGTTTTTTGATGTCGTATCGATTCAAGGATGTACGCACATCGTCATATCCACCGGTCATGCCGGGGCCCAGCAGCCCCCACGGGTCAGAGATTAGTTGTGCTGCTGCATCGCCTGCGCCGCGCCTTGCAATCTGAGGACGCTGTGATGTTGCCCCCGTATTCCCGGCCCCGTCCTATTCGCAATAAAGCGTCTGGTCCACCGATGGCTCCAGCCGCACCCGGGCGGCCTGCTGCCGCCTGAACTCACGAGGCGAACACATTTTCAGCGACGAGTGTGGGTGCACCTCGTTGAAGTGCTCGAAGGCAGCCGGCAGTTGGGCCAGCACCGTCCTTGCATCACGCAGGTCCATGCGGGCCACGTAGTCCCGTTTGAAGGTGTTGACGAAGCTCTCGGCGATGCCGTTGCTCTGCGGGCTGCACACGGGTGTATTGATGGGTTTCAATCCCAACGCGCGTGCCAGCGCCCTCGTCTCGGCGGCGATGTAGGCGCCGCCGTTGTCGCTCAGGAACTCCAGCGCCTGGCCTGCCGGCACCGCCTCCACCGCGCCGAAGCGACGCTCGACCGCTTCGATGAGCATCTCGCGCACCGGCTCGCCGGGCAGTCCCTTGCCCTCCCAGGCCCTCCAGGCCATGACCTCGCGGTCGCAGCAGTCTTTCGTGAAGGTGGCCGTCACGGTCTGGCCGGAGTCGCACTGGATCTCCAGGTCGTCGGAGCACCACCGCAAGTCGCTGCGCGAGACCGCCACACGGCCCTCGTGGGGGCGTGCGGACTGCCTGCGCCTGGGAGCCTTGGGCAGCAGCAGGCCAGCGCTTGCCATCACCCGATAGACGCGCTTGGCATTGACCCTGGGCGCGCCCCGCGCAGCGCGCTGGCGATTGACCAGGGCGCAGGCACGCCGGTAGCCGTAGCTGGGCAACTGCGCAATCTCCCGGCGCAACTCGGCGAGCAGTTCGGCATCACCGCAGGGCGTGCGGTGCCTGCGGCCATCGGTCCATGCCTCATCGCGCACCAGCAGGTCGCGCACGTGCGAGCGCGCCAGCCCCATCGTCCGGCAGACCGTCTTCACTGGTCGTCCCCGGGCAACAAGGGCGAGCGCGCAATCCACTTTTTTTCCGCGGCGTACTCCACGGCTTCCTTGAGGATTTCGTTCTCCAGGGTTTTCTTGCCGAGCACGCGCTGGAGCTTGGTGATCTCCGCGCGGGCAGCCGCCAGCTCGGATGCCGGCACCACCGCTTCGCCAGCAGACACAGCGGTCAAGGCCCCCTGGCGTTCGAGCTTGCACCACTGGAACAGCAGCCCCGCCGAGACGCCTTCCTGGCGGGCCACCAGCGACACGCTCATGCCCGGCTCGTAGGTGCGCCGCACCAGGGCAGCTTTCTCCGCCAGGGACCAGCGCCTGCGGCGCTGGTCCTTCACTACTACCTCTACTGACTCCGTATGCCTAGTCATATGCACAGTCCTGTTCCTATCTCCAAAGATAAGCGGCAGGACGGGGCCGGGGAATCAAGGGGCTATCTCACACCGGCGTAGCACATCCGGTATTGCCAAGAATTAGAAGGCCCGCTTTCGGCCATCTTCAACCGGTCATCTCAGTTTTTACCGAAGATAGGTTCCCACAGAATTTTGCGTGCATGCTCCCGCGCCTCATCCTCGGTTTCGATATCGGCGACCTCGAAATCGTCATTGCAAAGCAGTTGACGCCAAGACACGTCATTTCGAGAGAACGCCTCGCGAAGCTCTACCTCTAGCTTTGTGCGGTTATCGCCTGCGCCAGAAGCTCGTTGGTACAGACGAATCGAAGCATCCTCGCTAAGACCGTCTTCCGCGTTGTAAGCGGTGCGAAGCATGTAAACAATGGTAGGGAAGTTAACCATAACGATGTTTTTAATAAGGTGCTGGGTAGACAGTAATTGTTTCCCAGACGCCCGTTAGTGGGTTGAGTTCGTAGATGCCTTGCGCACTGTTGAGGCTATTGACTCGCTGTATCGGGCCGAGAGCGGAAGCGTTCGCCGCCTTGTTGCCCGTAGAGCCAAGTCGGACGTAACCATATCCCAGGTCCATCCCCAGGTTGCCGACGTCCTGCGCTTCCACGCGAACAACTGATTGACCTGGCTGGCGCGCGATGGCATTCGCAAGGCCTCCGCCACTGCGGATAGACTGGTCTGCTGAAACAAGCAAGGTGTCCGAATGGAACGCGGAGGAAAGCGGAGGAATCGGCCCGGTACTTCCGTCCGGCTTCACACCCGTGCGTGCACGCACGATTAGGTCGGCATCTGTTACGCCACCGCCGTGTACGCTGAAAGCGTGACCGTCCGGATGTGCTATCAAAGCATCCCAGTTGCTCGGCTTCATTGGCCCGATAAAGTTTGCTTGGCCGGGCAGCGGAGGCACACCTCTCACATTGCCAAATGACGAACGGCCGATGCTACCGCTAATAGCCACCATGCCGGTGTTAGCCAGTTGCTCCCCCACGTCCCTCCAGTCCCGGTGAGGTTGTACAAGCGCGCCAATCACACCAATCCCCGGCGCGTTCCGCACAGTCCCGATGATCCCAGCACCCACCGTTCCCAGCATTCCCTGCTGCTCGATGCTCTGCATCAGCGCGCTCTTGGGCTGGTATGCGTATGGCTGCCCCGTGAGCAGGCTGCGTTGCGGCGCGAGGGCGTAGCTCGCGTAGCCGTAGGCATCCTGGCCCAGTCTCCACGCGCCTCTCGCCAAGCTGGGAATCGCTGTGAATGCGTTCAAAGCAAAAGCGCCGACACCCGCCGCAGCCCGGCCTGCAGAGTTGAAGGTGAACCATGCATCCAGGCCGTCGATGGATTTCATGGAGTCATACCGAGGCACGTTGAAGCCATTTCCTGCATTGTTGGTTTGCCAGTCGTACCGGCTCCCCACGGTGGTTCCACCATTGCCGGAGCTGTCCGGTATCCAACGATCCGGAGGCATCGATGTCGGGTTGCCTGCCGATGCCGACGCCTCTGCCTCCTTCAGCGCCGCTGCCTCTGCAGAAGCAGCATTCAGCAGGTCGATGTTTTGCTGCAGACCCAGCCCTCGCGCCTGGAGGGTATTGAACACCCTCGAATTCACCGACTCCAGCCCCCGGTTGTCGCTCAGACTCAGGCTGTCGCGACCACCTGTGCCCGTGCCGCCCGTGTAGCCCGGGCCGGCTGCCAACTGCACATCCTGGGATCGATCCGCTTCCGAGGGATTTCTGAACACGTCGAGGAACTGGCCGTAGTACCCTGCCCCATTCGGGGTGCCCCAATCCATGGGTGGCAGCACTCCCAGACCGCGCGCCCCCTGCGGCAATAAGTCATAAGGTGAAGGGCGCGACACCATCGCGTCCGCCAAGCTGCTTCCTAACGCATTGCCAAACGCATCGGTTGCCACCTGCTGCACGCTGACACGCCCGCCCTTCAGCACCGCCGTGGCCATCCCTGCTGCGAAGCCCGACACTGTTCCGCGGGCCAATCCGGTGGCGAAATCGCTTCCCAGGTTTCCAAACACGTTGCCGCTCTGCAGCGCTTGTCCCACCGATGCTCCTACACCAGCACCGATCGCTCCTGCCACCACACCCTTCCAGTCAAAGCTCTGCTGCAGGCCCATCACCGTGCCGATGCCTTGAGTAATCGTTCCCGAGACAGCCTGCCTCATCGCTGCGTTTGCGAAAGTTCCCATGTCGGGCAGCCAGCTGGCATTGCCCAATCCCGCAGTCACGCCACTACCGATGGCAGCGAGCGCCACGCCCTTCCAGCTGAAGTCCTTCTGTGCGCCGATAGCGATGCCGACGGCTTGGCTGGCAATGGAACCTGCAGCACCGGCGGCTGCGGCTCCTGCTATGCCGAGAGATCCTCCGGGGGCAAGGGCAGCTGCACCTGCAGCCATGGTTTGGCTGAAAGTCGCACCTACTGCTGTGCTCATCGCACCGGCCGTGTAGATCGTTACCACCACGGCGATGACGACCATGATGATTGCCCCGATCCCCCCGCACCCACCCCCGTTCGCCGGCACCGGCAACACCGGATCCATGCTCCCCATCGCCTGGCTCGGGTCGTACGGCTGGAACGTCTCCACGCTGTTCGCATTCAGCGACAGCTTGGGCACCGTCAGCGTCTGCCCCGCCGTCAGCGCCCCGTCGCCGGACACCGCCAGGCTGTTGGCCTCCGCGATGCGCCACCACAGGCTCGCATCGCCCAGCACGTTGCGCGCGATGTCCTTGAGCGTCTCCCCGCCCACCACCGTGTAGGCGATCGGGTCCATGCTCTTGTGGCGTGGGCGGATCTGCGCGGCCTGCAGGCGGAAATCCGCCGTGTCCACGTACACCGGGTTGTTGGTCTGTGTCGGGTTCTCCTCGGATGTCGGGGCGTCGCCATAGCGGGCCAGCACTTCGCCGTTGGCGACCAGCTGACGCTGCACATGGCCCGGGGTCAGGGCACTGCCCGTCACCCCACCCTGGTAGCCCGAGGCCGGGTTGGCGATGCTGCTGTTGACTTCGCCCTGGGCGTTGAACCCGCCCTGGCTCACGAACACCGTGGTGCCACTTGCATCGTTCACGAACGTGCGGTCGTAGCGCGCATCGTTGCTGGTGGGTTGCGTCACCTGGTTCGTGAGCGATGCCGCGAGGCTGCCGTCAGGGGTCTGCGCCGCGATACATGTCGCTGTGACATTGCGTCGCGCGCTGGCTGCTGGGGTTCAGAGAGAATTGAGAAAATCCAAAATTAAAGGCTTGGAAATTTCCCATTCAGACAGAAGCTCTCCATCACTATTGAGATTTGTGTAAGGAGGAACATTTACATATAGATCCTGCTCGTTAAAATGGCTGCCTATACTCTCCAGCAAAAGCATCTGGTTCTGCAATCGAAAATGATCTTTAACGGGATAAATCGGCCACCAGTTAATAAAACGCGCATATCTCGGATCTCGCATAGCAGTGATAATTGCTGATGGTCGACCGGCTAGCGCAGTTTGAATCGCATCCCGCCACTGCATTTCATATTGATTTTTACCCCAATATTCTACAGGCGCCCAAAAATTCTCTCTTAAACTTGGCCCCTCAATACGACCCAAGGCTACGAGTTCATCGTTTCGCAAAATTGGCTCATCTACGAATGAGATATTAAACATGTCAATCCTTGATACGCATCATTTCAGAATTATATGTCCCGATGCGTTGTCCATTCGCATCAAATTTCTTCCACCCATTTGTTACATTGTGCCCATCCACATCTGGCGAGATATAATTTTTCCCGTTGAAATAAACGTCCTGGCCATGCGAATCAAAGGGAGCTTTATGAGGAGGAATACGGCGGTCATAACCTAAATCCTGTGCTGTCTTTCTTGCATCGAAACCACCATACAGCTCTTGAAAATTATTACTACGACCTTTCACCTCATCTGGATGATAAGGATCATTTTTTAGTGCTGGAGCAGGCTTTAGCCAATAATCTTCTCGCGTCGCCCCTCCTACACTGCTCTTATTAGAAGCAATTGCAGATACGAAAAATGGAGAAAAAGGCTTGGCCGTCAGAGTCTGCTTGTAAGCACCAGTAGCCGATCCCAAAATACCTTCCCAAGCGCTAACATAGTCCAGCACGCGATCTTGTGTCGTCTGGTGAGCGCCCAAAATCCTGGAGACACCTGACACGATCGTGCCGATGGGCGAGGCGATCATCTTGTCTATGCGAGCGATGTCCGGACTTGGCTTGTTAAACACTCGCGCCACAGCTGCCGCACGCGCTTGTGGCGAAGCGTCAAAAGTCATGTACCTCCATGCATCGCCATAGCGGCCGTCTGAGACGGCATTACCTATTTCGCGGAATGTGTCGTGCGTACCTGCAGCGATATTACGGTTACTAGTGTCTTCGAACAGCTGATCTGCCGTGAAATTTTCAGGCGACGAGCTAGTGCCGACGATTTCCATCCGATATGGGCCATCCTGCTTTTGGGCGCCCTCCGGGAAGAACAAGCTCTGATGTTTGAATGCATCCTTTCCATCGGGCATTCTCATGCCGTAGAACACAGCATTATTTTCATCCTTGAAGCTAAATACAGAGTCGGTATCAACGCCTTGAGGCAATAGTCCGACGGGTATGATCGGTGCATCTGTTAGTGTACGCTCACCAACGATGGGATAGCCACGCTCTGTGATGCGCTGACCATCGTTCGACACGAAGTCCGCTACTTGTGTGCCCAACCCGCTCACATAAGACCGTGGATTGTCGAATGCGTCTAACAGTGCGTCATGCACGTCTGCCGTGATGATCCGGCGGTTCCAATCATCCTGGTTCTGCTGAATGAAGTCGCCCAGCCGATCGTCCTGCATATCCGATTTCGCTTCCGAGGCTTGACCGCTGCTGTAAGCCAGCGACTGTCCTAATGCGTTGCCAAACGCATCGGTCGCCACCTGCTGCACACTGATACGTCCGCCTCTCGCCACAGCGGTTGTGAGCCCTGCAGCAAATCCACTCAGCGTGGCCTTGCCAATCGACTCCAGACCGAACGACTGATCGATTCCCATGCCGTTCGCATCAGTCAGGCCAAGCGCATTGTTCATGCTCCAGCCCACTCCGGCACCCGAAGCGCTTGCCGCCACGCTCTTCCAGTTGAAGCTGCTCTGCAGGCCCGTGGCCACGCCGATGCCTTGCGAGAGCACACTGCTCGCAGCTGCCCGGGCCACCGTCACCCCGAGGGTCGTCCCGCCCAGCAGGCTGGTGCCCGCCAGTCCTCCAGACACCCCTCCGCTCAGGGCAGAGCGCGCAACGCCCTTCCAGCTGAAGCCATCCTGTGCACCGATCGCATTGCCGACCGCCTGGCTGACGATCGACCCCATCGCGCCGCCTGCCACGCCGGCCGCTATTCCTGCACCAATGCCAGCCCCGCCTCCCAAGACACTGGCCCCTGCGGCCATGGTGGCGGCAAACCCTCCTCCGGTGGTGGTGCCCGCCAGTGTGGCTGCACCCAGGGCATTCGAGCCCAGCGAACCCGCGGCCGCTAGTGCACCGGCCGTGTAGATCGTGACCACGATCGCCACGACGACCATGATGATCGCCCCGATCCCCCCGCACCCACCCCCATTCGCCGGCACTGGCAGCACTGGATCCATGCTCCCCTCGCCTGGCTCGGATCGTAGGGCTGGAACGTCTCCACGCTGTTCGCATTCAGCGACAACTTCGGAACCGTCAGCGTCTGACCCGCCGTCAGCGCCCCGTCGCCCGACACCGCCAGGCAGTTGGCCTCCGCGATGCGCCACCACAGGCTCGCATCGCCCAGCACGTTGCGCGCGATGTCTTTGAGCGTCTCCCCGCCCACCACCGTGTAGGCGACCGGGTCCATGCTCTTGTGCCGCGGGCGGATCTGCGCGGCCTGCATCCGGAAGTCGGCCGTGTCCACGTATACGGGGTTGTTGCTCGGCTCCGTGTTCTCTTCCGTGGTGGGGGCATCGCCATAGCGCGCCAGCACCTCGCCATTCGCGACCAGTTGGCGCTGCACGTGGCCGGGCGTCAGGGCACTGCCGGTCACCCCACCCTGGTAGCCCGAGGCCGGGTTGGCGATGCTGCTGTTGACTTCGGCCTGGGCGTTAAACCCGCCCTGGCTTACGAACACCGTGGTACCACTCGCGTCGTTCACGAACGTGCGGTCATAGCGCGCGTCGTTGCTCGTGGGCTGCGTCGCCTGGTTCGTCTGCGCCACCTTCTGGTTGTCGCCCGTCTTCGCGCTGCGCACCACCGTGTGCACGTCTTGCAGCTTGCCTGCCACGTCGTACTGGCTGTAGCGGTACTCGTAGCTGCCGCCCGTCTCGCCGACCAGCGTGCGGGCCGCCACCTGCCGGCCTGCGCCGTCATAGAGGATGCCGTCCATCTTGTCGCTCGCGCCGAAGCCCGTGTAGCCCGCCATGCGGTGCAGGTCGTCGTAGACGTAGTCGTAGGTCTTCTTGACCGTGCCGTCCGGCGAGCCCGCGATGGCGATGCCGTCGAACGTCTGCTCCCGGACACGGTTGCCCGCCAGGTCGTAGCCGTACTTGATTACCGTGACCGACTTCTCATAGGACGGCGTGGCTCCGGTCCGCCAGTCGAAGATCCACCGGGCCCCTTTGACCTCCGACGTCTCCGCGCTCCTGGTCTGGCGGTTCATCGCGTCGTAGTCGAAGTCCGTGGTGGTGTTGTGCTCCACCTGCCGGTCCTGCGGGCCTTCGCCCGCGTTGTTCGTGCGGATGGTGTTCACCACGTGCGTCGTCACCTTCTGGCGGTTGCCCGCCAGGTCATAGGTGATGCGCACGTCCGAGCGCCCGTCGAACACCGCCCGCAGCCGGTGCTGCGCGTCGTAGACCAGGTGGTTGTCCTGGTAGACCACGTCGTCCAGCAGGCCGGAGGCGAGCAACGTCTTCTGAGACATCTTCTCGGCCACGCGGTTGCCCGCCAGGTCGTAGGCATAGGTAGTGGTCTGGCCGAAAATATGCATTTGATGCTCAAGCAAAACTCGATCGCCGCATCACCGAAGATGGGCTGGCGACCTGGTTAGCCACAGGCAGGCGCCTAACACTGCATCTTCTTGTCCAGCCAAATCGTCAGCGATCCTCTTGCTTTGAGCGCGGCGCTGTATCCCGGCCAGTCCGTTCTCTTGTAGCGCTGCTTGCACGTTTGCGCTTATTCACCTGCCCAAATTACTAATTCAGCCGCCTCATTTGTGCAATAAAGCTCACTCTAGTTCTCGGGGAACAATGTTTCGTACCGCCGGCCAACTAGGCTCTCTCTACCCTCTTGGACCATCAGTTCCCGGAATTCCTGCCAGTGTTTGAGCGCAGTACGGAACTGCCCGTACGTGAATTGTTGTGGTTGTCCACCTTCTGCTGAGAACTGGCTTGTGTTTTCGTTGGATATGCAGATGTGACCGGGCGTAGCGAGAGGAGGACGCAGCCATAAATCAACATCATTTATCCCCCAGTCTGCCCAGTCCGGATTATTGGCGACATAGCCACAATTTTCAGCGAGCGTCACCAATTGCTCGATTTCCGTCACACTCGGATAAGACAGCTCAACAAATTCAAGCAGCGTGTTTCCAATAGCTTGGTCTGGCCGACCATCCTCACCCAGGCAGTAGAGCACTGCGTGGGTAGAACCATCAGGCCGCTTCAGGACTTCGGCGATCAATCGTTTCATTATTTCAAGGCAATGGGAAACCGCGCCACATGGGCACTTTGTTGTTCGGAGGATTAAATCGAAAGTCAACGCCACTAGATGTACCTGACCATTTGCCACTGGGATCGATTGATCGATTCAGAAAAGCTTGACTCATCTCCCCTTTTGACCGAGCCAGGGACCATGTATCTGGAGTCATCGTCGAGAAACCTTTATTGTTGGTTTTTAAGTAGAAGTTACCATCCGGTCCAAGTAGATTGATTTGTCCGTAGATCACGCCATTCGGCGAGACGGCTTCGGTGCCGGGGATGCGCTGCAGCTGTGGAGAAGTCGAGAAGTGTCCACCTTTCGCATCAACCTTGCCGTTGGCTTTGAACGCGACGTCCGCCTCGATGTGCGCAAAGTCCACCTGCCTGCGTGCCTGCTGATATGCGCGACGCAAGTCAGCCCAAGGCGCTGGCGCACGGTTGTTTGCCGCCATGCGCTGCAACGCGGAAGTTTCGGCCTGGACCAAGAAGCCAGGCGTGACAGGTGTACGCATCATCCCCACTGGAACAACCGCCGCCCCCGCAAAGTTTAAGCCGAATCCAAGGCTCTCTCGCGTCACTCCACGTACATCGCCGTTGATCGCAGCAGTGGTCACGCCGTAGGCACCGGTGCCCGCGTGGTAGACCATTCCGAGCGGCGAGACATTGAAAACGTTCATCCCGGTGGCTTTGATGCCTTCCCAGGTACCCATACCTCCATTCACGACGCTGTCGGCGTACGAGCTCAGCGGGGTAAGGGGCTGGTAGTCCCCTGTAACCGCGCCGTGCAGCGCCTTCAGGCCGGTCTGCGCCAAATCGGCGACAGGTCCGACCGTCAGGTCCGCCAACCCCGATATTGTCCCTGTCACCACGTCACCGACACCGCCAGCGATTGCTCGCACCGTCGTCGGCACCTCGATCGTGAAAGGTTCGAAGATCGGCGTCACCGTCTCGCGAATCACGCTATTGCGATTCAATGCCGCAGTTATTTCTTCATCGCGCAACCGCTCAAGATCTTTCATATCGGCTTGAGCCTTGGCCAACAGCGCATCAATGGAGGGGTCAGCCCCCTGTTCGGCGATGTACACCGTACGCCCTCGCTGCCCGATGGAGACAGGGCCGCGTCCCATCGTGAATCCATCGCCAGCTGCCAGCAGCACATCATTACTGCGATCCACCGGCGGCGTCGAACCATCGCCGAAGGCTCCCACGAACTGCTGCATCTGTGGGAAGTTCGGCTCAAACGGCTTACCGAACACGATGTGCTCGCCAGTGTCCGGATCGACATACGGACTGGATGCAGACCCTTGGCCTCGATAGCTGCCGCTGCTGCCAACTCCCGCTAGAGAGTTCGCCAAAGCGTTCCCAAACGCATCGGTCGCCACCTGCTGCACGCTGACACGCCCGCCCTTCAGCACCGCCGTGGTCAGTCCGCCAGCGAAGCCCGACACGGTTCCACGCGCCAACCCCGTCGCGAAATCGCTTCCCAGGTTTCCGAACACGTTGCCGCTCTGCAGCACCTGCCCCACCGATGCTCCCACGCCCGCACCCACGGCCCCGGCCGCAACGCTCTTCCAGTCGAAGTGCGATTGCAATCCCGTCACCGTTCCGATGCCCTGGGAGATCGTGCCGGAGACTGCCTGACGCAACGCAGCGTCGGCGAACTGACTTCCCAGTTGGGGCAGCGCGCCGGACAGGCCCAAGGCACTGCCGACACCGCTGCCCAGCGCACTCAGCGCGACGCCTTTCCAACTGAATCCGTCTTGCGCACCAATGAGGTTGCCCACCGCTTGGCTGGCAACCGAGCCCACCGCGCCGGCCGTCATCGCCGCGCCGACCACACCTAGTTGGCTCATGCCAGCAATCCCAGCAGCGCCCGCACCCAACGTGCCGCCGCTGAGCACGCTGATCCCTGCCTGCATCACGTTGACCGCTGCACCGCTGAGCAAGCCGGCGGTGTAGATGGAGACCACTACGGCCACGACGACCATGATGATCGCCCCGATGCCACCACACCCGCCCTTGTTCCCCTCCGGCACCGGCAACACCGGATCCATGCTCCCCATCGCCTGGCTCGGATCGTACGGCTGGAAGGTATCCACGCTGTTCGCATTCAGCGACAGCTTGGGAACCCCCCGCCGTGAGCGCCCCGTCGCCCGACACCGCCAGGCTGTTGGCCTCCGCGATGCGCCACCACAGGCTCGCATCGCCCAGCACGTTGCGCGCGATGTCTTTGAGCGTCTCGCCGCCCACCACCGTGTAGGCGGTCGGGTCCATGCTCTTGTGGCGCGGGCGGATCTGCGCGGCCTGCAGCCGGAAGTCGGCCGTGTCCACGTACACCGGGTTGTTGGTCTGTGTCGCGTTCTCCTCGGATGTCGGGGCGTCGCCATAGCGGGCCAGCACCTCGCCATTCGCGACCAGTTGGCGCTGCACGTGGCCAGGCGTCAGGGCACTGCCCGTCACCCCGCCCTGGTAGCCCGAGGCCGGATTGGCGATGCTGCTGTTCACCTCGCCTTGCGCGTTGAAGCCGCCCTGGCTCACGAACACCGTGGTGCCGTTCGCGTCGTTCACGAACGTGCGGTCATAGCGCGCGTCGTAGCTGGTGGGCTGCGTCACCTGGTTCGTGAGCGCCGCTGCCAGGCTCCCGTCCGGCGCCTGCGCCGCACTGCCCGTTACCTTCGGCTGGCGGATGCCCACCACGAAGCCGTTGGCGTCGCGCTGCGTGATCGTGCCCACCGCCGGGCCGCCCTGCCGGGTTATGGAAACAAGCTTTGGCTGGCTGATGAAGTTCTGCAGCCTCTCACTGGCCACGGCGGCAAGTTCATAACACGCTTTAGAACTCGGCAGGTGCTAGAACACGAACACCCGCTGCCAGCATTCTCTCTACTACCTCATCAGCAACCAATTTGTTTTCGATAAGCTTTGCCGCCTTCGCATCGGTATTAACTATCAAATACTGCGGTTCACTGTTAGGTTCGGCAACATTCATAAGTGCCCACTGCGGCGCAGTCCCGTCCCATAAGTATCCATATTGGTGCGCTTGCAATTTCATTATTTACCGCCTGTGACATCCTTGCTGAATCGAACCACATCTTTGCCGACCGGAACAATTTGAGAACTCCGTTGAGGCGAGCCGATCGCTTCAAGGGAGCGCATAAGGTTCATGTCCTGTGGACTTGCCCATGGAGTTCCACCCGGATGCGTATGATAAATCAACATCATGTCCTTCTGTAATGGAACGTCAACTGCTCCCTTTTCGCCTGAGTATAAGAAGTATTGCCCCCCGCGACCGTTTTGGCTGGGACCGAGCTTGTAGGTTACTGCAAACTCGACGTCATGCTTGACCGTCAAGGCTTCCAACTGTGCTGGTGTTGGACGCATTGGCACCGCCACTCCAGCACCACCAGGCAATCCCTCGCCAACTCTTGCACCGTACAAAAGCCTGTCGACCGCGCCGGTTTCAGCAAGCGTTGCAGTTCCTACCTTAGCAACCCGCTCGATTACCGGTTCAGCCGCATTCCTCACAGCCTGCAACTCCGCCACCGTACGGATTCCCGCGCCCAGCACCTTCGCTACTGCCAAGCCTCCTGCCTCGTTTAAAGCTGCTTCAGGCAGGCCTTTGGCGACTTGAGTCCCCCACTGGCTGCCCCGCACCGGGTCCATCCCGCCTAGCGTGGACTGCAGGTAGTTGACAACTGGCGCTTGGCGGGTCACGCCATCCCACTGAGAGAGATACTGGGCTGGGCGGCTACCGATGTTGGCAGATGCCAGGGAATCAGATTCACTCAACCCTCTGGACAACATGCTTTGGTAGCGGAATCCCGCACGAATGTCTCTTGCATCCTGATTGTCCTGCGCAGCCGCAGCCACTCGCTCTGACCGCAGCCGACTCTCCTGTCCAATCGCGCTGGCCCCCAGCTTGCCCGCGCTCATATCCGACAGATCGAAATCCAACACTTGCCCCGGCTGTACCTGCGGCACACCCTGGGCGTTCAGACGGATCGTGCCCTTGGCCAGCATTTGACCGTACATGGCCTGCTGCTGCGCGGCATCCAGCCCAGCCGCTGCCAGTGCAGCGATTGGCCCCTGGTTTTTGCCCACCACGGCCTGCCCCAGCATTGCTTGCTCTGGAACCAGGCTGCCGTTGATCATGATGCCGCCGTCGACTTCATTGTTCCACTCTGACAGTGAACTTCTCGATAGGCCAAACCCGTATCTGGAGCGGCCGACCTGAAGTCCATAGGCGCCCCCCATATCGACCGGATCGGTGGCGTTTCGGTACGCTATTTCGCTCGCGCGGAAAGCCTCTTGTGCGCCGGGCATGGTCTCTTGCGCTGGCGTGCCGGAGTTTCTCGCGTAATCCACCAGTGCCTCGCCGAGGACGTTACCGAATGCATCGGTTGCCACCTGCTGAACGCTGATCCGCCCGCCTCTCGCCACCGCGGTAGTGAGTCCTGCAGCAAACCCACTCAGCGTGGCCTTGCCAATCGACTCCAACCCGAACGGCTGGTCGATCCGCACACCGTTCGCGTCCGTCAGTCCAAGCGCATTGTTCATGCCCCAGCCCACCCCGGCACCCGCAGCGCTTGCCGCCACGCTCTTCCAGTTGAAGCTGCTCTGCAGGCCCGTGGCCACGCCGATGCCTTGCGAGAGCACACTGCTCGCGGCAGCCCGGGCCACCGTCACCCCGAGGGTCGTTCCGCCCAGCAGGCTGGTGCCCGCCAGTCCTCCGGACACCCCTCCGCTCAGGGCAGAGAGCGCAACGCCCTTCCAGCTGAAGCCATCCTGCGCGCCGATCGCATTGCCGACCGCCGGGCTGACGATCGACCCCATCGCGCCGCCTGCCACGCCGGCCGCTATTCCTGCACCAATGCCAGCCCCGCCTCCCAAGACACTGGCCCCTGCGGCCATGGTGGCGGCAAACCCTCCGCCGGTAGTGGTGCTCGCCAGCGTTGCTGCACCCAGAGCGTTCGAGCCCAGCGAGCCTGCGGCCGCCAGCGCGCCAGCCGTATAGATCGTGACCACGATCGCCACGACGATCATGATGATCGCCCCGACTCCCCCGCACCCTCCCCCGTTCGCCGGCACCGGCAACACCGGATTCATGCTCCCCATCGCCTGGCTCGGGTCGTACGGCTGGAACGTCTCCACGCTGTTCGCATTCAGCGACAGCTTCGGCACCGTGAGCGTCTGCCCCGCCATCAGTTGCCCATCGCCCGACACCGCCAGGCTGTTGGCCTCCGCGATGCGCCACCACAGGCTCGCGTCGCCCAGCACGTTGCGGGCGATGTCTTTCAGCGTCTCCCCGCCCACCACCGTGTAGGCGATCGACACGCGAAATACCCCTGGAAAGTTACAAATTATTTGAAAAATTATACGAAAGCAGACTATTTCTTACACGGCTGTTTACGCAATTCGCCTAAATAAAACGCCCCACTTGACGGCGATTGCGTAGTTCGACTCCTACAACCCGACATGAGCCTGGACTGACAGGCCATTCCACCTGGTGTGTAGACGATGAGGTCCGGCTCAACCTCGCG
>Ga0308159_1002917_pt1 | contig 18545 bp, 24 predicted proteins | sample PhyCR1_FD_201040 | JGI IMG/M metagenome (GOLD analysis project Ga0308159, IMG submission 201040) | Phyllosphere microbial communities from UC Gill Tract Community Farm, Albany, California, United States - DLSLC.R1 | ecosystem: Host-associated > Plants > Phyllosphere > Unclassified | place: USA... | reverse complement strand
GCTGCGATCTTTTGATCTTAAAGGCAACATCAAAAGATCGCAGCGTGCCGCAGCTCCTACAGGGGCATGCGCTCGTCATTCGAGGGGCGGTGGTCATGCAGTGGCCGGTTGGGCAGGACGCACAGCGGTCTTGCGCCCGAGCATCACCGTCGCGATGACCCCGCAGGCAAACACCCAGGTAATCGGTTCCACATGTTCCCCAAAGAACAACGCCGAAAACGCGATGGTGAAGAAGATCTGCAGCAACTGGATCTGACTGACCCGCGCAATCCCGCCCATCGCCAACCCGGCGTACCAGGCGAAGAAGCCGAGAAACTGCGAAAACAGCGCCACATAGCCGAACGCCCACCAGGTCTTGGCTGACACCGCGCCATGATGCTGCAGCGCCAGGTACAACACCGGGCCGATCAGCAGCGGCGTCGACAGCACCAGCGCCCAGCAGATCACCTGCCAGCCGCCCATTTCCTTGGCCAACCGGCCACCCTCGGCATAGCCCAGACCACCCACGGCAATCGCGCCGAGCATCAACAAGTCGCCGGCCTGAATGCTGCCGGCCCCGGTGTACAACGCGTAACCGAGCACCAGCGCACTGCCCAGTGCGGCGCAGGCCCAGAAGGCTTTCGACGGGCGTTCATGGGACAGCCACGCCGCATACAGCGCCACACACAGTGGTTGCAAACCGTTGACCAGCGCACCGTGGGACGCCGGCAAGGTTTGCATGGCCCATGCCGACAGCACCGGGAAGCCGAGAATCACCCCGGCGATCACCAGGCTCAGGCCTTTGACCTGCTGCCAGCTCGGCCACTTCTCGCGTCGCCAGAGCAACAGCGCCGCCGCCGGAATCGCCGCGAACAGTGCCCGGCCCAAGCCATTGAGCAGCGGATGCAGTTCCTGCACCACGATCCGGGTGAAGGGCAGGGTCAGGCTGAAAATCACAACCCCGAGCAGGCCGAGGGCCATGCCGGTGTTTTCGCGCGAGGACATAGGAACACCGAAATCGAAGGTGGCAGAGAACGACCTTCATCAAGCCATAAACCGTGGACTTCTGGCTGTTACAGCTAGGCAAAGACTTATCCGTACAGTTCGAGATTGCCATCGCTGGCAAGCCAGCTCCCACAGTGATGGCGTTGAGCGCCAAATCGGTGATCGCCTCAGAACCTGTGGGAGCTGGCTTGCCAGCGATGAAGTCAACTCGGTAGTAGCCGGTTGTTACCCGCCCGAACGGATAAGGTCTACCTTGAAGACTCCTGCAAGCCCATTCCCAGAGGAGTCCTCCCCATGGCCGCGAAAAAAATCCTGTTGCTGGTCGGCGATTACGTCGAAGACTACGAAGTGATGGTGCCGTTCCAGGCCATGCAGATGGTCGGCCACACCGTGCACGCCGTGTGCCCGGACAAGGCCGCCGGCAAGACCGTGCGCACCGCGATCCATGACTTCGAAGGCGATCAGACCTACAGCGAGAAACCCGGGCACCTGTTCGCCCTCAACTTCGACTTCGCCAAGGTCGCCGAGGCCGATTACGACGCGCTGCTGATCCCCGGTGGCCGTGCGCCGGAATACCTGCGCCTGAACGATAAAGTCCTGGAACTGGTGCGCGCCTTCGACAAGGCCGGCAAGCCGATTGCCGCGGTCTGCCACGGCGCGCAATTGCTGGCAGCGGCTGGGGTTCTCGAAGGTCGCGAATGCAGCGCTTATCCGGCCTGCGCCCCGGAAGTGCGACTGGCTGGCGGCACGTTCATCGATATCCCGGTGACCGACGGCCACGTTCAAGGCAATCTGGCGACTGCGCCAGCATGGCCGGCGCATCCGAACTGGCTGGCGGGTTTCCTCGGCCTGCTCGGCACCCAAATCACCCTGTAACGAGGATTCGCCGATGTGCGAGCTCTACGTCAAGGCCGACCCGATTCTCTATGAATCCCGCTCGCGCTCACTGCGTATCTGCGGCGTGGTGACGACGCTGCGCCTGGAAAATCAGTTCTGGGACATCCTCAGCGAAATCGCCGAAGTCGATGGCATGACCACCAACCAGTTGATCGCCAAGCTGTATGAAGAGGTGATGGATTATCGCGGCGAGGTGGTGAATTTTGCTTCGTTTCTGCGGGTGAGTTGTACGCGCTATCTGAGTCAGCGGCGGGTGACAGAGCCGCAGTTGTCGGTGGTGCGAGCAGTGGTGAAACAGTCCTGACCGAGTTGACCCCATCGCGGGCAAGCCCGCTCCCACAGGTTTCTCTGGTGCTCACAAATTTTGTGATCGCTGACGAACTCTGTGGGAGCGGGCTTGCCCGCGATGGGGCCGGTACAGGCGACAGAAGTCTTGGGCTGGTCTTTACTCATTGGCGCAAAACCTCTCAACCGCCAAGGAGAATCGAGCATGTCCGGATGGTACGAAGTGAGCAAAAGCAGCAACGGCCAGTTCAGGTTTGTGTTGAAGGCCGCTAACGCTGAAACCATTCTCACCAGCGAGCTCTACACCACCCGCAGCGCTGCTGAAAATGGCATTGCAGCGGTGCAGACCAACAGCCCGCTGGATGAACGCTACGAGAAAAAGACCACCAAGGATGGTCATCCTTACTTCAACCTCAAGGCTGCCAACCACCAGATCATCGGCAGCAGCGAGTCCTACTCCAACGACGCCGCGTGTGCCAAAGGCATCGCCAGCGTCAAGGCCAACGGGCCGAGCAAAGTGATCAAGGACAAGACCTTGCCAGTGCTCTGAATTCCCTCTCAAATTTCACACAGCTCCTGTGGGGAGCGGGCTTGCCCGCGATGAGGGCCTATCATTCAGCATTGATGTTGACTGATACACCGCTATCGCTGGCAAGCCAGCTCCCACAGGTAATTGTGTGTGAGATCAACGCAGGGTCTTGAGGATTGCTTTTAGCTGAGCTTGCCCAGCTTCGCTCAACGGAAACACCGGCAAGCGCGGATCACCAACCTCCAGCCCCGTCTCGCGCAGCCCGGCCTTGATCGTCGCCGGCAAACCGCCCTTGAGGATGAAATCCAGCAGCGGCAACTGGCGATAGAACAGCTCGCGTGCGCGCTCCAGATCACCGGCCATCGCCGCCGCATACAGATCCAGGTTCAACTGCGGGATCAGGTTCGGCGCGGCGGTGCACCAGCCTTTGGCCCCGGCGGCAAACGCCTCCAGCGCCAATGGGTTGCAACCGTTGTAAAACGGCACCGCGCCGTCGCCCAACAGTTGCAGCTTGTGCATGCGCTGAATGTCGCCAGTGCTCTCCTTGACCATGGTCACGTTTTCCACGCCATTGACGATGCGCAGAATCAGCTCGACCGACATGTCGGTGCCGCTGGTGGCCGGGTTGTTGTAGAGCATGATCGGCACGCCGATGCTGTCGCCGATGGCGCGGTAATGGGCAAGGATTTCCGCTTCAGTGAGCTTCCAGTAGGAGGCGGGCAACACCATTACCACATCGGCGCCGTGGGCTTCGGCGAAGCGCGCGCGGCGCACGGCTTTGGCGGTGGTCAGGTCGGACACGCTGACGATGGTCGGCACCCGTTTGGCGACGTGCTGGATGCTGAACTCGGCGACTTGATCCCATTCGGCGTCGCTCAGATAGGCGCCTTCGCCGGTGCTGCCCAGCGGGGCGATGGCGTGAACGCCGCTGTCGATCAGGCGATCGATGGATTGGCCGAGGGCCGGCAGATCGAGGCCTTCGCCGTTGGCGCTGAACGGGGTGATGGTGTAACCGATGATGCCGTGAATATTGGACATGATGAGTCTCCGGAAAAAGCTGAAATCAGTTCAGGCAATCGGCGTGTTGGCGCAGGTTCTGCCGGGCGTAGTAGTTGAAGGCGGCGGCGTGGCGTTTGGGTTTCGACACCCAGTCATGGGCCTCGCGCCCCAGCGCCGGAATGATCGGTTTGATCGTACCGGCGGCCATCGCCAGCAGCTGCAGTCTGGCGGCGCGCTCGATCAGTTGGGCGATGACACAGGCCTCTTCGATCGTGCTGCCGGTCGACAGCTGGCCGTGGTGCGATAGCAGAATGGCGCGCTTGTCGCCCAGCGCACCGGCGATCAGTTCGCCTTCTTCGTTACCCACCGGCACCCCCGGCCAGCCTTCGAGAAACGCGCAGTCGTCGTACAGCGGGCACAGGTCCATGTGGGAGATTTCCAACGGCACTTCGAGCATCGACAACGCGGCAATGTGCGTCGGGTGGGTGTGGATGATGCAGTTCACGTCCGGCCGGGCGCGGTAGACCCAGCTGTGGAAACGGTTGGCCGGGTTGGCCATGCCGTGACCTTCGAGCACCTCCAGGTCTTCGTTGACCAGCAGCAGATTGCTCGCGGTGATTTCATCGAAACCCAGGCCCAGTTGCTGAGTGTAATAGGTTCCCGGTTGCGGACCGCGAGCGGTGATTTGTCCGGCCAGACCGGAGTCGTGACCGCTCTCGAACAGGATCCGGCAGGTCAGCGCCAGCTTTTGCCGGTCAGTCCACGTATTATCCGCCAGGCTTTTTTGCATTTGGGTCAGCGCTTGCTTGACCAGTTGCTCTTTGGGTAGTGCTAATGTCTTGGCCATGTCTGTGTCCTTTGGGTGATTGCAAATGACACGAAAGAGCCTATATGACACAAAGTGTCATAAGCAAGCATGAATCGTCGCTTCCTTGATGGAATAACCGCTGCGCATGTCTATCCGTTTGAAATTATTGAGAAAAAAACTTGGGGTAACGCTTGAGGCACTGGCCGAAAAATCCGGCATGACCAAGAGTTATCTGTCGAAAGTCGAACGCGGGTTGAACACTCCGTCGATTGCGGCCGCGCTGAAATTGGCGAAGGCGCTGAACGTTAAGGTCGAGGAACTGTTCTCCGAAGACAACGTCAGCCTCGACAGCTACAGCCTGGTGCGCAGCCACGAACGCCAGTCACTGGCGGCCAACGATCAGAGCCCGGGGTATGCGGTGCTGGCGCATCAGGTCAGTGAACGCAACCTGCTGCCGTTCATCATCTACCCGCCGCGCGAATTCACCGACAAGACCTTCAAGGAGCATTTGGGCGAGGAGTTTCTGTTCGTCCACGAAGGGCAGGTGGAAGTGGATTTCATGAACGAGCGGGTGCTGCTGGAACGCGGCGATGCGCTGCATTTCAACGCGCAGAAGCCGCACCGGATCAGATCGGTGGGCGAGGTGCAGGCGCAGTTGCTGGTGGTGGTGCACAGCAGCGAAGAATGAGGTGCCCCCAAAAGCTTCGCGAGCAAGCTCGCTCCCACAGTAGTTCGCGTTCCAATGTGGGAGCGAGCTTGCTCGCGAAGGCGTCAGTCCGGTTACATCAAACCTCGACCGGCACCGAAAGCTTCGGATTGCCCAACGCATGCGTCTTCGCATCAAAGAACCGCAACTCAACTCCGGTGCCCTCGAACACCTTCGTGTAGTGCCGTTTCTGATGCTGAATGAACGCCGCACTGCGCGGATAGATCGAGATCGCCACGCTCGCCGGTTTCGCCAGGCGCAGCGCCCGCACGATGTGCGCATCCTGCTCGCCCAAGGCATGACCGAAGATGCACAGGTTATCCGCGTGCCCCAATAACTGTTCATAACAGAACGACAGATAATCCGAACTGCGGATGGTCTTGAGCTTGTCCGCGCTCGGCCCTTCGGTGACGAACAGCGGCACGTCGTCCAGCGTCTTGATTGTGTTGTTGATCGCAAAACTGCCGAGCAGGGTGCCCTCGGTCGAGGTCAGTTTGCGCGCGGTGCCGTCCTGATTGCGCACCAGGTGCAGACCGCCGTGCAGGTACAGCAGACGCGGTTTGGCGCTGGTGCTGTCGCTCAGATCGAAACTGGCGTCGGGGCCGTTGAACAGGTCGTCGATGACCTCGCTGCGGTGCTGGATCGCCCAGTGGTTGAGCAGATCGTAATTGGTGGTGAACACCGTGTGATAACGCGCCAGCTCTTGGTTGAGTGTGGCCAGGGTCGAGGCCTGTACCAGCCGCCACGGAATGTGTACGGCGTGCACGGTATTGATCAGTGCTTCCTTGATCGCGTAATAGCGATTGCGCGGTGCCGCCGAGCTGACGGCCAGCGCCTTGTTGACCCGACTGGTGGTTTTCAGTGCACCGAGCACCTGCTCGAAGCTGCGCGTCTGCATCGCATCGAACACGCTCAGCTCCGACGGGCTCAGCGGTTTCTCTTCCACCGTGCGCGCGTTTTCGAACAGCGAGTCGTAGCCAAAGTCGTCCCACACCGCGCGGCTGGCGCCGTTGCCCACCAGCAGACCGCTGAAGTCAGTGGTGGCACGCAGGGCGCTCCAGTCTTCGAGGGTGGCGTCGACATCCAGAAAATCGGTCATTGCGTGGGCAGTCTCAAAACAAAGGGCGGATGGACGGCGACTTTATCACGAGCGGGCGTTGAGCCAGATCAACATCGGCCGTGACCGATCAGTCGATCCTGTGCACATCCGCCGGATCGGAGCAGTCGATTCGGCCCCAGTCAGGAGACGCGCATGAGCAGCACCTTTTTCATTCCGGCCGTAAACATCATGGGCAATGGATGCCTCGACGAGGCCATGGTTGCGATCCGCAACTATGGGTTTCGCAAGGCGCTGATCGTCACCGACGCGGGGCTGGCCAAGGCTGGCGTGGCGACCATGGTCGCCGAGAAGCTGGCGATGCAGGACATCGACTCGGTGATCTTCGATGGCGCCAGACCGAACCCGAGCATCGCCAACGTCGAATCCGGGCTGGCGTTGCTCAAGGACAGTCGCTGCGATTTCGTGGTGTCGCTGGGCGGCGGCTCGCCCCATGACTGCGCCAAGGGCATCGCCCTGTGTGCGACCAACGGCGGGCAGATCCGCGACTACGAAGGCGTCGATCAATCGAGCAAGCCGCAGTTGCCGCTGATCGCCATCAACACCACCGCCGGCACCGCCAGCGAGATGACCCGTTTCTGCATCATCACCGACGAATCGCGTCACGTGAAAATGGCCATTGTCGATCGCAACGTCACGCCGCTGCTGTCGGTCAACGACCCGGCGCTGATGGTCGCCATGCCGAAAAGCCTGACTGCCGCCACCGGCATGGACGCGCTGACCCACGCCATCGAAGCTTACGTTTCGACGGCGGCCAACCCGATCACCGATGCCTGCGCGCTGAAGGCCATGACCCTGATCAGCAACAACCTGCGCCTGGCCGTGCGGGATGGCAGCGACCTCGCGGCGCGGGAGAACATGGCTTACGCGCAGTTCCTCGCCGGCATGGCGTTCAACAATGCATCGCTCGGCTACGTGCATGCGATGGCGCACCAGTTGGGCGGTTTCTACGATCTGCCTCACGGCGTGTGCAACGCGGTGTTGTTGCCGCATGTGCAGACCTTCAACGCACTGGTCTGTGCCGAACGCCTGACCGACGTCGCCCACGCCATGGGCGCGGACATTCGTGGTTTCAGCGCGGAGGAGGGTGCAAAAGCCGCGATTGATGCGATCCGTTGCCTGGCCAGAGACGTCGAAATTCCTGGTGGTCTGCGGGATCTGGGCGCCAAGTGCACCGACATTCCGGTGCTCGCCACCAACGCGCTGAAAGATGCCTGCGGCTTCACCAACCCACGGGCGGCGGATCAGCGGCAGATCGAGGAGATTTTCCGCAACGCGTTTTGATAGGCGTCGTTCTGATATTTTTAGCCGAGCTCTCCGGTCCCTTCGCGAGCAGGCTCGCTCCCACATTTTTGAACGCCTTTGAGTTGAAGAAATGTGATCACTGTGGGAGCGAGCCTGCTCGCGAAGACTGACTCGTCAACACCACAAAACCATGAGCTCTCAGATCAGCCAACCGCCGCCACATTCCTCTCGAAAACCCCACCCAACTGAATCAACACCACCCCGCCAATCAGCAACAACGCGCCCAACACCCGCGACACCGTCAGCTGTTTTTCCACCAACCCGAACAACCCGAAGTGATCGAGCAGCATCGACGCAATCACTTGCCCGGCCAACGCCAGCGCCACAAACCCCGACGCGCCGAGCTTCGGTAACAACATCACCGCCAGCGCCACAAAACACACGCCGAACGCACCGCCGGCCCACATCCACAACGGTGCCTTGCTGATAAACCCCGGCGACGGCAGCGGCAGGCGCAACGCCAGAATCACCGGCAACAACACCAACACACTGACCAGCAACGAGGCCAGGGTTGCCCACAGCGGATGGCCGAGGCCACGCGCCAGATTGCTGTTGATCGCACTTTGAAACGGTACCACCGCCCCGGCAAACGCGGCCAGCAGCAACAGGCCGGCCCACTGCAACGCACTCATGATCACACTCCAACAGGTTTTGCTGGACTCTAGAGTATTCGTCGCGCAGATTTAAATTCCGTTTTGTCATCCAGAACATGCACAAGATGAATGATCTGCGCCGTATTGATCTCAACCTGCTGGTGATTCTCGATGCCTTGCTCAGCGAGCAACACGTCACCCGCGCCGCCGAGCGGCTACACCTGAGTCAACCGGCGGTCAGCCATGCGCTGGCGCGTCTGCGCGACGTGCTCGGCGATCCGCTGCTGGTGCGCGCCGGTTCGACGCTGGTGCCCACGGCGCGGGCGCTGGAACTGGTCGCGCCGCTCGCCGAAGCGTTGGCCCAGGTGCAATCGCTGCTGGCGCCGAACACGTTCGTTCCGGGCTCTGCGCGGCGGACCTTTCGCGTGGCGATGTCCGACTACGGCGCGGCCATCATCCTGCCTGGACTGATCCGCACCTTGCGCCGCGAGGCACCGGGCATCGACCTGCAGATCAGCCACGCCAGCCGCGAAGGCATGCTCGATGGTGTGCTCAACGGCGACATCGATTTGGCCGCCGGGGTGTTCCCGGAAATGCCCAACGAATTGCGCAGCAGCGTGCTGTTCGAAGAACGCTACGTCTGCCTGCTGGATCGCCGCCGCTTGCCGGCCGATGGCGTACTGGATTTGCCGACCTACCTGTCGCGCCCGCACGTGTTGCTGGAAATGCGCGGCAGCGGCACCCCGGAAATCGAACGGGCCCTGACCGCATTGCGCGAACGCCGCCGCGTCGCCATCAGCCTGCCGCACTGGAACGTCGCGCCACAGTTGATCAAAGGTACGGATCTGATTCTCACCGTGTCGTCGCGCAGCGTGCGCGACATTGATCAACAGCAATTGATTGTGCTGCCACCACCGTTCGAGATTGCACCGTTCACCTTTGTGCTGGCGTGGCATAAGCGCCGGGGTGGGGATCAGGCGTTGAACTGGTTGAATCGCCGGATTGAGGAGGGGATAGTGCGCGGCTGAACACGTTATCAAGGAGTGGGAGGTGACAGTGAAGTCTGGATGGATCGGCTGGGTGGCCCTGAGTGGGTGGTTGATGGCGGGGCAGGTGTTGGCTGATTGCGTACCAACACCGATGGCAGGAGATCTGGATCTTTCTGTCTGCAAGGAGTGGCCTGCATATCCAGGATTAACCATCAACGCCACTGCACAGTTTAAACGCGGATCCCCATCTGATGACCCTGAGGCGCTGAGTACCTACGATTTCGACTTGTCCGTTCTGGACACTGCTCAATCGAAGCCCATTGCGACGTACTACAAAGCGGCTGCATTCGTATTGGATGGCGTCAGTTTGCGAGAAATAACGCTCGATACGGCTCGCTACACACTGACTACCGATCTTCGTGCCTTTGGCGTACGTGCGTTATCCACTAACGGATCCCGGATCAATCCGATGGAAGAAAACCTGCTTTCGCTCTACGTGAAAGAGGGCGAAAAATTGCGCCCGGTATTGGATAAATTAGTGGTTTATCGGTATGGCGGCGAGTGGGATGGTGACTGCGAAGGCGAGCGATATGAGATTTCAAGAACAGTAGAAATCGCTAAAACGAGCTCTCACGGCTTTGCAGATCTGATTGTCAAAACCTTGGAGAAAGACACAACAAGTGTGGGGACGGGAGACGCATGTAAAACTGAAACCACTGACAACCAACCCGTTTTGACAACATTGCACTACGACGGAAAATCCTACGTTTTGCCAAACGGTTTCCAAGGCCTGTAACCCGCCAGCCATACACAACAGCTATCAAGGAAGAACCATGCTCAACCCCACCAGACTCCTGCTCGCCCTCGGTTTGCTGGCCATCACCACCCAGGCCCACGCCGCCTGCACCACCCAGAGTTTCGACGGCAAATCCATGTCGCGTTGCAACGTCTGGCCGGCATTTCCGAGTCAGGCGATTTCCGTCAAGTCCACCTACCTCGCCGACTCCGGTGGCGACGATGCCGGGGCGTTCGATCTGGAGCTGGCGCTCCTCAATGCGAGCAACGCCAAACCCATCGCCACTTACCATAAACCGGGCGCGTACAACTCCGATGCCGTGCGTCTGGAGGATGTACGCATCGATACGGCGCGCTACCGGTTGACCCCGGACGTCCGGGCTTTTGGGCTGCGGGCGAAATTCGCGCACAGTTCCCACGCCATCCCCTACGAAAAAACCGATCTGGCGCTGTATGTGCGCGAGGGCGACGAACTGCGTCCGGTGCTCGAAGGGCTGGTGGTGTACAAGCACCACGGTGAATTCACCAGCAAGTGTGAGGGCTATAACCGAAAAATCCGCCGCACCGTCGAGATCGGGCCTGCGATGCACCATGGTTTTGCCGATCTGATCGTCACCACCAGTGGCAGCAAAATGAAAAACACCCAATCTGGCAATCAGTGCGTATCGAAAACCACCGAGTTGAAGAAAAAGCAGGTCACCCTGACGTACGATGGCCAGCAGTACGCCGTCCCCGAAGACCTCAGAGGTTACTGATCCCGATGCTCACCAGCCTCAATCACCTGACCCTTGCCGTCAGCGACTTGCCACGCAGTCTGGCGTTCTACCGTGACGTGCTGAATCTGCGTGTAGAAGCCACGTGGGACGCCGGGGCCTATCTGTCGCTGCCCGGGCTGTGGCTGTGCCTGTCGCTGGATGCGCAGCGCCGCGGCGAGCCGTCCGTCGACTACACGCATTACGCGTTCAGCCTGGCTGAGGCGAATTTTGCGTTGTTCGTGCAAACGCTAAAAGCGGCGAACGTGCGGGAGTGGCGTGACAACCGCAGCGAAGGTGCTTCGTTCTACTTCCTTGATCCTGATGGCCACAAGCTCGAAGCGCACGTCGGCGATCTGGCCTCGCGACTGGCAGCCTGTCGCTTGAAACCGTACTCGGGGATGCGTTTTTACGACGAGTCATGATCAGGCGTCGCAGGCTGATATAGACTGGCCATCATTTGCACTGGCGACAGCAGGTTTTTCATGACTCCATCGCTGCTAATGGCCGTTCTGGCTTCTGGTTTCATTTACGGCATCACACCCGGGCCGGGCGTTCTTGCGGTGTTCGGCATCGGCGCGGCACACGGGCGTCGGGCCGGGGCGGGGTTTCTTTGCGGGCATTTGCTTGGTGATGTGGTCTGGTGCAGTACCGCGCTGATCGCCATCGTCGGCGCCCGGGAAATCGGCAGCACGGCCTTTGACGTGCTCGGCGTACTCAGCGGCTTGTACCTGTTCTGGCTTGGCTGGCGCGCAGTGCGCGCCCAGCGGCGCAGCGATGATCAGCCGCAGGGCGCTGCGCGTCAGCCGTTCTGGCACGGAATCCTGTTTGGTTTGACCAATCCCAAGGCCTACCCGGTGGCGGTGGCGACGTTTACCGCGTTGCTGTCGAGTCGTGCCGAACTGCTCAACTGGTCGATGCTGCCGGCGCTGATCGCCCTGAGCTTCCTTGGCGGTTTGCTGGCCTACGCTATTCTGATCGGCGTGGTTGGCGCCCGCCGCGTACGCACGCTGTATCAGCGCCACGAGCTGATGATCACGCGTTTATGTGGCGTGATGTTTATCGGTTTTGCCATAAACGCACTGATGCACGCACTACCGGGATTGCTGCCGAACAAGGCTTGAAATTGTGTGCAGGGATGCTTGATCAAGGGCAAGGATGGTTGAACAGTGCTGCATTGTCCGGACACCCACGCTGAACCATGGAAAGCCGAAACTCCGCGCCGTTGGCGAGTTATATGGACCTGTTGCTGGATGCCGTTTGTGCGGTGGACAGGCAGGGCCGTTTCGTTTTTGTCAGTGCCGCCTGCGAGCGCATTTTCGGTTATACGCCTGACGAGTTGATCGGCCGGCCGATGATCGAACTGGTGCATCCGGCGGATCGCCAGCGCACGTTGGCAGCGGCCAGTGACATCATGGGCGGTGAACCGAAACATAACTTTGAAAACCGTTACGTGCGCAAGGACGGGCGCATCGCGAACATACTGTGGTCGGCGCGCTGGTCGGAGGTCGATCAGCTGCGCATCGCCGTGGCCCGCGACATCACCGAGCGCAAGCAGGCGGAATCGCGTCAGGCTGCGCTGTATGCCATTTCCGAAGCGGCGCATGTCGCCGAAGACTTGCTGGCGCTGTTCAAACGCATTCACTTGATCATCGGTGAATGGCTGCCGGCGCTGAATTTTTCCGTGGCGCTGTACGACGAGCACGGTGCGCAGCTGAATTTTCCCTATCACGTTGATGACCTCGAATCGCAGCCCGAGCAACCGGGCACCGTCACCGGGCGTTTGTGTGCCCAAGTCATCCGCAGCGGTCAGCCGATTCTGCTGACGCCCGACAACCCCGACGCCTCATCCGATTTCGCGGCGCTGGTGGCGGGGCAGGATTCACCGTGCTGGCTTGGTGTGCCGCTGAATTCGAAAAACGGCACCATCGGTGCGTTGATCGTCAAAAGCCTGCCGGGCGGCGAACGTTACACCGAACAGGACAAGGAACTGCTGCAATACGTCTGCGCCCAGGTCGCCACCGCCATTGAGCGTCAGCAACTGTACGCACGGCTCAAGCGCATGGCGCAGTACGATCAATTGACCCAGTTGCCCAATCGCGGATTACTCAAAGACCGTCTCAAGGCTGCACTGGCCGGCGCCCGGGATGCGTCGGGAAACATGGCGTTGCTGTACGTCGATCTGGATCGCTTCAAACAGGTTAACGACACCTTTGGCCACGCGGTCGGCGACATGCTGTTGCAAACCGTGGCGAGTCGGCTCAAGGGCTGCGTGCGCGATACCGATACCGTGGCGCGCATTGGTGGCGACGAATTCGTGGTGCTGCTGCACAGTATCCACGCCGCTGAAGACGCCGACAGCGTGGCCGAGAAAATCCGCCAGGTGCTCGTGCAACCCATGCGTCTGGACGGTCGAGCCAAGCATCGGCGTGGCCCGTTATCCTGAACATGGCAGCGAGGAGCAGCAACTGTTCCGGCATGCCGACCAGGCGATGTACGCCGCCAAACGCCTCAATCATCGGCTGGTTGATATCTGAACCGGTGCGCGCCGTTCGTCGCGGCGCAGGCAACTTTTCTAAACCTTTGGCAGCCCGGCAATTCTCAATCTAGGCGGGCACCTGCTCGCCAACGATCAACACCAAGAGGAAGAGAATCATGCCTAACTCAAGAAACTCCAACTCGGGAAACTTCGCCAACGATCGAACGAAGGCCTCTGAAGCCGGTCGCAAAGGTGGGAAAACCACCACCACGACAGTCGACAAAGAGCCTGCGAAAGCCGAAATGGGCCGCAAGCCAGCTCAGAAGTCGAAGTAGTCGGCGAGGTTGTTTTGATTGAGAGGCGGGGGCGCAAGCCCCCGCTTGAATTTGCAAAGATAGGAGGGCGCGACCATGAGCCGGATGGCCACGCAGATACGTCATTTAAGTGTTGCCACCCTGTTGGGTTTGTTCGCTGGCACGGCATTCGCCCAGTCGCCTGCCGACTTCATCAACGATGCATCTGCCAAAGGCATGGCCGACATTGAAGCCAGCCGCCTGGCGCACCAGAAATCCGAATCCAAAGAGGTCAAGGATTACACCATCGTGGTGATCAATGACCGCACCACGGCCAACCAGCATCTGGCGAAGATCGCCAAGAAACTCGATTTGCCGGTCGCACCCCGTGAAGAAATCGCCGACAAGGCCAAGAGCATGATCCCGCAGGTCAAGGACGGTGAAACCTTTGACCAGGCCTACGCCGCCAGTCAGGTGAAAGCGACCGAAGAGGCCATCCAGCAGATCCAGCAGGAAGCGCAGTCGACCGATGTGCCGGAAATCAAGGCTTTTGCCGACGAGACACTGCCAAAACTGCAAAGCCATCTGCAAATGGCCCGGGCGCTGCAAGCCAGCCGCTGATACCGCCTGTAAAGCAAAAAGATCGCAGCCTGCGGCAGCTCCTGCATAGAACGGTGCGGGAGCTGCCGCAGGCTGCGATCTTTTGCTTTTTTAACTGTATTTAGCAGTCATTCAAATCCTGCTTCGGCTTGCTCTTCTCCCCCAGACCCTCAAGATCGAACACCTCGCTTTCCCCCAGGCTGCGGTAATGCTTGCGCAACGCCTCGAGTTGTTTGAGATCCAGCGACTCCAGCCCGAGCATCGCGTTCTGCGCCTCCTTGTTCACCCGCAATAACTCATCAAGCTTCAGATGCAGGATGTCGGTATCACGGTTCTGCGTGTTCTGGATCAGGAACACCATCAGAAAGGTGATGATCGTGGTCGAGGTGTTGATGATCAGTTGCCAGGTGTCATTGAAATCAAAAATCGGCCCGCTCAACCCCCACAGAAAAATCAGGATCAACGCGCCCATGAACGTTTTCGGGCTGCCGGCCCAAAGGGCCAGGGTCTGGGAGATTTTGGCGAATTTCATTGCGATGTTCCTTATTGTGAGAGCATGAAATTCAGACACCCGGGATGCGATGAAAATTCTACTTACAATTGAAACCTGCCAATCATTGCGAGCAACCAGACACTCTTGGCAATAGGCCTCCCTGGAACTGCCCGCAGCGCTGCCTGTATGGTGACGAACCGCTGGAATGTCCCGACAGGAGAACGCAATGAGTTGGTCCGCCAGACAATACGTCGCTTTTGAAGATGAACGCACCCGCCCGGCCCGAGATCTGCTGGCGGCGATTCCCACGGTTCAGGCGCGATCGGTGGTCGACATCGGTTGCGGCCCGGGTAACTCCACCGAGCTGCTGGTGCAGCGTTTTGCGCAGGCGCAGGTCCGGGGACTGGACAGCTCGCCGGACATGATTGACGCGGCGCGCAAGCGCTTGCCTGACGTGCAGTTCGAAATCGCGGAAATCGATAGCTGGGCGGATCAAGGGCCGTTCGATGTGATCTTCGCCAATGCCGTGCTGCAATGGGTGCCGGATCACGCGACGTTGCTGCCGGCGTTGGCGGGTAAGCTGTCGGACGGAGGCAGTCTGGCGATCCAGATGCCGGACAACCTCAACGAGCCTTCCCATCGACTGATGCGCGAAGTCGCCGCCAATGGCCCATGGGCCACCAAACTGGCTGGCGCCGCCGGGCAGCGCACCGACATGGCGAGTGCCAGCGATTACTTCTCGATGTTGCGTCCGCACTGTTCGCGGGTAGATGTGTGGCGCACCACCTATCACCATCAACTCGCAGACGGCGCGGCGGGTGTGGTGGAGTGGTTCAAGGGCAGTGGTTTGATTCCGTTCTTGAACCCGCTGACTGAAGAGGAGCGGGCGCAATACCTGCAGCAGTATCTGGCGGCGGTGGCCAAGGCTTATCCGGCGTTGCCGGATGGCTCGGTACTGTTGCCGTTTCCGCGGTTGTTTATCGTCGCGACTCGCTGAAGCCAGCCTTCAGCCGCCTGTAGTGAGGGGATTTATCCCCGATGGACTGCGCAGCAGGCCCTTTAAGCGGGTGCTGCGCACCCATCGGGGATAAATCCCCTCGCCACATATTGTTTGTTCAGATCAGCGCTGCACCGCCACCAACATCATCATCGGCCGCTCCCGTTCTTCCGCCAGCGCCGGTTGCGCCGCCACCTCTGCATCGCTTGGTCCCCATTCGTTGACATGGCGAATGGCAAAGCCCGCCGCGATCAACGCATTCAACAGCGTGCCCATCGTGCGGTGCTGCTTGATTACCCCTTCGGCCAGCCAGTGGGTCACCCGCTCGCCTTCCATCTGATAGCTGTCCAGCGGCCAGCGCTTGTGGCCATCGCTGTCGACCAGCCAGCCTGGATTGCGCGGCGCCATGAAGATCGGATGCTCGATGGAGAACACAAAATGCGAACCCGGTTTCAGCGCCGCGTACAGATGAGCGAACAGCCCTGGCAGATCCTTGATGTAGTGCAGTGCCAGCGAACTGTAGGCCAGATCGAAACGGCAGACCGGCAGGTCGAGATGCTCAAGGTCGGCGCGCTCATAGCGGATGTTCGCCGCCGCAGTGGTCTCTCGCGCGCGCTCGAGCATCTTTTCCGAGACATCCAGCCCCAGCACCTGAGCGGCGCCGTGCTCACTGGCCCAGCGGCTGAACCAGCCATAGCCGCAGCCGAGGTCGACCACATTCAAGTCGTGCATCGATGGCAGCAACGCTTTGAGCGCCGGCCATTCCGGCGCGGCATCGAGACCGCCGATGGAGCGGTTCATCTGGCTATAACCCTGGAAAAAATCAGGATCGTCGTAAATATTTTGCGTCATGGGGAAATACTCTTTTGAGTTCGGTCATCAGCGGCACAGGGGCCGCGCCATGGAGTCCCTCGAAAGTCAAAACGCGTATTCGTCGATGGCCGCGCAGGGGAGGGTGGTGGGTGATGGGGAAATGCTAGCGGAGGGCCGGATTTGTATTCAACCTTGCTGCAAGACCTTCAACGCTGCCGAGGCCAGAAACCCCGAACGACTTTTTTCTTCCGGGTGATGAAGCACATATTCATCAATGCGGTTGAGCAGATAGCCGGGCAGTGTGATGTTGAGTTTCTGCGCCTTGCCCAGGTATTTGGTAACGTCGATATCAACCACAGCCCAGGCACAACCGGCGTACTGCGGATTCGCTACGTGCACGCCAAGCTTGCTGGCTGGCGGGATCGGCGCACCGTCCTCTGCCAGAATTTCGAAATGACCCTCAATGGCTTCGCGAGCCATCGCGACGGCATCATCCAGATCATCCCCGGCAGAAAAACAGCCGGGAATATCCGGCACTTCCACTCCCCAGGCATGTTCTTCATCACCTATTGAAATTGCGATCGGGTAAAGCATGTTCGTGGACCTCCTGGACGCTGTCGGTGGCGTGAGTCAAAGCAGCGCCTGTTTCAAAATGCTGATGGCCGTTTTTTTAAGCAGATCCTTCTTTGGATGCGGCACCGTCACCAGACCAGGTTTGATGGGATGTTTGAAGTGATGATGACTGCCCTTGACCCGCACCAGATACCAACCGTCCGCGACGAGTTGACCGATTAAAAAGCGGCTATTCACAACACCTCCTTGTGGTGTGCTTGGTGGGTACTATAACTACTGATTTTTTTTGATCAACACTATAACCACCAAGCGGTCATCGTCTTTTAATTGGCTCGCTGGCAAGGTCCAGTCTAGGCTGGGGCTTCGCGTTGGAATGATGGGTGTGTTGCAGGCCTTTACGGGGCAATGCGGACAAATCCCGGACACAAAAAAAACCGGCCCTGTAGGCCGGTTTTTTCTGTTCCTGCATCCCGCGTCATAACCACGACGTGAGACCCGATTGAGTGGAGCGGGTAGAGGGAATCGAACCCTCAACTAAAGCTTGGGAAGCTTTCGTTTTGCCACTAAACTATACCCGCTCAGAGCGGCTGACTTTGTACCAGAGTCGGGCGCGAATTTGAAGGTTTTCTTTTCCTCGCAGCGCGTTACAGCATTGAAAACGGTCATTCGCGGGCGAATCTGCAGGGCCATCGATACTGGTTTTTCAGCCCCACAGACCCGCTCGCGACGACACTTTTTCAAATGGCCAGTGCATGGTGATCCTGAACGAACGCATAACGCGTTCGGCTCGTTTGCTGTGACGGTTTCAGGAAACCAAGCAGGGCGTTCTGGCTATCGCGGCACGCAGCCTTGTGCTCCATGTCGAGGAAGTGCCCAGTAGCCTGCAGCGTGGTGAAGGTGCTGTGCGCCACGTGGTTGCCGAACAGTCGGGCGTCTTCGGCGGCGGTGTATTCATCCCATTCGCCGTTGAGGAACAGCACCGGCACGTTGATTTTCTTCGCTGCGTTCAGATAGCACTGACGATCACTGTGCAACACGTCGTTGATGTGAAAGTGCATCTGCCCGTATTCGTGCTCGGCCAGGCTGCTGACGTGGCGATAGTTGAAGCGCTTGAACAGTGACGGCAGGTGTTTGCCAATCGTGTTGTTGACCAGGTGCCCGACCCGATCACCATCGCGCTGGCCGAGGTAGTCGACACCGCGCTCCAGGTAATCAAGCATGTGTGCGTTGATCACTGGCGAGAACGAGCTGATCACGGCTTTTTCGATGCGCCGAGGCTGATGGGCGAGGGCGACCATGGTCGCGGCGCCGCCCCAGGAAAACGACAGCACGTGTTCGGCACCGAAATGATCGATCAGCTCCAGCAGGATCTCCCCTTCGACTTCCTTGGTCAGATGTTTCTCGTGACGGTTGTGGATTTTCGACCTGCCCGCGTAGGGCTGGTCATAGCAAACCACGTTGAATTGCGGGTGCAGATTTTTCACGGTTTGAGCAAACGACGCAGTCGTGGCCATCGAGCCGTTGACCAGGATGATGGT
>Ga0308159_1002916_pt1 | contig 18550 bp, 17 predicted proteins | sample PhyCR1_FD_201040 | JGI IMG/M metagenome (GOLD analysis project Ga0308159, IMG submission 201040) | Phyllosphere microbial communities from UC Gill Tract Community Farm, Albany, California, United States - DLSLC.R1 | ecosystem: Host-associated > Plants > Phyllosphere > Unclassified | place: USA... | reverse complement strand
AGATCATGGTCATCGACTACTAGCACCCTAATCAAGCAGACACCTCGCGATATGGTCTTATAGGTTGCTGAACACCTTAGCAAAAAACCAAGGCGCAGACCTAGCTGCAAGCGTCATATATATAGAGTTTGAACACACAGTAGCCGTCCACCTAGCGGTGAACGGCTGTAATTGTTGGGCAGCGGGTCAGGAATCCTGGGGCTGCGACTTGGTTTTTCCGTTCTGTGCAGCGGAGTGTTCGGCCAGGGAAGACGTCAAGCGGCGAATCGCAGCCTGGTCTTCCTCGAACATCGCGCGGTAGTCACCCAGGACTTTTTCTTCGATATGGCTGAGATTTTCCAGTTGAATCGGCGTTGTCACACCGGTCAACACGTACAACACATCTACACCTCTTTTGGCGACACGCGACAAGTAGTCCGCTTTGGGCGCTCGCCCTCCGCTTTCGTATTTTCCTTGCGCGTTGGCTTCCACGCCTCCTATTTCACCGAAGACTTTCTGCGACAATCCGAGTCGCTCCCTTTCTTGCCTCAAACGCGAACCGATTCCACTCATTTGGATGTATGATCCTATTTGGCACACCCCGAGAGGTGACACACTCATCTCTTCGTTAAACAAACTTGAACGGTTTTGAACTATGCCCGGAATCCGTACTGCCGCACAAGCCAAGGCCTGGCTGGACCATCAAGGGAAGTCAGTTCAAGCGTTCGCTCGTGAACATGGCGTTGATCCGGCAACCACCTATCAAGTGCTCGCTGGGCGCAAAAAGGGACGGCGTGGAGAAGCCCATAAGGTGGCGGTCCTGTTGGGCATGAAAGAAGGGATCATCCTTGCTGAGGCTGGTAACCAGCACAACGTTCAGTAAGTCGTCTCCTGAAGGCAGTATGCGCTTATTAGCATCGGGTGCATGGTTTAGCTTGAATGGCGGCAAACACGCTCCATGCGCCAAAAGCACTCTTCTTCACCGACAATGCTAAAGCCGTGGCGCTGATAGAGCCGCCTGGCCGGATTGGTCTTGAACACGGTCAAGCGTAACAAGCCTTGGGCCTGGGCCTTGAGCGCCATCTGCTCCAACACCCAACTGCCTGCGCCCTGCCTGCGGCACGCTGGGATCATATGCAACTCGCGGATATAGAGCGCTCGGCTGTCACGGCTCAAACTGATGAAACCCATCACTGCGTCATCGTTGCAGACCAGCCAGTTCTCGCGCCCCGCCCAGGCGACGTCGAAACCATCGTTGGACCACACCAGACCGTATTGCAGGTAGTAGCGGGTCATGGCCTCAAAGGTCAGCGTCCGTGCGAACGGCAGGTCCTGGTCTGTCGCAGCGCGCAGGTGGAACGCCATTTAGACAGCTACCACTTGGCCAGCCCACTGCCCGTCCTCGCGACGGGCAATCACCAGCGCATCGCCAGCACCGGGCGCGGCGGCGAGCAAACCACCATCAGCCGTCCAGATCGCGCTACGACCGGCGCACACATAACCCCCCGATGGGCCGCCATGATTGGCCATCAACACCACCAGGCCATGCTCGGCCGCATAGCCCTGGAGCAACGCGCTGTCTGTGGCATAGCCGCCCTCGCTGATCAACACGCCGGCAGCGTAGACCGTGGCGCCGGCCTCAGCCGCCAGGCGCGGATGACTGGCATGGGCGAAGTCCGCACAGACCGCCAGCGCGATTCGGTCACGCCCCCACTCGAGGACCGCACCGCCCTGCCCCGGGACAAATGCCAGCTCTTCGCCAGGGTGCAGATGCTGTTTGGTGTAGACCGCCACGGAGCCATCCGCCGCCAGTACCAGCGCACCAATCAATACACCGGCCTCGGGCGCCAGGCGAATTGGCATTCCCACCACCGCCGTCAGCCGCAACTCCCGCGCCATTTCGCGCAAAGGCAACAGGACAGGGTCATCTGGCGCAATCGCCAACCCGGCTGCCAATGAAGGTTCATACCCAGTCAACGACAGCTCCGCAAACACCAGCAATTCCACGCCGTGCTCGGCAGCCGCTCGCATGAACGCCAGGTGGCGTTCGATATTGGCCGGCAAGTCGCCCGCAATGGAAAGGGATTGAGCAGCAGCAAGGGTCAGGGCAGTCATGGTCGCGTCCAAGCAATCATCATCAAGTGGTTACAAGCATATCTCGCCCCATAGCAGTTGGTATCGGTGCGCGATAGAAATTACTGATTGAATCCTCCTGCATGCCTCTAGTAAGCTCCCCCCATCATTTGGAGACATACCATGTTGCAACTCACCCACACTCAGGTTTGCCCTGCTGCCAGCGCCACGCGCTCGGTATCGGCTACCCGCGTGACCGGTTCGAGCGCAGCTGTCAGCTTTTATTTTGGGTATTGGTTTAGCCACTGGCGCGCCTGATACCTGAAATCGGCGCCCACTACTCAAGGGGTCGCCTACCAGAGAAATCTAAACCCCCGGTCGGCTCCCCGACCGGGGGTTTTGCTTTTTCAGGCCCCTATCCATTTTGCGGAACACTTTAAGGACACACGACATGAACTACGCCACCTATTACCGCTACGACACCTCCACCGCATGGCGATTTAGCCAGCTCCGCTCGGGACAGCCTGCCGCCTCCGATCGGTCACCTATTGGTGGCAAGCCAACACACGTAGCCAATACGGCCAATTGTCGAACACCCCAGTAGGGCCAAGCGCGCGGGAACTGCCCGCTGCTTGCCCAGGAAGCCTTGAACATGAATTCTGCCACCGCCGCTCTGCCCGTCTCCGCCCTGACCAGCGCCAATGAAGCCCTGACCCAGCGCCTGCCCAGCTCCCTTGAGCTCAAGCATCAGTTGCCTCTTAGCCCGTTCCTCAATGAGCAGGTCCATGCCCATCGCCAAGCCGTGCGCGCCATCCTCAATGGCCAAGACTCACGGTTGCTGGTGATTGTCGGCCCGTGCTCTATCCACGACCCGGAATCGGCCATGGAGTACGCACGCAACCTGAGAAAGCTCGCGCTGGAGGTCAGCGACCAGATGCTGCTGGTGATTCGCGCCTATGTCGAAAAACCGCGCACCACCATCGGTTGGAAAGGCCTGGCCTATGACCCGCACCTGGATGGCAGCGACGACATGGCCGCCGGCCTCACGCTGTCGCGCGAACTGATGCGCGAAATGCTGCGCCTGGGTCTGCCGGTCGCCACCGAGCTGCTGCAACCCATGGCCGCCGGCTACTTCGATGACCTGCTCAGTTGGGTCGCAATTGGCGCGCGCACCACCGAATCGCAGATCCACCGCGAGATGGCCAGCGGCCTGGGCATGCCCGTGGGCTTCAAGAACGGCACCGACGGCGGCGTGGCGATTGCCTGCGACGCGATGCGCTCGGCCGCCCACCCGCACCGCCACTTCGGCGTCGACAGCCAGGGCCATCCGGCGATCATCCAGACCCCGGGCAACGCTGATACGCACCTGGTGCTGCGCGGCGGTCACCGAGGGCCGAACTACGATGCACAGAGCGTGGCGCAGGTGAAACACGACCTGGCCAAGTCCAAGGTAGCGGCGCGGATCATGGTCGACTGCAGCCATGCCAACAGCGGCAAGGACCCATTGCGCCAACCGGCGGTGTTCAACGAGGTACTGGAACAGCGCCTGCAGGGCGACACCTCGCTGATCGGCATGATGCTCGAAAGCCACCTGTTCGAAGGCTGCCAGCCGTTGAGCGCGTCGATGAAATACGGCGTGTCGGTGACCGATGGCTGCCTGGGCTGGGATGGCACCGAGCAGTTGCTGCGCAGCGCAGCCGAGCGATTGCGGGAACAACACGACATCCCTGCGTGATGAAGATCAACAGGTAGGCGCTGGCTTGCCGGCGCCTACACGTTGAACGTCGTGGGCTCAGGGAAGCGGATACAGCGCCTCATCGAACTGTGCCAGTTTCGGGAACACCAAAGGCTGCTCATCCGCCAGCCCTTGCAACCGCTGGTCATAACCCACCAGGAAGTCCTGTCGCGCATCAGTGCTGATGTAGGGCACATGCCACGCCACGAACGGCGCCAGCACGTCATAGCCGACATACGCCAGCGTGCCGCGCAGAATAGGCCGCAACATGTCTTCCAAGGGCCCGTGGACCGCGCCCTCACCAAACATGTGCTCGCGCCCGCCCAGGGTCACCGTGACCATCGCGCGCTTGCCGGCCAGCCCGCCTTGATCGTAGAAACGCTTGCCGCCATAACACACACCCGACACCAGTACCCGGTCGATCCAGCCCTTGAGCATCGCCGGTGCCGAAAACCAGAATATCGGAAAGTTGAGGATCAACAGGTCAGCCCACAACAGTGTGTCCAACTCACCCTGGATATCCGCCGCGATTGACTGCTTCTTGACCCCCACGCGTTGCTCCAGGGCATACACCAGGTAATCCGGATTTTCCCGCGACGAAAAGTCCGCCGCCGACGCCACCGGGTTCCACTGCATGGCGTACAAATCACTGACCTTTACCTCATGCCCCTGGCCCTCCAGCGTGGCAACCGCCTGATCGCGCAAGGCGGCGGTAAACGACTGCGGTTCAGGATGGGCGTGAACAATCAGAACCTTCATGTGCATACCTCAAACAGTGTGTGCGGCCGGTTGGGCCAGTACATGATCGAACCCGTACGTCATCGTGTGGTTTTCGCCCATGGTCGTGTTCCTTCAAAGGTCAACAGGCACAGGCATGCCTGAGCTCGATCAAGGTCACACCATTGCGTCTGAACGCGTTGCGCAGGTCCACCTGCAATTCATCCAGGTTTCGGGGCTGGTTCACCGTGCAGCCGAACGCCTGGGCGAACAGGGCGAAATCCGGGTTGCGTGGCAACACGCCGAGGGGTTCGATGTCCAGGTTGAGCATGTCGTCGCGGATCTGGCCGAGGGCGTCGTTATTCCACAGCAGCACCACCAGCGGGCTGTCCAATTCCTCCACGGCGGTGGCCAGTTCCTGGGCGGTGTAGAGAAAACCGCCGTCGCCGACCAGCACCAGGCCCGGCCGCTGCGGCGCGCCGAACTTGGCGCCGATGCCTGCCGGCAGGCCATAGCCCAAGGTGCCGTAGCCGGTGGGGTGCAACCAGCTACGCGGGGCACGGCTGGGGTAGGCGTAGTTGCCGGTGTAGGCCAACTGGGTCATGTCGCTGCTGATAAACGCGTTGCTCGGAAGCTCGGCTTCGATGCGGTCGAGAATGGCTTGGTGAATGGACTGCAGCGGGCCGTGTCCCAACTCAACCGCCTGCAGCAATGCTGACACCTTCGCGATGGCGGCTTCTGCAGGGCGAGGCGTGGTCGGCAGGCGTTCCAGCAAAGCTTGGACCGTCTGCTCGGCATCGCCTTGCAACGCCACGGCACAGGGGTAGAAATCGTTGAATTTGCGCGGGTCGATATCCACCCGCAGCAAGTCGCCGCCCAGGGGCAAACGCTCGCGCCAATAGTCGGTGTCGGCCATTTCTGTGCCCACCGCGAGCACCACATCCGCTTCGCCGATCAGTTGCCAGCCAGGTTCAATGCACAGGGTGGAACCGGCATTCAACGGGTCATCGATCGGGAGCAGGCCCTTGCCGGCTACGCTGGTGAAAAACGGCGCCGCCAATTGCGTGCTCAAGCGCTGCAATACCTCGCCTGCCGCCAGCGCCCCACCGCCGGCGATGATCATTGGCCGCTTGGCGGCAGAGAGCTTGGCCGCGGCCTGGTCCAAGGCTTGCGCCGAGGGCAGGCCGCGACCCAGGCGACGCACCACTTCATGGCTCCAGTCACGCTTGACCGGTGCGGCCAACACGTCCAGCGGCACCGAGATGTGCACCGGGCGAGGTCGCTCGCTGTCGAACACCGCGTAGGCGCGGGCGACCAGTTCGGGCAAATCCTCGGTGCTCAGTGCTACGGCCGAAAACGCGGTGATGGGTGCGGTAATCGCGCGCTGGTCCTGGGTTTCATGCAGGCTGCCCCAGCCCTTGCCGAGACTTGCCGTGTGGTTCACGCTGGAGATCATCAACAGCGGGATCGAATCGGCGTAGGCCTGGCCGATGGCCGTTGCGGCATTGGTCACACCGGGGCCGGTGATCACGAAGCACACCCCGGGCTTGCCGCTCACCCGCGCATACCCATCGGCCATGAAACCAGCGCCTTGCTCATGGCGCGTGAGCACATGGCGAATGCCACTGCCGGGCAGGCCGCGATACAACTCCAACGTGTGGACGCCGGGGATACCAAACACCGTATCGACACCGTAATTGGCCAGCAACCGCACCAGGGCCTGGCCGCCGGTCATCGTTCTATCATGCATGCTCATCTCCTAGACGGATCAATGCATCGACCGCGATGGCGCCCTGGGCATTGACCAACAATGGGTTCACATCCAGCTCCAGCAACTGCCCGGCATTGGCGCAGGCGTAATCGGCTACCGCTCGGATCGCCGCCACCAGTGCGTCCATATCCGCTACTGCTCGGCCGCGAAAACCTTGCAGCAACACGGCGCTGCGCAGGCTCAGCAAGGCATTGCGGATTGCGCTGTCGGTGGTGGGCAGCAACAGGCTGCGGCTGTCCTTGAGCAGTTCGACCAGGATACCGCCGGCGCCGATGACCAGCGCCAGGCCAAAATCGTTTTCGCGCTTGATGCCCACGATCAACTCCGCCAGCGCTGGCGCCGCCATGGACTCCAGCAGCAGTTGATCGAAGGCGACGTACGGCGCATGAGCGCCGATGTGTTCGCGCATCTGTTCAAGCGCAGCGCTGAGGGCCATGCCGTTTTGCAGGTTCAGCACCACCGCACCGGCTTCGGTTTTATGCGGCAATTGCGCGCTGACCGCTTTGAGCACCAAGGGATAGCCCAGCAGTTCTGCATCGCTGACCGCTCTTCCCGGTGTACTCAACACCCCGGCGGGCGTGGTCAGGCCGAACGCACGCAAGGCTTGCTTGGAGGCCCATTCATCAAGGGCCTCGCCGCCACCTTGCAGGCCGCGAGGGCACAGTGGCTGGAGAATCGATTCGCCCCGCTCCAGCAAGACCCGACGGTTGTTCTGGTAGCTGGCAATCCGTCCCCATGCGGCCAGCGCATCCTCCACGCCTTGCAACGCCGCGATGCCCTGGGCATGCAGGCGTTCACGGGCGGGGGCCGGCAACAGTTCGGGAAAAACCGAGGTGACAAACCCGCTCTTGCCATGGCGCTTGAGCGCATCGCAGAACAGCTCCAGCAGCAGGTCGCACTCCTGGCGCTCGCCGGTGAACTCGGCCGGGTAATCCAGCACCAGCATCGCCGCATCGGCCTCGGTGCGAAGTACGGTGTCGAGCATGGCATCGAGGGCTTCACGTTCGCCCCAGATGGCGGTGGTGAAATCCAGCGGGTTGACCAGGTTGGCGTAGCTGGGCAACACCTGGGCCAGTTCACTGCGCTGGTCTTCATCCAGCGTGGACAGGGCCAGATGATTGCGCTCGGCATAGTCGGCAATCAGCCCCGCATCCCCGCCGGAACAGGCCAACGCAATCAGGCTATTACCCGCAGGGAGATTGCCACACGCCGCGGCTTTCAGGGTTTCGACAAAACTCACCGGCCCGCTCACGCGGATCACGCCCAGCCGCGCGAACAGGCTGTCGTACAGCGCATCGGAGCCGGACAGCGAACTGGTGTGACTCAACGCCAACTCGGCACCGATCTGCGACACGCCGGTTTTCAGCGCAATAATCGGAATGCCCTTCTCCAGCGCCTTGTGCGCCGCACGGGCAAACCCCGGCACATTCTTCAAGCCTTCCAGGTGCAGGCCGATGGCAGTGACGCGCGGCTCATCGAGCAGCACATCCATCAATTCGGCAACGCCCAGCTGTGCCTGGTTACCCACCGATGCCATGTAGGCCACCGGCAGCGAACGGTCGCTCATCGACAGGTTATAGGCGAAGTTGCCGCTCTGGGTCAGCACCGCCACGCCCTTCTCCACCGCCTTGCCACCATGGGCTACCGGCCACAGCGCCGAGCTGTGCAGGTAGTCAAGCAGGCCGTAGCAGTTGGGGCCGAGCAAGGCCATGTCGCCCGCTGCGTCTAACAGCTGCTGCTGCATGACGGCTCCGCTGGCACCGGTTTCGGCGAAACCCGAGGCGTAGCAAATGGCGCCGCCCGTGCCGATGGCAGCGAGTTCGGCGACGCAGGTCAAGGTGAGTTCACGGTTGGTGGCGATAAACACCGCATCTGGCCCGCAGGGCAAATCGGCCACGCTGCGCACGCAGGGAATACCGTCGAGGCTGTCATGCTGCGGATTGACCAGCCACAGCTGCCCGGCGAACCCGCCATCAGCGCAGCGCTTGAGCGCACGCGCCATGCTGCGCCCGCCAACGAAGGCCAAGTGCCGGGGCGCCAGCAGGCGCTTGAGGTTGTCGCCAATAGCCTGGGACATAAGCATTCTCCGCGCCGATCAGCGCAACAGCGGCCGCAACAATTCACGGGCGATGATATGACGCTGGATTTCCGACGTGCCTTCCCAGATCCGCTCGATCCGCGCGTTGCGCCAGATGCGTTCCACCGGCCCTTCATCCATCAAGCCCATGCCACCGAAGATCTGCACAGCCTCGTCGGCGACCTTGCCCAGGGTTTCACTGGCGAACAACTTGGCCATGCCGGCCTCGCCGTCGGTCATGCTGCCCTGGTCCATCTTCCAGGCGGTGTGCAGGGTCAGCAGTTCAGCCGCGCGGATCTGCGTGGCCATGTCCGCCAACTTGAAGCTCACGCCTTGATAAGTGCCGATGGGCTGGCCGAATTGCTTGCGGTCCGCCGCCCATTGCAGCGACACATCCAACGCACGCTGGGCCTGGCCGACGCAGTTAGCGGCAACCATCACACGGCCGGCGGTGAGCCAGGCGTTGGCCACGTCCCAGCCCTTGCCCACCTCGCCCAGCACCTTGGAGGCCGGCACGCGGCAGTCGTCGAAGAACATTTCATAGGTGTGGTAGCCACGGTTGCTGACGCACTTGGGGCCACGGCGAATGGTCATGCCAGGCGTGCCGCGATCGACGAGAAACGAGGTCACCGCATTGCGCTGCCGACCGTTGTGTTCGTAGGTATCGGTGACCGCGAACACGATGGCGAAATCGGCGTGCCCGGCATGGCTGATAAAGTGCTTGCTGCCATTGATCACGAAGTCATCGCCACTGCGCACTGCGCGGGTCTTGATGGCATTGGCATCGGAACCGGCGCCGGGTTCGGTGAGGGCAAAACAGTCGACTTTCCTGCCCTGCACACACGGCAACAGGTAATCGCCAACCTGTGATCCCGTACACGCCATGAGGATCTTGGACGGCCGCGCGACAAACACATGCAGCGCCCATGAGACCTTGGACAATTCCCGCTCGATCAGGGCCTGGGACAGGTAATCCAGGCCACCGCCACCCACCTCTTCCGGCATGTTGAACGCATAGAAACCCGCGGCAATCGCCTTGTCGCGAATCTGCGCAGCCAACTCGGGCGAGACCTCATCGGCACGGTCCACCGCCTCCTCATGGGGCAACAATTCCTTGGCAACAAAACTGCGTACCGCGTCCACCAACATGTCTTGCTCTTGGCTGAGTTGGAAATTCATGGCGCTACCTGTTCGAAGGTGTAGTTGTTATTTGCCGCAGAAATTCGGGAGGCGTTTTTCCATGGATGCACGCAGGGCTTCGGCGCCATCGGCACTGCGCCCGCACAACAGGCCAGCAGCCAGTTCGGCCTGCAGTTGCTCGGGCAGGCTGCGGTCGGCACCTTCACGAATCAGGGTCTTGGCCTGGGCAAAGGCGAAGGTCGGGCCGTTGGCCAGGCGGGTGGCGAGGTCGGTAGCCTGGGCGTGCAGTTGCTCATCGGCGACCACTTCACCGACCAGGCCGGCAGCCAGGGCACGGTCGGCGCTCCACAGTTCGTCGAGGAACAGCAGGCGCTTGGCCTGCTCACTGCCTATCAGGCGCGGCAGATGCCAGCTGGCACCGGCGTCTGGCGAGTAGGCCATGCTGGTGTAGCCGGCCTTGAAGCGCGCCGATTGGGCCGCGATGCGCAGGTCGCAGCACAACGCCAGGTCCATGCCCGCGCCGACGGCAGTGCCATTGATCGCGGCAATCGTGGGCTTATCGAGGGTGTGCAGGCGGGTCATCAGGGCGTGGGCAGTGTCGGTCCAGCCGTAGGTTTCGAGGGCTCCACGGGCTTCGGCGTCGGCCCACTCCGCCAGGTCTGCACCGGCGCAGAAGCTGCGACCGTTGCCGGTCAATACCACCACGCGCACTGCCTCGTCAGCGCTGAAGGCATCGAGCAAGGTGTGCAGGTGCTTGAGGGTGGGAATGTCCAAGGCATTGCGCTGCGGGCCACGGTTGAGAGTGATCCAGGCAACGCCTGCTTGTACCTGACTGAGCACGGGCGAATCGGTCGTCATGGCTTCCTCGAATTATTTTATTTGGCTTGAGGGGTGCGACATGAGGCGATACTAAACAAGTGTTCAGTAAGAAGGCAATGAGCACCCTGCAAATATTTTCAGAAGGGAAAATGCCGGCCTGGACGTTACGCCCAGGCGGACCGGGACAAATCAGGGTTTGACTTGGAAACGCTGGCGACCGCCCGCCTGCAGGCCGTCCACCCAGGCCTCGCAGATCTGGATGCCCTGCTCGGGCGTGAACGTGCCGGGGTTGAGCCCCGACTCCAGCCACAACCCATCGAGCAATGCGCTCAAGCCGATGGCGGCGAGGTCGGCGTCGAAGTGCTTCCAGCCCTCCTGCACGGCCATGTCGGTCAGGGCTGAACGCATGATGGTGCGGTACTCGCCGTAGGAGTGCTCGTGCGCCAGGTTGATCGCCGGTGCCGTCTTCACGGCGCCCCAGAACACCAGCCAGGCGTCCAACAGGTGCGGGTCGAGCAATTCGGCGGAAAACGAGCCACGGAACAACGCCGACAGGCGCTCCCGAGGGTTTGGCGGCGCCTTGGCCATGGTCTCGCGCAGCAGGCTCATGACCTGGTCGGTGATGGTGCGATAGGCCTCGGCCACCAACTCGTCCTTGCCCGAATAGTGGTGGCTGATCAGCCCCACGGACACCCCGGCCTCGGCGCTGATCTTGCGGATCGACGCGCCCTGGAACCCATCACGCTTGAGGCACGTCAGCGTAGCCTGGACCAGCGTGGCCTTGCGCTCTTGCGGCTCCATCCTGGAAAAACGGGATTCCTGGGTCATGCGGCGGTTTCCTTGGGTTGAATCGGCAACACGACTCTACATCAGTCACGATACACCGGCGACACCCGATCCAGCGTTCGCAACATCGCCGCCCAGGCCCGTTGCGTGGCGTCCACGCAACCACGTTGTGGGTGGGTGAGCGACACTTTCTGCTGGTGCCGGGCGACAGTTTCAACGTAGCCCGCTGTTTGGAACGCCGACTCAGGATTGTGGGTGCAGCTCGATATTGCCAAGCAGAAAAACGGCACGCGGTAGGGTGTCCTGCTGCAGGAGAATATCGCCTGCGCCACGCGCTTCGACTTTACCACCTGGCACGCGGGCCAAGGCCGCAGGCTCCAACGTCAGTCAACCTTCCAGTTCAACCCGGCGCGCACCCTCTGCCCGTCGTTCTTGGACCTTGGAATCGTAGGCATAGGTTTTCCGACAAGGATGGGAGTGGTCAGGCCGCCGGCCATTCGTGACCTGCGGTAAAGAGTCCTTTTCGGATTCGGCGGTTTTTCCGAAGGAACGACGGGCGGATACTCGACTCCATTGTTCACATCTCTTCAGGAGCTACTGATGTCTATCGCTACGCAAAACGTTCCGGCCTTTGGCCTCGGCACCTTCCGCCTGCAAGGCCAAGTGGTGATCGATTCCGTCAGCACCGGCCTGGAGCTGGGCTACCGCGTGATCGACACCGCGCAGATCTACGAGAACGAAGCAGACGTCGGCCAGGCCATTGCCGACAGTGGCATCCCGCGCGATGAGTTGTTCATCACCAGCAAGATCTGGATCGCCAACTTCGCCGAAGGCCAGTTGATCCCGAGCCTGCGCGAAAGCCTGCGCAAACTTAAAACCGACTATCTGGACTTGACGCTGATCCACTGGCCGTCACCGGAAGACCAGGTGCCTGTGGCCGAATTCATGGGCCAATTGCTGGAAGCCAAGCGCCTGGGCCTGACCCGCCAGATCGGCATTTCCAACTTCACCGTCGACCTGATGAAACAGGCGATTGCAGCCGTTGGGGCCGAGCACATCGCCACCAACCAGATCGAACTGCACCCGTACCTGCAAAACCGCAAGGTCGTGGACTTTGCCACTGCCAACGGTATCCAGATCACGTCCTACATGACCCTGGCCTACGGCGAAGTGCTGAAGGACCCGGTGATCCAGCAAATCGCCGAACGCCATCAGGCCACTCCGGCGCAAGTAACGCTGGCCTGGGCCATGCAGTTGGGCTACGCGGTCATCCCATCGTCAACCAAACGCGCCAACCTGGAGAGTAACCTCAAGGCACTGCAACTGACCTTGAGCGCTGCCGACATGGCGCAGATTGCCGAGCTGGAACGCGGCCATCGCCTGACCAGCCCCAAGGGTATCGCCCCCACGTGGGATTAAACCCGTGCCACAGGCGTGCGGGATAACTCCCGCAGCCACGGCAAGACCCGCAGGCCGGTGGAGGCTGCGGGTGGGTCGATGATGTCCATGAAGTGTTCCAGATTGACGTTGTCCGGCACGCCGGGCAACCGCACCCGCACCGCCGCCGTTGCGTCGGCGGGTGCGTGCGGGTCCAGGTCAAGGTGATCATAGACCAGCACGTGGTGCGCCTCGGGCTGAGGCCCGCCTGTATGGACCGCCAGCCCTGCGTTGATGATCAACACGTCAAAGGGCTGGGCCGGGATGGCGGTGAGCAGCTGGACCTCTTCTAGGGTTTGCACCGGGACGATCCGGTAATAACCCAACCGGTTGAGCATTTTCTCGATGTGCAGGCGTTGCAGATGTTGCTCATCGGCAATCAGGATGGTCAGTGCTTTGTTTGGCATGGCGAACCCCTGGGCAGGCTGTGCTCGTCAGTGAGCGTCGCCCATTTTCCTGACATATCCCGAGGACAAAATCAGGCTTGTTCCCGTTCCATGTAGGAGTTCTCCCAAATCAACCGAATGGCTACCTACCCCAGTCAAGCCTGCTTGCAGTGCTGGCTCAGACCATGATGCAAACCTTCGATGGCCGCATCTAACGCCTCGACAGCAGCGGCGAGCGCAGCGTGGTCGCGCCCTTCACACACCCCCTCCAAGGTTTCGCAACAACCGACCAGCACCTGTGCCTTGACCATGTGGGCCCCGCCTTTGACACGATGGGCCAGGTCATGCAGCTTGGCGAGATCCATCTGCTCACGCAGTGCCGGCAGCAATAGGCGGTCCTCTACAAGGCTACTGAGCAAGGGTGCCAGCAACTCGTTGAGTGCGGTCTTCTCGCCCCCGGTCAATGTGATCAACACGCTCAAATCAAACAGCGGCTCGACTGGGTGTGCTGCAGAACTGACCGTGCGCGATGCCAACGCGGCCCGCAAATCATCGAGACCGGTCGGTTTGAACAGGCAACCATCCATGCCCGCCTGCCTGCAGCGCTCCGTCTCCTCCGGCTGGGCATTGGCGGTGAAACCCAACAACAGGCACGGCACCAGGCCACGCAGGCGCTCTTGGGCACGGATATCACGTGCCAACGTGTAGCCATCCATGGTGGGCATGTTGCTATCGGTGATCACCCCATCAAAATGCCCGGCCTGCCACAATGCAAAGCCCTCCGCGCCATCTTCGGCCGTGACGATGTGATGCCCCAGGAAGCTTAGCTGCCGAGCCAGGAGCAAGCGGTTGGCCGGGTAGTCATCGACCACCAGGAGGTTCAACGCCTGCGTCAGTGGAACACGTGGGACAGGTGAAGAAACCGGCGCCGCCGTGGTCAACGCCAGCGTCAAGGTCACGTCTACCCGCGTTCCCTTGTCCAGCACGCTGCTCAAGTGCAATTGACCGCCCATCATCTCGCACAGGTTGCGGCTGATCACCAACCCGAGGCCGGACCCACTGCGCGCCGATTGTTCGTTATTACTGCCCTGGATGAACGGGTTGAACAAACGCTGCTGATCTTCGGCACTGATGCCAATGCCCGTGTCCTCCACAGACAAACGCAGAGTCAAGTGGTCGCCGGCCAACGCCGCTGCACACTGGGCGCCCAAGCGTACCTGGCCGGTGGCGGTAAACTTGATGGCATTGCCAAGCAGATTGGACACCACCTGTTTGAAGCGCATGGGGTCGATCAGTACCGATCGGTCGGTCAGCGGGTCGAGATCGACGTGCAGCAACAGGCCCTTGTCCCGCGCCAGCCCCTCGAACACCCGGGCCACAGAGGCCAACAATTCGTGGAGATTGGCGGGTGCCAGGGTCAGTGACAGGTGACCGGTTTCGATCCGCGCAATGTCCAGGATATCGCCAATCAGCTCCAGCATGCTCCGGGACGCCATCGACGCCACCTCCAGCGCGTCCTGATCGACGCGACCTTGCTCGGCGTTTTTCTGGGCCAACTCGATCATGCCGATCACCGCGTTCATGGGGGTCCGAATCTCATGGCTCATGGTCGCCAGGAACGTGGTCTTGGCGCGGTTGGCGGCGTCTGCTTCTTCCTTGGCCTCCTGCAACTGACCCAGCAGGCGCTGGCGTTCGCTGACGTCCACCCAACCGGCAATCATGCCCACCACATTGCCGTTGCTGTCACGGTACGGCAGCATCCATTGGTAAATAGTCAGCACGCCGCCACCGGGTACTTTGAGTACTCGGTCCTGGATCCGTGGCTCACCGCGCTCCATCAGGCCCAGGTAGTCAGCATGAAAGGACTGGGCCTGGGGCGGGTTGCCGGTGTCAGTTTCCACCACCGTCCTGCCGATCACGTCCTCCAGCTTGAAGCCGAACACATCGAGGTAAGCGTTATTGCACGCCATCAAGCGGCCCTGGCGATCACGCACGTAGATGGGGTGGGGGGTGCCGTCGATCAGCACGCTCATAAACCGCATCTGGTCGCTCAAGGCGCGTTCGGCCTGGGCGCGCTTGTGAATCAGGTTGCGCAGGTAGAGCACCCAGCCCAGGGTGACCAACAGCAGCAGTGCTGCCACGCCAAAGCCTTGGAGGATCACGCTGCGATGACGGATCCAGTAGCTGTCCTCGATGATGATTTCACTGCGCCAGTGGTTGGTCAGTTCGTCCATTTCTTCAGGCGTTATGCTCAACAGCGCCTTCTCGAGGATCGAATACAGCTCCAGCTCGCTACGGTTGACGCCGAAGGCAATCCGCGCGGGCTCAGTGCCGACGGTACTGGTGATACGCAAGCGATCACGGTAATGGCGCGCAATCATGTAGCGCGCGCTGATCAGCGAAACAACGGTGGCATCGACACTGCCTTTGGCAACCAACTCCAGCGCTTCCTCAGGGTTCTCGACATCCACGAAGACGATACCCGGATAATCCCGGGCGACCTGCACGGCAAGGCTGTTGCCGCCGATAAACGCCAGGCGCTTCCCGGGCATATCCTCCAGGGTCACCAGCCGCTCGTCGCCGGCGCGCGCGACCAGCACATAGGGGTTGGAGAGGTAGGGTCGGGTGAACCGGACTTTATCGGAGCGTTCGACGCTGGGCGTGATCACCGCCATCATGTCGACTTGGCCAGTACCTACCTCGTCAATCTGGCGAAGCAACGAACTGCTCTGCATCACCTCGAACTTCAAGCCCGTGCGCAAGCTGATCCGCGACAGCACCTCGTCACTCAACCCGACGAACTGCCCTTGCTCATTGAAAAAGGACAGCGGCATGAACTTGTCGAGTGCCGCAACTTTTACCTTTGGGTGCTTCTCCAGCCAGCGCTGCTCATTGTCACTCAAGCGCAACCGGTCTGCCTCCAGGAAGCCACTGTCGCCGGCGCTCCAGCGTCGCAGGATTTGCATCTGCTGGCTGGTCGGTATAACGGCCAGCGCCGCATTGATGATGTTCAGCAGGCGAAGGTTTTCCTTGGTGAAGGCGAACCCGAACGGGTTGACCTCCAATGCGGAAAAATCGGCCATGCGCACGTTATTGAGATGGTTCTTGTTGATCAGATAGCGGGCGCTGATGGCGTCGCCCAGGTAGACATCCGCCTGGCCGAACGCCACGGAACCAATGGCTTGGTGGGTCGAGCCATACAACAGCAAATGCGCCTTTGGGTAAAAGGCCTGGACAGCGTCGGGTTGCATGTAGTGATAGAGCATCGCGACGCGCTTGCCGGCGAGGTCGGCGCTCAATGAATGACTGTCACCCGCGCGCGTCACCAGCACGGGTTGATCGTTGGCGTAGGAACGGGACAGCACCAGTTGCTTGTCAGCCGCTTCATAGCCATTGGCCGACCCCACGAAGTCTACCTCGCCGAGCTTGAGCGCCTCGATGACCTCATCACGGGTGTCGTAGCGTCGAACCTCGACAGGTACATTCAGGATAAGGCTGATCAGCCACGTGTAGTCAGCCGTGATGCCTTCAAAATCATTATCGTTGCTAAGGTCGAAAGGTGCGTAGTCAGGCGCCGACACCCCCATCACCAACAGGCGCCGTTCACGCAACCAGCGCCAGTCGCTTTCATCAAGCTCCAGGCGTGGGTTTTCGAGCGTGGAGTGACCAAACAGCCGCAGGTTGTGTGGCTTATCCAGGGCCATCGCCACGCAAGGCAACAGCCCCATCAGCAAGATGGCCGTGAGACGCTTCAGCCGGGAGGTGGTCATTTCAAATCAGGTGGTTGCGCTGGGCGAACTTGGACAGGTGCACGACCGAGGACATCCGCAGTTTCTCCTTGAGCCGCGTCTTGTAAGTGCTGATGGTCTTGTGGCTCAACAGCATGTCCTCGGCAATTTCCTTGTTGCCAAGGCCCAAGGCCAGTTTTTGCAACACCGTCAGTTCGCGGTCTGACAATGAATCCACCAGTTCTTGCTCGGTGGTCTGCAAATCGTCGCGGCGCACAGAACTGGTCGCCACGCTGGGGAAGCAACTGTAACCGGACCTGATCGCCCTGATCGCCTTCTGCAACTCGTCAAGCTCACCCGTCTTGGCAACAAAGCCCATGGCCCCGGCGCGCATGCAGCGGGTGGAGAAGAACACGGCAAGGTAGGAGGTCAGCACCAGGATCTTGCAATGCAGTTCCAGCGCCTTGATCCGGCTGATCACCTCCAGCCCGCCGAGCTTGGGCATTGCCAGGTCGAGGATGACCAGATCCGGGCGCTCTTCACGCGCAATCTGCATGGCATCGGCGCCGTTACCTGCTTCAAAGATTTCAACGAAACCTTCCTGCTTCAATAGGTACTTCACAGTAGCGCGTATAAAAGGGTGATCATCCACAATTAAAGCTTTGCTCATAAGACTCCCCCAAGGGATCAGTACGCTTACATATCACACGGGACCTATCTACCTGTGAAAAGTGACAGTCCCGACAAACGGTACTGAATATTCTGCGCGACGCGCCAGGCAGCCAAGGTCCCTCCTTTTGATAAAGCACGGTAAACACATAGCGCTGCGCCCTTGTTTCTGAGGCGCAAGCGCGCAACCTTAACAACAGCGTGTCTAACCAAATGAAGGGATAGTCTTGAATGCCTGTAGGACTTTTCCTTGCAATAGCATAGTCAGCTTTGCTCGGAACATCGCCTGACAGCCGGGGACTACTCGGTGGTACTCGGGCTCCAGAATGCCTGCACCACCAGGGTCGACATTGAGATACGCGCCACCAGTGCGTCCAACTCGTCACCGTCGACCGAGGTCACGGCCAGGGTGGCTTCGATTTCCACCTCCTCCGTGCCGAAGGGGCGCACGTCGACATCGCTGGCCGGGTAGTTGCACCGTGCCAGTTCAGCCTCCAGCAAGGCCAGTACGGCTTTTTGCTGGGTACGCCGGGCGATCACATACAGGATGTTGGTGACCTCTGCCGACACCACATCCAGCGGCTGGCGGTTGATGTTATTGACGATTGGCCGCAGCAAGGTGTTGGCCGCGAGCACGAACAACGTGCCCAGCAGCGCTTCAAGGATCAGGTCGGCGCCCGCGCAGGCCCCCACCGCTGCCGACGCCCAGAGCGTGGCCGCCGTATTGAGCCCGCGCACATTGCCTTCTTCACGCATGATCACGCCGGCACCGAGAAAACCGATACCCGACACCACATACGCGACCACCCGCACCGCGCCTTCCGCGCCACCGAGACGATTGGCCATGTCGACGAAAATCGCCGCGCCCACCGCCACCAGCACGTTCGTCCGCAGGCCCGCCGTGCGCTGGCGGTACTGGCGCTCGAAACCGATCAGGCCACCGAGGATAAAGGCCGCGCTGAGGCTGACCAGCGTATCGATCAGGGAATTGAGGTTGATGTTGTCGATTGCTTGCATAAAAAATCTCCTTGGCCACTGCCTCTTCTGGGCGCTGGCTTGCCAGCAAGCCGGCGCCTGCAAGGGGCCTTGTTACTGCCAGCCAAACTTACGGATGTAGTAGCCCTTCACCGCCTGGGTCAGGGCCATGTACGCCAGCAGGATCACCGGCAGGAACACAAAGTACAGCGACGGCAGCGCCTGCAATTTGAAGTAATGCGCCAGCGGCCCCATCGG
>Ga0308159_1002914_pt1 | contig 18567 bp, 31 predicted proteins | sample PhyCR1_FD_201040 | JGI IMG/M metagenome (GOLD analysis project Ga0308159, IMG submission 201040) | Phyllosphere microbial communities from UC Gill Tract Community Farm, Albany, California, United States - DLSLC.R1 | ecosystem: Host-associated > Plants > Phyllosphere > Unclassified | place: USA... | reverse complement strand
CGGCTGGCGGCGTTGAACGCGGCGAGATACTGATCCAGCGTCTCGAGAGTCGCCGGCATGATGTATTCGTTGAAAACCTGCATTTGCGACAGGGACATGAGTTATTTCCTTACGATTGTGGGAGATCCGGGAACCGGCTCGCGATCGCGGCCGTGCGTTCCTCTTTGGTGCCGCCGATTTTTCCTTTTGCGGCCCCGCCGCCACCTCCAGCACCAGCAGCCCCGCCGCCAGATGCCTTGCTACCCGCGATCAACGGCGCGAAGGCCGTGTCGTTTGCGAATTCTGCTTTCAGCTCATCCAGCGTTGCCGCCGAGAGTTTGCCCTGCTGGTCGAGGACGACCACAACAGGCTTCCCGTCGCGCTGCTCGACGCTCAAACGGCGCTCGATGTGCGGCAACAGGGCTTTGGCGCTGCCTGGAATTGCCAGAGCAGACGCGATGTCGGTAGCGGTACGGCCGACAGTCAGATCCCGGATCTGAGTGCTCAGCGTTCCACGCTCCTGTTCCAGCATGCCGTTCAGCTCAGCTTCACGGCGGTTGTACTTTTCGGACCAGGACTTTTCGAGCTCCTCGACATTGCCAGATTTTCGAGCGGCCTCTTCACGCTCAAGCCGGGCCTGATCTTCGGCTTCCTTGCGCGCCTTATCGGCGGCCTTCTTCTCGTCCAGCAACTCCTGGACCTTGGATTTCAAGCCCGAGACATCCTCAGGCTGCGGCAGACCTTCAATGCCGAGTACGAACTTGCCGTCCTTCTCGGTGTAAAGAGCGCGCACGGCTTCATCTACCCCTTCCAGGGTATCCAGTTGGAATTTCAGCATTGGTTGTCTCCCAGAGACGTTGGCGCAGGCCCTGCCTGCAGACATAAAAAAGCCCCGCACTTGGCGAGGCTTATTTTAGAAAAAGCTCAGTTTAATCGTTAACTGGCCTAAGACTCGCGCGGAGTCTTTCCGAGAGCCTTGGATCTAATTTAACTTTGAATTCTGCTATGCCTGTAGCAACGACAAGCTGCAATCCTTCAAAATTTGGGTTCCCAGTTTCGTCCCGAATGTCTCTAGCAAGCCCAGAGAAATAGGCGGCAACAGTGAGCCGTCTTTTTTCACCATACTCGTAGCGACCTAATATTTTTTCATACCCATCAACTGGAGATCGATTGAGAGGAATTTGCTTTTGATGACTTGGAGACCGTATGTATACACCTACTACGATGGCAGTTTTGTCGCCGGTCGATACCAAGTCAATGGTGTAATTGTCCTTTTCGTAATACTGAGACATTTCAATTTTGGCAGTATTATTTTTACGTTGAAGGCTGGCCAAATAGAGAGCGACAACGGCTGCCGAAACTGATCCAAAGCCTGATACCCAGTCAGCGAAGCTACCCCAATCCGGTATAAACCGAATAGTGGAAGCTGGATTAACGTTAATACCGGCAGTCAACCCTAGAAGCCCACAAACCGCACACGCAAAAAGCGCAACCACCAAGATAATCCATTTCATGCAAGGTTCCGAAGCCGAAGTGATGGCAATCCACCACTCTAAAGACCCGCCCGCTCGAATGCCAGTGGCTCAAGTGCCTTCATCTGCACTAGCGTCAACGGTGCAAAATTTCGATCAAGCTGCAGCTCTGAGAATCGTTCGATGCTCAGGCCGCCTTCGCGGAAAAGCTTGGCGCGGACCGGGCCGATGGCCTTGTCCTGAAACGCTGCCGGCTGCTGCTTGAGCCAGTCGTAGTAGCTGAGGTCTGCCCTCACCTGCTGGGCACCGCCATCACCGATGGATGCCCGAGTGGCTCCTTCGGAAAACAAGGCGCTGAAGCGCGTCACCGCCACCACCGTCGAACGACAGTTGATGTGGATCGGCGGCCTCGGCCCCTCGGTCAACTTGAAAAGGCGCTTATCGAGCGTCCGGCACTGGCTAGTGGTTTTCGAATCCAGGGTGCTGACCCACTCCACCGACTGCACGACATCGGAGTTCTCTTTCAGCGTCTCCATGCGCGCCTGGGTGGCGACGTGCTGCACCGCCGTCCGCACGATGGCGCCGGCGTTGCGGTTTGTCGTGGCCAAGATGCCGTCGTTGTACTGAAGCGCCCTGCTACCGCGAATGTTCTTGATGATCTGGAAATTCGTCTGGCCTTCGAAGAAGCCCTGCCTGATCGCGCCTGCGAGGCGTTGCCGCTCGGTGGCGGTGAAGCCATCAATGAACGACTTGAGCAGCTTCCCGCCGTCGGCACCACGCACGCTGAGCGGATTGGTGAGTATCGCCGCCCTGATTGCCGCCGCACCTGGTACCGCCGCGTCGAAGGTGACGCCCACCGGTGCCGCTCGGGTTAGGCTGGTCGCTTCAAACTCGGCCTCGTAGTTGGCGATGTCCACCAAATCGAGGTTCAGCTTCTCGCTGTACCGGTCAAAAATGCCCAGCAGTAGGCTATCCACCTCGCTCAGCAGCCGCTCCAGGCGGGCGACGGTGTAGTCCGTCAGATCCGCGCGGGTCAGCCGCTCGCGTATCGAGAGGTCGATCTCCTTGAGGAAAGGCGCGAACTTCGCCACCTCTCCCGACTTCAGCTGCTCCAGGAAGACGGCGTGCCGGATAGTGGCGTCAAGGATTGCTTGGTTTGCCGCCATTTAGGTTTTCCTCGTCGTCATCCAGGCCTGGCCCGGTGCTCTGCGTTTCCAGCTCACCGCGAATGTCGTCGTCAGTCTTCTCAGGATCAATAACGCCGCGATCACGCAGGTACTGCCAGAAGTCGCCTTCCGGCAGCTTGCCACCCTGCACCGCGTTGAACAGTGCCGCCAGGATCGTCGCGTCCAGAGTGATCTGGCTGAAGTCTTGATTAAGCTTATAGACCGCCTCGCCTGTAGCATTCATGAACTCAGCCATCCAGACCAGGCACTGGCTGTACGCCTCGCTGACGTTGCTCACCACCAGGGAAAGCACGCTGTGTTCGGCGGCGCTGTCGTTGTCGGCCTGGGTTGCGGTCTTCACAGCGCTACCACGTTCGATCAGCCGAGCGCCGAGGGACACCATGTCCAGCTTCTTGGCATCCATGGCCTCCTTGGCGACCGTGTTTGGCTGTGCCTGCCAGACGCCACACGCACCATTCACAGGGAGCAGCCAAGGCGCCCTGGAGCCCAGGAAGATCCCGGCCTTTTCGAGGTGGTCGCGCCATTGCTCATCAAGGCCAGACATCCATGGTTGGGGTTGGCCCACCAAGTACGCTGCCTCTTCATAATCCGCACTGTTGCGGTAATGACCGATATTCACTTCGGCCATGTCGTATAGCGGGGAGTCGTCGATGCTGGTGTCGTTGTTCTCACTGCCCAGGAACTGGAACGGGATGATGCGCCATGGCTGGCCTGAGCCGTTCAGAGGGGCGAATGGCGCTACCGTCATCTCCGTCTTGCTGGAGCCCTCCTCCCATACTTCCTGGGTATACACACCGGAGACATCCAGGCGTAGCACGCGGTATTGGGTAACCTGCTCACTGCCGAACCCGTCATCAGTATCGACGTCGACCTTTTCACACAGAACAACCAGGCTCAAAAGATGCTGGCCGCCAACCTGGCGCGTCTTCCAGTTGATGATTGATTCTGCTGGGTAGCTGGCAACATTTGCACGGGCGCGACCGGCTTGCTCGTCTGCCTTGCTCACGGTGCCAGGTTCGACAGCTGCATAGTCAACCAGCAGCCCGTGGCGGCCAACTTCGAGCAAATGCCCAATAACCGACTGCGATTGCTGGTAAACGCTGACACCTTGTCCGTCGATGTCCTTTGTCACGTAGTCGAGCGCACCGGGAACAGTCAGGGTTGGCCAGGTGCGGAACACCGCTCCCACAAGACTGTGTTTCGTCCTGCCGGTGGCGTTGTAGAACACAGCACGCTTCTTGTATGCGTCGTACCGGTCCTTGTTGTCCTGGGACTTGTCCGAGGCATTCGGCCTTGGCAGGTAGTAATCGCCGGCAGCCTTGACTGTTTCCGAGCCCTTGCAGACGTCGCGCACCAAGCGCCAGCGGTATTTCGCCGCCGTGTACTCGGGACGAGTGAAAGTGACGTCCGTCATCGAGCGACCCCCATTTTCATTGCGGTGACCGGTTTGATGATCGGGTACTCGCGGTGGATGAAGTAGCCGCCGGCGTCGTTCGCGTGATCGATGCCGGCGGTTTTGTCTGGCTCCCCGTTTGCGCCCCACACCTGCTGCTCCAGGCCGTCGGCGTAGGTTGGACAGGTGAACGGGTTAACTAGGTAGCGGCGCTCGCCCTGCGCATTGCAGAAGACGGCGTTCATTGCGTTGATTCGGTCTTTCACCGGCGGGTTTGCCGCTGGAGCAATGACCGCGAACCCGGCCTGCTTGAGCATGGCCAGGTCTGTGATACTGGCGTTCACAGACTTGCGCGAGTCGCCCGAGGCATCCGGGTAGATCCTGATCTCGCACGTCTTCTTGAAGTCATTCCCATCGTGCTGCCAATAGCGTTCTTTGATGCGCCGGATCATGTCGGGTGTGTCGTAGCCGTCGATCAACTCATCCACGGCCCTGGGCAACCCTTGGTCGCGCTTAACGTGGGTAATCGCCGCCATCTTGCCGACGTTGAAGTCCATGCCGATGAACAGAGGCTCGCCGGGCTGCACGGTGTCGAAGCAACCGTTGAGCTTGCGGTCGTAGGCTGTGTAGATCGTGCCGGACGTCAAGTTGACGAACTGGCCCTTGAGGTACGCCATGATCAGCTGCGGCGGATACGACTCCATCAGGGAGGCGATGTAGTCATCCGGCAGGTTCAGCTCGTTGTCGAACGTGCTTGCCTGGACTAAGCCGTACATCTCCTTCAGCGATGGCTTGTCGCGCAGCTGCTTCACGAACTGCAGGAAGACGAACTTGAAGCCTTCCGGCGTCGTGGTGACGTCCACCCCGTTCTTCAGCCCAGGCAAGTTGTAGCGCATCCGGGCAATAATCTTGCGCCAGGCCTGCTGCGCCTTGACCGCGGTCAGCACGTCCAGCTCATCCACCAGGGCATGGCCGATCTTGAAACCCACAATCGTCTGCGGCTTCTCCATAGACCGGCAAATCACAGTGCCGCGGTACTGACGGCTGCTGTAGATGTGAACCTCGTGGTTCGCCTGGTTGATCTTGGTCTTCAGCCCCCAGTCGTAGGCCACCTCATCCATGGTCGGATAGAAGATGTCCCGGATTTGCGGGTAGGTCGGTGCGAAGTAGCCAGCGTTGACGCCAGGCCACTCCATGAAGTGCTTGCTCAGTGCCGAGCATCCCACCCATGTCTTGCCTGAGCCGAACCCGGCAACGAACGCACGAAACTTGTGGGGCAGAGTGAGGAACTGAGCCTGGGGAACGTTAAGGCTCGGCATTCGGCTTCCTCGCATCCACCACGTCGACCTGGATGCGGGTCGGGATCACCGGTTCATCGCCAACCTCTTCCTTCCGGGCCCGATTGACGTAGATGTCGCCGGTTTCCTTCGCGGCCTGTTCGAGGATCTGCATGGCCAGGCCGATGTTCTTCATCGACTCAGCCTTCTCCACAAAGCGGTTCATCGCGCGGAGACGAAAGGCGCGGTTGGCAATAGGTATGTCTTCAGTCTCTTCGCGGAAACGCTTTCTGGTCTGCTCGAAAAGGGTCTTCCATCTGTCTGCGAGCTTCTTACCTGAAACCTTCGTCGGGTCGTGGGATTCGACCTGCTGACGGGTGATGCTCAAGCTGAATTCCTTATGGACCGCCTCAACCACCTGAGAAGGCGTATCGAAGCAAGCGAGAGCCTGTACTACAAAGGTCTTCACCTCACTGCTTAGAGCTGCCATAGGCGTTCATCCGTCCAAACCTGTCCAAAATCAGGCCGACTTGAGCAGACAGGTTCCGCAGGCCCTCGCAATGTTCAATTTCCCCACCTCGGCAGGACTGTTTGCAGCATCAACCAACGCTTGAACGTCGGGGCTCGCACCGTAACGGCGGACGACACCGACGAACTCTTCGACGTCGTGGCCCTGCAGCTTGATCTTCGGCGCACCGTCTTGGGTGAATGCTGGTTGACCGTATTTGTCGGTCGCGTGAGCCAGGTGGTACAGCTCATGTTCGATCAGGGCGCAGAACTCAAGGTCGCTGCACTGAGCGCAGTAGTCGGCAGCCAGCGTGATGATGTAGGCCGGCACCTCACCGAACCAATCACGCATCTGCTGCTCCATCCTGGCCTTCTGCCAACCACCGGCGCGGAAAGTTACCTGCTCGGCCTGGCCCAGGACCGTACGACCCTGCTTGGCGAAGCTCGACGACGCCCACATGACCTGGATGTCTGCATCCAGCAAGTGGGCATGGTCTTCGTTGTGAATGCTGCCGGTGTCGGCAAGGATCTCGGCTTGGAGCCATTCCCACACTTCGGGAGCTGGAGCAAGGCGGATACCGAGGCCGGATAGGTCCGACAGCTCAAGGAGTGACGATGGAGGGTATGGCCTGTCCATGGTTCACCTTAAACTTGTAATAGTGGCGCGTTGCCGGTATTGGTGAATCTCACCCACCCAAAGGAGCAACTCATGTCGATTGATTTGACCAAGTACAACAGCCACGTACACTCTCCCGACGACAAAAGAGCCATCGCCGTTTCTGCGGCCTTATCTTTGATTCAAGCGAAAGTGTCGAATGCGCCTACCAACGGAACAATCCTTGAGAGCGAAATGAGCAGCTTGAGCGCCTACGCCGATCAGATCCAAGAGGCACTGAAGTCTAAGTAGTGCATCCGTGCCGCACTCACCTGCGGCACACCTACCCTTCCGCGTTATCCAGTAGCACACCAATCAGCTTCTGCTCACCCAGGCGCATGGCGCCGAGGCATTGCAAGTCGTCGCACTTAGGGCCGAGGCCGAACACTGTCACCTCTCCTTTGGCACCGATCAGCGTCAAAGCGCCTACGGTGCACTCGGGATGCTCTCCAGCGTCCAGGTCATCGGCGATCTTGCGCAGGGTCTTGGCGGCGTCGCGCCAGTCCTCCCGCTTGAACTCCAGAACCTTGACGGTCATACGCTCACCATTTGGTGTGCCTGTGCATGCGCGTGACCGTGGAGCAAGCCAACGATTAGGCCCTGGGGCAGCCCGGCTTCCTTGGCGGCGTCCACTGCATCAGCAATGGCCTTGTCGAGAGCGACTACCGCAGCGTTGATGTCTTGGCTCATCGGCAGTGCGTGGCGCAGGCGTGTGACATTGCTCATCTGCAAAACCTCGCGCCACGATTTGGCGCATTCGAAAACGTGGCGCGGATTACTGCTTGGGCTGGTCTATGCTTTCAGGCGCCTTCGGGCAGCCAATGCATTGCTCGCAGTTGAGTGTCTTGCACAGCCAGGCCTTGACCGCCTGCCAGTAGGTGACCATGAAGATGTGGCGGGCACCGGCCAGGGCCAGGGCGACATGCAGCGTCAGGCCCGCCGTAGTCGGCCCAAAGAAAATGTTTTGGTTGCGCACCGACACGACAAAGCCAGTGATGGCGATTGTGGTGTAGATCAGCTTCCCAAGGATGCCGTCCCTCACCTTCCCACTCAGTACGCACCAGGTCGCCCAGAAGGCGATCAGGCCGCAGGCGATGGAGTTGATCAGTTCAAGATTCATGGCGGATTGCCTCCCCCGAACCGCTGGCGAATGAGCGCCCAGAGATCAGCGGATTTGATGGCTCGATTGATGGCCGCCAGGAGCGAGCCGCCGAATGCACCCAACAGGAAGCCGATACCGGCGACGATCTTCGGCTCGGTCACGCCGAGGTAGGTGCTGACCATACTCGTCAGGTAGATCGAGCAGGCCATGCCGGTGATGAGGAAGATCATCCAGGCACGCCAGTCGTTCAAGTCGTCCTTGTGCCACCAACTGGCGATCACTACCCCAACGAGGCCCGCAATCAGCAATTCGAACCTGTCGATCTTGTCGAGCAGGCGCTGTAGATACTCCATGCGCTCGACTCCGTGGGGCATGAGAAAATGGCTATAAGCCATGTAGAATTCCCCTGCCAACTAACCAAGGACAAGGGTATGAACAAAAAAATTGCGGCAGGATTACTCGCATCGATTGGGATCGTCGCCGGCGCTCACGGCGAATCCTTCTTAAAGGCCGACATATGCAAAGCAGCTATCGCAGTGGAGATGGGGCGCCCAACCAAAACCATGAAAACGAAGCACGCTGAGCCAAACCCCGAAATAACATACCGCCGCCCGGATGGGGATTCATTCCGTTATCGCTGCCAGGTGAGCGAAGATCGAGTGATCTGGTCCTCTTTTATGGAGGATGAAAATCAGTGGGGCCGTTGGCGCAATCAATATTCTGAGGGTGACGCCTCAACTACATACTCGGTGTCCAATGGCGTGCTGACGATCAGCAATGATCAGTCGGGTGACGAATCCTTCAGAAAAAAAGACTTTTGAAGCCCTGAATAGGTGTGCGCGTCTTTCCGCGCTGTCTGCCAAAGACGATCCCAGCGTCGACGCCCTAATGCACCGATCTCCCCGTTCCTGTCTCGCGCCACCCTATAAGCATTGAGGTATGAGTGCGCGGGCTGCCGGGGTTGTTCTCGTACGTCGCACTGCCCGGCCATCGACGTCCAGGCCTTCCCAAGGGCTGTCCTGGCTACAGGTGAATTTGAGGCATAAAAAAGCCCCGCTAACAGCGAGGCTCAATCACAAGAAAATTCGGTTACCTGATGCCTTTTGCAGCGGCCATACGCAATAGCATTGCGCAAGCAACTTTACCATTATCACTGAGGCCTCGGATGACAGAGCCCTCATTGATCGGGCGATCGATATCGAACAAGTCGTCCCCATCAACAAGCTTGAACGTATCCAGCAACACCTGCGCATACTGCGCTTGTTGTTGATCTATGTGACGCTCAGGAAGCTGAAGATCCAAATAGCGGCCCATTGACAGAGGCGAGTTTTTTTGGAAAAAGCTGAACATTTCTACAACGTTTTCCAACTGCTCTTTTGAATTAATCATGCTGTCCGTGCCTATAGCTGAAAGAGGCGCCAATGTAAGCAAGGGCAAGATCAAAGACAACAAAAACCCGGCGCTTGGCCGGTCTCATGGTTTCGTGTGCGTTTCGCGTTACTTGTGCACTATGGGGAAAGTACATCAAAAACCCCAACATGACAACACCTTTATGCCGCAACTTCTTCTTTTTCTGCATGAATGACCTGCCACACCGGCTGCTGTACACGAATATCCACTTCCTCAATGGCGTCTCGCAGGAAATTCCACGCTTCTTTCCAGTCCCGATCCCACACTTTGGGCTCTATGTGGACGCCGTAGAGCTTGAGCATGCCCTCGGCGATACGAGCGGGCCCCCACTGAGCGCCGTCGTGAGCCTCGACCTTGTAGGACTGCAGGGCCATCGTCACAAGGCAATGCACCTTTGCTTCCTTGGCTTCGGTCAGGGCGGAAAAGTCCACGCAGTTCCAGATCAGCTTCTCGGCGTTGAGCACGTGGGCGAGCATCATGCATGGGTGATACAGGTAGTGCCCGAACTGTTGCTCCTGGAATGGCAGGGTGCCGATGGCGCGCAGGACTTTACCGATGGTTGCCAGGTGTGCAGCTCGGGCCGTGGACTTGCCAGCGGATGTGCGCCGGGTTTCGCTGATGCTGATCCGCTGCCCAGGCACGGAGAAGCGCCCAGCCTCCTCCCCTTTATCGCTGCCCATGGCCGGGAACTGGGCGTCACGCTTGCCGATGCGCCCACCCGTCTTCACTGATCCCGACTCCGCCCTGTCGATGGCCACAGCGCTGATCGACGCGTTCGATTCATGTTGTGCTTCGGTCCAAACCTGTCTTGCGTTGATCAGCTTCATGCGGCTTGCTCCTTTTTCAGTTCTCTGGTCTTTGCCCGGTATTCGGCGGTCATCGCCTTCAGCTGCTCGATGGTGTACTTCTTGGCCTCATGAGGGCCTTCCAACCACTCAACTGCCTCGGCGCCGATCCTCTTAACCAGCTCAATGCGGTAGTTCACGATATCGCCGGATTTGTGGTTGTTGCATGGGGCGCATTGCTTGTGGGTGTTCAGCGGCTCGAACCTGATGGCCGGGTTTGCTGCAACCGTCCGATAGTGCCCAGCGTGATATTGGCCGTCATGGTGGCGACCACAGCTCACGCAAGGCAGATCAGAGTCTCGTAGACGAACCCATTCATTGAAGGCCTGTTGGGTGTCCTTGGCATGATCCGCCCTGCTCTTCAGCTTCTCCTTGCGGACCTTGATGTCCTTGCGCTCGATGTCGGCCAAGGCCTTGCGGGCCTTTGGCGCGTGCCTTGGCCCGTCGATGATCGCGCAGGCCGGACTGCATACCGCCTGGCCCATGCGTGAAGGGACGAATGTGGCCCCGCACGCAGCGACGCGGCATTTTTTCGGCTTGGCCGGCTTCCGTTCGATGGTCATGCAACCTCCTTAAACGCTTCGAACTCGGCCATCTCGGTCAGGCGCTCTTCCGTGAGCGTCGGCCAGTCATGCAGCACCAGGTACGCGCAGCACTGGCGCCAGAAGTCTTGGAATGTCTCCTCCCCCATCGAATCGTAGGAAAGGCTGCGAGGTGTCTTACGGGTGAGCTGGCCAAGGCCGGGAATGTCGAACAGTTCCTCGTCGCAGTACACGCCAGACTCCAGTTGCAACGCCTTGATGGCGTCGTGTGACTGCTTGCCGGAGAACCGATCGATGTTCTGGCTCAGCACCCGGCCCAGGCCATGGACCAGGCCATTGAACCGTGGGTTGCGCGGCTGCTTGAGGTCGGCGCGGATCTTGGTGTTGATTCTGAAATCTCGCTCGCGCAGGATCGATCGGTCGGCGTCAGAGGACGGCACGAACGCGGCCACCTCCTTGCCGGTGGCAGGATCTACCAGGCGGCGCAGCACCAGGTACACAGGCATTGGGCGAGGCTTTGCCGGCTTGGTCATGTCAGACCCCCTCCTTGCCGCGCTGCGATTCCCACTCGAACGGTATGACGATTACCCCACCCTCCCGCAACCGATCAATGCAGCGCTCACCGAGTGCATCTGGCAGCGCCTTCGCATCAAGGTTGGAGACGACCACAGTCGGGCGCATTTGCTCGTACCGACCGTTGATGATTGCGAAAAGCGTGGTCAGCTCGAAGTCGCTGGGCTTCTCCTTGCTGACGCCGATCTCGTCCAAGATGAGCAGCGAGGGGCTGATCAGGCTCGACAGGATTTGGCTTTCGCTCTGGTCACTGGAGTTGTCGTAGGTGGCACGAATGGACTGAAGGACGGCGCCGATGGTTCGGTACACCGCAGTAGCGCTGGACTTGGCCATGATCTCGTTGGCGATGGCGACAGACAGGTGTGTCTTGCCGGTACCGGGCTTGCCCAGCAGGAGCAGGCAGCGGCCCGATTCGGCGATCTGCGCGAACTCTGCGGCATACCGGCGGCAGGTGTTCAGCGCTTTCCGCTGCTCGGTGCTGGTAGCAACGTACCCGTCCAGGGTCTTGCTGGCGAAGCGTTTTGGGATCAGCGCGGCGCCGAGCTTTCGCTCCATGGCCATGCGTAGCTCCATCGCCTTGTTGGCGAGCTCAGCAGCTTCAGCCTTTTCGCGAATGATCCGACTGCACTCAGGGCAACCACTTCTCAGCTCTTTGCCGAGTACTGGGAAGACCTTCTGTTCGTACTGGCCGTGGGTCTCGCACTCAGCGGGCTGAATGCGGGTGCCCGGCGGTAGTTCAGGCGCTGGGGGAATTGGCTCAGATCGCATAGGAACCATCCTCACGCTGGATCAGGCCATCGGTGTAGTTGCGTTCAGCAAATCCGGTGTGGCGCGACTGAGGGGCCGGCACCGGTGCGGACTCCGCCAAACGCTTAATCACCCAAGACGCCTTGAAGCCCTGCCAGCCAGAATTGAGCGCTTCGGTGATTGCAACGTCTGCGGTGATACCAGCCTCGGCGCACTTGGCCAACTCGGCGTTCACGGTTGACCAGACGGTGGCGGTCACCGCTGCGCGCTTGGTCTTGCGCTGGGTCAGCCAGTCGGCCAGCAGTTGCTCCGGAACGTTGTGCGGGTTGTCGGCCAGCATTTGGGCCATGCCGAACGGAGCCTTGCGATCAGGCTTTGGAGGTTCGGCTGGCTCCTGGGGCGGATTAATCTCTTTCGTAGAAAGAGTTAATAGGGGTTGTTTCTTTGTATAAAGAAGGGAGTCGTCGGTTTTGGTCTGTTTCGCGGCTGAGCCGATTCGGACCACTTGAGCCGAATCAGACGATATGGTCTGTTTCGGCTCTACGACGAAGATCCACTCTCTTGGGTCGCAAACGCCGATATCACCGCGTGCACCACCCTCTCGATACAGCACGCGACGGCGCAGCAGGCCGGAGATTGCCTTCGACACCGTGTCGGGGTGGATGTGGGTTGCCTTAGCGATATCGACCGCAGGGATGCGATGGGCACCCGTGCTGAAGTTCAAGGTGGCCTTGGCCACGTACAAAACGATCTTCATCTCGCGCGCCGACAAATCGATGGCCATCAAGCCATCCATCATCTGGTTGTCCATTCGGGTGAACCCCCGAGGGTTGTGTATCGGAACAATGTTTGGCATGATTTCTCTCGCTCAAAGCTGTTGAAGAAGCCGACCTCGTACGTCGGCTTTTTTGTGCCTGTAATTCAGGCGATGGATTTCAGTGGCCGAGCCGCCGCGAGCAATTGCTCAGCTCTGCGCCCCAACTCCCCCGCCTTCGCTTCAACCTGGCGACACTGCTTGGCGAATGCTGGCAAGTGCGGCAAATCCAGTTCGCACATCACCTGGTCGTCAAACACCTCGCTGCCGGTGTCGATCACATCGCCCAGCGCCCGGATCAGCGCGCCGAAGCTCTTGTTCGCGCATTGGTCGCTAGTCATCTGGCGGGCACCGGTGAGGCCATGGCGGCTCGCCAGTTCGTTCACACAGTGGTCGCGGAACTCAGGCTCAAGGGCGTTGACCCACGACTCTTCCAGCCAGGAAGGCATTTCCTGATCGCCTGACAACCAGCGCTGAACACGCTTGAGCCAGCGGCCGGTCGCCTTCACGAAGTCGGCAACGTCGTTCTGTAAGGTCAGCGCTGCGAAGTCCGGCACCTCTTTGGCGATGGCCTTTTCCGGGCACGCCAGATGGAGCTCGCGACTCAGCGCCTGGGCGAAGTCGTCTTGGCTCAGGCTGGTACGAGCGATCTGGTTTGCAGCGTGGGCGACCAGCACCTGATCACGGGTTTGTACGGTGTGTCTGGAACTGGACGTTTGCATGGGGACTACTCTCTTCTAATCTGGCTTCAATGGAACGGGGGACAGGGATGTCATGCGGCGGATCGGGATCCCTTTTGGGGCATGCACAGCTCACGGGCTGTGATCTTTCCGCCGGTCAACTCTTCAGCCCTGAAAGCTTTTTCTGCGCGCATTGGGTGAATTCCCGCGACCCAGTACGAAACTGCCGCCTGGGATACGTCGAGCGCTAAAGCGGTTTTGGTTTGCCCGCCGAAGAAGTCGACGAGCCTTTCGATAGGGGTCATATGAGAGCCCTCCTGATAAGCCTGCTTATATACTATGTAGAAGCAGGCTTATTTGCAAGCCAATAAGGGAACTTATAAATTCATGTGCATGAGCACACTTGCAGAACGTCTAAAAGAAGCGCGGAAACACGCGAAGCTGACCCAGGCAAAACTGGCGACGGTTTCCGGTGTTGAGCAGCCCCTGATCTCCCAGTTGGAGACAGGCAAGAACCTTCAAAGCGCACACCTTCCAAAATTCGCCCACATATGTGGCGTGAGTGCTATTTGGCTGTCGGACGAAATTGGCCCCATGGTCATTGACTCAAAAAAGGAAGAGTCGAACGTATCGCTGGCTGCCCAGAATCCTCAGAGCTTCCGCTATCCAGTGATCAGTTGGGTGTCTGCCGGATCCTGGGCCGAGGCGGTTGAGCCCTACCCGACCGGAATCTCGGACACGTATGAGTTTTCGGAGTACGACGCCAAAGGCCCCGCTTTCTGGTTGACAGTCAAAGGCGACTCGATGACGGCGCCCGCCGGCCAGAGCATTACCGAGGGCACGCTGATCTTGGTGGACACTGAGGCCGAGGTCGCACCAGGTAAGCTGGTCGTGGCCAAGCTACCAGACAGCAATGAAGCCACATTCAAGAAGCTGGTGAGCGACGGCGGTCGACTGTTCCTCAAGCCGCTGAACCCGAGCTACCCGATCGAGGCCGTCGACGAGCACTGCCGGATCGTGGGTGTCGTTGTGCAGGCACTGCAGAAGTTTTACTGATGCCATCCGCCCTTGGAAAGCCGTCGACCTCGTGGCGAGAGCAGAGCTTTTGGAACAAGGTGTGGACCTATGCTCTGCTGGCGCTCATGGTGGTTTTCACAACCGAAGCTGGCATTTGGCCGGACGGCAGTTCATCCCATCGCAAGCGAGTCTTCAGCCCAGGTTTCGTTGTGCTCTGCGTTTTCGTGGCAGTGGTTGAGCTGATAGCGCTGAATCACTTCTATAGAAGCGGATGAGGTGAAGGCGGGGAGGATTGTGCGGGCGCGGTGTGACTAAGTGGGGCGACGGGGATCTGTAAAGAGTTTTGGTTTCGGACCGATAGCCGTAGGCTGAAATAGACAGAATCACGCATGGAAGCAACAATGGAAGACATGAGCAAAGCATCGTTGCAAATCGTATATGACGGACCAGCCCTTCAATCCAGCGAGATGGAGGTGCGGGATCTTGCGCCCGCCCTTCTGGCTCTCGGGGAGCTTTTCGAAGAGGCAAATGCCACGCTCAACGATGGCCGAACCAAGCTCTCAGTCAGCGTCAAAGGATCTTTTAAAACTGGCAGTTTTGGAATTGATCTTGGCGTAACGCAGAGTCTGATTCAGCAAGCCCAGGATCTTTTTGCCGGTAGCCCGGTTACCGCAGCGGCGAATCTGATCGCCCTGCTCGGCTTTACGAGCCTAACAACGAGGGGTGTTTTTCAGCTCATCAAGTGGGTGCGCAATCGAGATATCACAAAAGTTGAAATCCTTAGCGACGGGGTTGTCAGGGTTTTCTGCGATCAGGAGCATTTCGACACCGAGGAAAAGGTGTTAGCGCTGTTCCGAAATTGGAAGCTACGCAAGGCTTTCCAAGACGTAGTGCACAAACCACTCCAGCGCCCCGGAGTTGATTACTTCGCCATTCGCGAGCCTGATGGCGATTTCGTAGCGGCATCAGAAACGGAAGCCGAAAACTTCATCGCTCCCGAGCAGGAAGAGGAACGACTTGATGAAAGCGAGCGAGTGGCCAGCCTTCAGTTGGTGAACATCGCCTTCCGCGACGAAAATAAATGGAGATTCCACGATGGTGCGTCCACGTTCTACGCATCAATTGTTGATCCAAGTTTCCTTTCGATGATTGAGAGCGGCGATCTGCGATTTGGCAAGGGCGATATCTTGAAGGTTCGCCTAAAGGAGATAAAAACCCTCGTAGGCGATCAGCTGAAGGCTGAGCACCAAGTTTTGGAAGTGCTTGACCATCGCCGCTCTGGCGCTCAGCTAAAGCTTCCAATTCAACACTCCGATTGAATCGAAGCCCGGCCCAGCGCCGGGCTTCTTGTTTCTCCTCCTTGTGCTGATAAAATCTGCTCCCCTCTCGAATGGACTCGTTTTCATGCGCCTATCCTCGATGCCAATGGCCTTATGCGCCATCTTCACCTGCACTTCCTTAACAGCCCAAGCCGACACCAAAAAAGAAAGAGACATCCACTGCGCAGCCTACTACGAAGTGCTTTCAGTAGCTGGTGACCAGCCAGACATAAGCCGCAGTCAGTCCTCAAGAGCCTCCTATGTACTATTGGTGCACGCTGGCTACACCCCGCAGGCCCAGGAAGAAGTTGCGCAAAAAATGGTGGAATTGCACAAAGAGACACCAGGGCCGATGACGCCAGCTAGCACTGCCAAGCTGCGTGAAAAATACGACGCCGAATGCAAAGTCCTTCTGAAGGCCGCCTTGTGAATATCCTGGTGCTTGTGAGAGCCGATACCCTGGCGGTAGCAGCATAAGCAGCCATCATCGAGCCCGGCCCAGCGCCGGGCTTCTTGTATCTGGCTAGCGTCCTGCTCTGCTATGGTGGCGCCCTCTGAACGCAACGGACGCAACGAAGCATGGACTCATGGAAGACCCTGGCGATAGCCCTACTGGCATCGGTCAGCACACAGGCCGTATCAGGTGATGGCGCCAACCCTATCGCTGCCGCGATATTTCTCACAATCTCCGCGCCAACCATTTTAATTGGCGCGACCACATCTCTCACTACCGAGCCGCCAAAGATTTTCAAATCAGCCAAGACTGACGCCCTGGCGTTCATTGGTTCGGACGGCGAGATTCGCGGTGCGGAGTTTGAGCAGGCGTCCCGGTATTATCGTTCGGCCTACACATCGCCTCATATGTCCGACATGCAGCTGGCGCAGGCGATAGCGACCTCGCTCTGATGTCGACCTAAAGATGCCCGCAGTGACGGCCTTCTGGCTTCCCCCCCCCGCTGGAACCCGATCGCGCTCTGCTTTAAACGCAATGGAAGCAACGAAGAATGAATTCATGGAAGTTTATGACGGTAGCCCTACTGGTATCGATCAACGCTCATGCCTCTGAGGGGTCGGATGACTCCTATAACAACTCGATGCTGTCTGTACTGATGGCTCCAACCTACACCGTTGCAGGCACTACCGGGCTCACAATGCTAGCCACAAATAACTTCAAGCCTGCAAAGGCTGACGCGCTCGCATTTATTGGCTCCGACGGCGATATTCGCGGCGCCCAATTTGAACAGGCGGTGCGCTTCTACCGTACGACTTATGCGCCACCGCTGATGAATGATCAGCAGCTCGCAAAGGCAATCGTAACTAGGTTTTGAGGTAGGGTTGGGCACCTTCGTCATAGCCCCACACTGAATCAAAAGAACAGCCACTATCCAAAGCAAATGCCGCGTGATATCAAATAGCCATCGTCTAGTTTTCACGGAGAGCTGCGATGAAGGTCTTTGGATTAGTACTGCTTGCACCAACCTGCTTGGTCAGCTACTTCATCAGCAGCGGCGACAATGGAGTCGCGATTGCAGCTGATCTCATGTTCTACATTACCGCCATAGCTCTTTACCTATTCCCCTCAATTTATGCCGCTGCGGTCGAACCAATTCCGCCCCGCCGAATTTTTTTAATCAATCTGCTGACCGGATGGACATTAATCGGATGGTGCGTGGCCTACTACTTAGCGCTGCGGGGTCTGGGCGGGCAGCAAGTCGAAGAAGAGATTTCCAATCGGGGGTGAGTGCGAGTCGCGAGGCGTAGTCGTCAAGAGACAACCCCTTCAGAGAGGCGACGTGAACCCGCCAATGGTGGCTGTACGCCACGAATGGTAAAGTGCTCGCTCAATTATGGGAGGGATTCCATTCGTTTCCACGCACCAATCGCGGCGCTTTTCTTTGCCATTTCGCTTTCGGCCAATGCCGGTTTATTCAGGGACGAGACAGACCGATTCACCGGCAACAGGTCCGCCTCTTGGGACGCCTTGCCTTTAAAGCCTGAAGACTTCTCATTTTCTACGTATGCCTTGTATTTAAAAGGCTCACCAGCGCCTGGTTACTACAGAGTCCAACTCATGACTTGGAGCGACCGAGGGCAATTCAGAGACTGTCACCATACTAATTGGCTTGTTGATGGCGCTCGAGACCCATATCTAGAGTTTGAATATTCTTCGGTTAGCGCTGGATCGGCCGTCATGGAACGATTTGACAAGCGGGTTGATCGCGCCAATCTTGAAAGGCTAGCTTCTGCGAAACTCATAGAATTTCAGGTCTGCGGTATAGAGGGAAAAATTTCTGAAAGTGACATGGGCGGCATGCGCAAGGTTCTCGACGCGACAAAGTAAGATCAAACCTTTCAACGATAGCCCGCCCAGTGCGGGCATTTTCATGCCTGTCGAAAAACACCCTTCAGAAAATATGCATTTATGCATGAAACTTCTTGCCGCCCTCTTGCCAAGATATGCCAGCACCAATACTGTGTATACATACAGTATTCGCAAGGAGCGACGCATGATCCAAGCACCCTACCCCACACCGAAACCGAGAAATTCCTACGAGCTTGTGGGCCGCCGTCTTCAAGGCTTGATTGCCTCTCCCCGGGTACAGCGGATTCAATTGGTCGAGGTTTCCAGACGCGACGACGAAAGCCCTGAAGCCTGGCGCCAGGTCATCCAAGACATCGGCGACACCGCCGGCATAAGGATCGAGCATCTAGATGACGGCGCCGTCAGGATCGGCTGGCGCGAGTACTGCGACTCATAGAAGAGCCCGCCGTTGAGCGGGCTTTTTATCGCCCGCATGAAAATATATAAGCATGCTTATTGACGCATACGATAAGCCAGCTTATATTTAATCCATCGCAGCGACACACAGCCACTGCGAAGGGCCTCCGCCCGCCGCTCTTTGGTTACACCCCTTGCCGGATCACCACCGGCCCAGATTCAAAGGCAGCGATGAACCGGCCTTAACGGTTCAGAGGGTTGGCAACTGACCCGGGCGTGCAGCGTAAAGCGCCAAGAACAGTTATCCAGCGGGAGAACAAGCCGACAGG
>Ga0308159_1002913_pt1 | contig 18569 bp, 13 predicted proteins | sample PhyCR1_FD_201040 | JGI IMG/M metagenome (GOLD analysis project Ga0308159, IMG submission 201040) | Phyllosphere microbial communities from UC Gill Tract Community Farm, Albany, California, United States - DLSLC.R1 | ecosystem: Host-associated > Plants > Phyllosphere > Unclassified | place: USA... | reverse complement strand
CGCGACGCCGCGCGGCTGCCATCTGGCCGGCCGCCGTGGCCGGCACGATCGCCCTGACCCTCACCGCCGAGCACGCCGCTCACGCCGCGCCACCCGAACCGGCGCGAACCGTGCTGCCGCCGGTGCCCCGCGCGATCGCGGTGCCGACACTCGCCGCTGTCACCGTCCCCACGACGTACACGGTCCGCGCGGGCGACACGGTGTGGGGCATCGCCCGCGCGCACGGTCTCGACACCGCCGCGGTCCTCGCGGCGAACGGCCTGACGCCCGACAGCGTCATCCGCCCGGGTCAGGTCCTCGCGCTCACGCCCGCCGCCACGGCGGCTCCTGCCGCGCCCACCGCGCCTGCGCCCGCCCCCCGGTCGCATGAGATCCGCCCGGGCGATACGGTCTCGGCCATCGCTCGTGCGCACGGCGTCTCGCTCGACGCCGTCCTGACGGCGAACGGGCTCACTCGCGCGTCGATCATCTACCCCGGCGACGTCCTGCAGATTCCCGCGGCTTCCGCCGCGCCCGCCCCCGCGGCCGTCGCCCCCGCCACCGGGTTGGACGCGGAGCAATCCGATAACGCGCGCCTCATCATCCGCATCGGACGCGAACTCGGCGTGCCGGACCGCGGCATCCTCATCGCCCTCGGCACCGCGATGCAGGAGTCGTGGCTACGCAACCTGGACTGGGGCGACCGCGATTCGCTCGGGCTCTTCCAGCAGCGACCCAGCACCGGCTGGGGAACGCCGGACCAGATCCGCGATCGGGAGCGGTCGGCCCGCGTGTTCTACGGCGGGGCGGCAGACCCCAACGGCGCAGCGACCCGCGGGCTGCTCGACATCCCCGGTTGGGAACAGCTCGCGTACACGGACGCCGCGCAGGCGGTGCAGATCTCCGCCTACCCCGATCGGTACGCCCAGTGGGAGCAGCCCGCCACCACCTGGCTCGCCGCACTGGGCTGATCTTCTCGCCCCAGGTCAGGGTGAGCCGCTCCCCGGGCTCACAGGGGGCGCTCCGTAGACTCGACCTGTGAGCACGAGTCAGCAGGCAGACCCGCTGATCGGCCGTCTCGTCGACGGCCGGTACCGGGTCCGCGCGCGCATCGCGCGCGGCGGCATGGCGACCGTGTACGTGGCGACCGACCTGCGCCTCGAGCGCCGCGTCGCGCTGAAGGTCATGCACGGCCACCTCAGCGACGACACCGTGTTCCAGAGTCGCTTCATCCAGGAGGCCCGTTCGGCCGCCCGGCTGAGCGACCCCCACGTCGTGAACGTGTTCGATCAGGGCCAGGACGGCGAGATGGCCTACCTGGTCATGGAGTATCTGCCGGGCATCACCCTGCGCGAACTGCTCCGCGAGCACCGGCGCCTCACGGTCGATCAGACCCTCACGATCATGGATGCCATCCTCTCGGGGCTCGCGGCCGCTCATCGGGCCGGGATCGTCCACCGCGACGTGAAGCCCGAGAACGTCCTGCTGGCCGAGGACGGCCGCATCAAGATCGGCGACTTCGGCCTGGCGCGCGCGACCACGGCGAACACCGCCAGCGGCGCCCAGCTGATGGGCACCATCGCCTACCTGGCGCCCGAGCTCGTCACCCGCGGCACCGCCGACGCGCGCAGCGACATCTACTCGCTCGGCATCATGCTCTACGAGATGCTCGTCGGCGAGCAGCCGTACAAGGGCGAGCAGCCCATGCAGATCGCCTACCAGCACGCCACCGACTCGGTGCCGCGCCCGAGCGCCAAGAATCCCGGGGTCCCCGAGCAGCTCGACGAGCTCGTGCTCTGGTCGACCGAACGAGAGCCCGGAGATCGCCCCCTCGATGCCGGTGCGATGCTCGAGCGCCTCCGTGCGATCGAGAAAGAGCTCGGCCTGGCACCCCAGGTCGCCCGCGCCGTCGCCGTGGGCACCACGGGTCCCGCCAGCGCTGCGGAGTCGCGCGAGCTGACCAAGGTGCTCCCGCAGACGGCATCCCTCCCCTCCGCCACCATCGACGAGCCCGACAACGCCGCGCGCCTTCGCACGCGCACGCGCCGGCGCACGACGCGGGGCGCGTGGCTTCTCGCCCTGGTGCTGCTGCTCGCCGGCGGAGCGGGCTTCACCGGCTGGTACTTCGGATCGGGCCCGGGTTCGCTCGTCGCCGTCCCCGACATCTCGGGTCGCAGCTTCGCCGACGCCGAAGCCCTGCTGACCGCTCAGCAGCTGCAGGCGCAGGCGCAAGAGGTCACCGACCGCGAGATCCCCTCCGGCACCACGGTCGGATCCGACCCCGGCCCCGGGGAACGTCTCGACAAAGAGACGGTCGTCACCGTCTTCGTCTCGATCGGACCGGCGACCCACCAGATCCCGGCCCTCGCGGGCAAGAGCGCCGACGAGGTGCGCGGGATCCTCGAGCAGGCCTTCGTCGGCGTCGCCGGCGACCCCGAGCGTCAGTTCGCCGACGCGGCCGACGGCACGGTCCTTGGCGCCTCGGTCATCCCCCGCTCCGGCGGCGATGCGATCGACTGCACGCAGGGCTGCACCGTCTCCGAGGGAGACGCGGCCTCGCTCGTCGTCTCGCTCGGCCCGATCCCCGACGTCACCGGCGACTCCCGCTCGCAAGCCCAGCGCACCCTGGACGGCGTCGGGCTGAAGTCGTCGGTGAGCGAGGAGTACAGCAACTCCGTGGCATCCGGCAATGTCATCGCCATGGGCCAGCGCGACGGCGGCGGCAACTGGCGCCCCGGTGACACGGTCCCCCTGCGCGTGTCGATCGGCCCCAAGCCCGTCGAGATCCCCGGCAACGTCGTCGGGATGTCGATCCGGGATGCCGTGAAGACGCTCGAGGCGCTCGGTTTCGAGGTCAACGCGGGTATCGACGACGGAACGCTCCCCCTGGGCTTCAAGTACTGGGACATCTACAAGGTGCGCGCGACGAACCCCAAGGCGGGGACGACCGCTCCGCAGGGGTCGACGATCACGCTGACGCCGACGCTGTAGCGGTCCCCCGCCCCCTCTCTCGTTCCCCGGACGACGGGCGTGGAGGGCCGTCGCGCGCCACCCGGAACGAACGACGCCCCCGACTCGCGGTCGGGGGCGTCGTCTTACGCGAACAGGGGTCAGCGGTTCTCGAGCTCCTCGGCCACGAGGAACGCGAGCTCCAGGCTCTGCCGGTGGTTCAGGCGCGGGTCGCACAGGCTCTCGTAGCGCGTCGCGAGGGTCGCCTCGTCGATCTGCTCCGAACCGCCCAGGCACTCGGTGACGTCGTCTCCGGTGAGCTCGACGTGGATGCCGCCGGGGTGCGTGCCCACCGAGCGGTGCGCCTCGAAGAACCCGCGCACCTCGTCGACCACGTCGTCGAAACGACGCGTCTTGTAACCGGTGGGCGTGGTGATGCCGTTGCCGTGCATGGGATCGGTGACCCAGAGCGGGGTCGCGCCCGAGTCGCGCACGGCCTCGAGCAGCGGCGGCAGGGCATCGCGGATCTTGCCCGCGCCCATGCGCGTGATGAAGGTCAGGCGCCCGGGCTCGCGGTCGGGGTCGAGCTTGTCGATGAGCGCCAGCGCGGTCTCGGCCGTCGTGGTGGGGCCGAGCTTCACCCCGATGGGGTTGCGGATCTTCGAGAAGTAGTCGACGTGCGCGCCGTCGAGCTCGCGCGTGCGCTCGCCGATCCACTGGAAGTGCGACGAGGTGTTGTACGGCTCACCCGTGCGCGAGTCGATGCGCGTCATGGGGCGCTCGTAGTCCATGAGCAGACCCTCGTGGCCGGTGTAGAACTCGACGCGCGTGAGCTCGTCGAAGTCGGCGCCGGCGGCCTCCATGAACTTGATGGCACGGTCGATCTCGGTCGCCATGCTCTCGTAGGCCTGGTTGGCCGGGGTGCTCGCGAAGCCCTTGTTCCAGCTGTGCACCTCGCGGAGGTCGGCGAAGCCGCCCTGGGTGAACGCGCGGATGAGGTTCAGGGTCGACGCGGCCGTGTGGTAACCCTTGAGCAGGCGTGCGGGGTCGGCCTTCCGCGACTCCTCGGTGAAGTCGTACCCGTTGACGATGTCGCCGCGGTACGCCGGGAGCGTCACGTCGCCCCGCGTCTCGACGTCGCTCGAGCGCGGCTTGGCGAACTGCCCCGCCATGCGGCCCATCTTGACCACGGGCATCGAGGCGCCGTAGGTGAGGACGACGGCCATCTGGAGCACGGTCTTGATGCGGTTGCGGATCTGCTCGGCGGTCGCGCCGGCGAAGGTCTCGGCGCAGTCACCGCCCTGCAGGAGGAACGCCTGGCCGGCGGCGGCGCGCGCGAGGCGCTCGCGCAGGATGTCGACCTCGCCGGCAAAGACCAGCGGAGGGAGGGTCGAGAGTTCTGCGGATGCCGCGGCCACAGCGGCCTCGTCATACCACTGCGGCTGCTGCTTGATGGGCAGGGTTCGCCAGTGGTCGAGGTCGTGGAGCTGCTGATTCACCCCTGAAGTCTAGTGGCGCGAGGCCGGCGCCTTCGCCGCCTGCGACGTGGCGAGACGGTCCTTCACGGTCGAGGCGTAGACGTCCTCGTAGCGCTGCTCGCCGAGACGCTGGAGGGCCACCATGATCTCGTCGGTGACCGAACGGAGCACGTAGCGATCGCCCTCCATGCCCTCGAAGCGCGAGAAGTCCAGGGGCTCGCCGATCACGATCCCGACGCGACCGACGCGGGGCAGACGCCGACCGATCGGCATGACGGCGCCGGTGTCGACCATGACCACCGGTACGACCGGAACGCGTGCTTCGAGAGCCATGCGTGCGATCCCCGTGCGGCCGCGGTACAGGGTGCCGTCGGGGCTGCGGGTGCCCTCGGGGTAGATGCCGAGCAGTTCGCCGCGTCCGAGCACCCCGAGGCCCGTGTTGAGCGAGGCCTCCGAGGCCTTGCCGCCCGAGCGGTCGATGGGCAGCTGGCCCGTCGCGGTGAAGAACATGCGGGTGGCCCAGCCCTTGAGGCCCTTGCCGGTGAAGTAGTCGCTCTTGGCGAGGAACGCCATTCGGCGATCGATCATGAGCGGCAGGAAGATCGAGTCGGAGAACGACAGGTGGTTGCTCGCGAGGATCGCGGCGCCCTCGACGGGGATGTTGCGACGGCCCACCATCCACGGGCGGAACACGGCCTTGATGACCGGCCCGATCACCACGTACTTCATGAGCCAGTAGAACATCGTCAGCGCTCCTTTCCGGCCAGGTCCGCGACTCCGATGAGACCGGCGTCGTTGCCCAGTCGCGCGATGGCGAACTCCGCGACCGGACGCTCACCGTATCCCGGGAGCGAGGTCTCGTACGCGAGCTTCACGGGCTCGAGCAAGTCGGCGCCGAGCTGCGCCACTCCCCCGCCGATCACGAACACCTCGGGATCGAGCACGGCCTGGAAGCCTCCGCACGCCTCGCCGAGGGCGGTGGCCACGCGGCGCAGGGCCTCGACGGCCCCGGGGTCGCCGGCCAGCACGAGGCGCGAGACGGCGGGGCCGGGGATCGCCCCCCGCTCCTCGCGGACCGCCGCGAGGGCAGCCCCCATCCCGCCCTCGTCGGCGATGGCGTTGGCCTCGCGCTGCAGCGCGCGACCCGAGGCGTACTGCTCGAGGCATCCGTTCTGCCCGCATCCGCAGGGGTGGCCCCCGCGCACGAAACGCATATGGCCGAGCTCGGCGCCGATGCCGTGTCCCCCGCGGAAGAGTTCGCCGTCGGTGACCACCGCGCCGCCGACGCCGGTGCCCATCGTGAGCATGACCATGTCGCGCACGCCCTGGCCGGCGCCGAAGCGGTACTCGCCCCACCCGGCGGCGTTCGCGTCGTTCTCGATCGTGACGGGGGCGCCGAGGCGCTGCTCGAGCCGCGCACGGAGGGGCTCGTCGCGCCAGTCGATGTTCGGCGCGTAGATCACGGTGCTGCGGTCGCGGCTGATGAAGCCGGCCGCCGCCACGCCGATCGCGTGGATCCGGTACGCGCGGCGCAGATGGTCGGCCATGTCGACCACGGCGTCCACCAGGGCCGCGGGGTCGATGGGAGTGTCGACGCGGAGCTTCTCGACGATGGTGCCGTCTTCGTCGACGACGCCCCCCGCGATCTTCGTTCCCCCGATATCGATGCCGACGTTGCGCACCGTTCTCCCTTCCGGGCCCGCCGTGCGGCTCGGCCCGGAGAAGTCTAGCCATCCCCCGCAGTCGAGGATGTCGTCCTGCGCTCTCGGGGGACAGCGCATCCATACGGATAGACTCGTCCAACCGCTCGACGTTCTTCCGGTGCCAAAGGAGTTGCCGTGATCCAGTTCGATCAACCCGCCCTCGTTCCCGCAGACCCCGACGCCAACGCGTCCGACCTGCTCGCCGACCGCGTCCGCGCCACCCCCGACCGGCCGCTGTTCGCGGTCCCCGACCGCGACGGGTGGCGCGATGTCACCGCCGTCGAGTTCGAACGGCAGGTCATCGCCCTCGCGAAGGGCTTCGTCGCCGCGGGCGTCCAGCCCGGCGAGAAGGTGGGGTTCATCGCCCGCACCACCTACGACTGGACGCTGGTCGACTTCGCCCTGTTCTACGCCGGAGCGATCATGGTGCCGGTCTACGAGACCAGCTCGCCGTCGCAGATCTCGTGGATCCTGTCCGACTCCGGCGCCATCGCGGTCGTCCTCGAGTCACCGGAGCATGCCGAGCGTCTCGACGAGGTGCGCAGTGACCTCCCCCTCGTGCGTGAGGTGTGGTCGATGCACTCGGGCGCCCTCGACGCCCTAGTCGCGGGCGGCACGCACATCACCGACGAAGAGATCGAGCGCCGCCGCCACCTGGCGAAGGCCTCCGACGTCGCGACCCTCATCTACACCTCGGGGTCCACCGGACGCCCGAAGGGCTGCGTCCTCGTCCACAGCAATTTCGTGGAGCTGGCGCGGAACTCCGCGAAGTCGCTGCACGAGGTCGTCGAGACCCCCGGTGCCTCGACCCTGCTGTTCATCACGACGGCGCACGTCTTCGCACGCTTCATCTCGTTGCTCAATGTGCACGCGGGGGTGAAGACGGGCCACCAGCCCGACACGAAGCAGCTGCTCCCGGCGCTCGGAAGCTTCCGTCCCACCTTCCTCCTCGCGGTCCCCCGCGTCTTCGAGAAGGTCTACAACTCCGCCGAGCAGAAGGCCGAGGCCGGCGGCAAGGGCAAGATCTTCCGCGCCGCCGCCGACGCCGCGATCGAGCACTCCCAGCGCCTCCAGGACGGCAAGTCGATCCCCCTGCTGCTCAAGATCAAATTCGCCCTCTTCGACAAGCTGGTCTATTCCAAGCTCCGGGATGCCATGGGTGGCAACATCGTCTACGCGGTGTCGGGCTCGGCTCCCCTCGGCCCCCGCCTGGGCCACTTCTTCCGCAGCCTCGGCGTCGTCATCCTCGAGGGGTACGGTCTCACCGAGACCACGGCGCCGGCCACGGTGAACCTCGCCACAAAGTCGAAGATCGGCACCGTCGGCCCCGTCCTGCCCGGTGTCGGCGTCCGTCTCGCCGACGACGGTGAGATCCAGGTGCGCGGCATCAACGTCTTCCGCGAGTACTGGCAGAACCCCGAGGCCACCGCCGAGGCGTTCGACGGGGAGTGGTTCAAGACGGGCGACATCGGCGCCTTCGACAGCGACGGGTTCCTGGCCATCACGGGCCGCAAGAAAGAGATCATCGTCACCGCGGGCGGCAAGAACGTCGCGCCCGCGGCCCTCGAAGACCCGATCCGCGCGAACCCGATCGTCGGACAGGTGGTGGTCGTGGGCGATCACAAGCCGTTCATCGCGGCGCTGGTGACACTCGACACCGAGATGCTGCCGACCTGGCTGGCCAACAACGGACTGCCCGCCGACATGCCGCTCGCCGAGGCGGCCGAGAACGACAAGGTGCGCGCCGAGGTGCAGGGCGCGATCGACCGAGCCAACACGCGGGTCTCGCGCGCGGAGTCGATCCGCAAATTCACGATCCTTCCGACCGAGTGGACCGAAGCGAGCGGCCACCTGACGCCCAAGATGAGCATCAAGCGCAACGTCATCGTGGCCGACTTCGCCGACGCGATCGAGGACATCTACGCCGTGCCGGTGAACACGACGAACGTCTCGCTCCCCTGACGCGTGATGCGACGACGGCCCGGTCCCCTCGGGACCGGGCCGTGGCATTTCCGCGCGCGACCTCAGCCCGAAAAGCGACGGACGACCGAGGTCGCGCGGAGCATGCAGAGGGGCCCGGATGCCGGCATCCGGGCCCCTCTGCACGGCTCAGGTCAGAACCAGTCGCTCTCGCGCACCTGGCGCATGGCCTCGCGGCGCGTCTCGGCGGACAGGCGCGAGAGGTACAGCATGCCGTCGAGGTGGTCGGTCTCGTGTTGCAGCGCCTGGGCGAGCAGTCCCTCGCCCTCGAGGACGACCTCGTTGCCGTCGAGGTCCATGCCGACCACCTTCGCCCACGGGTAGCGCAGGGCATCGTGCCAGAGACCCGGCACCGAGAGGCAGCCCTCCCCCACCGGCTCGGGTTCTCCGCGCGTCTCGACGAGCACGGGGTTCAGCACGTAGCCGATGTCGCCGTCGATGTTGTAGCTGAAGGCGCGCAGACCCACACCGATCTGCGGCGCGGCGACTCCCGCGCGGCCGGGCAGCTCGACCGTGTCGAGGAGGTCTTGGACGAGGGCACGGATGCCGTCGTCGATCTGCTCGATGGGTGCACTCGTCGCCCGCAGGACGGGGTCGCCGAACAGGCGGATCGGGCGGACGGTCATGCCGCTGCCGCCGGGGTGCGCAGACCTTCGACCACGGCCGCTGCCAGCTCCCGCGCGGCCTGACGGGTCGAGGGCTGAAGGTCGCGGAAGGTGATCGCGCTGCCCGCGGCGATGCGTGCGTCGTACGGCATGCGGATCACGGTGCGCACGCGCGAGCGGAAGTGCGCCTCGAGTTCGCTCTCGCGCACCAGCGGCGTGCCGGGGCGCGAGTTGTTCAGCACCACGACCGCGTCGCGGACCCGCGAGGCGTAGCCGTTGGTCTCGAGCCAGGTCAGCGTTTCGGAGGCGAGACGTGCCTCGTCGACCGAGAGACCGGCGACGATCACCAGGGTGTCAGCGAGCTCGAGCGTCGCACCCATGACCGAGTGCACGATTCCCGTGCCCGTGTCGGTGAGGACGATCGAGTAGTAGTGCGCGGCGACGTCGGCCACCTGACGGTAGTCGTCGTCGCTGAACGCCTCGGACACCCGCGGATCGGAATCGGATGCCAGGACGTCCAGGCGCGTGGCATCCCGGGCGACGATCGACGAGACGTCGTTGTAGCCGACCATCTCGTCGTGCGAACGGACGAGGTCGCGGACCGTGCGGCCGTTGGGGCGGCCCACGCGATCGGCGAGAGTCCCGCGATCGGGGTTGGCGTCGACCGCGATGATGCGGTCGTCGCGCGCGTCGGCGAGGGCCATGCCGAGAAGCGAGGTGATGGTGGTCTTGCCCACGCCGCCCTTGCGCGAGAGGACCGGCACGAAGCGTGCTCCACCGGCGAGGGGTGCGGCGATCCGACGGTCGAGATCCTTGCGCTGACGGGCGCGACGACCGTCGCCCAGGTTGATGCGGTGACGCGAGACCGAGTACACGAGCTGCTGCCAGAGACCCTCGGGCTCGGGACGCGCGATCTGGCGCGGGTCGAGCAGACGGTCGGCGGTGAGCAGGTCGGAGCTCTCGCGCGCGTCGTCGATCTGACCGATGCGCTTCGAGGTGAGCGCGACCTCGGGAGCGGGCGTGCGGACGCGCTCCAGCGAGTGAGCGCGGTCGACGCGAGCGGCCGCGTCCGCGGCGCGGTTTGCGTCGTCGGCCTGGTGTGCGCTGCGGCGCGTGAGCGGGATCGTTCCGATGACGCCCGTCGCGGCGCGCTGGGCGCGCGTGGTCGGCACCGGTGCGGGGGCGGCGTCGATCTCGGGCCGTGCGACGGCGGCGGCCTCGACTTCGGCGACGGCTACCGCCGCGGGCTGCGGGTCGACGGCGGTGTCCGAGCGCGGCGCATCGGTCGTCGGCGGGGTGGCATCGGTCGTTGCCGCCCCGATCTCGCGCTCATCGACACCGGCGTCGTCGACGTCCGCAGACGGGGCCGAGGACCCCTCGGCCTCATCGACGATGACGTCTTCGGGCTCGGCGTGCGGGGGCTCGGCGTGCGGGGGCTCGGCGTGAGGGGGCTCGACGTGCGCGGGCTCAACGTCTTGCGCGGGGGCGTCCTCCGGCTCGTCGATGGCTGCGGGAACCCACGGTGCGTGCGTGAGCTGCGGTGCGGTGTCGCTCTCGACCCCGGACTCGCCGTTCGCCTCTGACGGGTCGAGCGGCTCGGGCTCGGCATCGGCCGGTGCGTGGTCGTCTCCGAGGGCATCCCCGCCGGGGGCGACGACGTCGAATGCGTCGACCGGTTCGGCGGCATCGGCTTCGAACAGCTCGACCTCGTCGACGATCTCGGCATCGGCGAGATCATCGGCTCGCTGGTCCGCCTCCGCCGCCTCGACCCCGTCGGTCTCGGGCTCGACGGCCGCGAGCACGTCGTCGTCCGCGGGGAAGCCGTCGCGCTCTTCGTCGGAACCGACGGGCTCGTCGTCTCCGGGCAGCTCGTCAGCCTCCACCGATGCCGCGCTCTCCGGGGCTCCTTCGAGCTCCTGCTGGTCGCCGGACGGCTCCGCCGCAGCGTCGGACCATATCTCGTCACCGGCTCCTTCCGCTACGGCCGGGTGCTCGGCATCCGGGGCCTCGTTCGCGGTGGGGTCGTGGGGCGATTCCTCGATCACCTCGGCATCGTGCACGTCGTCATCGGCGAACGACTCCGCTGCCTCGTCCGTGTCCTGCGGCTCGAGGATGATGTCGCCGGTCGGGAGCTGCTCGACGTGGGGGTCGTGCACGATGTCGTCGCGTGCGTCGGTGTCGGCGGGCGACGCGGAAGGGGTGCGCGGCGCGTCGAGGGCGGCGAGGTCGGCCTCGTCGAGGGGGATCTCGTCCTCGATCACGTCGTCGTCGAGATCGTCGTCGTCGCTGGCCACGGGCAGGTCGACGTTGACCTGCGCGATGTGCCCACCGAGGATCGTGATGCTGGCCGTGTCGAGGTTCCCGCTCTCTTCGAGCACGCCGTGCTCGGCGTTCTCGTCGGGGTTCGCGTCGGTGCGGTCGGGGGTCACTGCAGTCTCCAAACGGGAAGAGGGCGCGAAAGCGCCCCCTCCCAGGCTACTGCGCTTGGCGGATTACCAGCAAAAGATCTCCTGCTTCGACCTGTTGTGTGGTACCGATTGCGACACGTTCGATCACCCCGTCGACGGTGGCGGTGATCGCCGCCTCCATCTTCATGGCCTCGATGGATGCCACCGCCTGACCGGCGGAGACGCGGTCGCCCACCGCCGCCTTCATCGTCACCACTCCCGAGAACGGCGCCGCCATCTGTCCCGGCTTCGAGGTATCGGCCTTCTCGGCCTGGCGCGCCTCGATGTCGATCGAACGATCGCGCACGAACACCGGGCGCAGCTGACCGTTCAGCGTCGTCATCACCGTGCGCATGCCCTTGTCGTCGGCCTCGCCGACGGCCTCGAGGCCCACGAACAGCTGGACGCCCCGTTCGATCTCGACGGTGTGCTCGCCACCGGAGCGCAGGCCGTACAGGTAGTCGGCCGTGTCGAGGACGCTGAGATCGCCGTACGTCTCGCGAGCCTCCTCGAAGATGCGGGTGGGCCCGGGGAACAGCAGCCGGTTCAGGCGGGCACGCCGTTCGGCGGACTCCCCCGTCAGGGCGGCCTGGTCGTCGTCGGTGAGCGGGGTGGTGCCCGTCTTGGCATCCCGACCGGCGAGGACTTTCGAGCGGAACGGCTCCGGCCACCCGCCGGGCAGGTCGCCCAGCTCGCCCGCCATGAACGACACGACCGAGTCGGGAACGTCGTACTTCTCGGGGTGCTGCTCGAAGTCGTCCGGATCGGCCTTGACCGCCGCGAGATGCAGGGCGAGATCGCCCACGACCTTCGACGAGGGCGTGACCTTCGGAACGCGCCCCAGGATGCGGTCGGCGGCGGCGTACATGTCCTCGATGAGTTCGAAGTCGTCGGCGAGGCCCAGCGCGATCGCCTGCTGGCGCAGGTTCGACAGCTGCCCGCCCGGGATCTCGTGCCGGTAGACGCGCCCGGTGGGCCCGGCCAGCCCCGACTCGAACGGGCGGTAGAGGTGGCGAACGGCCTCCCAGTAGGGCTCGAGATCGCTCGCGGCCGCGAGATCGATACCGGTGTCGCGGTCGGTGTGCGCGAGGGCCGCGATCAAGGCCGACAGCGACGGCTGGCTCGTGGTCCCCGCCATGGGTGCCGACGCCGCGTCCACGGCATCCGCTCCCGCCGCCGACGCGGCCAGCAGGGTCGCGAGCTGCCCTCCCGCCGTGTCGTGGGTGTGCACGTGGACCGGCAGGTCGAACCGCTCGCGCAGCGCCGAGACGAGCTTCGCCGCAGCCGCCGGGCGCAGCAGCCCCGCCATGTCCTTCACCGCGAGCACGTGGGCGCCCGCGTCGACGATCCGCTCGGCCAAGCTCAGGTAGTAGTCGAGCGTGTAGAGGTCTTCGGCGGGATCCAGCAGGTCGCCGGTGTAGCAGACGGCCACCTCGGCGACGGCGGTGCCGGTGCGCAGCACCGCGTCGATCGCCGGCCGCATCTGCGACACGTCGTTCAGAGCGTCGAAAATGCGGAAGATGTCGACCCCGGATGCCGCGGCCTCGGCGACGAACGCGTCGGTGACCTCCGTGGGGTACGGGGTGTACCCGACGGTGTTGCGGCCGCGCAACAGCATCTGGATCGCCACGTTCGGCAGGGCCTGGCGGAGGGCGTCGAGGCGCTCCCACGGGTCTTCGCTGAGGAAGCGGAGAGCGACGTCGTAGGTCGCCCCGCCCCAGGCCTCGACGGAGAGGAGCCCGGGCGTCAGGCGGGCGACGTAGGGGGCGACGCGCGCCAAGTCGCGGGTGCGCACGCGCGTGGCGAGAAGGGACTGATGCGCGTCGCGGAACGTCGTCTCGGTGACCGCGAGGGCGGTCTGCTCGCGCAGCGCCTTCGCGAAGCCCGCGGGACCGAGCGCCTGCAGCCGCTGGCGCGAGCCGGCCGGGGCGGGGGCGGCGAGATCGAGCGCGGGGAGCTTCGCACCGGGGTCGATCGAGAGCGGGTTCTCGCCGTGCGGCCGGTTGACGGTGGTGTCGACCAGCCACGAGAGGACCTTCGTCCCGCGGTCCTTCGACTCGCGGCCCTTCAGCAGCTCGGGGCGCTCGTCGATGAACGAGGTGCTGAGATCGCCCGCGACGAAAGCGGGGTCGTCGAGCACGGCCTGCAGGAAGGGGATGTTCGTCGAGACACCGCGGATGCGGAACTCGGCGAGAGCCCGACGGGCGCGCGACACGGCGGCCTCGAAGTCACGGCCGCGACACGTGAGCTTGGACAGCATCGAGTCGAAGTGCGGACTCACCTGCGAACCCGCGGCGGTCGTTCCGCCATCGAGGCGGATGCCGGCACCACCGGGCGAGCGATACGTCGTGATCTTCCCGGTGTCGGGGCGGAAGCCCTGCGTGGGGTCCTCGGTCGTGATGCGGCATTGCAACGCCGCGCCGCGCAGGCGGATGTCGTCCTGCCGGAGGTGCAGGTCGGCGAGGGTGGCGCCGGCGGCGATGCGCATCTGCGACTGCACGAGGTCGACGTCGGTCACCTCCTCGGTGACCGTGTGCTCGACCTGGATGCGCGGGTTCATCTCGATGAAGACGACCTCGCCGGCGCGCGGGCCCGCGGTCTCGAGCAGGAACTCCACGGTGCCGGCGTTCTGGTAGCCGATCGAGCGGGCGAAGGCGACCGCGTAGCGGTGCAGGTCGTCGCGCACCGCGGGGTCGAGGTTCGGCGCGGGCGCGATCTCGATGACCTTCTGGTGGCGCCGCTGCACCGAGCAGTCGCGCTCGAAGAGGTGGACGGTCTCGCCCGCGGCATCCGCGAGGATCTGCACCTCGACGTGGCGGGGTCGCTGAACGGCCTGCTCGAGGAACATGCGCGGGTCGCCGAAGGCGCTCTGGGCCTCGCGCATGGCCTCCGCCAGCGCCGGAGCGAGTTCGCCCTTCGACTCGACGCGTCGCATGCCGCGGCCGCCACCGCCGGCGACGGCCTTCGCGAACACGGGGAACCCGATGTCGTCGGCCTGCGCGAGGAGCTCGTCGATGTCGTCCGACGCGGGCGTCGAGCGCAGCACCGGGACGCCCGCCGAGATCGCGTGCTCCTTCGCCGTGACCTTGTTGCCGGCCATGGCCAGCACCTCGGCGGGAGGGCCGATGAAGGTGATCCCGTGGGCAGCCGCCTTCTCGGCGAGCTCCGGGTTCTCGGAGAGGAAGCCGTAGCCCGGGTAGATGGCATCCGCTCCGCATTCGCGGGCCACGCGGATGATCTCGTCGACGTCGAGGTAGGCGCGGACCGGGTGGCCCCGCTCACCGATCTGGTACGCCTCGTCGGCCTTCAAGCGGTGCAGCGAGGCGCGATCCTCGTACGGGTAGACCGCAACGGTGCGGGCTCCGACCTCGTATGCCGCACGGAAGGCGCGGATCGCGATCTCCCCGCGATTGGCGACCAGGATTTTCGAGAACATGCGCACCTCACGTCAAGCTGGGAGAGCTGAATGTGCTCACAGCCTAGGGGACGGTAACGTGGACTCTCGTGCACGTACTCTCCGTCAGCTCTCTCAAAGGCGGGGTCGGCAAGACGACCGTGACACTCGGGCTGGCTTCCGCAGCCTTCGCACGTGGCGTCCGCACTCTCGTCGTCGACCTCGACCCTCAGTCCGACGTGTCGACCGGGATGGACATCCAGGTCGCCGGTCGGCTCAACATCGCCGATGTCCTGGCCAACCCCAAAGAGAAGGTCGTCCGACAGGCGATCACCTCGAGCGGGTGGGCGAAGGTGCATCCCGGCACGATCGACGTCCTGATCGGAAGCCCCTCGGCGATCAACTTCGACGGTCCGCACCCCAGCGTCCGCGACGTGTGGAAGCTCGAAGAGGCCCTCGCGACCATCGAGGCCGACTACGACCTCGTGCTGATCGACTGCGCCCCCTCGCTCAACGCCCTCACGCGCACCGCCTGGGCGGCGAGCGACCGCGTCGTCGTGGTCACCGAGCCGGGGCTGTTCTCGGTCGCCGCCGCCGACCGCGCCCTGCGCGCGATCGAAGAGATCCGACGCGGCCTCTCGCCGCGCCTGCAGCCCCTCGGCGTCGTCGTCAACCGCGTGCGTCCGCAGTCGATCGAGCACCAGTTCCGCATCAAGGAACTGCGCGACATGTTCGGTCCCCTCGTGCTCAACCCGCAGCTGCCCGAGCGCACCTCGCTGCAGCAGGCGCAGGGCGCCGCGAAGCCGCTGCACGTCTGGCCCGGCGACTCCGCTCAAGAGCTCGCCGCCGACTTCGACGCCCTCCTCGACCGGATCGTGCGCACCGGCCGCATCCCCGTCGAGAACGAGGCCCCGCAGGCCTGAGCCTCGGCTCTCTCGGACGCCGCCCCGCTGCCCCGCAGCCGGGCGGCGTCCAACGTTTTCCCTGCGCACGTCGCGTATGAGTCGCCGGACAGCGTCGATTCGGGAGAGCGCGAGGCGACACACTCTGGCGACTCGTGCGTGTGGAAAAAGCAGAATCCCGGATGCCATGGCATCCGGGATCCGAAGAAGTCTGTCAGGCGGTGCGTGCGGCGCGACGGGCGGCGAGCTCGTCGACGGCGTCGGGGGTGGCGCTCTCGAAGTCGACCAGCGTCGACTCGACCTCACGGAGGACCTTGCCGACGGCGATCCCGAAGACGCCCTGACCGCGGCTGACGAGGTCGATGACCTCGTCGTTCGAGGTGCAGAGGTACACCGACGCTCCATCGCTCATGAGCGTGGTGCCGGCGAGGTCGCGGATGCCCGCTGCACGGAGCTGATCGACCGCGGTGCGGATCTGCTGGAGCGAGATGCCGGTGTCGAGAAGACGCTTCACGAGCTTGAGGACGAGGATGTCGCGGAAGCCGTACAGACGCTGCGACCCCGAACCACTCGCGCCACGAACCGTCGGAACGACGAGCTCGGTACGAGCCCAGTAGTCGAGCTGGCGGTAGGTGATACCGGCGGCGCGTGCCGCGACGGCTCCGCGGTATCCGGTGTCGTCGTCCATCTCGGGCAGACCGTCGGTGAAGAGGAGGTCGGCGGCGAACCGAGGTTCACCGAGTGCGTCGCCAGCGTTCATGCTCGCGTCCTCCTCATCGGTTCGTTTCCTCCACGCTAGATGAGCGGAGGTCCCCCGGCAATGACATCCGCTCCGAGGGCCGCGGCGTGTCGCGATCAGGACAGGATTCGCTCGAGAGCATCGCGCACGAACATCGTCCGCACCTCGTCGAGACGAGCCGCGAGCTCGGGTGCGAGCTCGCTCGCACGGGCCCGGGACGGCGCGTCGGGGCGCCGCAGCAGAGCCGACAGCGCCGATTCGACCAGCGAGACGTCGCGCTCGGCACTCTGGCGGAGCGAGCGGATGTGACGCGGCTCGATGCCGTGGCGATCGAGCGCGACGAGGGCCCTCAACAGCGTGACGGCCTGCTCGGAATAGGTGTCGGAACCGGTGATCACGCCTGTGCTGATCGCGTCGTTCAGCAACTGCGGGCGCGCACCCGCGGCGGACAGGAGCTCGTCGCGGCGGTAACGGCGCGGAGCGCTGGTCATCGACGGGATCGCGGTGGGCGGCGCCGGGTTGCGGCCCGCATCGAGATCCGCGAGATAGTCGCGGATGACGACGAGCGGAAGGTAGTGGTCTCGCTGCAGGGTGAGCGCGAGACGCAGACGCTCGAGATCGGCGGGCGAGAACTTGCGGTAGCCCGACTCGGTACGGGTCGGCGACACGATCCCCTGCACCTCGAGGAAGCGGAGTTTGCTTGAGGTGAGTGCCGGGAAGTCCGGGGTCAGGCGCGCGAGCACCTGCCCGATGCTGAGCAGCCCCGCAGCCGTCTGTCGACTACGGGAGGGGGCTGCCGCCATCAGTGCTCTGCCGCGGGCAGGTCGACCGGCGAACCGAAGAAGTTCAAGCGGAACTTGCCGATGCGCACCTCGGCGCCGTTGACGAGAGCGGAACGATCGACCCGCTCGCCGTTGACGTAGCTGCCGTTCAGCGAGCGCTGATCGACGATCTCGAACGAGCTGCCCGACCGCAGGATCTCAGCGTGACGCCGCGAGACGGTGACGTCGTCGAAGAAGAGGTCGGCCTCGGGATGACGGCCGACGGTGGTCACGTCGGTGTCGAGGAGGTAGCGGGCTCCGGTCGTCGGGCCGGAGCGCACGATGAGTAGGGCGGCCCCGGTCGGGAGAGCCTCGATCGCTTCGAGCTCGGCCTCGGTGAGGTCCGCACCGAAGGGCACGAACGAGAGGTCGGCGTCGTGGGTCTGGGTCGTGTCGTGAGAGGCACCCGCTGCGGCGGCGTCGGCCGCGCGCCGGATCTCGTCTCGCTCGAATCGGCTGGTCTCGTCCACGGCTTCTCCTTCATATTCACCATAACCGATCGGTCGCCAACGGCGGGGTCGACCGACTTCGAGCGGGCCATGGTGAGGCGTGATGTGTCTGTATTCGCCGAAACCGACACACCGCGGTTTGGGGGATGCGGAGGCGGCCGACGAGACACTCGAACCTATCGACCCGAACGTGCCCGTGTCGAGTCCGCATCACCCGCTGTCGGCGCGCCGTGTTCACCCGGGGCCACCTTCGGAGACGCCGAGGCTTCGTGCACGCTCTCGGTCCGGTCGCTTTCCGCCTGGTTAGGGTCGGAGAGTGACTTCCCTCGAGACGCCCCGCCGACGCTCCCTTCCCGCTCTCGTGGCCGTCGGCCTGCTGGCCGCCGCCGCCGTGCTCGTACCGGCCCTGCCCGCCGCGGCCCACGACGAACTCGTCTCGACCGATCCCGCCGCCGGCGCGACGCTCGAGGCGCTCCCCTCGCAGATCACCTTCACCTACAGCGCCGACATCCTCACCGACCCGGGGGCGACCGTGATCGAGGTCTCCGACGCCTCGGGCGCCTCGCTCGCCGACGGGGCCCCGACCGTCTCGGGCACCGAGGTGACGCAGGCCCTGGCGGGGGCGGCATCCGGGACGGTCACGGTGAAGTGGCGCGTCGTCTCGAGCGACGGCCACCCCATCGACGGCGACTTCGCCTTCACCGTCCCCGCGTCCGCCCCCACTCCCACCGCGACGGCGACCCCCACGGCGTCGGCGAGCCCCACGGCCGCCGAGAGCGCGGCGCCGTCGGCTTCGTCGGACGCCCCCGCGCCGCCCGCCGAGAACACCTCGGACGCGTCGCCCCTGCCCTGGATCCTGCTCGCGGTCCTGCTCGTGATCGTGGCCGGCGTGCTCGTCTACGTCTTCGCCTCGCGCGCGGGTCGGAAGACCGCCGGCGGCGACACCACCGGGCGATAGGCTGGAACCATGCCTCATTACGATCTGGTCATTCTTGGTGCGGGTCCCGGCGGATACGTCGCCGCCGTCCGCGGCGCACAGCTCGGACTGTCGGTCGCGATCGTCGAAGAGAAGTACTGGGGCGGTGTGTGCCTCAACGTGGGCTGCATCCCCTCCAAGGCCCTC
>Ga0308159_1002912_pt1 | contig 18591 bp, 22 predicted proteins | sample PhyCR1_FD_201040 | JGI IMG/M metagenome (GOLD analysis project Ga0308159, IMG submission 201040) | Phyllosphere microbial communities from UC Gill Tract Community Farm, Albany, California, United States - DLSLC.R1 | ecosystem: Host-associated > Plants > Phyllosphere > Unclassified | place: USA... | reverse complement strand
AGCGTGTGCTGGCCGTTCGGCGCGCGGGACGGATCGAAGTTGGTGTGGTTAGAAACCACGGCCACCGGCTTTTCGGGAAGTCGGCCGAGTTTCAGATCGTCGCAATAGCGGCGCAGTTCCACCAGCGAGTCTTCTGCCACCATGTTGATATAGAGGCAGCTGTCGGCCGCGGCGCCGCTCTTCCAGGCAGGTGCCTCGCGCAATGCGCAGTTGATGACGATGCCGCCAAAGTCATTGAGCTTGACCGTTTTGGCCTTGGCGGTGAGCGCCGGATCAAGCCCTTCGACAAGATCGCCGAGCAAATGGGGGTGGATGCCGGCGATTATGCCCTTGGAAGCCACCAACGTCTCGCCAGCACTGGTTAGGACGCTACGCACTTTGCCGCCCTCATTGAGCACGCGGCTGATCTCGACACCCGTGCGGATTTTACCGCCGTTGGCTTCGATGCACGCGACCATCGCCTCGCTCAGCGCGCCCATGCCGCCGACCGGCACGCCCGCAGGGTGAGAGTGCGAGAAGCCCAGCAGGTAGAGCATGGCGATGCCGGTACTCTTTTGATCGAAGGCGCATGTCAGCCCTTCGCTGACCCACTTGAGCAGATGGATCTTCACCTTCTCGTTGCTGAAGCGCTCGTCGACGATGTCGAGTGCGCTCTTGAGCATCATCGCGATCAGGTCATTGCCGCCGGGCATTTGCCCGAGCATGCCCATGAAGCCGGAGAAGGGCAGGGGGGGACGCGCCATTGCCATGTTGATCATCGGCATGATGCCGTCCATCATCCCGACCAATTCGCGGTACGAACGCGCGTCCTCCTCCGAGAAGCGCGCGATGTCGGCGCAGGCGCGATCGAGATCGGCGTAGCAGGTAAGCGACGACCCGTCGTTGAAGATGGTCATGTAGCTTGCCTCGGGGTAGGCGAACTTGAGGCCGTAGCGGCCCTTCAGGCCCAGCTCGTCGGCTGTGAGGATGGGGTGGCCCTGGAGGTGGACGACGCCGGAGGCATGGCTGTCGTGCCGGAAGCCGGGCAGCGTCACTTCCTCCGAGATGACCCCGCCGCCCACGTGAGCGTTCTTTTCGAGTACGAGCACCTTCTGGCCGCACATAGCGAGATAGCAAGCGGCACCAAGAGTGTTGTGTCCGCCGCCGACGATCACGAAATCCGCGTCGGCCATGTCACTTCTTCCCCGGAGACTTGCGCAGCAGCATGCTGGCAATGAACAGCATCGTCTTGAAGTCGAGCATTTTGAACGCAGCTCGGGCCTGCTCTGGCGTAAGCTTCGCGGTGATCGGCATCGATCCCAGGATCTGGCCCTTAATCACCAGATCGTCGCCCTGACGCCTCAGTGAAGCAACGTCCATGAGGACAGAATTGTCGAGATTGAGGAGTTTCAAGGTTGTCTCTCGCTATAATTGCGCCGGCGCGGTGTCCCGGTCATTAGTTCAGGTTAGCTTTGGTATCGGGCCGCGAGTGCCGCGGTTCGCTGCAGAATGCCATCAGCGCGTGTAGGGTCCAAGCTTGCAGGACCCATCGCCATCATACCGCCATCCACAACGAAGTTCTGGCCGGTAACCCAGCCGGCATCATCCGAGGCAAGGAACAGAGCGGTGCGGGCGATGTCGTCGGGTTCCCCCGCGCGCGGCAAGGGCTGCGCGTCGGCGAAGATCTCCGAGACCGCGCCCAGCATAGCATCCACCCGATCGCGGGCGACGCCAAAGAAGCCGCCAACGCCCGGAGTTGGTATGATCCCGGGGCTGATGGCGTTGACCCTGATGCGATCCGGTCCGAACTCGACAGCAGCTTGCTCGACCAGATGGACGACCGCTGCCTTCGCGACTGAATACGCGACGTGGGAGATGCCCGGGCGCATGCCCGCGATAGATGCGGTGACGACAATTGCGCCGCCACCGGCGGCGCGAAGGTGCGGTAAGGCGCGCTTCATGCACAGCATCGGGCCACGCGCCATCAGCGCCATCGCCGTGTCCCACCCGTTTACGTCCATCTGCGCGATGGGGGCTGGGATACCGCCGCCGCCCGCGTTGGCGAAAACCACATCGAGTTTGCCAAATTGAGCAACCGCCTGCTCGAACGCGGCGTTCACGCTGGCCTCGTCGGTGACGTCGCATGGCACGAACAACGCGTCCGCGCCGATCTCTTCGGCGAGCGCGCCGCCCTGTTCCTCCAGCACATCGGCGATGACCACGTTGGCGCCCTCGTTCACGAACAATCGAGCCGATGCCGCGCCAAGGCCAGAGGCGGCTCCGGTGATCAGCGCCACCTTGCCTGAGAGACGCCCGTTCATGCGACGGCGCTCTGGCGCAGACGCAGCTTTAGCCCGGTCATGCCGCGGACCAGCGTCGTCGGAAAGTACTCGTGCTGCTCGGTGCCAGGAGCAAGGCTGATGGAGTCGAAGCGTGCGAGCAAGGAACGCAGGGCGATCGCGATTTCGGTCCGCGCCAGCGTCGAGCCTGGGCAGAAGTGCACGCCGTGCCCAAAGGTCATCGTGTTCTGCATGTTGGCTCGATCCAGGCGGAACTGCTCCGCGCTTTCGAATGTGCCAGCGTCACGATTGGCGGAAGCAAACAATGCGAACAGTAAGCTTCCTTTCGGAAGGGTGACATCGCCCAACTCAGTGTCCTGCGTGACCAAGCGCCAGAAACCTTGCAGCGGCGCCTCAAGGCGTAGAACCTCGTCGATGAACGTTGGGACGAGTTCCGGATTATCGCGAAGCTGCTGCGTGAGTGCGGGATCGCGCGCCAGGCGGTCCATGGCGGCGCAGAGCGCCGCCGTCGTGGATTCGTTGCCAGCGACCATCAGCAACTGGATGATGGTTTTGGCTTCCGTGTCGCTCAGCCTGCGTTCTTCCGGGGTGATCGCTTCCACGCCGTCGCCGGGCTCGATCTCCATCGTCGCCAGATCGGAGATGATGTCCTCGGTCGGCGCCCCACGCTTTTCGTGCAGCAGGCCGACGAAGTAGGCATTCATCTCAGCCAGGACCGGTACGATGGCGAGACGCTGCTCGTGGGTCGTGCTCGGGGACATCGGAAGAACCATTGCGTCCGACCATTCGCGGAACTTCTTGGCCATGGATCGCGGCACGCCCAATTGGTCCGCGATGATAGCCAGCGGCAGTGGCATGGCGAAGTCGGCGAAGAAGTCGACCTCGTCCCGATCGCCAAGGCCGGCGATCAGTTCATCCACGATCTGCTGGATATAATCATGCATGCGCTTGATGCGCGCAGGGCTGAGCGCACGGTTCGCAATGGCCTTGTGCCGCGTGTGCGCCGGCGCATCGGCAAGCAGGAGTGCCTTGGTCGGCACAAACTGCTCGCGCAGCTCGGCCGGTTGCGGGGTCAGCTCGATCACGTCGCTGGAAAAGAGCTTCGGGTTGCGTAGGACCTTGGCGACGAGCGGGTACGAGCTGACGATCCAGTAGCCGGCCGGATCAAGGAAGACCGGCGCCTCCTCGCGTAGCAAGCTGTAGAACGGATAGGGACATTGCATCACTTCCGGCTGGTTGTGGGATGCGCCCGCGAGGGCCGGACAGGATGGATGGGTCACCTTGAACTCCTGCAAAGGCGATGGGTACGAGCCGAGTTCGTACCCATCAGATGCAACTTAGAATTCGTAGCCGATCGAGAAGCCGTACTGGCGACCGAAGGCGACGTTCTGGAGATCGCCCAGGAACGAGGACGTCTTCTGCGCATAGTACTTCTTGTCGAAGATGTTGCGACCCCAAAGCCGGAGCGTGACCGCATCTTCAAGCTTGAAGCGGATCGAGCCATTGACCACACTGTAGGCCTTCTGCCGAAGACGGCCGTCGGGCTCAAATGGGTAGGCGCCGGAATACTGGTAAGCGACGTTGAACCCGAGTGAGTTGTCGCCGCCCACTTCAAACTCGTAGTCGGCGGTGACGTTGCCCGAGAACTTGGGCGACCGGATCAGCTGTAGGCCTTTGGTCGGAGTCGGTGTCGTTACCACGCCGAACGGGAACACCGGGTTGAGTGTGGTGACTGGGGTAAGCGGGAAGTCCGTGTACTCTCCGTCAATGTACTGCAAGCCGCCATTGATCATCAGGCCTTTGGTCGGTGCCCATTGGAACTCTGCCTCTGCACCCTTCACTTCGGCCTTTGCAGCGTTGATGAGGGTCTGTGCGCCGCCCTTGATAATGGTCAACTGGATGTTGCTGTACTTGTAGTAGAATCCAGCGACGTTCAGGCGCAAGGTTCGGTCAAACAACTCGCTTTTCACGCCGATCTCGTACGCATCGAGCTTCTCCGGCTCGACCACCGGATCGAGAGGAGAGGTGAGGTTGTACACGCCCGATTTGAAGCCTCGCGAGTAGCTGCCATAGAGCAGGACGTGATCAGCCAACTCGTAGTCCAGCGCGAGGCGCCAGGTGGGCTCCTTGAAGGTCTTCTTCTTGGTGCCCGACGCCACCGGAATCAGCCCGCCTGGCGCCGCGGGTGCGGTGAAGGAGAAATCATAGTCCAGATTGCGCTTGTCGATCGAGTAGCGCGCACCGGCAGTGATGTTGAGCCGATCGGTCAGTGCGTAGGTCGCTTGCCCGAAGACGGCGTAGCTCTTCGTCTTCTGTTCGTCAGTGATGTACTGGCCATTCGCGCCGATCGCAGCGAGGGTCGGGTCGAGGCCGAAGACCTGTCCGCGCAAGTCGAACGGCGAATATCCTGCCTTTGCGTCAAGGTAGAACAGCCCCAAGATCCACTGCAGCGGCGACGACTTCCCGCTAGCGAGCTGGAATTCCTGGGTGAACTGGGTGTTGGTTTCCTGCAGATTAGCCTCGGCGAGCGGCAGCGGCCCGGCATCAAGGTCAAGATTCTGGAACTGGTCGAGCGACCGGTAGGCCGTGATGCTGGTGAGGGTAAGATCACCGATGCCTTGCTCGATGCGTCCGGACACACCCCAGTTCTTCGTGCTCAGCGAAGGATCGAAATCGCTGCGAATATCGTAGCGGTTTCCGAAATCAGCTGGTGCCGGGCCAAGGAGCGTCTGCGTCGTGCCCGGGACGGGGTTGTAGGACACGCCGAACGCGCCCGAGTTCTTGGAGTAGTCCGCTCCCAAGGTGATCTTTGTCTGGTCGCTCGGCTGGAACAGCAGCTTGCTGCGAACACCCCAGTCCTTCTTTGTGTTGACCTTCGAGCCGGTGATCTGGTTGCGTCCGAAACCGTCGTTGACGTTGTTATAAAGCCCGGCGAGGTCGATCGCGATATTGTCGGTCAATCCGCCGCTGACGTAGGCCGATGCCTCCAGGGTTTCGCGATTGCCATAACCGATGTCGAACTTGGCGGTTGGTTCGTGGCTAGGCTCGCGCGTAATGACGTTGACCGCACCGCCAGTGGCGTTCCGGCCGTAGAGCGTGCCTTGCGGACCCTTGAGAACCTCGATCCGCTCGATGTTGTTAAAGGCGAATGTCGAGCCCGACATCGACGGCTGATAGACCCCATCCACGAACGTAGCGACGGCGCCCTCTTGCCCGGACTGGCCGCCGGTCGTTCCGATGCCGCGCAGGTAGATCAGAGCCGCGGCGCTTTGCCGAGTGATGGTAATGCCCGGAACGCTCGCGGCAAGCGACTCGATGTTGCTGACGCCGGCCGATGCCAATGCATCTGACGTGACGGCGGTGACGGCAATCGGAACGTCCTGCAGGTTCTCAGAGCGCTTCTGGGCGGTGACGATGATCTCTTCCAAGCCGCCACCTTGACGGCTGCCGGCGTCGCCGTCAGTAGCCTGGGCGTGAGCGGCGCCAACGCTCAGTGCCAAGCCGACGCCGGTGCTGACGAGCAAGTTGAACTGGCGCAGTTTCGCTGTAAGCATTTCTGTCTCTCCCTGTAAGCGTCGCAGCGCAAGGCGCTTCTTGGCGCCTGAATGCCCGCCCGCTTGATTGTTCCGGGTCTTCCCGGCCACGCCATAAGCTGCGGCACAATTCATATTTTAATTATCAGGGGCGTCAAACAATAATTTGCGTCTTCGCACGCGCAGTACGTTTTTTTGCAGATGCGAACGGACGATTATCCGTCGATATCGCACCTGGATAGAAATTGATTGCCATGTTAAATCCTGCGGCTAACCTGCGACGCAGAAGAAAGAGCGTCAGGAGGGCTGTGATGGAGAAGGGTCTCAGGCTGTGCATATGGGTGGGCCCGATCGCCTTTTTGATTTTCGGGATCGGCCTGATCGGCTTTGCTCGATTTCTTCCGCCGCCCGCTCCTTCGATGAGCGCAGCAGAGATCGCCGCAATCTACACGAGCAATACTCTCGGTATTCGCCTCGGCGGCATCACGATCATGCTGGCTGCCGGACTTTTCACGCCGTTCTTTGCGGCAATTTCCGTTTTCATGATGCGGATGGAAGGGCGCTGGCCAATCTACGCGTGGACGCAGGCGATGACAGCTACCATCGTGGTGCTATGCTTCTTTGTTGGTGCGATGCTGTTTGCCGTCACCGCCTTCCGGCCTGACCGGCCGGACGAACTGACCCGCCTCCTTAATGACTTCGCCTGGCTGCTCTTCGTCGCACCGGCGCCACCGGCGGTCATTCAGACCTTTGCAATCGGATTCGCCATCCTCAACGACCCCGCACGCATCCTTCCGCGCTGGACCGCTTTCTTCAGTTTCTGGGTGGCGGTGCTCTTCATCCCGGGCGCTCTCGCGATCCTGTTCAAGAGCGGGCCTTTCGCATGGAACGGCATCCTCGCGTTCTGGCTTCCAGCAGTGCTCGTGGGTGTCTGGTCAAATGTGATGGCGGTGCAGATGCTGAACGCGATCAAGAATGGACGGTGGGCTGCTGCCCGCCAGGTTCAGCCTGCATGACATCTTCGACTCGCGCCGATGTACGCCGATTGCCGGGAGAAGAAGGCGTCTGGCTTTTCATCTTCGGTGACATGCTGGTCTTTGGCTTGTTCTTCGTCACTTACGTTTACTACCGATCGCAACAGGTCGCGCTCTACGACGAATCGCAGCTGCGGCTTAGCCAAGGCATGGGGTTGATGAACACGCTGATCTTGCTGACCAGCAGTTGGCTGCTGGCACTTTCATTGCGTGCCTTCCGGCGCAGCTCTGTCGTCCTGGCGCGTCCGCTGTTGGTGGCCACGGTGGTATTCGGATGCGCCTTTGTGGTTTGCAAGGGCGTGGAGTGGTCAGACAAGATCACACACGGCATCACCGTGATGAGCAATGAATTCTTCATGTTCTACTTCATGTTCACCGGCATCCACTTGATCCATGTCCTGATCGGGCTGGGCGTGCTCGGGTTCGTGCTGACTCGCCCGAACTGGCTACAGCGGTCTACCTCCGATCAGGCGGTAAGTACGTTCGAAAGCGGAGCCGCATTCTGGCACTTGGTCGATCTGCTATGGGTTGTGCTCTTCGCCCTCATCTATCTCATGCGCTGAGGATTCATGCGTGTACTTCTGAAGTCTCGCGTCACAGTGATCTGGCTGTGCCTGATCGTGGCCACGGTGCTATCGTGGGAATCGGTCGAGGACCTGCATTGGGTGCATGAGCTGCGCCTCGGTGGTGTGGTCGTGATGGCGATAGCCTTCCTCAAGACCCGCTTCGTCATGCTTGATTTCATGGAGCTGCGAGAGGCACCAGTGATTATGCGCCTGTTCGCCGAATGCTGGTGGATACTGGTCGGTCTGCTCGTGACGATATCGTTCTGGACTGGTCTTTTCGGTCCTGTCGTTTAGGAGCGCTCTTGCGATGTACCAAGTATACAGCGGCGCCACGCCTAACGTATTCAAGATCACGCTGCTGCTAGAGGAACTCGGTGCGCGATACCGCACGTGTCCTGTCGCGGTCCATGAGGGCGAGCAACGCTCAGCTGCCTTCCGGAGCCTGAATCCCAATTCCAAGATCCCGGTCCTGGTCGATCACGAGCCAACCGGTGGCGGCGATCCAATCCCGGTTTTCGAATCCGGTGCGATCCTGATCTATCTTGCCGAGAAGCACGGCCGTTATCTTCCGGCTGAGCCGCGCGCGCGCAGTGCAGTGCTGCAATGGCTTATGTGGCAGATGGGAGGGCTCGGGCCGATGGCAGGGCAGGTCCATCACTTCGTGCACTACTCGGACCAAGCAGACACCTACGCCGCTGCCCGCTATCTTCATGAGATCCGGCGGCTGTATGCGGTCCTTGACGGCGTGCTGGAGACGCGGCGGTTCGTAGCGGACGAGTACTCCATTGCCGACATGGCGATCTGGCCCTGGGTCTACTTCCACGATTTGCACGTCATAGCGTTGGAGGATTATCCCAATGTACGACGCTACTTCGCGGAGATCGCCGATAGGCCAGCCGCGGTAAAGGCGATGAACGGCTTGGTAGTCCGACCATCGCCCGTCACCGAGGAGAGGATGAAGCGCGCGCTGTTTGGCGTATTGCCCTCAGACGTCGCGCGCTGATCCTCCTCCATTCAAGCACCCGGTGCGGGTACAGCTCCGATCTGCTGCATCAAGCCGAGCAGGTCATCCATGTTCCACTCGTGCGCGATCTTGCCGTCGCGAATTCGGTAGATGGCGATGCCGTTGATCGCGATCGTGCGACCGGTCGGCTGCAGGCCCAAGAAGGCCCCTGTGTGCGTCGCCTTGGTGAGAAATCTGCCCACGACGCGCCCACCATCAGCATCGAAGATTTCTTCGACCGTGCAGTGCAGATCGGGGAAGCCTTCGTAGAACTTGCCCAGCAGGTCACCGATGGCGGCGGGGCCATGGGCATCCGGAAGACCGCCAGCGCCGTACGTCACGTAGCCATCGGCATGGAAGACATCGCCAATCTCGGCGGTCGCTTTGCGGCTGAGCACGTCAATCCATTGTTCGACGATTCGGGTGTTTTCAGACATGATGGAATCCTGTGAAAAATTTCGGAAAAAGGGCTTCTTCAGACCTGAATGACCTTGCCGTAGTCGACGCCAAGATCTTCCAGCACGCGCATCGCGACGGGGCGCCCGCCACCAGTAATCCCGCCACCCGGGTGCATGAACGGGCCACACAGGTAGAGCCCTTCGGCGCCGGGTACCCGATACTGGGAGAGCTCCATGGTCGGGCGCATGCCGAGCGACTGGTAGAGGTAACTGCCCAAACCCATGATGTCGCCGCGCTGGAAGCTCGGCGACCAGCGCTGCATGTCAAGCGGGCTGTCGACATGACGGGACAGGAGTGCGTCGGGGACGTTGGGCGCATAGCGCGCAAGACGCGACAGGATACCGTCGGCGTAGTCTTCCTTGATCGTGTCCCAGCGCTCCGGCCCGCCCTCGCGCAAGTGGAACGGCACGAGATGCAGGAAGTAGAGCGTGTGCTGTCCCGCCGGCGCGCGGCTCGGGTCCATGTTGGTGTGGACCGCGACATGCCCAATGAAGCTCTTGGGGATGTCGCCATAGCGCAGGTCGTCGAAGATACGCCGGAAGGTATCGAACTCCATCGAGTCGACGAGGTTGACGCCCAGTGCATTGTGTGGCTGATCGCCGCAGATCCAGTTTGGTCGCTCGGACAAGGCGCCGTGCACCACCGCCTCGGCGAACAGGCTGCTGTCCGTGCCGCGCGCGCGGGCGACCAGGCCTTCGTCGAGACCCTCGACCATCTGACCCAGAAGATGCGGATGGATTGCGGCGATGACGGCCTTGCGCGCCTCGATCACTTCGCCATCGGCGAGTTCGACCGCGCGCACGGCACCGCCCGAGGCGATCAGACGCTTCACCTCGGCGCCGCAGCGGATCGTCCCGCCGTTCGCCTCGATGGCAGCGCGCACTGCGTTACTGAGCTGCTGCGTGCCGCCTTTAACCAGCCCTGCGGGCGCTGAGTGCGACGAGCCGATCAGGAAGAACATGTTGATGCCGGTCGTCTTCTCCTCGGGGCCGCAAAGCGCCTCGGCTGCCCACTTGAGGAAGTGCATCCGCACGCGGGCATTCTGGAAGTTCTCCACGACGACGTCGTATGCGCTCTTGAGCATGGCCAACAGCAGTTCGCGACCGACCGGAAGCTGCTCGAGCATGCCCACGAAGGCGCCGAACGACGGCGGCGGACGGTTCATCGCCATGCCGATCAGCGGGCCGATCCCGGCCATGAACTCGGCCATGCGGCGGTACGCGGCGGCGTCGTGATCGCTGTATCGTGCGATTTCGGCGCAAGTCCGGTCGAGATCGCGGTAGCAGCAGATCGTCTCACCATCGTCGAAGACAGTCATGAAGCTGACGTCCGGATAACAGAATTCCAGGCCGTGCTTAGACATCAGGCCGAGTTCGTCATGCGTGACAATTGGATGGGCCTGCAAGTGAGCGATGCCTGTCGCATGAACGTCATGAACGAAGCCGGGAAGCGTCAATTCGCGACTCACGGCACCTCCGCCGACCTCTTCCTGGCGTTCCAAGACCAGCACCGAGACGCCGCAGCGCGCCAGGTAGGCAGCGGCAGTCAGGCAGTTCTGACCTGCTCCGACCACGATCACATCATGTGTCGCTGGCATGTATTCTCTCCCGTCGATTTGCTGACGTCCTTTTAGGGGTGACAAGGCAGGCGTCAATGGATATTGACAGGGGCAACAATTAGAAGGGAGTGGCTGAATGTCCGAAGTAGCTGGTGCAACGGTTTCTGCCGCTGATGTCGCGAAGCAATGGCTCGACGTGCTCGCACGTGGAGCGGTTGAAGAGTGGAGCGGCGTGACGGATGAGGCGCTGCTGATGCACGTCGTCTTCATGCCGGGCGGAGCAGGGCCGGTGCAGGGGCGTTCCGCGAATGCAGCGATCGTAGGCGAGTTCTGGAAGGCGTGGAAGACGTTCGCCTTCCACGATGTCGAGGCGCACGAATCACGGGAGGAGCCCGGTCTCGTATTCATGACGGCACGCTCGGAGGCGGAGACCGCCTGGGGCGCTTCTTACGCCAACACTTACGTGTTCCGCACCAGGATCGCGAATGGCAAGGTCGTCGAGCATCGTGAGTACTTCGACCCGCTTCCGGTGCTGGAAACGTTCAAGGACCACCTTCCGGGCTGACGGCGATGGTCCGCTCTGCCGAGGAGGATGCCCGGCTGAACGATCTGCTCGATCGTGAGGCAATCCGCGACAATTTGATGCGCTACAGCCGCGCCGTTGATCGGCACGATCCAGTGGCGATGGAAAGTGTCTACTGGCCCGATGCTTACGACTACCATTTGCTTTTCGAAGGCACGCCGGCGAAAGTCGTGGAAGAATCGATGGCCTTCACGCTCGGCATGCCCACTCAACATTTCCTTGGCCAGATGTTGGTGGAACTGACGGGCGAGCGGCATGCGTTCAGCGAGACGTATTATCAAGCTTACCACAACATGCCTGGAGTGGACGAGGATGGCGCGCGGCACGACCTGACGCTGCTGGGCCGCTACCTCGACCAACACGAGAAGCGCAACGGGCAATGGAAGATCGCGCGGCGGACGATCACGGTCGATGCCTACCACGATCATCCGGGAACGCAGGATTGGGCGGCGGGGGTGCTGGCCGGTATCAGGACGCGTGGCGGTCACAGGCCCGAAGACCCCTTGTACCAGGAGCATCCGTTGCTTGCTAAGGAGCAGAGTTGATGCGTCTGCGTCATGCTCTCGATCTGGCAGACGCCCGGCGCGTGGCCGAGGCTGCAGCGGCATTCGCCACCGATCGCGATTGGCCAGTCTGCGTTGCCGTCGTCGATGACGCTGGGTGTCCCTTGATTGTCCTGCGTCTCGACGAGGCCTCTCCCGCCGCATTCGAGGGCGCTCTGGGTAAGGCTCGCACGGCGGCGCTGACGGGTGTCGACAGCGCCAAGGTGGAGGCGATGGCCGCCCAACGCCCGACGATCCTGTCTATCCCGCGTATCGCGGTCGAAGGTGGGCTGGTCCTGATCTGGGAGGGGCAGCGGGTCGGCGCGATCGGTGTCTCCGGGCGTCCGCCAAGCGAAGACTCGGCCGTTGCAGAGGCGGGACGGGCGGTCTTCGACTCGATAACAAGCCAGTAGCGGTCGAGCAGAACCTGCCTGAGCGGGTGCCTCAGGCCGGTAGGCTGGCTTGCCGGATATAGGCGCTGCCGCGAGGTTCTTCGCTCGCTTGACGCACCATCGCGTAAATGCCGCTCACCAGGGCGCTCGGTGCGTAGATCTCGACGCGATGTCCTAGGCTGCTGCGGCCATCGATGAAGTAGGCCCGCGCGTCCGTACCGGGCGGCGAAACTATCCAGTCAAGCGGCATTCCTTCCTTCCGGTATGCATCGACCAAAGCCTCGGGTGCGGATTCCGGCTGACCTCATTGTTCCGCTGCCAAGTCAGAAGTCTGCCATCCATTTCCTTGATCTGCTCTTGCAACCGCTCAAATTCGCCGGCCATGGTGGCAAAGAGATCGCGTGCCATGGCAGGAAATGTTTTGTCTTCAGAAACACGTTGAAGCAGCGATCTTACATTTCTCACGCCCTTGGCGGCTGTCAGGCCGAACTCTGCCGCGTGGCCACGGATGGCGTTAACAAGCTGTGTCTGCACGCGAATTAGGCGTTCCCGCACGTTGACCAGCATCAGCGCGGCTTGCTCGTCTTCGCTCTTCAACGGGACAAACCGCATCGTCGGGCGGCTCATTGCCTCGCATATCGCCGCGGCATCCGCAGCATCATTCTTACCGCGCTTCACGTACGGCTTCACGAACTGCGGCGCGATCATTTTCACCTCGTGCCCGAGCGAAGTTAGAAGGCGAGCCCAGTGATGTGAAGCACCGCATGCTTCGATCCCGATTACCGTGGGTTGGCACTTCGTGAAGTAATCCACCATCTCCTTGCGGCGTAACTTCTTGCGCAACACAGGTTGCTCAGCGGCATTCACGCCATGCAATTGAAAGACGCTCTTTGACGTGTCGATACCAATGCGGATAATCTGGTCCACGGACGGTCCCCTCGCTTGAGTTCACAACGACTCACTCTGGCACATCTTGATGCCGTATCGGGGGCCGTCCACCCCAACGACGATCGCGCGCAGGCATTCCAATCTGATGCCGCGCAGCGTTCCGATTTGATCGCGCGCACTTGGAGCGGCTGATCGTTGGCAGTCGCTGTCACCTATGTCGGTGATGTGGTCAAGCGGCAGTTGGGGTTGCGGGCCGGCGCATGGATTCGCCTTCGAGCTCGAGGCGATGAGCATTGTGGACGAGGCGGTCGAGGATCGCGTCCGCATAGGTTGGATCGTTGATCGTCTGATGCCAGCGAGCCACCGGGAGCTGACTGGTGACGAGCGTTGAGCGTTGGCCATAGCGATCTTCGAGGATCTCGAGCAGATGGTGCCGGGCGTTGCCATCGAGCGGCTGGAGGCCCCAGTCGTCCAGGATGAGCAGCTCGACCCTGGCGAGGCTCTTCATCCGAGCGGCAATGCGACCATCGCCTTTGGCCACCGTCAGCTCATCGATGAGCCGCGGCAGGCGGGTGTAGAGGACCGAGCGGTTGTCGCGGCAAGCCTTGTGACCGATCGCGCATGCGAGCCAGCTTTTGCCGATGCCGGTTGGCCCGATAATGGCGCAGTTTTCGTGACGGGCGATCCAGTCGCTTTTGAGCAGCATGTCGAGCAGGCGGCGGTCGAGACCACGAGCAGCCCGGTGGTCGATGTCCTCAGGGACGGCACTGTGGCGCAGTTTGGCGTGCCGCAGGCGCAAGGCCAGGCGCCGATCGTTTCGGTATGTCGCCTCGTGGTCGAGGAGCAATGCCAGCCATTCGGCGTGGCTTAGGCTGGTGGTCTCGTCGTTGGCTGCCAGCTCGGCAAAGGCTTTTGCCATGCCGCCCAGGCCGAGCTGGCCTAGCAGGTCGAGTGTGGGGTGCTTCAGCATTGATGCTCCTTTCAGTTGTAATAGCTCGAGCCACGGATGTTGGAGTGGATGATCGGCTCTTGCTCGGGGGATTGAGGGACAGGCACCTGGTCGAGACCCTTCTCGAGGATCGACTTGATCGACGGGTAATTGCGCGCCTGGATCTCGAGGGCACGTAGCGCGGCTGCCTCGAGGCGCTCGGCGCCAAAGCGCTTCTCGAGCCCGATGATGCCCAGGCACGAGCGATAGCCCTGCTCAGGGTGGGGCCATCCAGGCTCAGTCTCAAGATCTCGCGCACTTGGCGCATCACAACCCTCCTCGTCGGCATCCAATCCTCCCGGCTGCTCAGCCAGGGAACTGGTCCCAACGATCAGGCCTCACGTCATCCCAAACTGCGCGCGATCATCTCGGAACGCTGCGCGCGATCATTTCGGAATGCTGCGCGCCATCAAATCGGAATGGTGCGCGCGATCACCCCGGAATCCGCACCTCGGGCACGTCGGAGAATACCGCTACATGATGGCAGGTCATTGCGCCCCTCGCCATCGCGCCGGTGAACCCACCGTCGTCACGCACCGGTTGCATGAGTTCGACCTGTACGTCGCCCCACTGCCCGAAGGCATTGTGCAGGTGCAACTCGAATCGCTCGCCGTTTCGTTCCGCTTGCATCGGGATCACGCCGAAGTCGAGGAATGGACCCGAACCGAACAGGGCCGTATGTCGGCGCGCCGCGGCTTCGATATCGTCAACAACATATGAAATTCGTGCGATCCGCGGCTGCACCCGGATCGTGTCCGCACCGGTCACGAAACGGCTTCGTCGAGAGTGGCTGCTGCGTTCGCCTGCGGCCAGAACGTGCGTTCTTCGGCGAAGAAGATCAGCGATCGTTTCATGTCGATAAACTGCGCTTCGTCCGCCAGGATTGCGGCTGCCACCTCCTGCGGCATCGCTCCGGCGGCAGCTTCAAGCGCTTCCCAGCTTTCCCACCAAGCCTCTGCCATGCCGTCGAAATCGGCAGCGCCGCAGCCGCGCATGGCCTGAAACCCGTCAGCAAGCGGATGGGTGCGGGTGCGATTCTGAACATAGCGGACCATGCCCATGGCTGGGGCGGTCTCAACGGCCAGCCGGCTGTGCACGCGACCCCAGTAGTCCTCAAACTGCTCTCGCGTGAGGTCGTGACGGCGGTATACGAGGAAGCAGCACTTGATCATGGCCCGACACCCTCTGCGACACGCCGGTTGGCCGACGCTGCCTTTATTATCTAACCTGATAATTATATGGACAGTTCCGTCAAGCCTCGATATGCACCTGAAGGTAAATTGACACCCCTCTAATATAAGTTGACGATTGGCGGGTTGTTTTGGCAGACCGGCTTTGGCGGGCAGCGAGTCCGTTGCGGTGAGCCGGACCGTTCGGGAGAGTTCGATATGGAAGCGGCATTGAAGCTTAAGGTCCCCACGCGCGAGGAACTGCTACGGACCGCGCGCGGTCTCGTGCCGACATTGCGCGAGTTGTCTCCACGGATCAACAAGGCGCGGGCGGTGCCCGCCGACGTCATCGCTATACTGAGCGATGCCGGGCTGATGGGGCTTGCGCGTCCGCAGATGTACGGCGGCCCAGAGCTCGACGTAGGCGTGATCTTCGAGATCGGTCGAGTTCTCGCCGAGGGAGACGGGTCAACTGCTTGGGTATACTGCGTGACCAACAGCCATGATCATCTGGTAGGCCTTTATCCCAAGCAGGTCCAGGACGCCTATTGGTCCTCGGCCAAGCCGCTGTGCGCATCCAGCTATCAGCCGCAAGGCAAGGTTGAGCGCGTTGAGGGCGGCTTCCGTCTCACTGGGCAGTGGGGCTTCAGTTCTGGCATCGACCATTGCGACTGGGTGGTCGTAGGATCGCTGATCTTCCCCGAGGCCGGACCGCCCACGCTTGGCTTGTTCATGCTCGAGCGCGGAGAGTTCGAGGTGATCGACGACTGGTACATGATGGGGCTTTCGGGCACCGGATCGAAGTCCGTGGCCGTGCGTGACCTGTTCGTTCCGGCCGAGCGCGTGCTCGACAACGCCGACGTCTTCGCGGGCGATACTCCGGGTGCGAAAGTCCACGCGAACCCGCTTTACAGTGCGTCGATCTGGTTGCTGTTCGGGTATTCAATCCTGGCACCCACCACAGGCATTGCGCGTGCCGCTTACGACGAGACGGTGGCCGCGATGCGCGCCAAGGCGGCCAGTCCCGATCCCACGTTCCCGCCGCGCCGTGCCGGCATCGAAATGCGGCTCGCGGAGATCTCGGTGAAGCTGGAAGCGTGCGAGCTGCTGTTCCAGACATCACTGGAGGAAACCGAGGCGCTCATCATGGCCGGCAAGCCGGTGAGCGACGAGATCCGCACGCGCAACCGGCGCAACCAGGCGTATATCGCCCGCACCTGCCGTGAGATCATGGACAGCATGATGCAGATGGCCGGTGGTCGCGGCCTCAAGGAAGACGCCCCGATCCAGCGGGCGCTGCGCGATATCTACGCGATCTCCGCCCATCCTGGCGGCAACTTGGACTCCGCGTTCGGCAGCTTCGGCTCGGTGGTGCTCGGTGGAGCTCCGACCGAGATGTTCTGCTGATTGCGTCAATAACTATCGGGTGAGAGGAGCCAGTCAATACCATGTGCACGCTAGGAATGGAGCACGCGGCCGCCGCGGAGCAGATCGTGCCGGCCTCGCCCGAGGCGGCGCGCGAACAACTGGCATCGTATCGTCAGCGCAACGGTCTGCCGGGCGAGATCCAGGAATTCGACAGTGAAATGCTCCATTACAAGGAGCTTGTCGTCGTCGTCGGCAGCGAGGCCGAGCTGGAACAATGGGTCCAGCCGACCAAGCCGTTCCAGATCGCAGTGCTGGGTGGCGTTCATGAGCATGGCGCCGCTCCCGGCATCGCAGATCACACCCGCTACGTGGTCATCCGCGCCAACGGTGCCGAAGGTCTGATCGGCGGCGCATCGGAAGGCAAGACCTCGCCGGCCGCCGAGGGCTGGAGCGTGTGGATCCGCTTCTTCCCACAAGGTCGCACTATCCTGCAGCGTCCATATGGAGACCAGGACCTCTTTCCGGGCCGTGCCAACAACATCCTGATCCCGGAGCGTCGCGGCTTGCCGCCGGCCACCGGATCGACCCTGCCGCACCAGCAGCTCACCCAGTTGTCGCCGCAAGCGCTCAAGGACACGATGCGCGCCTGGATGGACAGCAACTTCGAGTTCGTCGAGACCGGCAAGAGCCTGGTGTCCGATCATGCGACGCACGCGATGCACCTCAAGGGCGCGCCGTTGGCAGCCAGCGCTCGCCCGCTGGCGCCGATACCCGGATACAGCGAGTTCGCGCACATGCACATCGATGGAAGCTGGCACGTGGCGCTGCCTGCCGAGGATCGCTGGGAAGTGCTGATCAAGGGCTGGGGCTCGATCCACCCCGCCGCCAAGTACGGCATCAACGCGGTGATGTTCTTCGCCCCTCGCACCGAAGAGGAAGTCGACATCGTCAAGAAGGTGGTCACCGCAAGCTACGACTACGCCATGGGAAGGATCGTCTAATGGTCTTGATGGTCACCCGCCGCCTGCTCGACGAGGGCGATTTCGACGCCTGGAAGACGCGCTTCGAGGCACAGTCGGAGGTCCGCAAGGCGGCGGGCTGCCGGGGCATTCGCCGCATGCGGGGCGTGGAGAATCCGCGCGAGCTGGTCGTGATCTTCGACTGGGACACGATCGAGAACGCGAAGGCTTTCGTCGGTATCAAGACCTCGGAGAAGCCCGAGCTGCTTGAGGATCGCGAGGACGCCGCCGCGCCCAAGCTCGACATCGTGTTCGTCGAAGAAATGCCGCCGCTCGAAAGCTGAGAGCGTGTGGCGCGAGGCGATAGATCGGCTCTTCGAGCCGATCGCGGTGGGAGCCATCGAGCTCCCGACCCGCTTCGTTATGCCGGCGATGAACCGCGGCTGGTACGAGGAGGGTGTGCCGTCCGACCGCTACGGAGGCTACTACGCCGAACGGGTCCGCAACGGCGTGGGGCTGGTGGTCACCGGGGCTTGCCCGGTCGACCATCCCAGCGCCTCGGCGATGACCGACCCGCCGATCAACGCCAGATCGGCGGTGGGTTGGTCGAAAGCGGCTGAGCAGGTACGGCGCGGCGGAGGACACATCTTCCAGCAGCTCTGGCACGAGGGCGCCATTCGCGTCGCGGAAAAGGGCTACTACCCGGATGCGCCGACGCTTAGTCCCTCGGGTCTCGCCAGGGGAGACCGCCCCAATGGTCGGGCGGCGACCACCGGCGAGCTGGAGGACATCATCGCCGCCTTCGCCGACGCGGCGGTCTGCGCCAGGCAGGCCGGCTTTTCCGGGGTGGAACTGCACGGCGCACACGGCTTCCTGATCGACCAATTCCTCTGGGCGCAGACCAACTTGCGCCAGGATCGGTTCGGTGGGCCATCGTTGCTGGAGCGGGCACGCTTCGCACTGGAAGCCATCGCCGCCGTGCGTGCCGCAGTCGGGCCGGACTTCCCGATCTCGTTCCGGTTCTCGCAGTGGAAGGGGAACGATTTCGACGCTCGGATCATGGAGCCTGAGTATGAGATTGCAGGCTTCGTGGTCGCGATGGAGACGGCGGGCGTGGACATGCTCTACGCCTCTAGCCGCTACTTCTGGAAGCCGGACAATGCCGCAGCACCGCTCAACCTGGCCGGATGGACCAAGCGTTTCGCCAGGGTTCCGGTTGTGACGGTGGGCAGCGTCGGCCTGAAGATCGACCTGTTCGGAGGGTTCCTCT
>Ga0308159_1002910_pt1 | contig 18597 bp, 18 predicted proteins | sample PhyCR1_FD_201040 | JGI IMG/M metagenome (GOLD analysis project Ga0308159, IMG submission 201040) | Phyllosphere microbial communities from UC Gill Tract Community Farm, Albany, California, United States - DLSLC.R1 | ecosystem: Host-associated > Plants > Phyllosphere > Unclassified | place: USA... | reverse complement strand
CCGCTGCTCGCCGAAGGGGAACTGACCCATCTCGATCGCGTCCCCGTCGACGCGGACCTCGCTCTCACGCAGTGGCGCGGGTACGTGGACGCTTTCCGCACCCGCGGGTGGGAGATCATCGAGATCGACGCGGCCGACGCTCAGCCGGACGGCGTCTTCGTCGAGGACGCCGTCGTGATGTTCGGCGATCTCGCGGTGCTCTGCCGCGCGGGCGCCGCCTCGCGCCGCGGCGAAGCGGAGAGCGTACGCGCCGGGGTGTCGGCATCCGGAATCGAGCTCGCCGAGATCGTCGAGCCCGGGACGCTCGACGGCGGGGATGTGCTGAAGGTCGGTCGCACCGTGTACGTGGGCGCCTCGTTCCGCACGAACGCCGCCGGCATCGCGCAGCTGCGCGAACTCGTCGAGCCCCGCGGGTGGGATGTGCGAGAGATCCCCGTGACGAAGGTGCTGCACCTCAAGTCCGGCGTCACGGCGCTCCCCGACGGCACCGTGATCGGCTTCGAACCGCTCGTGGACGACCCCGCCCTGTTCCCCGTGTTCGCGGGGGTCCCGGAAGAGCACGGAACCGCCGTGGTCGTGCTCGACGAGGGCACCGTCCTCATGTCGGCCGACGCTCCCGAGACGGCCGCCGCGCACCGCTCCCGCGGCCTCGATGTCGTGACCGTCGACGTCAGCGAGTTCGAGAAGCTCGAGGGCTGCGTGACCTGCCTGTCGGTGCGCGTCCGCGACTGACGCGTCGGGCGCGCGAAACGCCCTCTCGACCCGGAGGCGCCGTGGTGGGGCGCGTCTCGACCGAGAGGGCGTTCGTCGTGGCGGGGTTCAGGCGTGCAGCGCCTCGTTCAGCGTCACGCCGACGCCCGCGCGTGCGGAGGCCTCGACGGCGCCGGTGAGCGAGTTCCGACGGAACAGGATGCCGTTGCGCCCGGACAGCTCCCCGGCCTTGACCGTCTCGTCGCCGACCTTCACCTTGGTGCCGGCGGTCACGTAGAGGCCCGCCTCGACGACGCAGTCGTCGCCGAGCGAGATGCCGATGCCGGCGTTCGCGCCGAGCAGGGTGCGCGCGCCGATCGAGACGCGGTGCGTCCCGCCGCCCGACAGGGTCCCCATGATCGAGGCGCCGCCGCCGATGTCGGTGCCGTCGCCGATCACGACGCCCTGCGAGACACGGCCCTCGATCATCGAGGAGCCGAGCGTGCCGGCGTTGAAGTTGACGAAGCCCTCGTGCATGACGGTCGTGCCGGGGGAGAGGTGCGCGCCCAGGCGCACGCGCGAGGCGTCGGCGATGCGCACTCCCGCGGGGAGGACGTAGTCGGTGAGGCGAGGGAACTTGTCCAGACCCTGGAGCTGGATGCCGTGCCGTTTCAGCTGCGGCAGCAGACGCGCGGCATCATCGGGGTGCATGGGCCCGGCGTTCGTCCATGCGACGTTGGGGAGATGGCCGAAGATGCCGTCGAGGTTGATCTCGTTGGGGCGCACGAGCAGGTGCGAGAGCGCGTGCAGGCGCAGGTAGGCGTCGGCCGTGGACGCGGGGGCCGTGTCGATGTCGATCGTCAGCGCGACCGCCTCGACGCGCACGTTGCGGCGCTCGTCGGGGCCCGCCTGGGCCGTCAGATCCGCGGAGATCACGGCCTCGTCACCCCGCACGGGGTGCGGGAACCAGGCGTCCAGCACCGTGCCTCCCTCGGCGATCGTCGAGAGCCCGGCACCGCTGATTCGTCGTTCGTTACTCACGGCTCCAGGCTACCGGCGACGGCGCGCTCGATAGGATCGGGGGCATGTCGCCGCTCGATCTCTCGTCCTCTTCTCTCGACCTCACTCGTTTTCTCTGCGACATCCCGAGCGTCTCCGGCGACGAGACGACTCTCGCGGACGCCATCGCCCTCGCCCTGACCGATCACGCCCACCTCGAGGTCATCCGTGACGGCGACACGATCGTGGCGCGGACGAACCTCGGCCGGGAGCGACGGGTCGTCATCGCGGGGCACATCGACACCGTCCCCATCAACCGCAACCTGCCTGTCGAAGACCGCGAGATCGAGGGGGAGGCGTTCCTCTGGGGCCGCGGGACGGTCGACATGAAGGCGGGCGTCGCCGTGCAGCTCAAGCTCGCCGCCGAGCTGGTCGCCCCCGCGGTCGACATCACCTGGATGTGGTACGACCACGAGGAGGTCGACTCCTCCCTGAACGGTCTCGGGCGGCTGGCACGGAACCGTCCCGACCTCTTCGTCGGGGATTTCGCGATCCTGGGCGAGCCGAGCAACGGCGAGGTCGAGGGCGGGTGCAACGGCACGCTGCGTGCGATCGTGCGCACCGACGGTGTCCGCGCGCACAGCGCCCGATCCTGGATCGGCGAGAACGCGATCCACAAGGCGGCCCCGATCCTGGCGCGTCTCGCGGAGTATCGCGCGCGCGAGATCGAGGTCGAGGGGCTGCTCTACCGCGAAGGCCTGAACGCGGTGAAGATCGTCGGGGGCGTCGCCGGCAACGTGATCCCGGATGCCTGCGAGGTCGAGGTCAACTACCGCTTCGCCCCGAGCCGTGACGCCGCCGGTGCCGAACGTGTCGTCCGCGACGTCTTCACCGGCTTCGACGTCGAGATCGTCGACATCGCCGAGGGCGCGCGACCGGGTCTCGATGCGCCGCTGGCTCAGGAGTTCGTGGCGGCGGTCGGTGCGACCCCGAAACCGAAGTACGGGTGGACCGATGTCGCGCGTTTCTCTGCTCTCGGCATCCCGGCCGTCAACTACGGTCCCGGCGACCCGCATCTCGCCCACCACGACGAGGAGCGGGTCCCCGTGGCGCAGATCGACGCCGTCGAGCGTGGACTGCGCGCGTGGCTGAGCGGTTCGTGACCGCCGAGGCCGCGGCATCCGGGACCCTGCGGGGGTGGGCGCGTCTGCCTGTGGCGGCGCGCATCGCGCTCATCTATGTCGCGGCGCGCGTGGTCACGACGATCTTCTTCCTGCTCGCGGCGGGGCTGTCCGGGCCGACGTCGCGGTTCGGGGTGGAGCCTGCGCTCGGCCAGCTCGCCCTCGGCTGGGATGCGCAGTGGTACTGGCTCGCGGCCGTGTCGGGGTACCCGTCGGTCCTCCCGGTGAACGCGGCGGGTGCCGTGACCGAGAACGCCTGGGCGTTCCTGCCGGTATACCCCTTCCTGTCGGCGGGGCTGGGCGGCGTACTGGGATCCTGGGGAGCGGGCGGCGTGGCGATCGCCCTCCTGTCGGGGTACGGCGCGAGCCTCGCGCTCCACGCGCTGCTGCGAGATCGGCTCGGCGATTCCGCGGCCACGTGGGCGGTCGTCTTCTTCGCCGCCGGTCCGCTGGCGGCGATGTTCCAGGTGGGGTACGCCGAGTCCCTGTTCCTGCTGCTCCTCTTCATCGCGCTGCGGTGCGTCCAGCGGCGACGGTGGGGATGGCTCTACGTCCTGATCCCGGTGATGGGGTTCACCCGCCCGGGCATCCTCGCCTTCGCGCTGTTCCTCGGGCTCTACGGCATCCATCGATTCCTCCGACGACGGAGCGATCCGCTCCCGCGGCGCGAGGTGGTGCACATCGTCGCGCTCGGCGTACTCGGCGTCGTCGTCGGGTTCGCGTGGCAGGTCATCGCGGGGCTCGTCACGGGCGACGCGGGGGCCTATCTCGCGACCGAGCTGGCGTGGCGCCGCAACTGGATCGCCGATGCCAGCGGCCACTTCGTTCCGCTCGAGGGCTTCGTGCAGGCGGCCGCCTTCTGGTTCACGCAGTGGGGACTCGGGCCGTGGGCGGGGTACGTCGCGCTGGTGGTTCTCGTCATCGGCATCACCCTCGCGCTCCTCTTCGTGCGCCCGGTCCGGCGGCTCGGCATCGAGATCCGCCTGTGGTCCGCCAGCTACCTGATCTACCTGCTCCTCGTGTTCTTCCCGCAGTCGAGCATCTTCCGGTTGCTCCTGCCGGTGTCGCCGTTGTGGGGGGCGTTCGCGGTACCCCGCTCGACCGCGTGGCGCCTCGGCGTCCTCGCCCTCGCGCTGCTGGGCCAGTGGTGGTGGATCTACAACATGTACGCGCTGGGGAACACCTTCTGGCAGATTCCCTGAACGGATGCCGTGCGGCCTCGCGTGGCGCGCGACGACGCGCGACGCGCGCTACCGGTAAACTGTCAGGAGACCAACGACGAAAAGGGGGCCGCGATGGCAGCCATGAAGCCGCGAACCGGTGACGGACCGATGGAGGCCGTGAAGGAGGGCCGGCTGATCATCGTGCGCGTGCCGCTCGAGGGGGGCGGGCGACTCGTCGTCTCGGTGAACGATGCCGAGGCGAAGGAACTTCACGACGTGCTCGGTGGTGTCGTCAACGCATCTTGATGCATCTTCACGAGAAGAAGGCCGGTCCCCTCGGGGCCGGCCTTCTTCTGTTGGGGTGAACGCCGGGGCGCCGATGGTGAACCGCGGGGCGGAGCACCTCAGGGCGTCGGCGCCACCGTCGTCAGCTGCAGGAGGCCTTCGCCCGTGGTCGAGAGGGCCCCGAAGACCGCCGGTGAGGCCTGCACTTCCTGGATGAGGGAGCGGTAGGCCGTCGTGACGGCGTCGCGGCGCACCGGATCGGCGACCGCTCCACCGGCGAGGACGCGCGGAATGAGGACGGTTCCGCCCGCCCGGACCAGCCGCAGGCCGTGTTCGACGTACTCGATGACGCCGTCGGGATCGGCGTCGATGAAGACGATGTCGTACGACGCCTCGTTCATCCGGGGAAGGACCTCGGCGGCGCGACCCGTGATGAATCGGGCGCGAGCCGCGGGAATCCGGGCGTCGGCGAACGCGGCACGCGCCGCACCGAGGTGCTCCGGCTCGCTGTCGATGGTGGTGAGCGTGGCGCGCGGAGAACCGTGCAGCAGCCACAGCCCGGACACGCCGCCACCGGTGCCGACCTCGACGACGTTGAGTGCACGCGTCGCAGCGGCCAGAAGCGCGGTCTGCGCGCCGACCGCGGGGCTGATCGGGGCCGCACCCAGCTCGAGCGCGTGTGCGCGAGCCCGGGCGATGTGCTCCGGTTCCACCGTCGACTCCTGCACGAACCGTTCGTTCGCTTCATAACCGCTCACCTGGACCTCCGTGCCCAGGCTAGAGGGCGCCGTCGCGCCGGAGGCCGAGGCGCGGCGGGTAATCTGAACTCATGTTCTTCGGGCTCACTATCGAGAAGCTCATGCTGATCGGTGTGGTCGCCGCACTCGTCATCGGTCCTGAGCGTCTGCCCAAGTACGCCGAAGCCCTCGCGAAGTTGACGCGCCGCGCCAAAGAGACGTTGCAGGGCGCCAAATCCCGCATGCGCGAAGAGATGGGGCCGGAATTCGACGACGTCGATTGGCGCAAGCTCGACCCCCGCCAGTACGACCCCCGCCGTATCGTCCGAGAGGCCCTCCTCGACGACACCCCGACCGCGACCATGCGCGCGGCGGGTGCCGCCGCGGTTGCTGCGCGCGTCACACCCGAGAAGCCGCCGTTCGTCCCCGGCTCGGTTCCCCCGTTCGACGACGAATCGACCTGAGTCGCGGGCGGTGCCCGGCGCGCCAGCCGTTGTGCGACGCTCCCGCGCGGCTCGCCGCGTCAGGCGGAGGGCGTGACGCGCAGCGCCCGTCCGGCGAGACCACGGGGAGTGCGGGACAGAGCGGCCGCTGCCGCGTCGATGGCGCGCGAAGCCGGATCCGCGGGCGAAGTCAGCACGACAGGTCGTCCGTCGTCTCCACCGCCGCGCAGAGCGGGGCTGAGCGGGACGGATGCCAGGAGCGGCACGTCCGTGTCCTCGGTGGACAGCGCCCGTGCCACCGCCTCCCCTCCGCCCGAGCCGAAGAGGTCGAGCGACGTTCCGTCCGGCAGGGTCATCGCCGACATGTTCTCGATGACCCCGATCACGCGCTGGCCGGTCTGGCGGGCCACGGTGCCGGAGCGGACCGCGACGTCGGCGGCGGCGGCCTGCGGCGTGGTGACGACCAGGACGTCGGCGTGGGGGAGCAGCTGCCCCACCGAGATGGCGACGTCGCCGGTCCCGGGCGGCATGTCGAGCAGCAGCACGTCGAGGTCGCCGAAGAACACGTCCGTGAGGAACTGCTGCACCGTACGGTGCAGCATGGGGCCTCGCCAGGCGACCGCGCCCGCGGCATCCTCTCCCGGGCGGCGGAGGAACATGCCGATCGAGATCACCTTCACGCCGTAGGCGACCGGAGGCAGGATCAACTCGTCGATCCGCGTGGGGGCCGGGGGCAGGCCGTCCTCGTCGATGAGGCCCAAGAGGCCGGGGATCGAGAAGCCGTGGACGTCGGCGTCGATGAGGCCGACGCGCAGGCCGCGCGCCGCGAGCGAGACCGCGAGGTTCGCGGTCAAGGTCGACTTGCCGACGCCGCCCTTTCCGCTCGTCACGGCGATCACACGGGTCAGCGAGTCCGGGCCGAAGGGCATCTCACGCCGTGCGCGTCCACCGCGGAGCTTCTCGGTGAGCGCCTTTCGTTCGTGGGGCGACATCACACCGACGTGCACCTCGACCGCGTCGATCCCGGCGACCGACGCTGCGGCATCCCGGACGTCTCGTTCGATCCGGTCCGCCGCGGGGCACCCCACGATGGTCAGGGCGATCCCGACGTCGGCGGTCGTGCCGTGGACGTCGATGTCGCGCACCATGTCGAGCTCGCCGAGAGGGCGGCGCAGTTCGGGGTCGGTGACCGCCGCGACGGCGGCACGCACCCGCTCGGCGAGGTCGACGGTCACGATGCGGACCGAGACGGCTCGTCGCTCTCGTCGAGGCGCTGGAGAGCGGCGCGCAGCTCGGCGCGCAGCGTGTCCTTCGTGATGACTTCCTCGGTCAGGTCGCGGACGGCCATACGCAGGGCGACGATCTCGCGGGCGAGGTACTCGGTGTCGGCGAGATTGCGCTCGGCGCGCTGGCGGTCCTGCTCGATCTGCACGCGGTCGCGGTCGTCCTGACGGTTCTGCGCCAGCAGGATCAGGGGAGCGGCGTACGACGCCTGCAGTGACAGGACCAGCGTCAGCGCGGTGAAGCCGATCGCGGCGGAGTCGAAGCGCAGCTCGTCGGGGGCGATCGAGTTCCACCCCATCCAGATGACGCAGAACAGCGTGAGCGACAGCAGGAAGGTCGGAGTTCCCATCGCGCGGGCGACCCACTCGGTGAAACGCCCGAAGCGGTCACGCGAGGGCTGGGGCGCACGCGGCGAGAGGACGCGGCCGCGGCCGCGGGGCGCGTCGAGAGCGGGCTGGCGGTTGTTCCGAGCCATCAGCGCCTCCTCGGGGTCGGTGGGGTCTGGACAGGGATGCTCTGTGTCGCGGTAGGTCTGAGCGTGACCTTGGGCGTCGGATCATCGCTGTCGTGCGTGCGCCAGTCGTCGGGCAGGAGGTAATCGAGCACGTCGTCGACGCTGACGCAGCCGACGAGCCGGTGCGCTTGATCGATGACGGGGAGCGACACGAGGTTGTAGCTGGCGAGGAGGCGCGCGACCTCGGCGGCGGTGGCATCGGCGGGCACCGGCTCCAACGTGTCGTCGATGATCGCGCCCAGGCGCTCGTGCGGCGGATAGCGCAGCATGCGCTGGAAGTGCACCGTTCCCAGCAGGCGCCCGGTCGGCGTCTCGTAGGGAGGGAGGGTGATGAAGACGGATGCCGCGAGCGCGGGGTGCAGCTCGTGCCGGCGGATGAGGGCAAGGGCCTCGGCCACCGTGGCGTCGGCTGAGAGCACGATCGGCTCGGGCGTCATGAGACCGCCGGCCGTGTCGGGACCGTACTGGAGGAGGGCGCGGACGTCGTCGGCCTCCTCGGGCTCCATCAGGTCGAGGAGCTGCTCCGACCGCGACTCCGGAAGCTGACCGAGCAGGTCGGCCGCGTCGTCGGGCTCCATGGCATCCAGGATGTCGGCGGCGCGCTCGTCACCCAGCTGCTCGAGGATGTGCACCTGCTCGTCCTCGGGCATCTCTTCCAGGGCATCGGCGAGGCGGTCGTCGCTGAGCTCTTCGGCGACCTCGATGAGGCGTTCCTCGGGGAGGTCGAGCAGCGTGTTCGCGAGATCGGCCGGCTTCAGCTCGGAGTAGGTCGCGACGAGCTGCTCGGCGGACTGGGCCTCGCCCGGCGTCTGGTTCTCGCGCACCTCGGTCCACGCGGCGAAGGTCGTCGGGCCCTTGGCGAACGGCGAGGCGCTCGTGCGGGGACGGCGCAGGAACAACTGCCCGACATCCCATTCGCCGAGGCGGTTGCGTTCGATCGCGACGTCCTCGATCACGGCGGTGCCGGAGCCGTCGACGAGGCTCACGCGACGGCCGAGCATCTCGGCCATGACGCGGACCTCGCCACCGCGCTGCTGGAAACGACGCACGTTGATGAGGCCGGTCGTGATGACCTGACCGGCCTGTATGGAGGTGACGCGTCCGATGGACACGAACACATGTCGGCGCCCGGGAATCTCGACGACGAGCCCCACGACGCGCGGCGCGGCAGACGAGCGGTAGATCACCACGACGTCGCGCACCTTGCCCAGACGGTCTCCCGCCGGGTCGAACACCGTGCAGCCCGCCAAGCGGGCGACGAAAACCCTTTGCGTGCTCACCGGACCAGCGTAGTCCGCGCCCGCTATGCAACACCGGTGGAACGGTCAGGCGCGCGTGACAGGATGGTGAAATGAGTATGTTGGCGGGGCGACCCGGAGCAGGACGCGACGAGGTCGGCGAGAAGGTCGCGTCGTTTCCGACGTACGAGCAGGCGCAGAAGGCCGTGTCGTCCCTCATCGCGGGCGAGGTTCCCGCGCGTGACATCGCGATCGTCGGGACGGGGCTCCGTTCGATCGAACGGATCACCGGCCGGCTCGGCTACGCCACGGCGGCGCGCTCCGGCGCGCTGAACGGTCTGATGATCGGCCTTCTCTTCGCCTTCATCTTCGTGCTCGGTCAGCCGACGGTGCAGATCGCGACATTCCTCGGTGTGCTGCTCGTGGGCATGGCCCTCGGCATGCTGCTGAGCCTCGGCACGTATTCGCTCATCCGGCGCCGGCGCGACTTCGCCTCGGTGATGCAGGTGAGCGCCGACCACTACGACGTCTGCGTCGCGGCGGCCAGCCTGCACAAGGCGCGCGGGGTGCTCGGGCCCACGGGGACCGCACGTACCGTGGTGGCGCGTCCGCCCGTCGCGGTCGACGACGCGCCGCCGCAGTACGGCGAGCGGATCGCGCCCGGATCGGCGGCCCCGTCGTCGACCTCGCGTCCCGCGGCACCTGCGACACCTCCGGCCGACGCCGAGCCGCCCCGCTACGGGGAGCGGATCGTGCCGCCGACGCCGCCGGCTCCGCGTGAGGTCCCCGCGGACGAGTCGGGCTCCGCGGGTCAGGCGGACACCACCCCGCCGGCGGACGCCCCCGAGGCGCCGCGCGACGACCGGTGACGGCCGAGCCCGTTCGGATTCCGGTCGATCCGGCCGGCGCAGCCTCGAGCGTGTCGGGACTGTGGCACGGTCGCGCCGGCGCGTCCGCAACGGTCGCCCTCGCCCACGGCGCGGGCGCGGGCATGACCCATCCTTTCCTCGAGGGTCTGGCGGACGCTCTCGCCGCGGACGGCTTCGCGGTGCTGCGCTTCGTCTTCCCGTACGTGGAGGCAGGACGCCGGATGCCGGGACCTGTCGCCGCGGCGACGGGAACGTGGGCGGCGGTGCAGGAATGGTGCGCCGCGCGCTCGACGCCGGGGGCGTTCGTGGCCGCGGGGAAGTCGTACGGCGGGCGGATGGCATCCGTCGCGGCGGCGGAAGGGCTCATCGCCCCCGCGGGACTCGTGTATCTGGGATATCCGTTGCATCCGCCGGGCCGCCCCGACAAGCCGAGGGCCGAGCATCTTCCGCGCGTGGCGGCGCCCCAGTTGTTCGTCGAGGGGGAGAACGATCCCTTTGTCGACCCGCACGAGCAACTCGTCGACGCCGTGGCGTCGTGCCGGGACGCCCGCGTGCACTGGGTCGCCGGCGCGAATCATTCGTTCGAGGTGAAGGGCGCACGACGCCCGGCGGACGAGATCGGTGCGGGGTTGGCGCCCGTCGTGGCGGGGTTCGTCCGGGCGCTGTAGTCGGCTACGGCGAAGGGGTTGCGGGGAGGGTGCCGCAGCGGGAGATGGCGAGGAGGTCGATGGCTTTGCGGCCGTCTATTGTTAGCTCCCGGACGGTGAGCGACATACGCGGAGAATCTCTTACGAGATAGACCTGTGCGAAGTTGACGGGGACGCCGAGACTCTGCTCGCTCCAGCCATCGCCGAGAGCGTCTGGGAATGCTCCTATGAAGGCGGGAATGTCAAACGATTCATTGACGAACACGGTCCACTGGCCGGTGTAGAACTTCCCTCTGCCTTTGGTAAAGATGAGATCGTCATCGCAGCCGTACGGTTTGATGCCTTCCGTCGGAACGACGTCTTTTGGCTCAGGGACGAGATCTGACACCTGCTGGAGGACCTTGTCTGCTTCGGCGCGTACTTCGTCGTAGGTCGGAGTATCGGCGGCGCAACCGCAGAGAATCAGCACTCCTGTAGCGAGACCGAGAACTGCAAGCACACGCTTCATGTCGTCTTTCCTTTCGTGAGCAGGAGTGAGCTGACGGAGTTGAGCACCTTGCCGTTGATCCTCTCGTCATCGCTCATCAGCGCGTTGTGGTGTTCGACGCTGTCCCCGACGATGTCTGCCGGGCCGCCGATGATGAGGTTGCGTGGGTTCACCCCTGGTAGCCCACTGTCGACGATCCGCACCCCCGGGAACGATTCGGGAGGCACGTCGAACCCGAGGTCCGCGAAGCGCAGGCCGGCGTAATAGCGATTGATGTCGTCCGGTGCCTGCGCTGCGAAATAGCGCGTCTCGGGAACGGGTGTGTACGGGCCGACTGCACCGACCGTTGCGGCCATGAAACGCGCATCGACGATCCCGCCGTACGCCTCCGCTGCACTGCCCACGGCGCCGGCATAAGAGTGCTCGTAACTCATCGTCCACATGCCGGGCTGTGCGGCGCCGACTCCTTGGACGAAGTGCGCGTACTCGGGCGCACGTTGGAGCGCCTGTGTGCTGAACTGGGGACCCCCTCCCACCGGGATGTCGCCGAGTTGCGGCATCGGCCCCGTCATCACGGTGAAGCTCACAACCGAGCCGTGCGCCGTGGAGGTCTGCCAATCCGCGAACCTCGAGATCGGGTCCTCGCCGAAGAACGACTCCGCGCGGGTATTCGTCCCCGGGACGACGAAGAGGGCCGAGGTCGCGCAGGACGGGTCGCCCGACATCTCGATGAGCGCTCCGTGGTCGGGGTCCCAGGCGTAGAGCTGCTTCCGGCCGTCGCGCACGGCCTCGAAGTAGGCGATCTCCGCGTCGATCGCGCGCAGCCGGCCGTCAGCCTGCGTGGAGGGCTGCCGGAACCGGGCGGTCAGCGGGTCGGCGGTGAGCTGCGCCTCGAGCCGCTGCCGGCGCAGTTCCTCGATCCGCGCGGCGGCTCGCGAGCGGTTGGCGGCGATGCGCGCCGCGATCGCCACGCCGTCCAGGTTCCCGATCACCGCCGGGATCGTGGTCGTCAAGGCGCCCGCGGTCGTCGGTGTCAGGGAGTTCCACCACCGCGCGATCGCCTCGGGGTGCGCGCGACGGAGGACGGCGACCCACTCGGGATGCACGGCGAGCAGACGAGCGGCGGCGGCGCCGTCGCGCTCCGCGAGACGCGCGAGGAGGGCGAGGGCGGCGGCATCCGTGACGGAAGCCGTCTCGCCGGTCCGCGTCTGCTCATCGGCGCGCAGCGTGCTCGACAGAGCCCAGGAGATGTCGGGGATCGCGTGAAGTCGCGCCGCACACGCATCGACGGCCGCGCTCCATCGGTCGACGAGCGCGGTGCAGTCGCGTCGGAACTCGGCCTCCGCGTCGGCCCGTGCGTCGGCGGCCAGTCGTTGGGAGAGGGGGTCGTCGGCGACGGGCAGCACCGACAACCCGGGATGGAGATGCTCCTCGATGCGTGCGACGAGGTCGGCCCGGTCACGCGCGATGGCATCCAGTTCGTCTGCGAGCGTCTCGACCGCGGTGCACGCGAGTCCGATCCCGGCGACGATCTCGACGGCCGCGGGGCCGATACGCGTCATCGCGTCATGAAGGTCGACGGACTCCGGTGCCCGGTAGACCTCGGGCAGCATGCCCCATGCGAAGAGGATGTCCTCTGCGCTCAGCCGCACAGGCGCGCTGGCCTGACGCAGCGCACGCGCGCATCGACGGAGCTCCTCAGGGTCTGCGGGAACAGCGGGAACCTCGACGAGGTCGATGCTCATGGGCGCGCCCCGAACCGCGACGGATCGAAGAGCGGTGCCCGCGTGCGAGCGCCGAGGGCCTCGGCGCTCTGCGCCATCTCGTCGTCCGCCGTCACGTAGGACGCGACGATGGCGCGAAGGGCCGCCACGGCGGCGCGCCCGTAGGCGACGATGCCCCGCGACAGCGTGACCCGTGCGTCCGCCACGTCGTCGAACGCCGCGCGCACGGGCTCCACGCGCGCGAGGGCGGAGCTCAGAGCGTCGACAGCGTCACGCAGCGCATCGGATTGGTCGAGGGTCACCTCCAGCGCGCCCCGGAGACGATCGGCGATCCCGATGATCTGGTCGGGCTGCAGCGAGTAGGACATGCCGGGATGCTAGGGAGTTTCGCGACGCGCGATTTTCACCCTGTGGATAGCAGCCGATGCCTTTCACCCGCTCGCGGGAACCGTCATCTCCCCGCCGCGTACCCCTGCATCCCCCGCGGGTTCGCCGCCGCCCACAGGAGCCCGTTCGCGTCTCGACCGACCGCGCTCACGCGCCCCAGCGCCCAGTCCCCGGCCACCGTCACGCGGTGGCCGCGCCGTTCGAGATCCGACACCACCTCGTCGCCGATACGCCCCTCGACCATCGCCCCGGCCGGCGTCCAGGTGCGCGGCCAGAACGAGTCGGCGATCGCCGTGGTGTGGAGCGTGGGGGAGTCGATGGCCTGCTGCGCCGTGTAGCCGCCGACGAGCGTCCGCAGGATCACCGGCAACTGCCACTGGTCCTGCTGATCGCCGCCGGGGGATCCCAGAGCGGTGACCTCGTCGCCCCGCGCGAGGAGGGTGGGGGTCAGCGTCGTGCGGGGTCGTCGGCCCGGCGTGAGCGAGGCGGGGTGGCCGGGAACCAGCCACGTCATCTGCAGTCGGGTGCCGAGGCAGAAGCCCAGCTCGGGGACCGTCGGCGACGACTGCAACCAGCCGCCGGACGGCGTCGCCGAGATGACGTTGCCCCAGCGGTCGATGACGTCGATGTGGCAGGTGTCGCCGCGCGTCTGACCCGAGCGATCAACCGTGGGTTCACCCGTCGCCCCGGCGGCGACACCCGCGTCCGTGCGCAGAGGCGGGATCACCGGATGCCGACCCTCGGGCGCACCGGGGCGGAACTCCCGTGACGCGGCGTCGCCGATGAGGGCGCGCCGTTCGCGGACGTAGTCGTCGGCGAGCAGGGCCGACGGCGACACCGCTCCCTCGCCGTCGCCGAACCAGGCGTCGCGGTCGGCGTACGCGAGCTTCTGCGCCTCAAGGACGGTGTGCGCCCCGTCGCCGCGACCCACGTCGAGGTCCTCGTCCGCGAAGGGCTCGAGCATCCGCAACGTCTGGAGCAGAGCGGGACCCTGCGTCCACACCCCCGGCTTGTACACATCCCACCCGCGGAATCGGGCCGAGACCGCGGGCTCGATGCTCGCGCGCCAGGTCCGTACGTCCTCGGCGCTCAGGACGCCGCGGTGGTCGCCGCCGTCCGAGTGCCGGTGGGGGTTCTCCGCGAAAGCGGCGGCGACGGGAAGCACGTCGTCCGCCCACCGCGTGCGCGCGGCGTCGATGCGGGCCTCGCGCGCGTCGACGGAATCGACGGCAGCGACGAGGGCGTCGAGCACGTCGGCATACGCCGGGTTGCGCACGACCGTATCGGGGGCGGGAGCCTCACCACTCGGCATCCATCGGGCGGCGGAGGAGGGCCAATGATCGCGGAAAAGCTCGGCGACGCGGCCGATCGTCGCGGCAGCGCCGGCGACGAGGGGGTGGCCCTCGCGCGCGTACCCGATCGCGTAGGCCAGCACATCGGCGAGCTCCCACGTGCCGTGATCGCGCAGCAGCAGGAGCCAGGCGTCGACCGCCCCGGGCACCGTGGCGGCGAGCCCGCCTGCGCCCGGCACGAGGTCGAGCCCGAGGCCGGTGAAGTGCGCGATCGTCGCCGCGGCGGGCGCCGGGCCCTGCCCCATGAGCACGACAGGCTCCGCGGTCCCGGCCGGGCGGACGAGAGCGACGAGATCGCCCCCGGGTCCGTTCAGGTGCGGTTCGACGACGTGCAGAACGAACGCCGCGGCGACGGCCGCGTCGAAGGCGTTCCCGCCGCGCTCGAGGACGGCTTGCGCGGTCGCCGTCGCGGTCCAGTGTGTGGATGCCGACATGCCGAACGTCCCCCGAAGGGTGGGGCGTGTCGTGAACGAGGGAGGAGGAGTGAAGCTCACCGCGACAGCCGAGCGATCCAGTCCTCGACCTCGTCGGCGGTGCGGGGGATGTCCGCCGACAGGTTCACCGGCCCGTCCGAGGTCATCACGATGTCGTCCTCGATGCGCACGCCGATGCCCCGGTACTCCTCGGGAACGGTGAGATCGTCGATCTGGAAGTAGAGCCCGGGCTCGATCGTGAAGACCATCCCCGGCTCGAGCAGACCGTCGTAGTACATGTCACGGCGGGCCTGAGCGCAGTCGTGAACGTCGATGCCGAGGTGGTGGCTCGTGCCGTGGACCATGTAACGCCGGTGCTGGCCTCCGGTGTCGGCATCCAGAGCCTCCTGGGCCGTCACCGGGAGCAGGCCCCACTCGGCCACGCGCGCGGCGATGACCTCCATGGCGGCCTCGTGGATACGTCGGAACGGCACACCCGGTCGCGCGGCGTCGAACGCCGCGTCGGCGGCTTCGCGGACGGTCTCATACACGCGGCGCTGCACGTCGGTGAAGCGTCCCGAGACGGGAAGCGTGCGGGTGATGTCGGCGGTGTACAGGCTGTCGACCTCGACGCCGGCATCGACGAGGATGAGGTCGCCCGGCGTGACGGCGCCGTCGTTGCGCGTCCAGTGCAGGTAGCAGGCATGGGGTCCGGATGCCGCGATCGTGTCGTACCCGACCGCGTTGCCGTCGGCGCGGGCGCGCTGGTGGAAGACGCCTTCGACGACCCGCTCGCCGCGGGGGTGCTCGACGATGCGCGGCAGCTCGGCGACGATGTCGTCGAAACCCCGCGCGGTGACCTCGACCGCGAGCGCCATCTCGGCGAGCTCGAACTCGTCCTTCACCAGACGCAGCTCCGAGACGAATCGGGTGAGCTCGTCGTCATCGTCGACCGTGCGATCGGCGTCGGTCGCCACGAAGTCGTCGACGTGCGCGGTCGCCATGCCGAGGTCGGCCGCCACCGCGTCGAGCGCCGGACGCGGTCCGATCCAGAACTCTCCGACGGAGGCGTCGGCGTAGAACTCGGGGGTGGTGCGGTCGGCGCGCTCCCGGAAGTACAGGACGACCTCGTGACCCTCGTCGCGCGGCTCGAACACGAGGAGGGAATCGGGCTCGGCATCCGAGGCCCATCCGGTCAGGTGCGCGAAGGCCGAGTGCGCACGGAACGGGTAGTCGGTGTCGTTGCTGCGCTGCTTCAGCCCGCCGGCGGGGATCACCAGGCGCTGGCCGGGAAAGGCGGCCGACACCGCCGCGCGTCGCCGCGCCGTCCACGCGGCCTGTTCGCGCGGGCTCGGCAGCGACTCCTCGCGCTCGGCCCACCCCGTCGAGATCGTGTCGAGGAACCCCTGCGGGAACGGCGCCTTGCGGTTCGTCGTCGAGTTCGCGGGTGCGTCGGTCGCCTGCGGCTCCGCGGTGACGGGGGTGACGGACTGCTCGGAGGGGGCGATCGTGTCGCCGGTGGCGGGGGATTCCATTCGTCCAGTCTCGCACTGCTCCCGCGCGTGCGCTCAGGGCGATCGAGCGTGTCGCGGACGCCGGGGCGCGGCATCCGGAATCCGTCGTCAGCCGCCGGTGCGTTCCAGCTGGACGACGAGCGGACGATGGTCGCTGCCGGAGCCGTCGAGCGTGCGCATGACGATCGACCCGGAGACCGTCCAGTCGGGGGTGGCCATGACGTGGTCGATCGGGGCACCGAGCATCGCCGGGATGTCGGTGGGCCAGGTGCCCACGCCGCCGTTGCCGCTCTCCGACGTGGTGTCGCGACAGCGGCCGAGGGTGCCGCCGTCGACTCCGAGCCCGGTCATGTGGTCGATGGTGGCGTTGAAGTCGCCCGCGAGGATGACGTTGTCGCCCGCGCACTGGTCGGCCAGCCACTCGAGGTCGGACCGCCACTGGGTCATGTAGTCCTCGCGCGGGGCGACGGCGTGCGCGGCGACGATGATGGGTCCATCGCCTGAGACGGGCATCGCGACGGCGCTCGGCACGGTCGAGGTGTTGCTGGACCCGTCGAGCGAGGAGTCGATCACCGAATAGTCACCGAGCTCGGGCCGGATGAGGACGGTGGTCGAGGTGGCGCCCCACCCGGTGCCCCCGTACTGCGCGTGGTGGGCCCACATGGGCCGGCCCATGTCGCGCATGAGCTCGGCGACGCGCGTGCCGGTGTCGATGGTCGTCTCGGGCAGCGTCACGACGTCCGCCTGCATGTCCACCGCGAACTGCGCGATCGACTCGGCCGAGGTGGCTGCTCCCGCCGTGTTCCACGTCATGACCCGCAGACTCGTCGCGGTCTTGTCGGGGAGGGTCTCATCGCCCGTGCCGCGCTGCACGATCGTCACGCCGTTGACCCCGGCGGCCACGCCGAAGACGAGGGCCAGGGTGAGCGCCAGCGCACGCAGGGGGCGGATCAGTGCGAAGAGCAGGGCGAGGACGGTGGCCGCGGCGAAGACGGCGGCGAGGGCGGCGCGGAACGAGATCACCTGGACGAGCGGAAAGGTGCGCTCGAGGCCGAAGACGCCGGGCCATGTGAGGACCGCGGCCCCCGCGGCGAACACGAGCGCGACGAGGACTCCGAACAGACGACGCACGCGCTCGACCCTAGGCGAGCCGCCTGAGAGATCCACGGATGCCGCTGCCTCCGGGCCCGCGCTCGAGCACCGCCCGGCCGGTGATCCCGACGCGCGCTAGGCTCGATGGGTGGAGCACGATCGGCGATTCGAGGGTCCCAGCGACCTGCATCTGCACTCCACGCACTCCGACGGGACGGAAGCGCCCGCTCTGGTCATGGCGGCGGCCCACCGTCACGGTCTGCGCACCGCGGCGCTCACCGATCACGACACGACCTCGGGGTGGGCGGAGGCGGCCGAGGCCGCGACGTCGCTGGGGATGACGTTCGTCCCGGGGATGGAACTGTCGGCACGCCACCGGTGGCGGAGCGTCCACGTCCTCGCGTACCTCGTCGACCCGGACGATGCCGGGCTCCGGGCGATGACCGATCGCATCCGCTCCTCGCGGCTGGACCGCGCACAGATCATGGCCGAGCGGATCTCCCGCGACTACGACATCGCCTGGGACGACATCGTCGCGCAGACGACCGACGGGGCGACAGTCGGTCGCCCGCACATCGCCGACGCGCTCGTCGCCCGGGGCATCGTCGCCGACCGAACCGAGGCGTTCGCGAGCATCCTGCACCCCTCGAACGACTACTACGTCGCGTTGTACGCGCCGGATCCGGTGACAGCGGTGGAGCTCGTGGTCGGAGCCGGCGGTGTGCCGATCGTCGCGCACCCGGCGGGGCGGGCCCTGCTCCCCGACAGCGTCACCGCGGCGATGCTCGACGCGGGTCTGGCGGGATTCGAGCTCGGGCACCGCGAGAACCTGCCCGAACCGACCGCGCTGCTCGCCGGCCTCGTCGCGGAGCGCGACCTGATCGTCACCGGCTCGAGCGACTACCACGGTCTCGGGAAGCCCAACGTACCGGGCGAGAACACCACGACCGACGACATGGTCGCGCGCATCTTCGCGCTCGGGCGGGGCGCCGCCCCGGTCTTCCCGTAGCGGGAGGCCGACCCTTCGCAGAGCGCGGTGCCCGCGACGGCAACGCGACGGCGCCGATCCCCGAAGGGACCGGCGCCGAGTCTGGTGTGTCTGCGTCAGGCGACGGGAGCGGACGGGGCGCCCGAGCTGCCGCCGCTGCGGCGACGACGGCGACGGCGCGGGGCCGCGTTCCCGTCGTGGTGCTCCTTGCCGGCGCCGTCATGCGTTCCGGCCCCGCCCTCGGCGCGCGGGGTTGTTTCGCTGCCCGCGCCGCCCTCGGAGGCCGCGGCTGTCGACGAACCCCCGCGACGGCGGCGACGGCGCGGAGCGCGCTCGCCCTCGGCATCCGCCGTCTCGGCCTTCTTCTCGACCTTCGGCGCGAGGGCCTTGGGGGCGGTCACGAGACGGCCCTTCGTGCCCTCGGGGATGTTGAGGTCGGTGTAGAGGTGCGGGCTCGACGAGTAGGTCTCGGTGGGCTCGGGCTGGCCGAACTCCAGGGCACGGTTGATGAGCGCCCACTTGTGCACGTCGTCCCAGTCGACGAAGGTCACCGCGATGCCGGTGCGCCCGGCACGACCGGTGCGTCCCGC
>Ga0308159_1002908_pt1 | contig 18606 bp, 16 predicted proteins | sample PhyCR1_FD_201040 | JGI IMG/M metagenome (GOLD analysis project Ga0308159, IMG submission 201040) | Phyllosphere microbial communities from UC Gill Tract Community Farm, Albany, California, United States - DLSLC.R1 | ecosystem: Host-associated > Plants > Phyllosphere > Unclassified | place: USA... | reverse complement strand
TGGACCGCGACCGTCGCGGCCTTCATGGCGACGAAAGCCCACGGGCGCTCCGGTCTGGCAGCGCGAGCCTCTGGCGAGGGCCTTGATGGCAAAGCCCGGCTGATTTGTTTCGCGCTGTAAAGGCGGCTCCGCCGCCGACGGAAATCAGTCGGGCGCCGCCATTGCCTGACCGGAGCGTTTGTGGACCGATCGCCCTCTCGGAAGGCCAAGGCGCGGTCCTCTGCTGATGACAGGATGCGGCCTATGCGCATGACAGGATCGGAACGGCCCGATAACGGCACGTCCCCGACCGGCTATGCACTTGAAGCCATGAAGCGGCTGACGTCCTCGGGACCGATTTGCACCCGGATCTCTGACCGAACGGCATCCAGCCCGTGAGTTGCGAGATCTTCGTTGAAGTCCCCCATCATGGGCGAGAGCGCGATGGCCTCGATCCCGGCATCAACCGCCCGGTCCACCAGGCTATCACGGGCGCTGTCACCTGCCGGATCGTTGTCGCGGACGATATAGAGCCTGCGCAGTTGCGGCGGGAACAGGATGGCCGCGAGGTGTCCGGCCGAGAGTGCTGAAACCATCGGCATGGTGGGCGAAGCCTGACGGAGCGACAGGATGGTTTCGATACCTTCCCCCGCTGCCATGACATCCTGCGCATCACCGAAACGCACTGCATGTCCGAGCAGGTCGCCCATTGCCTTCCTCGGCGGATCGACAGGTGCCTTGCCGGAACCGTCCGGGGCCAGCCATGTGCGGTGTGCGCCGGTAATCCAGCCATCGAGGTCGGTGACGGCGGCGATCATCGCGGGCCATGTTTCGGTCGGTCCATCGTCCTCGGGCCGCCAGTAGCAGTTGGGATGGAAGCGCAGATTTGCGGTCTGGCGTAAATCCGTAATGCCGCGTCCGCGTAAATATGCTTCTGCGGTGCTGCCGACCAGCGGCTGCGTCATGCGCCAGAGGCGGCGTGCGGCCTCGGATGATCCCGATGGTGCTGGCGTTCGGGACAGACGGGATGGCGGCTGCGGTTCAGGATGCGGCAGGCTGAGGAAGCGCCGGGCTTCTTCGGCAACGTCTGCAAAGTCGATCAGACCGAGCGAGTCCCGGATCACGTCCAGCAGATCGCCATATTCACCCGTGGCCGAGTCCTGCCATTTACCGGCAATGCCTTTTACGCTGTCGTGCAGCCGGACGAACATGGAGCGGCCAGCCGCGTTTCTGACATCGCCAACCTGCCAGTAATTGCCCTGTTTGCGACCATTCGACAGATAGTGGCGGCACACCGCCTCGGCCTGTCGGCCGAGACGCTGCGCCAGTTCGGAAGCGTTGAGACGCGCCATTATGCGGCCTCCCGCTCACCGATGCGTTCAACCGGGAAGCGGTGAAGCAGTTTGCCAGTGATCTCCGGTCCCGTTGCATCGACGGGCACGAAGAAGCGCAACTTCCACGAGATGATCTCGCTGAAGAGGCCATAGGCCCGCAGCCGGTCGCGCATCGCGTCAGTAAAGCCGGTCAATTCGATTCGGTTGGCGCCCATGACCCGGACGCGGCGCAGTTGCAGCCCCTCAGCGAGATCAAGGATCGTGCGACCTTCAATCAGCGCGGCATAGGCGGCATCCGGTGTCAGGCTGCTGGTAACGCCACTGGTAGAGGCATGGGCGGCCCATGCCGGCGAGACCCGGCGACCGATGATGCATTCGCCCTCGTCGGTCTGGAGCCGATAGGCGCGGGAGGATTCCTGCGGCAGGCGCTTCCAGATCGGCAGAAGCAAACCTGTCACCATATGCAGGATGCTGTCGGTGAACTCCGGCACCTCGGCCAGTTCCACCATCCAGGCCGCGGTGAAGGCGGCACGGTCGGCCTCGATCCAATGGGTCTCACCCATCGCCCGCACCGGAATGTTCATCGCCTCCATCGGCCGGATCAGCCGCACGCGCCGTTCGATCTCGCCATCATCCAGCATGACGCTGGTGGTCGGGATTTGCACAGCGGCACGACCGGATCGCTCGTTGATGAGCAATCTTGCACGGGGATCATCCAGTTCTGCCAGGGCTGCATCGAGCGTGACCGGCTGATTGCGTTTGCGCTCGGTGAGCGTCAGGAGCCGGGTTTCTGCCCCGGTGCCCGGATGAGTGTGGATCACCTGCCGGTCTGTGACGATGAAGCTTTCGGCCTTCAGCGTTTCCAGCCCCATGTCATAGGTGCCGGATGCAATGGCCCCATCGATCCGCGCCTGCAGAAGCTGCTCGAAGGCCGAGAACAGGATGCCCTGCAACTCGATGGTCAGCGCCAGCAGGCGGTTGAGGAAGGTGGTGATCGGCGGCAGTTCATCCTTCACACCGTTGCTGTCCATCAGCTTCAGCCCGGTGGCGGACTCAAACCGCTCCAGTGAGCAGCCCTCGACCTTGCCGCGCACGATCAGCAGATAGAGCTGGCGCAGCGCGTCGCGGGCATAGGCGGATTCCAGATTGTCCTCGGGACGGAACAGCCCCTGACCGCCGGTCTGGCGCTGGCCGCGGGTGATCGCCCCCAGCGTGTCGAGGCGGCGGGCGATGGTCGAAAGGAAGCGCTTCTCGGCTTTGACATCCGTGGCGATGGGTCTGAACAGCGGCGGCTGCGCCTGATTGGTCCGGTTGGTGCGGCCCAGCCCCTGAATGGCGGCATCTGCCTTCCAGCCCGGTTCCAGCAGATAATGCACGCGCAGCCGCTGGTTTTTCGCCGAAAGTTCGGCGTGATAGCTGCGCCCCGTGCCACCGGCATCGGAGAAGACAAGAATGCGCTTCTGGTCATCCATGAAGGCCGAAGTCTCGGCGAGGTTGGCAGAGGTCGCTCGGTTCTCGACCGCAAGAGGTGCCGATACACCGTCGCCCTTGCGCACGATCCGGCGTGAGCGGCCCGTGACCTCGGCCACCATATCCGTGCCGAAGCGCTGCACGATCTGGTCGAGCGCACCGGGGACAGGTGGAAGCGAACCGAGTTGCTCCAGCATCTCGTCGCGCCGCGCCACGGCTTCGCGGCATTCCACCGGCTGACCATCGCGGAAGACGGGGCGTGACGACAGGTTACCCTCGCCATCGCTGAAGGGTTCATAGAGCTGCACCGGGAAGGAATGCTGCAAATACGAGCCTACATACTCCCTCGGCGTGACATCGACGGAAATATCTTTCCATTCCTCGGTCGGGATCTCGGAAAGCCGCCGTTCCATCAGGGCTTCGCCGGTCGAAACGATCTGGATGACGGCCGCGTGGCCGGCTTCCAGATCGGCATCGATGGACCGGATCAGGGTCGGGGTTTTCATGGAGGTCAGCAGGTGGCCGAAGAAGCGCTGCTTGGTGCTTTCGAAGGCCGAACGGGCGGCGGATTTGGCCTGCCGGTTCAGCGTTCCCTCGCTGCCGGTGATGTTGGCGGCTTCCATGGCCGCGTCGAGATTGTTGTGAATGACGGCAAAAGCCCCGGCATAGGCATCATAGATGCGCCGCTGTTCATCCGTGAGCTGATGCTCGATCAGTTCATATTCGACGCCATCATAGGAGAGTGAGCGGGCGGTATAGAGGCCGAGGGATCGCAGATCGCGGGCCAGCACCTCCATGGCCGCCACCCCGCCGGTCTCGATCGCCTCGACGAACTCGGCCCGGGTCTGGAACGGAAAATCTTCACCGCCCCAGAGGCCGAGCCGCTGCGCATAGGCGAGATTGTGGACGGTGGTGGCGCCAGTCGCCGAGACATAGACGACACGGGCGTCGGGTAGTGCGTGCTGGAGCCGCAGGCCCGCACGTCCCTGCTGTGAGGCAGCGACATCACCGCGTTCGCCTTTGCCGCCACCGGCATTCTGCATGGAATGGCTCTCGTCGAATATAATGGCTCCATCGAAATCGGACCCCAACCATTCGACGATCTGCTTGACGCGCGAAACCTTCTCGCCCCGGTCATCGGAGCGCAGCGTGGCATAGGTGGTGAAAAGGATGCCTTCGCTCAACGTGATCGGCTTGCCCTGCGGGAAGCGTGACAGCGGCGTGACCAGCAGCCGTTCCATGCCGAGCGCCGACCAGTCGCGCTGCGCGTCCTCGATCAGCTTGTCGGATTTGGAGATCCAGATTGCCTTGCGCCGACCCCGAAGCCAGTTGTCGAGAATGATGGCGGCGGACTGGCGGCCCTTGCCAGCGCCGGTTCCATCCCCGAGCATGAAGCCCCGGCGGAAACGGATCGATCCGGCAGCATCCTCGGGCGCGGCGCTCACATTGTCGAAATGCTCGTCCACGGTCCAGGCACCCGCGAGATGATCGGCATGGGCTTCCCCGGCATAGATCACCGTTTCAAGCTGGGCGTTCGACAGACGCGCGCAGATGTCGGCGGGCAGCATTGGCCGGTAGGACGGCCTGGGCGGTGCGACCGAGGCCATGGCGGCGGATTGCACCAGCTTGGTCGGATGTGGCTGTGCGCCAGCAATGCGCAGCGATTGCAGCGCATACTCCTCATAGATGGCGTCAGACAGGCGAGCGCCTTCCGGTGGCGTCCAGTCCACGGTCTCATAGGCGAGTTCGACGCCCTCGGGATCGTTGGCGGGAGCAGCGGCCGGCCGCGCAACGGTCCCCCGGGCCAGATAGCCTCGCACGGTCTTCGGTGCGGCGGTTAAAGCGGGCACAGCGATCTTCGGCAATGATACCGGCGAACGCTGCGGGACATGCGCCTCGATCCATCCGATCAGCGTGGTAACATCAGGCGCGATCCCCGGTGAGGCCGGAAAAATACCAGTATCGTCGGCGGGCAGTTTGTCGATCACGGTCAGCCGCGTGTCGATCGTGGTGCCGTGCTTTGCATAGACCGCGCCATCGACGGCAGCGCTGAACACCACACGGCCACGCGCCTGCAAGCGGATGAATGCGTCCCGCCATGCCGGAGCTTCGGGGCCAAAGCCAGCGCCGGTGATCGTCACCAGCCGGCCACCGGGGGCAAGACGGGCCAGCGCCGAGGCAACATGGCGGTAGGCCGCATCAGCGACACGCCCGCTGACATTTGCCATGACCGAGAATGGCGGGTTCATCAGGACCACGGACGGGACGGCATCTGCGGCCAGATGATCGTTGATCTGGGCGGCGTCGAACCGGGTGACGGCAAAGGCCGGAAAGAGCTGGGCCAGCAGATCGGCACGGGTATCGGCCAGTTCGTTGAGGATCAGCGAGCCGCCGATGGTTTGCGCCAGAATCGCGAGAAGGCCGGTGCCAGCCGATGGTTCCAGCACCCTGTCATCAGATGTGATCGCAGCGGCCGTCAGAGCGGCAAGGCCCAGCGGGATCGGCGTCGAAAACTGCTGGAAGGTCTGGCTTTCCTCGGAACGCCGGGTCTGCGTGGGCAATAGTCCGGCGATCTTTGCCAGCACGGAAATCCGTGCAGCCGGAGTTGCGGCTTTACGGAAAAGCGCCTTTCCGTATTTGCGTAGGAAGAAAACGGTAGCGACTTCGCAGGCCTCGTAAGCGAGCTTCCAGTCCCAGACGCCATTAGCGTCGGACGCGCCGAAGGCCGTTTCCATCGCGCCGCGCAAGGTGGCGGCATCGACGCGATCACCGCGTTCGAGATGGGGGAGCAGAAGATTGGCCGCAGCCAGGATCGCGGGCGCAGCCGCCGGCGGCGTGACCGGATCGGCCACGGGGAAAACCATGTTCATGTCGGGAACCTCAGGAGAGCGGGAAGGACAAGCCCGGACAGCGCTCTTTCTCGACCACCCGGACCTGACCCTTCCCGGCCCACCTCTGACTCTCAAAGCGCAGCATGAAAAAAGCGTCCCGACCGGACGGCGGGGCGCTTGTCAGTGTCTTCTCTGGATCATCCGAAGCGGTGACCGGCTTCGGTGAAGGTGTATTCATTGGCGGCGATGGTCTCATCGACCACTTCGTCCGATGACAGATAATCATATTCGCGCTCCAGCTGGCGGTAGAGCCAGCGGGCCAGATCGCGCAGCGCCTCGATGATCGTCTCCTCGGCATCGGCGGTCATGTCCTGACAGGTCGGGCTGTCGCGCTCGACCGAGATCGACATGCAGTATTCGTGATAATAATGGCCGCGATGACTGGCATCGGCGCGAAGCTGATAAAAATTACGGCGCTGGACCGCCTGAAGGGTATCGGCGATGCGATGCAATTCGGTGTCCCGCGGGGCGTAATCCCTGATCCGGCGCGGCCCATGGCTCTGGTAGGAATACCAGCATTCAAAGCAAGCACCGTCACCCTGCGAGGAAAAGCCCGAGGATTTCCGCGATGCGCTGGAAATCCTCATAGACGGCATCGTACCAGTCATAGTCGAAGCCGCCCTCACGATACCAGGCACGGGCCTTGTCCTTCGCCGCATCGGACAATTCGCCCAGGCGATAGGCGGTGGTTTCGATGATCTCAGGCATAGGGATCTCTCCCTTCGAGAGCGGAGGAAAGCCAGCCATCGGTGTCGATCCAGTCCACCGTCTCGCCGGTGGCGAGATCGAGGACATTGGCGCCGCCGCCGAAGCCATCCAGGCGGGGTCGAGAGCAACTGTTTGCCCATTGCAGCCCCCATAATCCGGTCAGGCCGAAGGTCGCCGCGCAGTGCATGACGAATCGGATGACATGCTCGGGATCGCCCGTGTGATCGTCGCGTATCCAGAGCTGCGTACCGTCATGCTCAGGCTGGATCGAGAGCAGGAAGCTGTTGGCGGGTTCATGTTCGGCACTGCTTCCGTCCGGCAAGGCTTTATAGAGATCGACGGCACGGACGGCATTCTCATGCGTCCCGACATCGAGCAGGCAGGAAAAGTGGGTGTGGTAATCGGCCATATCAGCCTCCTGAAACAAGAAAGCCCGGCATGGCACCGGGCGAAATGACGGGGATGGGTAACGGTCACGCGGCCTGTGGCAGGCGGAGCAGATCAGCCGCGGCATCGCGCCAGAAGGCATCGACCAGCCGGGTCTCCAGCGCAGCGGCGCGGTAACGCAGCCGTCTCGCATCAACGGGGTCTGATGTCCGAAACGCCATGCCGCGCAGGCGGCTGGCCTCGGTCACGATCCTGCGTGCCTCAGCATCGGTGGCAACCGGCTGTTGCCATAGGATAATGCCGGCGCGGGTTTCGCCGGCGAGGACCAGGCGCTGATCACGGTCCTGAATGAACATGATGCGCGGCTGAAAATACGGGACGCTGTCCGGCCCCGTGCAAATATCACCGCGCGACAGGCGCAAGGCTGCGGCCTCGATGGCCTCTTCCGGTGATGGGCATTCCCCAAGCGGGATCACACGGTCGAAGCTGTTTGCCGCATCACTGGCGTCATAGCTGGCCACGCCGAGGCACGAGATGCGCAGCGGCAGTTTTTGCGACCGATAAAGCGCGGGCAGCACATCGGCAGCCAGAATCTGACCGATGAAACGGAAGGTTTCGGAATGGGCAAAGGTCATCGGGATCATTCCATGACGGGCGCCGGTGAGCCTCTCTCTCCAGCCCTCAACCCGTCACAGCCGAAAGGCCCGCACTCTTCCTCTCTGACCGGGCTTGTTCCCGGTTCCGCTGCCGGCGATGGGCAAGCATCGCAAGGCTGAAGGCCCGATCGCGAGTGTCGCGCTCGGGCCGTCGGGGATGAGGCGCTTTCGCGCCTTACTCCCACGGGTCCAGCTCCAGCTTCACCATGTCGTCGTCGCCGTCGAACTCGGCGGCGGGGCAAGCGGCGTGGGTGCCGTCTCCGGCCTGGAACACAACGATTGAAACCATCCGCGTGGTGGCGAGGCTGGCGGCGAAGGCAGTGGCATCTGCATAGGACATGGGTTCCGGCTCCTGTCTTTGGAGGCGGGGGAGCATCCCCCGCGCTGACCAAGCGCCCGAAGTGTCTGACCGGATCTGCAATCACCCGAGGGCGTTCGGACTTTTTCCGAATCCCCGAGGGCGGCACGCTCGTGTAAGCCGACCCCTTTGGGGTTGAATGTCAAAGAGACGGATCGGACCAAGGTTTGCGAATGGAAGCGGGGGTGGTTTTTCGCATCTGACTGGATGCCGAATACCCGTCGCAGATGCTCTGCTGCGCCAGCCTTGCCGCCATACCGGCATCAGGATCGTGTTCCCTTGCTAGCAATGGGGAAGTACACAGTTTCATCGCGAGTGGCGTTTCGAATGCGGGCAGAGTATCCAGGACAATGCTGGCAATGCAGAGCCGGCGCATACGAACTGAACTCAGTGTCAATTGTTTAGGAAGCGATCTCGAAAGATGGCGAGTAAATTTGATAGCTCTTCCGATATCCTGCCTGGTCTGAAAGACGACATTCTTTGGCTTATGATACTGATCTACAGCTTCAAGGTGAGGGCCAGGCTGGAGGGACTTGGGCAATGGTCACGAGAACATATGTGCATCGAGTTCATGCTGCTGGATAGCGCTGTCCGAGATATCGTGATGCGACTGACCGCGCTGGACGATGACACGAAAAATAACCGGTCATTCCAAACGCTGCTCAGCGCCTTGAGCCGGGAAAACTTACTCGACTCAAAGCGCTCTAAGGCGCTCAAAGAGAAAGTCAAAAAATACCGACACGCGGTCAACGAGTTGAAGGTAGAGCACAGAAACCACTACATATCCCATGTGAACACCGACGCGTCTGTCTTACCTCGTGTCACTGATCGACCGGTCAAGTTTGACGAAGTTACCTCTTTGGCTGTGAACCTCATGGATGATTTGGCGGGTAGAACGCTTCAATACCATTTTAAAATGGGTAGTCACGAGTCAATCAACCTCCGTGAGGCGCTCCAGGCGGAGTGATCAGGGCGGCCGCCACTCCAGTATTCAGTCTTTCGTCAAGAGCACGCCAGAGACATTTTTCGATTAAAGTTACAAGCAGATCGGTGAACGCGGCAGTTCCGAGCTTGCCGCCACCCAACTCCGCCGTCGGAGTCTCCACGCATTGGGCGCTCGGGTGCTGACCACCGTCCGCAAGCGGCGCGCCGATCTGCCGGACTTGAGTTTCGTCGAGGCTGGCGGAACGTTGCCGGTGACGTGAACCCGGTTCCGCGGAACGATCCAACTGCGGTAGAAGCCAACGTAAATGCTGCATGCGCAAACGGCAGCTTCGTCTGTATAGCTCCCAAAGAAAAAGCCCGATCACGAGGACCGGGCGAGTTACGGAAACGGGACGGTTGGAACGAGGCGACCGAAGCCGCGCCGCATGAGCGCTATTCCGCGGCGACCATATGCTGATCTTCCTCGTCGTCAGCCGGGCCGTCCTCGCCATCGCCGGAGAGGAAATCGGGCAGATCGTCGGCTTCCGCCGCAGCGCCCGATGCCGGATCGACTTCGATACCATCGTCCACCATGCGCAGCGGCTCAGGCAGCCAGCCGGAATCGGCCAGCAGGCGTTCGGCTTCCTTGGCCATGTCGCCCTTCTTGAGGTGCCCGATCAGATCGGCGGCACGGTCTCCAGCCCCTTCGCGCACGGCTTCAAGGATACGCGGCTTGGTTACGCGGCCGAGATAATTGCCAACCGTCGGCTGCCAGCCCACGGCCACCATGTCGAGGCCGGTCGAACGGGCGAGCCGGTCAGCCTGCGACAGGCGGATGTCCAGCCCGTGCTGGCTGACACCCGTGCCGCTGTAAGGGTTCGGCTTCTCATAGAGCGCGTTGACACCGTAGCTGACGCAATGGGCGAGCAGATCCATGCGCGAACCATCGTCCAGATCGGTCAGCCAATCCCAGAGAGTAGCATCGTCTGCGGGAACATGATCGCCCCAGCGTTCGTGCCGGTCTGCAATGGCCTTGGCCGAGGCACTATCGCGCAGGTCCTCGGCCTGTGCGGGCAGATGGACCTCCCGGACCTGTGCTTCCAAGCACCCGCGACTGGAATGCGGCATGAAGCAATCCATGACCAGCCGGTGCAGCAGTGCCGTCATGGCCACATGCGGGTTCACTGCCACCGCATCCCGCAGCGCCAACGTGCGATGCGCGGTCAGTTCGCTGACCAGACGATCGGGCAGCGGCTTGATGGTGTCGGTTTCATCTTCCTCTTCTGTTTCGACCGCCTGGCCGCCCAGCGTGATAACCGCACGCATGCGGCCCGCCTCCGGTTCTGCCCGCTGGATCACCTCGCCGGTTTCCGGGTCAACGATCTCAGCCTCCGGTTCCGTAGGCGTTTCATCCTCGGCGCGAACATAGCCCCGTTCGATCAGCAATGCGCCATCGGCGTCGATACTGACGAAGACACCTGCCTTGCCGATCTGTTCCGGCTCGAAGGTCATCGGGCGGCGCTCGAAGGCTTCCAGCGCCTGTTCGATCTCACCGAGGCGAGCATCGATCTCGTCAGGCAGTTCGTCAGCCTCGCCATATTCGGCTTCAAGTCGGTCATATTCGTCGCGCAAGGCCTCGCGGGTGGCGCGTTCCTCTTCGCTCAAATCGACCGTGGTGCCGACAATCTGGCGAAGGCCATGATCGTGACCGTAAGGAAAGGTGATGGCGACCTCGATCCATTTCCAACCCTCGGCGGCGATGGCTTCGGCCTCGGCCTTGAGTTTTTCGCTCACCAGCCGGTCGAGCAGCACCGGATCTTGCAGCCAGCCGCCATCGTCCTGCTGGAAGAGATCGCGCAGCACGCAGCCGCCAGCCTCCTCATAGGCGGTAATTCCGACAAAAACCGCCCGCTTGTCGGCGGCGCGGACTGTGGTTTCGGTCAGCAAGCGCCGGATGTGGTAAGGTTCCTTCTGCCAGCCATCCTTGATCGCTTCCCAGACCTGCTCCTGACGGGCATGGTCAGAACTGACGCTGAAGGCCATGAGCTGTTCCAGCGTCATGCCGTCCTCGGCATAGACGTCGAGCAACGCCGGTGAGACGGAAACCAGACGCAAGCGCTGCTTCACCACCTTGGCATCCACGAAGAAGGCCGCGGCGATCGCTTCCTCGGTCATGCCCTTCTCGCGCATGGCCTGAAAGGCGCGGAACTGGTCGAGCGGATGCAGCGGAGCGCGCTCGATATTCTCGGCGAGCGATACCTCGTCGATCAGCACATCGGCGCTGGCCTCCGACACCACGCACGGAACCGGCACGACCTTGGCGAGGCGCTTCTGCTTGACCAGCAGTTCCAATGCCCGGAAGCGGCGACCGCCGGCGGGCACCTCGAACATACCGGTTTCCTTGCCCTCGGCATCTACGACCGGGCGGACATGCAGGGACTGGATCAGGCCGCGACGGGCGATGGACTCGGCCAGTTCCTCGACCGAGATCCCAGCCTTGACGCGCCGGACGTTGGACTGGCTGAGCACCAGCTTGTTGAAGGGAATGTCGCGCGCGGACGACAGCGTGATCTTCTGAACGGCAGTGGCCATGTGAGTTACTCCATGACGGACGCCGGTGAGGCTCTCTCTCCGGCTATCAGCCCGTCACGAAGCGAAGCGCCGCCCTCTTCCTCTGAAGAGAGCGACGCCAGCCGCAGAACCTGAAACCCGGAAATCAGGTACTCCGGTTTTCTGTATCGGCGGATGTACGGGAAAAGCCCACGCCGACGCGGTAAAGCAGACGTTCAGCGGCGCGGATGCTGCCGGTTTCGCGGTCGGCCTCGGCCCAGACCGAGATCGGGAAATCCCCGGTGAACAGTAGATCCCGCTCGATGCCCATGCCGAAGGGCAGCCGGACTGACTGCATCTCGCCAAGGCTCCACGAGCCCAGTTCGGGATAGCCGAGATCGGCCAGGCCGAACATGATGTCGCCATCCTCATCCAGTTCGGTGGCGAGCCAGACGCCCTCACCGAGGGGGTTGAAGAACTTCACGACCGGGATGTGATCCTGATCGCGCTGGCGACCATTCGCCAGCAGACGGTCACGCTGTGTGCCGGTCAGGAGCATCATGCCGCAGCCCTCCGCTCGGCCGCTGCATCCGGCTCCCCGGTGTCCTCGGCCGGCAGATGCGACAGCAGCCAGTCCGCCGCCTTGCTGGCCTGCGAGGCGGCGCGGACAATGGCGCGGGAATCCTCGCGCATGACCTCCAGCCACGACCCGACGTAATCGGCATGGCGGACGGTCGGCACGATTCCGAGCGCGGCGCAGCTGAAAGCCGCGGTCTGCTCGGCAATCATTTCCTCGAAGGCGTATTTCTTAGAGCCGAACGAGCCGGTCAGATCGCGGTTGAGGCGGCTGTGATGGCCGCTGGCGTGACCCAACTCGTGCAGGGCCGTCCTGTGCCAGTTGATCGACTCAAAATAGGCTTGCGGAGGCGGCACCTGCACATAGTCGAGCGACGGCATATAGAAGGCGCGATTGCCGCCGATACGGAAGTCGATGCCGGTGGCCCTGATCAGCGCCTCGACCCGAGGTTCGATCAGTCCCGGCGGCGGTGGCGGCGCGACTGCCGCGATCTCATCGGGCAGGCCATCGCATTGTGCGGCATTGAAGACCGTGAACCGCTTCAGGAACGGAATGGCATGAGCATCCTCACCCGTCTCGCGGGCACGGCGTTTTTCGTCCTCGGGTGTGAAACGATCTGCATAGACAACGGTGGTGCCGCGCTCGCCCTTCCTGACATTGCCGCCAAGCGAAAGCGCCTGGCGGAAAGTCAGCCACGCCTGACCTAGGAAACCATGCTGGATAACAGCGCCCCAGAGGATGAGAATATTTATGCCGGAATAGGACCGGCCGGTTGAAGCATTTCTGGGCAGGCCCAGCGGGGCGGTACCGGGCGACGCGCCCCAGGGCTGGATCCAGGGGAGCCGACCTTGCTCCAGCTCGGCGATGATCTTGTCGGTGATGTCGTCGTAAAGGTTGCTGCGCGCGCCACCGTCAGCGGGGCTGTGATCGTGTCTGGCCATCGGGATGATCTCCGCGACGGGCGCCGGAAGCCTCTCTTCCAGTCCCTAACCCGTCACGGAAAACCCGTCCGCCCTCTCACTCTGAAGGGGGCGTTGCGGGGTCTCCCCGCTGATGGGGGTGCGTCGGCAACGCCAGTGCCGACCAGGGGGAAGGCTTTCCCCCGCCTTTGTGGGAAGCAGAGATATAGGTGTAAGTGGAACATACATAACGCTAAGGAATCGGAGGGATCAGATGGAGGACAATCAAACAAGGTCGATACGCCGTGAACAACGGATTGCTGCCTGGAGGGACGCGTTTACCGACGAAACAACGGGCATCCATAGAACAATCCAGGATCTGCTTTGGAACTATGCAGCATTTCGCACGACCGTCAGAATAGTCCGCCTTGCGAACGATACGAGAGGCGCACGAGCTCCGTTGAACCAGATGATCTTCAACCTCGTCGCAGAAGGTTTCTGGTCAAGCTTGTTGCTTGGCACACGTCGGCTGCTCGACCGGGGCAACATACAAGGCATGAAAGGTGTCTATTCGATCCGATCAGTCGTGAAGGACGTTGAAGTGTGTCAGCCTTGGCTCAACCGGCGCGTCTACGTAGAGCACGTGCTGGGTGCGCAATATGATCTCGATCGCCTGCAACAGGAGCAGCAGGAGGCCCTTATCGCAGCAAAGGGGCGTGCGGTCTGGGGGGATCCGGATCTGACGAAGAGTGAGGCAGCGCATCGTCATTTCGACAGTCTGAGCGGTGTCCTGCCAACGCAGCGGAGTTCGAGCGATCTGATATCGCCAGCGACTTTCACAAGGATCGAAGCCCGTCTGGTCGAGCTGGACCGAATAGCTGACCATGTCAGCTCCCATGTCGCCCATGCGGGTAACAAGCAGAGTCGGGAAAATAAAGAGCTGGACAATTTCGATATCCGGGATGCTCACGCTGCCCTAAAGAAGTTGAAGGAAATTGCTGATCTTGTCGGGGTTTGGTTCGCTAATGAGGGTGGTGCGGGTTTGGCGACCTATCTGGGTGACCAGTTCGCGGGCCTTGACCATCCGCTGATTGAAACTACTGCATTAGCCGAACTGGAAGAGCAATGGCGATCTCTCGACAGAGAAATTGCAGGATGGTCAATCGGGCCGGATAATCTGTAACGGCAGTGAACGACTTACCGTGCTGTGGTGCGCTTGATTTCCGGCGATGGCCTCGAAGCAACATGCTGCGGCACAGCAACTGGCACGTTGGCACCCTTAGCTGTCCCACCGGCCACGACAGTTTGGGCCGGCCAGTGCGGCCGTCTGTTTCGGGGATGCCGCCATGCGGCGAGTTGAGGAGCCGACCGTCTGTTATGGGACGTCACTTCTTACGCCATCGCTGAAGCGTATGTATAAGGTCTGGACCGGCACTCCACCCCCAAGCCACACCTATTGCGGTGAAGATGAATACGCCAGCGATTGCGCCGAAGACTCCGCCGACGATGCCAGTGCCAGCACCGGCAAAGAAGCCAATGGCGCCTCCGATGAGGCTGCCTAATACCCTGCTTTTCATTTCTTCTCCATAGTGCAAGGCAACACCACGGCAGATGTCTGCTATTTGAAAGCTGCGTTGCATCGCTTTTGTGTGGCCTGAGTCTACGTCAAACTGGATTAGCCGTAGGCTGCAACGTCACCGCCTGCCAGCGGGATGTGTGTTTGGCCCTCGTTGTCGAATAGCAGCCGCGCGGACCGCTCACGCACTTCCGGGGAAGACCTGTTCGTGGTCTTGCTTATGATGCTCAATCCTTGTCTGTACAAGGCCGGGCATACTGAGGCCTGCAGGTGGGTCCATATCATCGAAAACCGAGTCAAGCGTCCTCATCATAGTAAAGGGTGTCGAGCATCGCTACGCGATAGTCCCACAACTCGCCATCGCCGCCGCCAGGATGAGGTGCGTTGTACCAAGGCGACGACTGGATCGGAACGATGATCCGATCCCAATAATTCGCCAGCGAAAGCGTCGTAGGGGCAAAGTTCAGTGCCGCGGCCAAATTACCCTTATTCTTCCCGTTCGCGCAGACAAACATGTCGGGCCGCTTCATGGCAAGTAGCCTCGTCGCCGTCGGAAACTCTCCAACATGATGTGCGTCTGCATCCAAAAATGCCTTACGGAAACGCCGACAATATTCTTCGAAATCTTCGCGAGTAACCGGGTCCTTGCGGGGGATGCAGTCTATCGCGTCGCTGATCTGGCGATCCCGCCTTGAGATCAGGCCCGCAAAATCGCCATTGCCGCCCATCGATCCGAACCACCCCCAGTCATGGTTGTCGAGACCTGCAGCGATCCTCTCGGACTTACCAAGGGTGCCCGCGATCCCCTTCCACTCCGTCGCGGTGAGATCCGAGAACTGCTCCACGCTCGCGAAAAGGCGCTGGATCTCTCGAAGTAGTTTCATCCGGCGCTTGAAGTTATGATGCGGGTCGATCTTCGCCATGGCCGCGAAATCTTTCCAGCTCATCATCGCCAGCGGCGAGGTTAAGCCCTTCCCCCCATTTTTCTCGTCAGGGAGGATAGGGTCGCGCTGGCCACGTTGCCTTCGTGCCGCGTCGTATTGCCGACGGTAACTGTCCGCCAGCGTCTGAGTGACCCGCTGCCTGAGCACGTCATAGCCTGACAGCTCGCGTCGGATCTGCTTGAACATGTCTCCGTCGGCCTGTCCCTCAATGTGGACGCAAACCTCATGATTGCGATCGAGACCACCTTTCGTGAAATTAGCACTTCCAACAATTGCCTCCGCCTTGCCGCCGGCCAGAAACAGATAAAGTTTGGGATGGAAGATGCCGTTGTCCGCCTTGGCGATGAAGGCATTCTTGGTGCCGATCAAGCGCTCGACAAGATCGGGGGAAGTCGCGAAACCGTTGAGGCCAAAGGTGACAGAACGGAATTTCCTGCTGTTCGCCATCAGGAGATCGGCGAGCTTCCCATTATAGCCCCAGGCCACCGCGATATGAATATCATCATAGTCTTTGATCAGGCGTTCCAGCACAGATCGCGTTTTCCCCGCGTCGAGCAGCGCTATATTCATCGATTCCAAGCCCAGACCTCTAATATTTCGAAGAAATTTTTCCACGGTCCGTCAGCACAAGTTGAACCAGCTGCACGCCTTTCTCCCTCCCACAAACTGCTTGTTCAGTTTCTATGACCAACTGAAGGAAAGCCAGATCTTTCGCTCCCTTAAGCTGATTGGTTATGCCATGTTACCATGCTATCTGCTTTCAGCTCCCAACTAGACAAGAGAACTGCTGTTCCGTTCCTCGTCGCTCCATCCGTCCATGCGTCTGCTGCGGCGGATGACGAACGGCAGCTTCCGGGAATGCGGCAAAGCAGCATCTGACGGGGTCGACTGGCGGCTATGGGCAGACTCGTACGCTACAGCCGCACTCCCAGCTATCGATAGATGATAGTAGACTGAGACGTTTCTACTTCGGACGACGACATTCCGGCCATATAACGCTCCGTCCCTTTTCTACGCCAGAGCATCCCATTCGCCGCACAGAGATGCCCAAGACCTTCCCTGCGATGACATTCCGCGTTTCCATTGCCCTGCCCCTTTTCGGGCATGGGATACTGGAGACGATGGCGGTCAAGCGCAACAAGATCAATATCGAGGTTACAGCCTCGACCGGACCGGAAACGGGCGGGAATGATCCCACACGCAAAGATGCTGCCGTGACGTCGCTGGCTCGCCTGATTGGTCGCCAGATCGCCCGCGAGCAGTTCGAGCGCAAACTGGCGGCAGAACGCAAAGCACAACGCCACCTGCGTAGTTGACCTGCAAATCCTCTTGCATTTATACGTGTAATACGTATTATATAAGCAGACCTACTATCCCGGAGTCTGCGATGCCAACCACAACCTCCCTCGAATTCCAGCGCAAGTTCGGACAGTATCTGAACGAGTCCCACCGTGAGCCGGTAGAGATCACGCGACATGGCCGGCGCGAGTTTGTGCTGATGTCCGCCGCCCAATATGACGAGTTGCTGGCAGCGGCGCAGCGCAGCGGCAAAGCCGTCGAGGCTGCCTCCGAACCTGAACGGAATTAAGATACCTCCCCGACACGGAGCTTGAAAGGACTGCCGATATGACCCGCGTTGCACTTTATGCCCGATATTCTTCCGACAATCAGCGCGAAGCGTCGATCGAGGACCAGTTGCGCATCTGCCGCGAACAGACGAAGCGGGATAAGTGGAAGATCGTCGGAACCTACAAGGATGCTGGCATCTCCGGCGCAAGTATGATCCTGCGCCCCGGCATTCAGGCGCTTCTTCAGGATGCGCAGGCTGGACAGTTCGACATCGTGCTGGCTGAGGCACTGGATCGCATCAGTCGCGACCAGGCTGACGTCGCCACCTTCTACAAGCACCTCAAGTTCGCTGGTGTTCCGATTGTCACGCTGTCCGAGGGCGAGATCAGCGAGCTTCATGTCGGCCTCAAGGGCACGATGAACGCGCTGTTCCTGAAAGACCTTGCCGCCAAAACCCATCGCGGCATTCGTGGCCGCGTTGCGGACGGCAAGTCAGGCGGCGGTCTGTGCTTTGGCTACAATGTCGTCAAGCAGCTCGATGCGCGCGGTGATCCCATTCGCGGCGACCGAGAGATCAACGAAGCCGAGGCGAATGTTGTCCGGCGCATCTTCCGCGAGTTCGCCGCCGGCGTCGGCCCGCGCACCATCGCCCGCACATTGAACGAGGAAGGTGTCCCCGGTCCAGCTGGCAAGCTCTGGAGCGACACCACCATCCGCGGTCATGTGAAGCGCGGCACGGGGCTGGTGAATAATGAACTTTATATCGGTCGTCTGATCTGGAACCGGCTTCGTTACATCAAAGATCCATCCACCGGAAAGCGCGTGTCACGCCTGAACCCGGAATCGGAGTGGATCATCAAGGATGTCCCGGAGCTGCGTATTGTCGATGACGAACTCTGGCATTCGGTCCGTGTCCGGCAGAGCGCGATCGCCGAGAAGTTTGCCAACGTCACCGAAGCCGTGCGCAAACACCACAAGAAGAACCGTCTGAACGGCACACGTCGCCCGAAGTCCCTTCTGTCCGGCCTGGTGTTCTGTGGCTGCTGCGGAGGCCCCTACTCGCTTCGCGGCGCTGACCGGTTCGCCTGCTCGAACCACATCAGCAAGGGCGCCTGTTCAAACAGCCGCACGATCCCGCGTGAGGATCTGGAAGCCCGCGTGCTCTCCGGCCTGAAGGACCGCATGATGGCACCCGAGATCGTCGAGGAGGCGATGCGCGCCTATGCGGAGGAGACCAACCGGCTGAACCGGGAACGCCGCTCCAGCGGTGATGCCTGGAAAGCGGAACTGGTTAAGATCGAGAAGCAGATCCGTGGGATCATCGAAGCGATCAAGGCTGGCATGTTCCATGAGAGCATGAAGGCCGAGATGGACACGCTAGAAGCGCGCAAGACTGAACTGAACACGCGGCTGGCCGATGCGCCAGAGGACACACCGGACATTCTGCCGAGCGCCTCGGCGATCTATGCGAAGAAGGTTTCGGCCCTAACCAAGGCGCTCAACTGCAAGGAAGAGCAGCAGGAAGCGGCGGAGACATTGCGCGGGCTGATCGAGAAGATTTCGCTGACGCCGGGGCCGGAACGCGGCGAGATTTTCGCGACGCTTCACGGCGAACTGGGCACAATCCTCAACTGGGCGAAGCAGCAAGCCATTGGAAAGACTACAAAAACAAACGCTCCCGGAGGTAATCTCACGGGAGTGTCGGTATCAGTGGTTGCGGGGGCAGGATTTGAACCTGCGGCCTTCAGGTTATGAGCCTGACGAGCTACCGGGCTGCTCCACCC
>Ga0308159_1002907_pt1 | contig 18607 bp, 13 predicted proteins | sample PhyCR1_FD_201040 | JGI IMG/M metagenome (GOLD analysis project Ga0308159, IMG submission 201040) | Phyllosphere microbial communities from UC Gill Tract Community Farm, Albany, California, United States - DLSLC.R1 | ecosystem: Host-associated > Plants > Phyllosphere > Unclassified | place: USA... | reverse complement strand
GGGAGGAATTTGCACCCACCATTCGTCATTGCGAGCGCAGCGAAGCAATCCAGGGCGGTCTTGCGCGGCCCTGGATTGCTTCGCTGCGCTCGCAATGACGAACTTGGGGTTTGCAGATACGACAATACCCGCTGGCGAGTGCGGGCCATTACGCCGGGGAAATCAACGCATCCGAAGGTAACATCGGGTCGGCGTCGGGAGCGTCCAAGCTGGGACGCAGGGTTTTGTTTTCCGTGAAGCTCTGGCGAGCGGCCCGGGTAACTCACGGTGCAGCCCGGCTCGACCTGTATTCCATCGGAAAGTCCCATGTGGCCGTCGTTAGGGTTCGCATCGTTATCGGCCGATGGCTATCCGGGATGGTCATCCCAAGTCCTACCGTGTGTCGCAGGAACGTATGGACGGCTTTTCCGGTAGCTCAGAGACAGTCCGGGTCTTCGAACGGACGCGTGATTTGCGTGATCACGGCTTGAAACCGCATCCCGGCCCACGACGCCGACCCGATACACCTTTCCAGCGTGATCATCGCCGGATCGGATGCCGAGCCATATAACCTATTTGGCGATAAATGTCAATCGCGCTTCCACCTCGCACGCGACGCCGATCAATCGCCGGTCGTCATAGCGCGGCGCCACCAGCGAGACGCCGATGGGCATTCCACCCTCACCTTTTGCAAGCGGAAGGTTGACGACAGGCGCATGCAGCAAAGTCCAGGGCTGGTTGAACCGGGGCTCCCCCGGCGAACGGCCGAGCGGAGCGATGCCCGGCGCGCTCGGCGCCAGCACGGCGTCGAGTCCGGCGATCGCCCGCTCGAACCCCACCCGTGCCGCCGCCGCACGGTCATGCGCCTCGCGCAGCCGAGCGTCGGGATATGTCGCCAGGGCATCGACCCGAAGATGGAAATCGGGATGCAGCAGGTCGGGCCGTGCCCGTGCAAGGCTCAGGAAAGCGGCCGCGCCCTCGCGGAACAGGATCGCGCGGTGATCGTCGTTGAGGTGCTTGAACTCGGGCAGCGTGGCGATCTCGACGACGTCGATCCCGGCCCCCGTCATGGCGGCGGCGATGCCGTCGAAAGCGGCTTGGCCATCGGGCGTCATTTCATCCCACCAGGGGGTGCGGAACACGCCGATGCGCAAGGTCCGGCCTTCGACGTGCGTACTGGGCGCGAAGCCGTAGATTTCGCAGACCCGGTCGATCAGGTCGAGGTCCCGCGCGTACCAGCCCACGGTATCGAGGCTATTGGCATAGGTCTTCACGCCTTCCCGGCTGACGAGACCCCAACTCGGCTTGAAGCCATGGATGCCGCAGAAGCTGGCGGGGCGGATGGTCGAGCCGCCGGTCTGCGTCGCCAGCGCCAGCGGCACATGCCCGTCCGCCACCGCCGCCGCCGACCCGGCCGAGGAACCGCCCGGCGTGCGCGCAAAATCATGCGGATTGGCGCTGGCGGCATTGCGCCCGGCGGCGGCGAACTCGGTGGTGTCGGTCTTGCCCAGGATCACCGCGCCTGCCGCCCGCAAGGTGGCGACGCAGGGCGCGTCCTCGGCAGGCACGAAGCCGGAGAACAACGGCGAATTGTGCGTGAGCGGCATCCCCGCCACCGCGATCACGTCCTTTACGCCCACGCAAATCCCGTGGAGCGGCCCCGGTTCGCCCGCATCCAGCGCCCTTGCCGCAGTAAGCGCCCCGGTATCGTCCACGTGCAGCCACGCCCGGACCTGCGCATCGCGCGCACCGATACGCTGCAATGCAGCATGGACATTGGCCACGGCAGGGGCGTAGGGGGTCTGGACCATGGAAATTCGGCTCCCGAGCAGGCGGCGCCATAGCGCCATATCCCACGATTGTGACTTCCCGCTTGGCGCGTGTAAAGCATTACATTATGCAGTGCAGCAATGACATCCACAGCCTCAACGCATAGTGCGCCCGACCCGAGCAAAACTGGGGCGCCCTCGATCGCCTCGGTGCTGGCGACGACGACGACGATCCAGATCCTGTCGACCATGACGGCGCTGGCGCTGACCGGAATCGCCCCGCTCGTCGCCGGTGAGTTCGGGCTGGCACCGCATTACGTCGGTTACCAGATCAGCGTGATCTACGCGGCGGGCACGTTCGCCTCTGCCATGGCGGGAACACTGATCCAGCATCGCGGGCCGGTGCAGGTGGAGCAGCTTGCCCTCGCCTGCTTCGGCACCGCGCTGCTCTTGCTGACGAGCGCCAGCCCGTGGATGGCGCTGCTGGCATCGATGGTGATCGGCGTGGGCTACGGGGTGCAGAACCCGGCCTCGGCGCAGATACTGGGCGCGGTGACGCCGCCGCACCGGCGCTCTCTGATCTTCTCGATCAAGCAGGCTGGCGTGCCGATCGGCGGCGTGGTGGCGGCGCTGCTGATCCCGGCGCTCGCAGGATGGCTGGGCTGGCGCACGACTTTCGTGCTCGGCGCGGTGCCCTGCTTCGCGATGATCGGGGTTCTGGCGCTCAAGGGCGGGCCGGAGCGACCAGCGGCGCCTGTCACGATCTCGGTCTGGCGCGGCTTCGTCTATGAGCAGCGCCTCGTCTGGGGCAAGGCACCGCTGCGGGTGCTGGCGATGCTGGGGATGCTCTATTCCTCGATCCAGCTTTCGCTGTCGGCCTTTGCGGTGATCATGCTGGTCGAGCATCACTGGTCGATGGTCGCGGCGGGCCTCGTTGCCGGGGGCGTGCAGGCCTGCGGAGCGCTGGGCCGCGTGTCGTGGGGCGGGCTGGGCGACCGCTTCGGCGGGTTCACGGTGCTGGCGGTGATCGGCGTGGTCTCGATGGCCTGCATGATCGCGCTGTGGCGGATCGACGCATTGCCCGCCGCCGTGGCGATCGCCGTGCTGTGCCTGTTGGGCTTCTGCATGAGCGGCTGGAACGGCGTCGTCATGGCCGAATGCACCCGCCACTGCGCGCCCGAGGATGCGGGCCGGGTGATCGGCGGCTCGCTGGTCTATACTTTCATCGGCGTGATGATCGGCCCGGCGGCGATGGCGACGATCTACGGCTTTACCGGCGATTACGGGACGAGCTTCCTGCTGGTGAGCTGGGTTGCGGGCCTTGGCGCGCTGCTGGCGGGGCGGGCGGCGATCTCGTCGAAGGCATAAGCCTCCATTTCGTCATTGCGAGCGTAGCGAAGCAATCCAGGGCGGCCCAAGACTGCCCCGGATTGCTTCGCTACGCTCGCAATGACGACGGTTATTCCACGAAAAAAGCCGGTCACGCGGGGGGCGTGACCGGCCGAGGGTATTGGGCGACCCGATGGAGAGAGAGAGACCGGGCCGTCAGGGTCGCGTAGATCAGGCCGCGACGAGGCGATCCTGACGGCAGGCCATCAGCGGCTGCACCTTCTCGCCGAAGTCGACGAGGCCCTGCTCGAAGTCGTCGAAAGTCAGCATGATGCCCTTGGTGCCGGGCACCGAGGCCGCTTCGTCGAGCAGCTTTGCCACGGTTTCATAAGAACCGACGAACGTGCCGATACCGAGGTTCACCGCGCCTTCCGGCAGGTTGATGTGACGCGCGGTCGAGCCTTCGCCGGCGGTCTTGTCGGCAGCGCCCTGATCGCTCATCCACGCCAGCGCATCGACGTCGGCGCCTTCGCGGTAGGACTGCCACTTGGCCATGGCCTTCTCGTCGGTCTCGTCGGCGATCACCATGCACAGAATGTAGGCGCCCACGTCGCGGCCGGTCTTGGCGGCGGCTTCGACCAGCGCCTCGACGGTCGGCGCGTGCTTGGTCGGCTTGTTGAGGCCGCCGGCGGTGACGAAGTTGTAGTCGCCGTAGTTGGAGACGAACTCCATGCCGCGTGCCGACTGACCTGCGCCGACGATCTCGATCTTGCCGGTGCTGGGCCTGGGCTGCATGTGGCAGTCTTCCATCTGGAAGTGCTCGCCCTTGAAGTCCGACTTGCCGTCGGCCCACAGGTCCTTCATCACCTGCACGTATTCGCTGGCGTAGTCGTAGCGGTGGCCGAAGTAGGCGTCGCCCGGCCACATGCCCATCTGCTCGTATTCACCCTTGGCCCAGCCGGTGACGACGTTGACGCCGAAGCGGCCCGGCGCGACGCTGTCGATCGTCACGGCCATGCGCGCGACCATCGCGGGCGGCAGGGTAAGAATAGCCGTCGAGGCGAACAGCTTGATCTTGCTGGTGACGGCGGCGAGCGCGCTCATCAGCGTGAAGCTTTCCAGATTGTAGTCCCAGAACTCGGTCTTGCCGCCGAAACCACGCAGCTTGATCATCGACAGCGCGAAGTCGAAGCCATAGCCTTCGGCCGTCTGGACCAGCTTCTTGTTCATTTCGAAGCTGGGTTTGTACTGCGGAGCGTTCTCGGAAATCAGCCAACCGTTGTTGCCGATGGGAATGAACAGACCAATATCCATTGCAGTGCTCCTGGGAGAGGGAAGTTTAAGGGAGAGGAGGCGGAGACGGTACGCGCGCGAGCCAGGAAGTCGCCTGTTCATAGGCAAACCCTCCACGCAGCAAGCATTGTTCGGAATTCGGAGCGCCGACGAGTTGCAGCGCCAGCGGCAGCCCGCGCGCATCGAAGCCCATCGGCGTGACGAGCGCCGGGAAGCCAAGCATCGAGATCGTGCGGGTCAGCGCGGATAGCTCCGCGACCATCGCCTGCATCGCATCGCCGCCGGTTGCGCCGACCTGCTCGGCCATGGGCACCGGGAAGCGCGCGGCGGGGGTGAGCAGCAGGTCGACCTTGGAGAACGGGCCGCTCAGCATGTCCGACTGTGCGGATTTACGGCGGCCGAGCGCGGCGAGATAGGCATCCGGCGAGACCGCAGCGCCCGCCAGCAGGCGGTTGCGCACCTGGTCACCGAAGTCTTCCGCCTGCTCTGCCAGGTGGCGCGCGTGGAAGGCGGCAGCTTCGGGAGCCCATATCTCGGCGGCGATCGCGGGATAGCCGGAGTGGTCGGGAATGGCGACATCGACGACTTTCGCGCCGAGGTCCGCGAAGACCTGCCGCGCGGCGGCGAAGGCAGCGGCGACTTCGGGGTGAAGGTCATCGGTGAAGTAGCTGGTCGGCACGCCGATCGTCAGACCCGAGCAGTCGGCGATGAGGCCAGCCTCGTATTCGCGGTCCACCAGAACGTCCATCAGGCGCGCGAGCGAGCGGCTGGAAGTGGAGAGCGGCCCCGCGGTGTCGAGCGTCTTCGACAGCGGCATCATCCCGGTGTCGGGCAGCAGGCCGTTGGTCGGCTTGAGCCCCGCAACGCCGCAGAACGCGGCCGGAAGCCGTACGGAACCGCCGGTGTCCGAACCCAGCGCGCCGGTGACGATGTGCGCACCGACCGCCGCGCCGGAACCTGACGACGAGCCGCCCGAGATCGCTTCGCCGTTCCAGGGATTGCGGCAGCGGCCGAGGTGCGCGTTGTGCCCTGTCGGCCCCATCGCGAATTCGGCCATGTGGAGGCGGCCGATGGTGATCGCGCCCGCCGCAGCCAACCGGGCCATCAGCGGTGATGTCTCGGCGGGGACGTGGCCGCGCCAGATCTTCGAGCCCGCCTCGGTGGGAATACCGGCACGGAAGAACATGTCCTTGTGCGCCAGCGGCACGCCGTGGAGCGGCCCGCGCAGCGATCCGCGCCTACGCTGTTCATCGCAGGCCCGTGCCTGGTCGAGCGCGGCCTCGGCCTCGATCGCGACGAAGGCATTGAGCCCCCGCCAGTCCTCGGCGCGCTCCAGTGCGTCGGTGACCGCATCGACGGCGCTCAGGACTCCGCTGGCGATCGCTTCGGCAAGTTCGACGAGATCGTGAGGCATGGCTGTCCTGTCCGCGAGGATCGCGTGTTTCGAGGCGGATGGGAAAAAGGGTCCTCCCACCCTTCGCGCTTGCGCTCGCGCAGGGTGGGAGGGAGCGCGGGACAGTCCGGAGGAGAGAAGGACCATCCCGCAGTTCCGTTTAGAACGAGTAGCTCAGACGCGCGCCGTAAGTGCGCGGCGGAGCAAACTGCAGCAGGTATCCGCCCGCGTAGCCGGCCTCGGCATTGGCGGTGAGGATCGTCTTGTTCTCGATGTTGCGCACATATGCGGTGATCGAGAACGGGCCGTTGTCCGGCGTATAGGTGATCTGCGCGTCGCTCTTCCAGTACGCGCCCATCTGCTCGGCAGCGGTGTTGTAGAAGGTGAAGTAGGTCTTGGTCTGGTAACGCGTCTGGACGCGCGGGGTCAGCGTGCCGCCCAGCAGGTGGAAGTCGTGCTGGATGCCCGCCGAAAGCGTCCACTCGGGTGCCTGCACCAGACGGTTGCCCGACAAGTCGGACGCGGCCGGGCAGGTGTCCGCGGTCACTTCGCAGAAGTCGGTGTACTTGGCGTCGAGCCATGCGACGTTGGCGTCGATCTTGGTGTCGGGCGTGACCAGCCACATCGTCTCCAACTCCGCACCCTTCACGCGCGCCTTGCCGGCGTTGAGGGTGTAGACCAGCGCGGTTTCCGGATCTTCCTGCTGGGTCTGCAGATCCGAATAGTCGTACAGAAACGCGCTCAGGTTGACCTGAAGGGCATTGTTGAAGAAACGGTTCTTGGTGCCGACTTCGTAGGCGATGATCGTCTCGGGGCCGAACGAGTTGTTGGTCGTGTAACCGCCCGCCTTGTAGCCCTTGTCGACCTTGGCGTATATCAGGTTGTCCGGCGTCGCCTGGTAGTTCAGGCCGAAGTGCCAGGTGATCTGGTCGCCCGAATAGTGGTTGTCCAGCGTCGAATACGTACCGGCAATGTTGTTGTAACCGACCTGGGACTTGTTGTCCTTGGTGTAGCGGATACCCGCCTCGGCCTTCAGTTGGTCGGTCAGGTCGTAGGCGACCTGCGCGAAGACCGCCTTGGACTTGCTGCCGACGTCGTAGTCGAAGGTGTAGAAGTTGAACGGCGTCGTACCCGCATCGCCATGCACCTGGAAGAAGGTGTCGAGCGCGTCGGTTTCCTTGAAGAAGTAGCCGCCGACCTGCCAGGTGAAGCCGGTCTTGTTGTTCGAGCTGAGGCGCAGTTCGTAGTTCTGGTCCTTGACGCCCTCGTTCTGCTGGAAGCCGTAAGTGTACGTCGTGCCGCCGTCCTGGTCGTTGTCACGGTTCAGGGTGGACTTCTGGTAGCCGCCGAAGAAGCTGAGCGTCGCGAAGTCCATGTCGTAGGAGATCGCGGTGCGCACGGCCTTGGTGCGGATATGCGTATAGCCCTGGTTGTTCAGCTCGAACTTCTTCGAGGAACCGATGTCCAGCGAGCCGTCGTCGTTGACGTCGGCATAGGGGATGCCCTTGGACACCGCACCGACGCCGTCCACGCGGGTCATCTCGCCGGTCACGAGGATCGAGAGACGGCTGGTCGGGGTCCACAGCGCGTGGACGCGGCCGCCGGTCACGTTGCCGTCGTCGCCGTCCTTCAGGCCCGGATTGTCACGGTAGCCTTCGTGAGTCTTGCGCGTGCCGGCGAAACGGAAGCTCAGGGTGTCGCTGACCGGGACGGTCGCGCCGACGTCGAAGTTGAGGGTGCCGTAGTTACCGATCTCGGCAGCGGCATCGAGCTTCCAGTCGTCGGTCGGCTTGATCGTAGCGATGTTGACTGCGCCCGCCGTGGCGTTGCGGCCGTAAAGCGTGCCCTGCGGGCCGCGCAGGACTTCGATGCGCTCGACGTCGAACATCGCCGCGTTGAGCGCGAAGCCGCGCTGCAGGTAGAAATTGTCGACCGAGACGGCGACTGCCGGATCACCCGTTTCCGAGTAGTCGCGGCTCGACACGCCGCGGATGGTGATCATGGTGTTGGCGTTGTTCTGGGCGATGTTGACGGTCGGCGCGATGTTGGAGATCGCGTTGACGTCGGCGACGCCCGCCTTGGAGAGTTCCTCGCCGGTTGCGACGGTCATCGCGATCGGGGTGCTCTGCGCGCTGGTCTCACGCTTGGTCGCGGTGACGACGATGTCGCCAAGCCCTTCCGAGGCGGTGTCGGCTGCGGCCGCAGAATCCGGGCCGGCGTCCTGGGCGAATGCAGGCTGGACGAAAGCCGCTGCGATGGAAAGCGCGCTGGCAGTGAACGTTAGACGCTTGAGCAAGACTGGAACTCCCTGTGACCCGTTCTGGAATGATTGACGTTTTCATTACAATGACCGATTCGCTGATGAATGCAAGCCGGTCATTTTGCGGTCAGAACGGAAGTTTCATCAAAAAATTGTTTTATAACGATTTTTTATGATTTATCGGAAGGATAACGTTTTCATTTTTGATGCCGAACACTTGCATCATGGAAGGTTATCGGCCGGAAAAGCCTCGAGAAGACGTTGGTTCGGCCATCATCACCATCTTGCGATCCAACAGCCGCATCCTGCGCTATCGTAACCCGAAACGTACCCGGTGACCAAAGGTATGAGACTTGGTCTGAGACACCTCGAACCCCTACCAAACCGGCACATTCCGGCTATTCTTGAGCTTTAGCCGGAAAAATTGGAGCATTGGTGGGGTGGCCGGTTCACAGCCTGCGGGCGAGCAGCTAGCTTCCAACACAATAATGTAAACGTTACCATCGTTATGCATGCCTGCACATGGTTGATTGCCTCCGTGGACTCCATAAATGCCGAGGTCATGCAATTCGAAGGACCAGGCCATGAACATCCCCGCCCGCCCCATTCGCGTCGGCCTGCTGGGTTACGGTTTTGCCGGTAAGACCTTCCATGCTCCGCTCATCGGCGCGTGCGAGGGACTATCGCTCCACGCCGTAGCGTCGCGCGATGCAGGCAAGGTCCACGCGGACTATCCCGGGGTGAGTATCCATCGCACGCCCGAAGCGTTGATTCAGGACGATGCGATCGACCTCGTCGTCATCGCAACGCCCAACGACACGCATGCTCCCCTTGCTCGCATGGCGCTGGAAGCCGGGCGCCACGTCGTGGTCGACAAACCGTTTGCCCTTGATCTCGCGGAGGCGCGCGGGCTGGTGGTTTTGGCGCGGGCTTCCGGCCGCCACCTTCAGGTTTTCCACAACCGGCGCTGGGACAGTGACTTTCTCACCGTGCACCATGCCATTGAAAGCGGCCTGCTCGGCCGTGTCACTTATTTCGAATCGCGCATCGATCGCTTTCGTCCGCAGGTCCGCGATCGCTGGCGCGAGCATGCAGTGCCAGGAGCCGGCATCTGGTTCGACCTCGGCCCGCACATGGTCGATCAGGCGCTGGTCCTGTTTGGGCTACCCGACCGTATCACTGCCAGCCTCGCCATCCATCGCGACGGTGCGCAAGTGGACGACTGGGCGCACGCGATCCTGGATTATGGCGAGCGGCGCGTCGTAATCCACGCAGCCATGCTAGTTGCGGGTGGATCGGCGCGCTTCATCGTTCATGGCACGGGCGGCAGCGCGGTCAAGCTCCGTGCGGATGGACAGGAGGCGCAGCTCCTCGCCGGAATGCGACCCGGGACGCCTGGCTGGGGTGAGGATACCGACGCCCTCGCTTTCTATGGCGGCTCCGGCGAGCGCCGCTCCATCCCCGCCATGCCCGGCGACCAGCGCGGGTTCTACACCGCCGTCGCCGCCGCACTGGCGGGCGATGCACCGCCGCCGGTGCGCCCGATCGAAGCACTCGCGGTGATGGCCGTGCTGGAAGCCGGTGCCGCCTCCGCACGGGAGGGGCGCTCGATGCCGCTACCGCTCACGCCAGAAGAACGCGCCGCCTGGTAAGCATCATCCTGCGGCAAGCTGGGCCGAGACGGAACCGGTACGCTCCAGCTTGCCCCAGCCCACGACCCACCCGGCCACGGCCGAGGCGATCGCGCGGATCACGACCCAGTACATGATCTGGCGATATACCAGTCGCTGCGCCACCAGCAGGTGCGCCGGGTAGCGCGCCCGTCCGCCGTCGAGACGATAGGCGATCCATCCGCACAGCACATCGATCGCGGTGAAGGCGATCCAGTAGGCGCCCATCATGCCGACGTCCCCGCTGGTCTGCGCCCAGCCATGGGCCGAGACCCGCAGCGCGGTGCCGATGATCGAGACGACCAGCGCCAGGTCGATCAGAGGCGAGATCGCGGCGAAGGCGATCTGGAACAGCCACGCCTGCGGCAGTCCGACGAGGCCGAGCCCGGCGGGCTTGCGGGTGCGGATCACCGCGCGGTGCTTCCACAGACACTGCAGCGTACCAAAGGCCCAGCGGAAACGCTGCTTGGCGAGCGCGGTGAAGCTCTCGGGCGCCTCGGTCCAGGCGACCGCGCGCGGGTCGTACGTGACGCGCCAGCCCGCCCGCTGGATGGCGATGGTGAGGTCCTGGTCCTCGGCAAGCGTGTCCTCCGGATAGCCGCCGACCGAGTCCAGCGCCGCGCGCCGCCATGCGCCGACCGCGCCCGGCACCACGGTCATCGCGTCGAACCCGGCCAGTGCGCGGCGTTCGAGGTTCTGCGCGGTGATGTACTCGACCGCCTGCCAGCGGGTGACGAGGTTCACCCGGTTGCCGACCCGCGCATCGCCCGCGACGGCGCCGAGCTGCGGGTCCGCGAACCAGCGGGCGAGGCGGCGGATCGTCTCGGGCTCGAACTGGGTGTCGGCGTCGAGGGCGATGACGATCTCGCCGGTCGCCTGCAGCAGTGCGCGGTTGAGGGCGCTGGCCTTGCCGCCGTTCTGCAGCGTCAAAAGCGTCACGCGCGGGTCGTCGCCGAAGACCGACCGCACGATCTCGCTCGTGCCGTCCTTCGATCCGTCGTCGGCGACGATGACCTGCAGCGCGGGGTAGTCGGAGGCGAGCACCCGCGCCACCGATGCGGCGATGACCCGCTCCTCGTTGTAGGCGGGGATGATAACCGAGACGGCAGGCTCGAAATGCGGCGGTTCGGCGCGCTTGCGGCGGCTTTGATACCAGGCGAGCGCAGCCATGATCACCGCGCGCGCGATGCCGAGCGAGATCGCGAGGTAGAACACCCAGGCCAGCACCGCCGCGACCGTCATCAGTGCCACGAAGGCGGCGACGTCCACGCGCACGGCGGCAAGATCGGTGGTCGAGATGGCGGGCATCGCCCGCGCCTGCGGGATGCCGACGAGCTGCGAGGCGGTGACGAAGGTATAACCCTCGGACTTCAGCGCGCTGATGATACGGGGCAGCGCGGCGACGGTCTGGGCGCGGTCGCCGCCGCCGTCATGCAGCAGGACGACGTTGGTGGCGTTCTGGGGCGTCGCGGAGTGCACTTGCTGGAGCACCTGGTCGACGATCTCGTCCTCGCCCGGGCGCTGCCAGTCGTTGGGATCGACGTGGAGGCCGACGACCGTATAGCCGGCCTCCTGCGCGGCCAGCGCGGGACCGAGTTCGTCAGGCGTGGTCGGCTCGGCGTCTCCGAAGTAGGGCGCGCGGAACAGCGTCATGCTGCGGCCGGTATAGGCTTCGACCAGTCGCTGCGTGGCGTTCAGCTCCAGCCGGGTCTGGCGCGGCCCGGCGTTGGCGAGGTTCGGGTGGGTATACGTGTGGTTGCCCAGTTCGTCCCCGTCGGCGACGATGCGCTTGAGCAGGCCGGGGCTGCCCAGCGCGTTCTCGCCGATTACGAAGAACGTCGCGGGCACGTGCGCCGCCTCCAGTTCGCGCAGGATGCGGGGCGTCCACGTGGGGTCCGGGCCGTCGTCGAAGGTCAGTGCGATGCGCTTGGGGTCGGCCCCGCCCGAGCGCTGGACGACGTAGGGCGTCGGCAGCGCGGCGTAGGTTTCCTCGCGGATCATACCGTTGTGGTCGGCGCGTACGGCGCGCTGGCCGTCGCGCGGGGTGGCGGTGATACGCAGGATTTCACCTGAGCCCTCGATGTCGGCGCTGCTGAGCGCGCGCGGGGTCGAGAGGTCCGGAGTGCCACCCTTGCGGAAGGCGTCGAGGTCGTTCCAGAAGCCGGAATCCTCGGTGCCGAGCCGCCACAGCGCCATGTCGCCGATGCCGAGGCGCTTCAGCGCCGACAACTCGTTCCAGCTGGTAGCCGCGTCGAGCATCCAGATCGTGTGGTGGGTCTGTTCGTCGTCGTAGGCGAAGCCTGCATTGCCGCTGGCGGGATCGAAGGAAATCTTCGCGGCGCTGTCATGCGCGGCCAGCCAGGCGTCCTCGATGGCGAGCGCGTCGGTCTGGTCGCCGTGCCAGTCGTAGGCGTAGCTGCCCAGAGCGACGACGAGGTGGTCGGGGCCGATGCGCCTCAGAGCCCCCTGCACTTCGTGGACGAACCAGTCCTGCGCGGCGATCGGGCCGGGCGTGCCGCCCTCCCAGTGCTGGTCGTAGGCCATGAAGATGACCTTGTCGGTAGCCTTGGCGAGAGCCTCGAGCGGCCAGCCACCCTCGTCGTCGGCGGGAGTGGTGACGGCCAGCGAGGTGCCCTTGGGCAACGCTGCATGCAGGCTGCGCAGGAAGGCGAGGTAATCGGGCATGGCGCGCGTAGGCAGTGCCTCAAGATCCATCACCAGCCCGGCGTAGCGTCCTTGCGCGACTGCTCCGGCGAGGCGCTTGGCAAGTGCGAGGCGCTGGGCGGGGTCATGCAGCAGCGCGGCGGTTCCGGCACCATCCCAGCCGTCGGAGGCGACGTTCTGGACCATCGGCAGCACCTTGAAGTGGTGCGATTGGCCCGCGACCAGCCGGTCAAAGCGGGCGTCGGGCTCGACCGTCACCTGATGCTGCGGCCCGGCGATGTTGATCAGCGCGGGCACCACCCAGTCGAGGTCGTTGCCGTGATGGACCAGCGAAAGGAAGCTGGCGTCGTTGCCCGGCAGGTAGAAACCTATGCTGAGCGGCTTCTGCCCCGGCCCCTTGCGACCGCGCGGCAGCCAGGACTTCAGCGCATGCTTCAGCGGCGATCCGTGCAGGGTCGAGGGCTTGAGACGCGGCGTCGGCAGTTCCAGTTCCTGCTGGGCGGGCACCGCGACGAGCGTGGTCGCGAAAGCCGCCGCGCCCAGCAGCACGATGACCAGCAACGCGGCGAGGACACCGCGCGCCCAGCGGCTGCGGCGGCCGGTGGGGTCGTAGAAGATGGGCTTGCTCATGACGTCAGGTGTCCGGGGGTAAGGAATGTGAGCGGGCGATAGGCCCCGCGCAGTGTTCGGGACCTGATCGGCGCCTTAAATTTTCGTCATGTTCGACCGTCATTGCTTCGCTACGCTCGCAATGACGGTCGAGGGCTACCCCATCATCCCGGAGCGGAACCAGCGGCGCATGGCGGGAAGCCGCCTGAGGTCGCAGCCGCAGACCTTGCAGCGGCAGTTCTGCACCCCCGAGGAATCGACCGTGAACTTGCGCGAGGCGACGTGACGCTCGGCGTGGCAATCGTTCAAAGTCCCGCTCATGGCTGCAACCCCGCTTCGGGCGCGACTTCATCGAGCGCACGAAAAGTCGTGGCGATCAGGCGCGGCGCATCGTGGCCGAGATAATGGTCGCCGCTCAGACCGATGACCCGCGCGCGGCCTGCGAGAGAGGGGCACAGGCTGCCCTTCTCTTCCAGCCCGTAGACGCAGACCACCGGCGCCCAGTCGACCCCGCGCATCGCCAGTAACGGGTGGGCGTCCGGCTTGCCGAGGTAGGCAAGGCCCACCGGATCGGCACGGAAGTAGACGTCGTGCGCAGGTACCGTGAGGTCGATGGCAAGGATCCGGGCACGCAGATTCGGCGGCAGGTCCGGCGCCGTGGTGGCAAGGATGTCCGCGCCGTAGGACTGGCCCATCAGCACCACCCGGCTTGCTCCCGTACGCGCCAGGGCGAGACGCACCGCGCCGGCGACGACTGCGTCCGCCTCGGCCCGGGTGCGGTGCGTGGCGAAGACAACCGGGGACGCGACCCCGACCACCGGGATGCCCTTGGCGGCAACGGCGGCGGCGACTTTCTCACCCATGCCGAAGTGGAAACCCATGTCTCCGGACAGGAAGACTGCCGCCACGCGCGGATGCGGCTCGGCGGCCGGGAACATCACGATGGGCTGGGTGCCGAGCAGGCCAAGCATCGGAGCGGCCAGCGCAGTGAGGCCCAACGCAGCCAGTCCGAACAGCCCAATGGCAAGGCGAGTGCGAACGGGGGTCATGCGGGTAGCATCCTTGCCTCGGAAGGTATCGCGGGCACTGGTGCGATCGGGCGGACAAGTTCACCCCCTCCCCCGCCGCCGATCAGGCGCGATACGTCGTGCAGCCCCTGGATCAGCCCGATGCCGTGCGGCCCGGCGACGTAGCGCGGTTCCCAGCGGGGGGCGAACTTCTCCTTGTAGCCGCGCAGGCCGCGAAAGCCGTAGAAGCGCTCGCCATGGCGGAACACCAGCGCCGCCGCCTTGGCCCATGCGGGCGCGAGCGGGCCACCCTCGATCCCCGACAGCGGCACCATGCCCAGCGTGAAGCGCTTGTATCCGCGCGCCTTTGACCAGAGCAGCAGGTTGGTGAACAGGAAATCCATCGTCCCGCGCGGCGCGTCCTCGCGCTGGCGCATGAGGTCGACCGAGGCTTCGGTGTGGTCCTGCGTGCACCACAGGTTGGCGAAGGCGACGATGCGGTCCTCCACCATGACCAGCGCCATGTCGAAGTTGCTCAGGTATGCGCGGTCGAAGGCGCCGAGGCTGAAGCCCTTCTCGCGCTGGCCCTTGGCCGTCATCCACTCGTCGGAGATCGCCTCCAGTTCATCGAGGATCACCGGCACCGCCGCCGCCGGCACCACCCGCAGCCGGGCGCCGGCGCGAGCGGCGGTGCGCTCCGACTTGCGTACCGAACGCAGCTGGGGAATTTCCAGCTCGAACGTGGTGAGATCGACCACCGCCTCCTCCCCATACTTCACGATCTGCAGGCCCATGCCGATGGCAAGGTCGAGCGTGGCGGGCGAAATCTCGTAGAGCACCAGCCGTCCCTGCCTGCGGTGCGACATGTCGCGCAGGGTCCAGAGGAGTTCGCCCCACGATCCCTCGTTGCCGACCGGATCACCCATGACGACCCAGCTGCTGCCCTTGACCTGGTACATGACGAAGGCGTCGCCCGCCTGCGAGACGAGGAACCGCTTGTCCCCGGTCAGCGCCAGCATCGCCTCGGTGCGGGGGCTGGTGGCGAGGATCGCGCGGATCGCCGGGGCATCCTCCATCACCTGCGCGTCGCCGCGCGCGCTGCCGGGCGCGCAAAGCCTCCAGACCGCGAACCCCGCCAGCAACACCGACGAGGCCAGCGCCGCGCGCAAGTAACGCGGGGCATCGGCACGCAGGGCGAACTTCCACCACAAGTCGTCGTTGTAGGGTACATGGCGATAGGCGAAGAGGCCCGCCCAAAGCGCCAGTCCCGCCGCCATCACCACCGCCGCTATCCAGCCTGCGGTGAGCGGCGTCTCGGTCAGCGCGGTGCGGCGGTAGAAGGCCCGGCGCGTCATCTGCAGCAGCGCGGCCAGCGCAAGGCAGGCCAGCGCCTCCTCATAGTCGATGCCCTTGGCCAGCGAGAATACCGCACCCGCCACCAGCAGCAGCCGGGCCGCAAGGCAGGCGCCATCGAGCCGGCGATAGAGTCCCGGCGCGAGGAGCAGCAGCGCGGTGCCGACGAGGCTGGCGGCGATATGGCTCGCCTCGATGACGGGCAGCGGCATGACGTCGGCCAGCAGTCCCATGCGTGCGTGGACGGCAGGCAGCGAGCCCGACAGCAGCAGCATGCCGCCGCCAAGGAACGTCGCGCTTGCCAGCAGCAGCGGCGAAAGGCCGGTGGCGACGCTCTGCACCCCGCCGACAAGGCGCGCCACGCGGCGGCTGCGGGCACCCTCGCGCCAAGCCAGCAGCAACGCCGCCAGTGCCAGCGGGAGGAGATAATAGACGAGCCGATAGACGATCAGCCCCGCGAAAAGGTGCGCCCGGTCCCCCGGCGCCACGGCGAGGACCACCGCCTCGAACACGCCGAGGCCGCCCGGCACATGCGTCACCAGCGCCACGACGATGCCCAATGCATAGGCCAGGACGAAGACCGGCAGCTGCGCCGGGTCGGCGCCCGGCAGCAATACGAAAAGCGCCGCGCCCGCGCAGGCGATGTCGGCGACACTGACGCCGACTTGCGCCGCGATCTCACGCACGGAAGGCAGCGGCAGGCGGATTCCCGGCAGCCTCAACTGCTTTGCCCGCGCCGCCGCGAAGGCCAGCGCACCCAGCAGGGCCAGCATCGCCGCGCCGAGCGCATGCGCCGCCTGCGGAGTCAGCGTCACCGCTCCGAAGTCAAGGCCGCCGTCATGGACCAGCATCGCCGCACCCGCGACGGCCAGCACGCCCGCCAAGAAGTTGCCTGCCGCCAGCATGACGACCTTGGCCACCTCCGGCCCGTCCAGCCCCGCGCCGACATAGATGCGATAGCGCGCCGACCCGCCCGTCAGCAGCGAAAGCCCGAGGTTGTGGCTGAGCGTATAGCTGGTGAATGACGCCAGCGCTGCGGTGCGCCACGGCAGCGGGTGCCCGATAGTCCTGAGCGCTAGGAAATCGTAGAACGTCAGCGCGAAATAGCTGGCAGCGGTCAGCATGAGACTCAGCGCGATCTGGCCGGCGTCCAGCGCATGGACGGCCGCGCGCACCTGCGAGTAGCGGATCTCGTGCGTCAGCGTATTGAGCGCGACGAAGCCGAGGGCGATCACCGCCAGCACCGCGCCCGCCTCCACCAGCTTTCGATAGCGCGAGAGGAAAGCAAGCAGCGCGGTCATGCCGGCACCTGCGCGATGCGGGTCCATACCTGCGAGCGGCAGAAAAAGCCGCCAAGGATGCACCCGCTGATCTTCAGCCGGTCAGCCGAGAGAGGTTCGATCCGGGAATCGAAGCGGCGCCCCATGTCGGGAACGAAGACGGTGCCGCGCCATATGCGGCCCTCGGGGCGGTAGTCCTGCAGCAGCTCGGTGCCGATCAGCGACGCGATCCCGCTGTCCTGCGCGTCGGCCTTCGCCTGGCCGCTGGCCCAGACCACGCGTCCGCACAGGCCCGGCCCGCAGGAACCGGTACGCACGGCGACGCTGCCGGAAGGGTTGAGCCAGACGCCCTCGACGGGCGTAGCCGCGCGCGCACCGAGCGGCACGGCGAGGAGCGAGAGAAAAAGGGCGGTTCTCAGCAACATGGTGCCGTTTGTGCGCCCGGCCGGATTGCGGGAGGCTCGCCACAACATGAACAATCGGCAATATGGAGGTGAGAAGCCTACCCGCCGAGCGAATACGTAATCACGAAGCACGCCACCGTCAGCAGCGACATCGCCAGGATGAACGCCGCATCCGCCACTCGCTCCAGCCCGTGCAGGCGCGTCGAGGACTGCACCCTCAGCGCGAAGTATGAGCAGAGCGTCGCCAGCAGGAACAGCAGCGCATCGATCGAAAGCAAGTCGTCCGCGATCGTCTCGTGCCCGCGCACCGATACCGCCACGCGCAGCAGGCCGATGCCGGTCATGCACACGCCCACCATGCCTGAAGCGATCGGGCAGATGAGGCGGCAGGTCCGCTCGTCAAGGGTGGCAGTGTCGGTATTCATGGGTCTATCGCCTCATCGTCAAGTCTTGTCGCCGCGCCTGCAAGGTGCATACGATGCACAGGCCCTCTATCGACTGGAGGGAACATGAGCGAAAGTTAATCCGCTCCCCATCGCGCCGAAGGGCCACATGGCTCACAACGGAAGGACCGCAAGTGTGAGGAAGGCGCGTTGAGCCAGAAGATCCTGCTCGTCGAGGACGATGCCGACACCGCCGACTTCATCGCCAAGGGCCTCGACGAGGCGGGCTTCACGGTGGACCGCGCCGCTAACGGGCGCGACGGCCTGTTCCTCGGCACGGACGGAGGTTATGCATGCATCGTGCTCGACCGGATGCTGCCGGGGCTGGACGGGATGGCGGTGCTGGCAGCCCTGCGCGGCGCCGGGCTGGAGACGCCGGTGATCATCCTCTCCGCGCTCGGATCGCCGGAAGACCGGATCAAGGGCCTGACCAACGGCTGCGACGACTATCTGGTCAAGCCCTTCGCCTTCGCCGAACTGCTCGCCCGCATCCGGCTGCTGATCCGCCGCGGCGCACCTGCCGCCGTGGCGGAAACGGTGCTGCGCTGCGACGATCTGGAAATGGACCTCCTTGCCCGCCGCGTGCGCCGGGGCGAGCGAGTCATCGAACTGCAGCCGCGCGAGTTCCGCCTGCTCGAATTCCTGCTGCGTCATGCCGATCAGGTGGTGACCCGCACGATGCTGCTCGAAGGGGTGTGGGATTACCACTTCGACCCCGGCACCAATGTCGTCGACGTCCACCTCAGCCGCTTGCGCAAGAAGATCGACGAGGGCGAGGCGCGCCGCCTGCTCCATACCGTCCGCGGCGCGGGCTATCGCATCGGCGCCGAACCGTGAAGATCTGGCACTCGACGACGTTCCGCTTCGCCGCGCTCGTCTTCCTGTTCCAGATCGTCGCGGCTGCGGTACTGCTGCTCGGCCCGGCGCTGCTGCTGCGATCGCAGAGCCATGCGGACGCCGTGGCCGTCGCCGTGACCCTGCGCGACGACCTGCTCGACGCCTATAACGAGGGCGGCGAACCGGCGATCTCCCGCGCCATCGACGCCAAGGTTTCGCGCCGGATCGAGCGGGCGAGTGTGCTCTTCCTCGCCAACCCGGACGGCACTCGCTTGACCGGCAATCTCGATAGCTTGCCGCCCGACCTCACACCCGGC
>Ga0308159_1002906_pt1 | contig 18609 bp, 14 predicted proteins | sample PhyCR1_FD_201040 | JGI IMG/M metagenome (GOLD analysis project Ga0308159, IMG submission 201040) | Phyllosphere microbial communities from UC Gill Tract Community Farm, Albany, California, United States - DLSLC.R1 | ecosystem: Host-associated > Plants > Phyllosphere > Unclassified | place: USA... | reverse complement strand
TGACCTTTGCCGATGCCGCCACCGGCGCGCACAGCCCCGCGCTCGTCAGCCAGGGCCGCATCGCCGCCGTCATCGCCGCCAAGCCGGCCGAGCGCCGCGCCATGCTGGAGGAAGCGGCCGGGATCGCGGGCCTGCACGTGCGCCGCAAGGACGCCGAGCAGCGCCTGCGCGCCACCGAGGCGAACCTCGCCCGGCTCGACGACATCATGGCCGGGCTCGACAAGCAGGTCGGCACGCTGCGCCGCCAGGCGCGCGCCGCCGAACGCTACAAGACGCTGACCGACCAGATCCGCCTCTCCGAAGCGCGCCTCGTCTATGCCCGGTGGCGGGATGCCGCCGCCGCCGCCGAGGCCGCGCGCAAGGAGGCGCTCGCCGCCGAGGAGCGGGTGGGCACGGCGCAGGCCCTCGCCGCCGAAGCGCAAAGCCAGCAGGCCGGCGCCGCCGCCGCCCTTGCCGAAGCGCGCGACGAGCTGGCGGACCGCCGCGACGACGCCAGCGCGCAGGGGCACCGCATGGCCACCCTGACCAGCCAGCTCGAAGCCGCCGAGCAGCGCCTTGCCGACCTCGACCGCCAGCGCACCCGGCTGGAAGAAGACCGCCGCGACGCCGACCGCCTCACCCGCGATGCCGCCGAGGCGCTGTCCCGCCTCGAACGCGAACTGGCCGACGGCGAAAAGCAGCTGGCGGCCGACGAGGCCCTGCGTCCGCGCTTCGCCAATGCGCTGGACGGCGCCGAGCAGGCCTCCCGCGCGGCCGAGCTCGACCTCGCGCAGGCCACCGCCCGGCAGGCCGGCGTCGAGGCCGAATGGCGCATCGCCGAGGCCGAAGTCGCCCAGGCCCGCGCCCGGCAGGCCCGCATCGAACAGGACGCCGCCCGGATCGAAGGCCAGGTCGCCGCGCAGGCGAACGCCGACGACCTCGACGCCGCGATCGCCGCCGCCGGCGCCAGGGCGCGGGAAGCGAACGCCCGCCTCGCCGCCGCGCGCGAGGGGCTGGACGACATGCAGGCGCGCAAGGCCGCGCTGCAGTCCGACCGCGACACCGCCGCCGCCGCGCTGGCCGGGGCGCGCGGCGACCTCGTCGGCATCGAGCGCGAACATGCCGCCCTGCTGCGCGACCGCGAGGCCCGCGCCAAGGGCGCCAAAGCGGCGCACGGGCTCCCCGTCGCCATCGACGCCCTGCGCGCCGCGCCCGGCTACGAACGCGCGCTGGCGGCGGTGCTGGGCCGCGACGCGAAGGCGCCGCTGGGCATGGTGGCCGGCGCCGACGGCCGCTTCTGGACCGGTGCGCCGCCGCCCCCGCCGGTCGCCGCCAGCCTCGCCGCGCATGTCGGCCAGTGCCCGCCCGAACTCGCCGCCCGCCTCGCCCTCGTCCACGTCGCCGACGAGGATGACGGGCGCGCGCTGGCTCCCGGCGAATGGCTCGTCACCCGGGCCGGCGTGCTGCGCCGCTGGGACGGTTTCGTCGCACGCGGCGAAGGCGCCGCCGAAGCGGCCCGGCTGGAGGCGGAGAACCGCTTTTCCGAGCTGGACGCCCGGCTGCCCCCCTTGCGCGCCGCGGTTGCCTCGGCGGAGGCTCTCGCAGGCACGGTCCAGCAGGACCTCGCCGCGCTGTCGTCGCAGGCGATCGCCGCCGAGCGCGCCATCGCCGTCGCCGCCGAGGCCGAGCGCGCCGCCCTGCGCGGTGTCGACCAGGCCGAGGACGCCCGCGCCCGCCAGCGCGCCCGCCGCGCCGAACTCGACGCCGCGCTGGCCGAGATCGCCCAGCAACGCAGCGGCGCCGCCGCCGACCTCGCCGCCGCCGGGGCGAAGCTGGCCGCCCTGCCCGACCCGGCGGCAGGCCGCGCCGAGCTGGAAAGCGCGCGCACCCGCAACGTCCAGGCCCGCGCCGCGCTGCAGTCGGCGATGGCGGCGCTGGCATCGCACGACCAGGCGCTGGCCGTCCTGCGCGAGCGGACCACCGCGCAGCGCGGCGACATCCGCGGCTGGCAGGCCCGCGCCGGAGACGCCGCCAACCGCCTCTCCCAGATGGGCGGCCGGCTCGACGAGATCGAGACCGAGCGCGCCGTGATCGCCGCCAAGCCCGCTTCGCTCATGGCGCAGATCGAGCAGGGCGAGGCGATCCGCACCCGCCTTTCCGCCGAACTGGCGAACGCGGAAAGCGCCGTCACCGCCGCCGCCGAGGGCGCCCGGCTGGCCGACGCCGCGCTCTCCGCCGCGCAGGAAACCCTCGCCGCCGCGCGTGAAGGCCGCGCCGGGGCGGCCGCCCGCGCCGAACACGAGGACGCCCGCCGGGTGGAGATGACCCGCGTTTCGGGCGAGCGTTTCCAGTGCCCGCCGCCGGTCCTGCCCGAGCGTTTCGCCTTCGTCTCCGCCGAAGTCGGCAGCGCCGAGGGGGAAGCGGCGGCGATGGAGCGCCTCGTCGCCGAGCGCGAGAGGATCGGCCCGGTCAACCTCGTCGCCGCCGACGAACTGGCGCAGGCCGAGGCGCAGCTGGGCACCAGCGTCACCGAAAAAGCCGAGCTGACCGAGGCGGTGAACCGCCTGCGCGGCTCGATCGGCAACCTCAACCGCGAAGGCCGCGAACGCCTGCGCGCCGCCTTCGAGGCGGTCGACGGCCACTTCCGCCGCCTGTTCCAGCAGCTGTTCCAGGGCGGCCAGGCGCACCTGGCCCTCGTCGATTCGGACGATCCGCTGGAAGCCGGCCTCGAAATCTACGCCCAGCCGCCGGGCAAGCGCCTGCAGTCGCTCACCCTGCTGTCGGGCGGCGAACAGGCGCTGACGGCGGTGGCGCTGATCTTCGGCCTGTTCCTCACCAACCCGGCGCCGATCTGCGTGCTCGACGAAGTCGACGCCCCGCTCGACGACGCCAACATCGAGCGCTTCTGCGACCTGCTCGAAGCGATGACCCGCGAGACCGACACCCGCTACCTCGTCGTCACCCACAACGCCGTGACGATGAGCCGCATGCACCGCCTGTTCGGCGTGACGATGGTGGAAAAGGGCATCTCGCGGCTGGTCAGCGTGGATCTGGGCGGCGCGGAGGAACTGCTGGCGGCGGTGTGACGCACTTGCCTCCAACGATTTTCGTAGTTACATTTAGTTCATTGGCATCGCCCGCGCCAATCGCGCATCAGGGCAGGAGTATTGAACGAACATGATGTGACGACGAGAAGGCGTGTACGGGGCGATGAACGATTTCGACATCGACCCTGTGAACATCACATTCGACACCGCAAAGCGTGCGAAAATCCTCGACGAGCGAGGGCTGGATCTCGCCGACGCTCATCGGGTATTCTCGGACGCCCATGTCCAGGTTGTCGATGACCGCAGAGACTACGGAGAAATCCGGTATCGCGTTTTCGGACATTTGAATGGGCGCCGCGTGTCTCTTGTCTGGACGCCCCGTAACGGCACCCGCCGCATCATCACCATGAGGCATGCGCATGACGGCGAACACAAAGCACGATTCCGAACCCTGGATTGACCCGGACGACGACGATGTCGAATGGACCGAGGAAATGTTCCGCATGGCCGCGATCTACAAGGGCGACCAGCTGATCCGTCCGGCCTCCGGCACGCTCAAGTCGATCGGCCGACCCGCCTCGGCCAATCCCAAGAAGCAGGTCACGCTGCGGCTGGACCCGGACGTGGTCGAGAAGTTTCGCGCCACCGGCAAAGGCTGGCAGTCGCGCATCAATGCCGAGCTGCGCAAGGCGCTGGGGATTTAAGCACGGGGGGAGGACAGGCGAAAAAACCATCGTCATCCCGGACTTGATCCGGGACCGTGGGGTGTCTTTAGGCGCGCCCTGTCGCTGAGGTGCTCAACGCGAGCTATCGCCTGAAGCATTGCCCACGGTCCCGGATCAAGTCCGGGATGACGATGCCGGCGCCCGGGATCACGATGCCCGCGCCCGCTGCCGCGCTGCCTCACACGATCCCGGCGTTGCCCACCACCCAGCAGGCCAGCGCCATGACCAGCCCGGCATCGCGGTTAGAGCGGAAGCGGGCGAGGGGATTCTCGGCGTCGTCGGGGTCGAGGGTGACGACCTGGAAGCCCAGGTGCAGCGCCATCGGCACCAGCGCGACCAGCGCCACCCAGTCCGGGCGCATCGACCAGAACGCCAGCGCCCACAGCGCCAGCGCCAGCGCATAGAAGCCACCGACCCCGGCCCGCACCCACGATCCCAGCCGCAGCGCCGAGGAGCGGATGCCCACCAGCGCGTCGTCCTCGCGGTCCTGCAGGGCGTAGATCGTGTCGTAGCCGATGCACCAGGCGATCGAACCGCCGTAGAGCGCGAAAAGCGCCTCCAGGTGATCGCCGCGTATCTCCACCCAGCCGACCAGCGCGCCCCAGGTGAACACCATGCCCAGCCACGCCTGCGGCCACCAGGTGATGCGCTTCATGAAGGGATAGCCCGCGACCAGCGCGATGCTGCCCAGCGCCACCAGTTGTGCCTCCCAGCGCAGTTGCAGCAGCACGACAAGGCCCACCGCGCACAGCATGAGCAACCAGGTCCAGGCGGCGGTCTTGCCGACCCGGCCGCTGGCCACCGGGCGCAGCGCGGTGCGCGCCACGCGGCGGTCGAGGTCGGCGTCGACGATGTCGTTGTAGACGCAGCCGGCGCCGCGCATCGCGATCGAGCCGACCAGCATCAGCAGCACCAGCCCCCAGCGCGCCTCGCCGCCGGCCAGCATCACGCCCCAGGCGCAGGGCCAGAACAGCAGCCACCAGCCGATCGGCCGGTCGAAGCGCGCCAGCATGGCGAAGTCGCGCAGCGGGGGCGGCAGCAGGGATACCAGGCCGCGATGCTGGCTGTCGGGGACGAGCGAGGAATTGTTCACGCCGCAAGGTCTAGTCCTTCACCGGGCATCTGTCATGCGCGAACGTGTCTGGTGAACACTTCGTCGTCCCGGGCTCGCCCCGGGACCGTGGGCTGTCTTCAGGCGATGGCTCTCGTCGAGACGCGCCTGCGAGAGCTACCGCCTGAAGCCTTGCCCACGGTCCCGGGTCGAGCCCGGGATGACGACGAATTCGGCATGACGAACGAGTTGCATAGCCGTTCGCAAGCGGCGACAAGGGCCGCCCCCCCGCCAATCCCGCCGCCACGAAAGACCCTGCCGCCGATGTCCGCAACCCCCGCCTGGCCGCCGCGTTCGGCCCCCCGCCTGTTCGTGCCCGGCCCGCTGGAGCAGGGCGCCGAGATCGCGCTGGACGGGGCGCAGGCGCATTATCTCGGCAAGGTCATGCGGGTGGCGCCCGGCGACGCCGTGATCGTGTGCGACGACGCGACCGGCGAGTGGGCCTGCGAGGTCGTCTCCGCCGGCAAGCGCGACGTCGTGCTCGCCGCCCGCGAGCGCCTGCGCCCGCGTGAGGACGTGCCCGATTTCGTGCTCTGCGCGGCGCTGCTGAAGAAGCCCAATTTCGACCTCGTGCTGGAAAAGGCGACCGAGCTGGGCGTGGCCGCGATCCAGCCGCTCGTCACCCGGCGCTGCGTGGCCGACAAGCTCAACCCCGAACGCGCCGCCAGCATCGTCACCGAAGCCGCCGAGCAGTGCGCCCGCACCGCCCTGCCCCGCATCGAACCTGCGGTGAAGCTGGAGGCGCTGCTGCGCGACTGGCCGGCGGAGCGCACGCTGTTCTTCGCCGACGAGCAGGGCGGCGATTCGGCGGCGGCGGCCTTTGCCGCCCTTCCGGGGCCCGCCGCGCTGCTGGTCGGCCCCGAGGGCGGCTTCGACGAGGAGGAGCGCGCGCTGGTCCGCGCCCATCCCCGGGCCCGCGCGATCACCCTGGGCCCGCGCATCCTGAGGGCCGAAACCGCCTGCATTTCCGCCACTGCGCTCTGGATGGCGCTCGCCGGAGACTGGTCCCCGGCAAGGCCCTGAAGCGGCCCGGAAGCGGTCTTCACCGAATTGTTAGACTGACCGGTACAGAAAGTTCTAGCGCAAGCCCGCGCGGCGCACTAATTCCCGCCGCCATGAGCACCCGTGAGGTTTCGGATCGCAGCGATCCGGTCATAGAAAGCCTGGACCAACTCGCCGCGCCGATGGCCGCGGGTGAAAAGCCGCGCGAGGCGTGGCGGATCGGGACCGAGCATGAAAAGTTCGTCTACGACACCGCCGATCACCACGCCCCGTCCTATGACGAGAAGGGCGGCATCCGCGACCTGCTGGGCGAACTGACCCAGTTCGGCTGGGAGCCGATCGTCGAAGGCGGAAACGTCATCGCGCTCAAGGGCGCGGACGGCAACGTCAGCCTGGAACCCGCCGGCCAGCTCGAACTGTCGGGCGCGCCGCTCGAAAACCTGCACCAGACCTGCGCCGAGACCGGGCGCCACCTCTCCCAGGTCAAGGCCATCGGCGAACGTCTCGGCAAGGCCTACCTCGGCCTCGGCATGTGGCCCGACAAGACCCGCGCCGAACTGCCGATCATGCCCAAGGGCCGCTACGAGATCATGCTGCGGCACATGCCGCGCGTGGGCTCGATGGGCCTCGACATGATGCTGCGCACCTGCACCATCCAGGTCAACCTCGACTATTCGAGCGAGGCCGACATGGTGAAGAAGTTCCGCACCAGCCTGGCCCTGCAGCCGCTGGCGACGGCGCTTTTCGCCAATTCGCCCTTCACCGAGGGCAAGCCCAACGGCTACCTCTCGTACCGCAGCCACATCTGGTCGGACACCGATCCGCAGCGCACCGGCATGCTGCCCTTCGTGTTCGAGGACGGCTTCGGCTACGAACGCTATGTCGAGTACATGCTCGACGTGCCGATGTATTTCGTGTTCCGCGACGGCAAGTACATCGACGCCTCGGGCCTCTCGTTCCGCGACTTCCTCAAGGGCAAGCTTTCGGTGCTGCCCGGCGAACTGCCGCGCGCCAGCGACTGGCAGGACCACCTTTCCACCGCCTTCCCCGAAGTGCGGCTCAAGTCGTTCCTCGAAATGCGCGGCGCCGACGGCGGCCCGTGGAACCGCATCTGCGCGCTTCCGGCATTCTGGGTGGGCCTGCTCTACGACCAGTGCGCGCTCGACGCGGCCTGGGACCTGGTCAAGGACTGGGACATGGAGGGGCGCGAACTGCTGCGTTCCTCGGCGCCGAAGCTGGGCCTCGATTCGCCGATCCCCGGCGGCGGCACCCTGCGCGACATCGCCGCTCAGGTGGTCGAGATTTCCCGCTCCGGCCTCGCCGCACGCGGCAGGCTCAACGCCAGCGGCGACAACGAGACCGGATACCTGGAACCGCTCGCCGAGATCGCGGCTTCGGGCAAGGTGCCGGCGCAGAAGCTGCTCGACCTGTACAACGGCGAGTGGGGCGGGGACCTGTCGAGGATCTACGCGGCGAAGACGTTCTGACACGCAGGTCGTCGTAAATCCCTCCCCCCTCGCGTCATCCCGGACTTGATCCGGGACCTTGGGCAAGGGCCACGCCGCCTCGCGTTGAAACGCAGCTTAGCAAGTGCCCGGCGCGAGCTACCGCCTCAAGAATCGCCCACGGTCCCGGATCAGGTCCGGGATGACGGGAGGGGGGGTTCTAGGTCGAGCTATGCGCTGACGGGGTGCACTTCGCCCACACCCGCCCCAGCACCCGCGTGATCGGCGCATGCTCGCGCATCCAGGCGTGATACTCGCGGTACTTCGCGTCTTCTGCCAGCAGGTGCGCTTCCTCGGTCCGGGCGCGCCAGTAGTAGATGCCGCTGACCGCGCCCAGCAGCACGGTGTTGCGGATCGCGTCGGTCCACGAGCCGTTGGTGACGAGGAACGGCAGCGTCGAGGTCCACCAGAACAGGTTCTTCGACAGGTACGCCGGGTGGCGCGTGAAACGGTAGGGGCCGCCGGTCAGCACGCCGCGATAGGTCAGGTTGGAGAAGCGCAGGCCGAAGGCGAAGGTCGCCCAGGCGTAGATCGCGGTGAGGATCACCATCAGCCCCGCCCAGGTCCACAGCAGCCAGTCGTGGCCGGCCATCCAGTAGGCCCAGCCGCCGGTGTTCACCTCGTAGCCCAGCACGTCGGAGCGGCCCATGGTGCCCCACACGAAAGGCGGATAGCACATCAGCGCCGCCACCCAGCCGGCGAGCAGCGGGTTGCCGCTGCGGATATGCGCGTCGAGCGGGCGGAAGGTGAACAGGTAGCCCACGGTGCCGATCTGGACGTCGATGAGGAACAGCGCCTCGATCACCATGGAGCCCAGGTCGACGGGGTTGTGGGCGATGGCGCCGAAGTCCGCCTCGACGACGCGGGCGAAGCCGCCGGGCAGGATCGAGATCATGAAGGCACCGAAGAAGCCCTTGATCGCCCAGGCGCGCCAGTGCTTCTTCACTTCACCCGCGTCCCAGGCCTCGCGGCCGATCAGCGCCGCGCCGAAATGCCAGGAATGGTCGCGCGGGCGGACCATCACCCGGTCGAGCCAGAGCACGTAGGGCACCGAAAGCACGACCAGCGGCACCGCCGCCGCGCCCAGCACTTCCATGCCGAACAGGTATTGCCCGTCCCAGTACCAGCGGCCGATGCAGTAGAAGCAGCCGATCGCGGCCCAGGTCGCCCACAGGCCGGCGATCTTGGTGATCGAGATGTCGAGCGTTTCGGCAAGCGGCCGGCGCCGCGACCAGTCGATCCCGGTGGAGGCGCGGCGGTGGACCTTGTCCACCAGCACCGACCACGCGGCCATCGCGCCGCCGGTGAAGACCAGCGTGGCCAGCGCGGCATAAGGCCCGCTCATCGGTGCGCGGGGGCCGGGCAGCGCCAGCGCCCCGGCGATGGCGGCCCAGTTGCGGCACACCAGCAGCCACAGGAAAAGCGCGGCAAGCCCCGACAGGCCCACGCCGGCCGAGACGTCGCTGGCGGGCCGCTGCTGCGGGATGGCGGGTGCATTGCTCATGCCGCCGTGGCTAGCCGCAATTGGTTAAGGGCCCGCAAACTGTGATGCCCTTCCCTCATCCCCACCACCCCCGAGAGGGTGTGCGTGGCGCCCCCTCAACGATAGGCGCTGATGCGGCCCGAATCGTCGAGGAAGTAGATCGTCTGGTTGGCCACGACCGGCGCCAGCGAGATCGCGCCGCCCAGTTCGGTGAACGGGGTCATGGTCCCGCTCCCCGGATCGATGGTGGCGATCAGCCCGCGCGAATTGCCGACCCACAGCTTGTTGCCGGCCAGCACCGGGCCGACCCAGAAGATCGGGTTCTTGCGCTTCTTGGCGTTCTTGTAGCGGGCCAGTTCGGTCAGCCAGCGCACCTTGCCGGTGGTGCGCGCGATGGCCAGGATCTCGGCGTGGTCGTCGAGGGTGAAGACCCAGTCGCCCGCCACCGCAGGGGTGGAGATGCCGGCGAGGTTGAGTTCCCAGATGCGCTGTCCGGTGATCAGCTCGTAGGCGGCCATGCGCCCGCCCTGGCCGAGCGCGTAGACGCGGCCGCGGTCGATGATCGGGTCGGCGTCGACGTCGGTGAGGCTGCCCACTTCGGTCGAGATCGAGGTGCGCGACAGGGCGTCGGACCACAGCTGGCGGCCGTTTTCATAGCGGTAGGCGACCAGTTCGCCCGACGAGAAGCCGGCGATCACGGTGCCCTGCCCGGCGGCGGGAGAGCCCACGCCGAACACGCCCGACTGCGTCACCGAAGCCGATTCGCTCCACACCGAGGTGCCGTCCGACGCGTTGAGCGCGACGATCTGGTTGTCCTGGGTCATCACGAAGACCGAGTTGAAGCCGATCGTCGGCGATCCGCGCAGCGGGCCGGCGGGCTTCTTGGTCCACAGCTGGCTGCCGTCCGCCGCGTTGAGCGCGGCCACTTCGCCCAGGCCGGTGGTGATGTAGAGCTTGTCGCCGTCGAAGCTGACGCCGCCGCCGAACACCGCCTTGGCGTTGGGGCCGGGCACCGAGAAGCTCTTGCTCCACAGCTTGGCGCCGCTCTGGGCGTCGAAGGCGTGGACGGTGCCGTCGGTATCCATGGCGAACAGCTTGCCGTCACCGATCACCGGCGCGGCGGCGAGGCGCTGGCGCGAGGACGAACCGGCGATCTGCGCGGTCCATACGCGGGTCGGGTTGTCGGCCAGGGCGAGGTGGCCATAGGCCTTGTTCGGCGTGCCGCCGCCCTGGGCCCAGGCCGCGTTGACCTCTGCCGGGGGCAGGATCACCGAGACCGCGCCCAGCGTGGGATCGGTCTTGGCGCCGCTTTCGATGCGCGAGAGGATCGGCACCCGGTCGCCCACGGTCGGCGTCTTGGCGGGGCCCTTGCCGCCGCCGAAGACCTTGCAGCCCGAGAGGCCCATCACCAGGGCGAGCGCGATCAGCGGCACCACCTTGCGCGCGGGCATGGTGCCGGCGGCGCGCCGGCTGTTGGGGGCGGCTGCGTTCATGCGAATTTCCTGACCAGACATGCTCATTCTCCGGCGTCCGTATCCTGCGCCGCCGCTTGCGCGGCCGGCTTGGAAAGGGGCTCGCCCTTTTCGTCGACGACATCGTCGATCGCGTCCACGCCCAGCACGGCGGCGAGCTGGCGCGCGCGGCTGCGCAGGCCCTCGTCGACGGTCTCGTCCTTGGCGATGGCGCCGAACAGCGGACCGGCCTGGTCCTGCTTGCCCAGCTTCAGGTAGGCCATGCCCACCAGTTCGCCGGCGGGACCGAACCAGGCATTGCCCGGGACGGCCAGCGGCTTGAGGCGGTCGACCACGTCCTGCGGCTTCATCGCGTCGAAATCGGCGGCGATGGCGCGCACGCTGGCCAGGTCGCGCAGGGCCTGCGGCGCCTTGGCGTCGGCGGCGACCTGGCGGTAGAGCCCGAGCGCGTCGGGTTTGTGGTTCTGGCGCAGGGCGATGCCGGCCAGCATCAGGCGCGCCGAAGTCACCGTCGCGTCGGACGAGGACGCGGCGGCGATCGGCTGCAGCTTGGCCTTGGCGGCGTCGAGGTTCTCGGACTGGATGCTGTCGAGCGCCTGGACATAGGCCTCGGAACGCTCCTCGCGCGCCTTGGTCTGGCGGTGATCCCAGTAGATCCAGCCGGCGAAGGCCAGCAGGGCGATTACGACCACGGCGAGCACGAGCTTGCCGTAGCGGCTCATGAAGCCTTCGAGCTGGTCCTGGCGCACGGCGTCGTCGACTTCGCGCAGGAAGACCTCGCGCTGGGCGGCGTCGCGCTGGGCGGAAACGGAATTGGTGTCGGGAGGCAGGGCCAAGATCGGGCGCTTTCTGCGGAAAATCGGGACGGTTGCGGGGCTGTTTAGCGAATGGGCGGCGCTTTTCAACGGGGATGTCGGTGGAGGCCGCGCCGTGAAGCGCCGCTGAACGAAGATTCGTTCAGGGAAAACGAGCCAGGCCCATAGCCTCGCCATAGACGGCGGCATAGGCGCGAATCATCGTGTCCTCATCATATTGCGCCTCGGCGCGGGCGCGGTTGGCCGTTCCCAGCGCGGCACGCAGGGCCGGATCGGCGGCCAGTCCGGCCATCGCCCGGGCCAATGCCGCCTCGTCGCCGGGGACGGTGACGTAGTCGCGGTTTTCCACCGATACCATTTCCGCGACGTCGCCCACCGCCGGCGAGGCGACCGCGAGGCCCGCCGCCATGGCCTCGACGACAGAGATCGGGAACTGCTCGCTGTCGGAGGAAAGCGCGAAGAGGTCGAACAGGCCCACCGCGCGCGAGGGGTCGGGGACGAAGCCGGGCAGGCTGACCCGCCCGGCCACGCCGCAGGCCGCCGCCTGCGCCTCGATCACGGCGCGCTCCGGGCCTTCGCCCAGGATCACCAGCCGCCATTCGGGGGGCAGCCCGGCGAAGGCGCGCACCAGCCGGGGCAGGTTCTTGACCGCGCGCAGGCCGGCCAGCGTGCCCACCCACTTCTCGCCCGGCGGCTTGGCGAGGCCGGGCACGGCGTCCGCCGGCGGAGGATCGCGATAGGCGGCCACGGGGATGCCGTTGATGATCAGGCGCACCCGGCGGCGCGGCTGCTTCCACGCCTCCAGCGCGATCCCCTCCAGCCGGCGCGAGGGCTTGAGCCCGGCGGCCTCGTCCTCGTTGAAGCCGTCCTCGTGGTGGACCAGCGGCGGCAGGCCCAGCATGCGGCCATAGAGCCGGTGCGCCAGCACCGCGTCCATCGCCCCCCAGTTGTAGGTGAGAACGAGGTCGAAGCCCTTCATCGCGCGGGCGATGCGCAGCAGCCGCAGCGGCGTGGGCCGGCCCTGCAGGCTGGGGAAATCGGCCGGAAACCGCACGTCCAGCGCCGGATCGAGCGCCACTTTCGCCCCGTAGGCGCCGGGCTGGGCCGAGACGACGGCATGCTCCACTCCGGCGCCGAAGACGTTCATCAGCCGCGCCGCGCGCAGTTCCTTGCCGCCGGCGGAAAAGCTGGAATGGAGGTGCAGCAGGCGCAAGGTCAGGACACGCGCGCCAGCAGGCGCTCGATCGCCGCCACCGATTCGGGCTCGTCCAGCGTGGGGGCGTGGCCGACGCCGGGCAGCGTCACCGCCTGCGCCCCCGGGGTCCGGCGCAGCATCTCGTCCAGCGTCTGCGCCGAGAGCAGGTCGGACAGTTCCCCGCGCAGGACCATGACCGGGACCCGGCCCAGCGCCTCCCATGCGGGCCACAGGTCGGCCTGCTCCTCGGTATCGAGCGCCTGGATCGGCTCGGCGATCTTCATGTCGTAGTCGAAGGCCACGCGTCCGTTGCCGGTGATCGTCATCAGCCGCTTGGCCTTGCCGATCCAGAAATCGAGGCTGTGCCCCGGGTGCGCGGAGCCTTGCGAATCCTCCAGCCCGCGCGCGGCGTGGACCCAGGTGGCGAACGAACGCCCCTGCCCGACATATTCCTTGATCCGCGCCAGGCCGGCCGGTTCGAGCCAGGGGCCGACGTCGTTGATCACCGCGCCCGCGATCCGCTCGGGGATCGCGGTGGCCAGGCCCATCGTCATCAGCCCGCCCAGCGAAGTGGCGATCGCCACGAAGCGGTCGATACCTTCCTGTTCGAGCAGCGCCAGCACATCCTCGCAATATTGCATCGGGTTGTAGGTGGCAGCATCGCGGGCATATTCGCTGTCGCCCCGGCCGCGCAGGTCGGGGCAGATCACCCGGCGTTCGAGGGCGAGGCGCGGCGCCAGCACGTCGAAGTCGCGCGCGTTGCGGGTCAGGCCGTGCAGGCACAGCACCGGCAGGCGCTCCGATCGGGGGGCGTCCGCAGCCGCTTCGGGGCCCGGATAATCGCGGAAGTGCAGCTTGAGACCGTCGCGGCTCGACCAGAACCGATCTTCGAAAACCTTCATGCCCGGACGGCGACCTCTCAAACTTGCGAAAAACAAAGAAAATAGCCTGCCTTGATCGGCGAGCCCCCGCGCCCCACTATCGCCTGATGAACAGCGAACCGCAAGCCGATGCCTACCGTCCCGATCCGCGCATCGAGCAACTGGCCGAATGGATCGGCGACCCGGTTCGCGCCGCCGACTTCCCGCAGCACATCCTGCGCTGGCGCGGCGACCGCTGCGCCGCCGAGGTCGGGCTGGACGGGCTCACCGACGCGCGGTGGACCGCGCATTTCGGCCGCTTCGAGCCGCTGCCCGGCAACCTGCCCCAGCCGCTGGCGCTGCGCTATCACGGCCACCAGTTCCGTCACTACAACCCGGACCTGGGCGACGGGCGCGGCTTCCTGTTCGCGCAGATGCGCGACGGGGCGGGCCGGCTCATGGACCTTGGCACCAAGGGTTCGGGCCAGACCCCGTGGAGCCGCGCCGGCGACGGCCGCCTCACCCTGAAAGGCGCGGTGCGCGAGATCCTCGCCACCGAAATGCTGGAGGCGCTCGGCGTCTACACCAGCAGGACCTTCTCGGTGATCGAGACCGGCGAGGCGCTGGAGCGCGGCGACGAGCCTTCGCCCACGCGCTCGGCGGTGATGGTGCGCCTGTCGCACGGGCACATCCGCATCGGCACCTTCCAGCGCCTCTACGCGCTGGAGGAGACGGCGCACATGGCGGCGTTGGTCGACTACTGCCTCGAAAACTACCCCGGCAACCTTCCCCCCGAGGATGCGCCGGGCCGCGAGGAACCGGCGGTTATCCTGCTGCACCAGGTGGTCGAGCGCATGGCCGACCTCGCTGCCTCGTGGATGGTCGCGGGGTTCGTCCACGGCGTCCTCAACACCGACAACATGAACATCTCGGGCGAGAGCTTCGACTATGGCCCGTGGCGCTGGCTGCCCCATTGGGACCCGCGCTTCACCGCCGCCTACTTCGACCACGCCGGGCTCTATTCCTTCGGCCGCCAGCCCGAGGCGGTGCTGTGGAACTGCAGCCAGCTGGCCGCCTCGCTGCGGGTGCTGGCGGAGACCGCGCCGCTGATCGCCGCGCTGGACCGCTTCGGGCCGCTCTACCAGGCCGCGATGTGCCGCCGCTTCGCCTGGCGCCTCGGCGTGGTCCCGCGCGGGACCGAGGCCGACACCGCGCTGGTCCAGGCGTCCGAAAACGCGATGGCCACCAGCGGCGTCTCGCCCGACCGGTTCTTCTTCGACCACCGGGCCGGGCGCGCCGCCGGGGACGACGATTTCGGCTCGATCCTGCGCGGCTACCAGCCCGCCGCCGACACCGACGCGCCGTTCTGGCGGCAGGACGCTCCTTCCGGCGTGCTGATCGACGAGGTCGAACGCATCTGGGCCGCGATCGACCAGCGCGACGACTGGAGCGAACTGGACGCCAAGGTCGCGGCGATCCGGCTGCTGGGCGAACACCTCGGCCCGGCGCCCCGGCCGGCGGGCCATGCGGAATAAGAATGTTTCACGCAGGGGCGCAGGGGCGCAGGGATGCCGTGCCTGCGTCGCAGCCGCCCTGCTATCTCGACGGCGCGATCCCTCTGCGTCCCTGCGTCTCTGCGCGGTCCCGATCTTTCTCTGCCCCTCCGCCTGAAACCCACAGGCAAATCGCCTTCGTTAGCACCACGGTAGGAAACCCTGTGCCAAGGACACGGCCGTGAGCGAAACCGAAGTCATCTCCTACGAACCCGCCACCGGCGCGGAAGTGTGGCGCGGGCCGGTGGCCGATGTCGAGGACGTGGTGTCGCGTGCGCGGCGTGCCTGGCCGGCATGGGCCGCGCAGCCGCTGTCGACCCGCATGGAACTGCTGCGCCGCTTCGCCAACGAAGTGCGCAAGGACGCCGAGAAGCTCAGCGTCACCATCGCCCGCGAAGTGGGCAAACCCTTGTGGGAAGCGCGCGCCGAAGTGGACGCGGTGATCGGCAAGGTCGAAGTCTCGATCCGCGCCTATGCCGAGCGCACCAGCCAGCGCAAACTCGATTCGGCGCTGCAGGGGACGATGGCGGTGCGCCACAAGCCCCACGGCGTGCTGCTGGTGCTGGGCCCGTACAACTACCCCGCGCACCTCGCCAATGCCCATATCGTGCCCGCGCTGATCGCCGGCAACGCGGTGATCTTCAAGCCCAGCGAGCGGGCGCCGGCATCGGGCGAGATTCTCGCGCGGTGCTTTCACCGGGCCGGCATTTCCGCCGCCGTCATGCAGTTCGCCCCCGGCGGCCCGGCCGTGGGCGCGGCCTTCGTGGCGCATGACGGGGTCGACGGGGTGCTGTTCACCGGCTCGGCCAACACCGGCATCTCGATCAACCGCCGCCTCGCCGCGCGCCCCGACAAGCTGGTGGCGCTGGAAATGGGCGGCAACAACCCGATGGTCGTGTGGGACACCCCCAAGCTGACCGACGCCGCCGCGCTGATCGTCCAGTCCGCTTTCGCCACCACCGGCCAGCGCTGCACCGCCGCGCGCCGCCTGATCGTGCGCGACACCATGTACGACGCGGTCATGGCCGAGGTGAAGACGCTGGCCGACCGCGTGATCTACGGCGCCCCGTTCGACGAGCCCGCCCCGTTCATGGGCCCGGTGATCGACAACGCCGCCGCCGATGGCCTGACCGAGAGCTTCCTCTACCTGCTCAGCCACGGCGGCCGGGCGATCAAGCACCTCGTGCGCCCTTACGACGACCTGCCCTTCCTCAGCCCCGCGATCATCGACGTGACGGCGATGAAGGACCGCCCCGACGTGGAACTGTTCGGCCCGATCCTGCAGGTGATCCGCGTCTCCGATTTCGACGAGGCGATCGCCCAGGCCAACGCCACCCGTTTCGGCCTCGCCGCCTCGCTGGTGGGGGGCACCCCGCAGGAGTACAACCGCTTCTGGGCGAACGTGCGCGCCGGCATCGTCAACTGGAACCGCCCGACCATCGGCCCCAGCCACGCCGCGCCGATGGGCGGCGTCGGCCTGTCCGGCAACCACCGGCCGACCGGATACTATGCGGCGGACTACTGCGCCTATCCGGTCGCCTCGGGCGAGATGGAGCAGCCCCGCGCGGTGATCGGCGTGGGACTGAAGTGAAGGCGGCGCTTGAGGCGGGCCCCTGAAACGTCGCGTCCAGACGTGAGGTGGGCGTGGCCCTTGCCCACGGTCCCGGGTCGAGCCCGGGATGACGAGGGGTGTCAAAGCCCCGCGACCTGATGCCCCCTCTCCCCCGCGTCATCCCGGACTTGATCCGGGACCGTGGGCAGTCCTTGAGGCACCACCCCGCGCCGAGCCACCGCAGGTAGCCCCTGCCCCAGGCCCTTGGGCCCGGGGCTATGTCACTTGCCGCTGGCCACCAGATCCACTTCGGTCAACCCGCTGTCCAGCTTCCTGGCGTAGACCACGTAGGCCTTGCCGCCCTTGCGCCCGCCCAGCACGTGGTCGCTGCCGTCGAGCTTGTATTCGGCGCCGTAGCCCGCCTTGGCCGCCTTGGTGTAGTAGAAGCCGATGACGTCGGCCACGCTGACCGGGGTGGCGAAATTGACCACGCGCAGGGCGCAGCCATTGCCGTCCACGCCGGCCGCTTCCTGCACCGCGCCGCGCGGATAGACCGGCAGTTCGGCGGGCAGCTTGGCCGCCCAGGTGTTCGAATACTGCACCTTGGCCGAGCAATCGGCGCTGGCGGTCTTCGCCGCGGCCGCCACCTGCGCCGCCGTCGCCGCGCTTTCGGCGAGCGCGTTGGCGCCGCCCTTCGCGGGGGTGGGCACGGGCTGGAGCGCGCCGCCGGCCACCTGCACCGCCTGCTTCCTGGCGGCCTCGATGGCCTCGGGCGTACGATCCTGCGGGGGGATGGTGATCTGGCCGCCGCTGGGAGCGACGGCGGCGCCCTGTTCGCCGGTCATGTCGGGGTCGACCATGATCTGGTCGCCCAGCGCGCCGCTGAGCGCGGGGTCGGTCTCGCCGGCGGTGGGCTTCCTGTCGCCCGAGCCGCAGCCGGCGAGCAGGAGCGTTCCGGCAATGCCGAGCACGGCGAGGCGGGCTGGGGTCTTCATCGTCGCGTTCCTTAGTCGGGCCGAACAGGGCCTTATCGTCAATGTCTTAGGAAAACGCGAAAACGCCCAGAGTGCCAGCGGCGTGACGGCCGCGTCCCATTTCGGGAAGCTCGCTCCGCTGCCCGTTACGCCAACGAATAAGGGCGCCCGCGCGAACGCGGACGCCCTTCCGGCCGGTCATGCGAATGAGCCGGACGGTTTCCCCTCGCTTCGCCGTATGCTTGGGGAAACTTGCAGGATCAGCGGCAGCTGGAACCGCCGCGGTCCACCGAGCGGCCGAGCAGGGCGCCGGCTGCCGCACCAAGGACAGTGCCGGTGGCCCGGTCGCCGCGCGTGTCGATCCCGCGGCCAAGGAGCGCACCCGCCGCGCCGCCGATCAGCAGGCCGGTGGTGCCGTTCGACTTGCGGCAGTAGTAGCGGCCGTCGTTGCCGCGCCACGAGCGGGCGTTGCCGCGGTAGTCGCGGCGGTCGTAGCGGTCCCCGCGATCGTAGCGATCGTGGTTGCGGTAGCCGCGGCGATAGTCCTCGCGCGAGTAACGCTCGCGTCCATAATCGGAAACCTGTTCACCCGGCGCCGTGAAGCCGGCGGAAGCGGTGTGGGTCGCCACGGCGGCGGTGGCCGGCAGGGCGGTCGCCAGGCTGGCGGTGGCGGCGATGATGGCCGAAGCCTTGAAGAATGCGTTCATCTCAACTCTCCTCGGGATGTTGAAGGCGAACCGGCCATCCGACTCGATCCGCTGTATGCATTCATCTTTAGGCTGCTTATCCTGAACGAAGCGCAACGCCGCTGTCAGGATCGGATTTTTCGACGAACCGAGGGCGCAGCGGCGACGGGCAGAGCGGTTGCCCCGGGTCCCGGCCGCTTCTAAGGGCCTGTACGAGCGGGCGGACCTGACACCGACCCGTCAGAGAGAGCCGATGCCCCAAACCGCCGTCCCCAAGCCCAAGAGTTATTCCGGCCTGCCGCAGGCGATGGGCGCCTATGCGGTCTGGTGCCTGTTCCCGCTGTACTTCGCGCTGCTGCACGATGTCGCGCCGTTCGAGGTGGTGGCGTGGCGGCTGCTGTTCACGCTGCCGTTCTGCCTGGTCATGATCCTTGCGATGCGCCAGGGGGCGGCGCTGCGGACCGCGCTGACCAGCCCGCGAATCGTCGGCGCGCTGGCGGTCAGCGGCCTGCTGATCGGCACCAACTGGCTGACTTACGTGATCGCGGTGCTCGACGGCCACGTCCTCGCCGCCAGCCTGGGCTATTACATCAACCCGCTGGCCAACGTGCTGGCCGGCACGATCTTCCTGCGCGAGAAGCTGACCCGCC
>Ga0308159_1002905_pt1 | contig 18621 bp, 18 predicted proteins | sample PhyCR1_FD_201040 | JGI IMG/M metagenome (GOLD analysis project Ga0308159, IMG submission 201040) | Phyllosphere microbial communities from UC Gill Tract Community Farm, Albany, California, United States - DLSLC.R1 | ecosystem: Host-associated > Plants > Phyllosphere > Unclassified | place: USA... | reverse complement strand
TCGCGGTGTTCGATCGCATCCGCCGATCGGAGCAGGCATCGACCTTCGGGCCGCTGACCACGCGGGAACTTGAAGTCGTACGCTGGACGGCACAGGGCAAGACCTCGTCCGAAATCGGCAAGATCCTGTCCCTCTCCGATCACACGGTCAACGCCTACATGACCAATGCCATCAAGAAGCTCGATTGCGTCAACCGCACCCAGCTTGTGGCAAAAGCGCTGAGACTGCGGCTGATCAGCTAGCGCTGCCGCAGCCGCACCGTCTTACCGATCCAGTACGCCGCGCACTTCAACGAGGTTGGAGCGCACCATCAGCGTATGGAAGCCCATCACCGACAGATGGCTCGGCATGATCATCCCATCTTCCGCCCCATTGGACACGATCGACGGCTGGATGCGAAGTGCTGCGCGGAAACGCGACAGCGTCTCGTTCCAAAGCTGCGTCAGGTTGCGCTCGCGAATGACCTGCGAGAAGTCGGCACCAGCTGCGGAAAGCACGGCGTAATAGCCGTAGAGCTGGCCATAGGCGAACCAGAAACGGTCGTCGGCACGGGTATCGAACCAGCCCGCCGCATGGTTTTCCGACCGGTCGCGCAGGATCGCAGCCGTCGCACCAAGATCATTGGCGATCCGGTCGACGAACTGCACGAGATTGTCGGAGCGGCTGTCGAAGGTCGCGTTGCAGGCGGTGAGATCTGCGTTGAAGGCGCGCAGCTTTTCGATCGCGGTGCGATAGTAGCTCGGCGTCGGCGTTTTGAAACCAAACGGATCGACACCGAAATACCAGGAATACTCATCAAACTGCAGGTTGCCGCGGGCATCCTGTAGGTTGGTGTTGACACCCGACGTGCCACGCACGCGGCCGAGCGTATCGACAAGTTCGCTGGACGTGCGCCGCACGGCCTGGTTCACGCCGCGTTGGAACGAAGCCTTGTTGTCGAGAAATGGCGTGTTGTCCCAGCTGATGCCGAAGAAGCCGAGCCGGTAGAGCAGCATGGACGAGATCCACGCATTCTGGTTCACGTTGGCGTCGGTCAGATCCGCCGCCGCATCGACGATCGCCGACGACTGGCACTGGCGGGCAGCCACAACAGGCGCGGCGGGCATCGGAGAAGACGCGGCCGTCCCGTTCGATGTTTCGGCAGCAGCCGCCGCCACGGGCGCCGTCGCAGGAAGGTCCTGGCCGGCCGGCACGGTGCGCTCATTCCAGCGATAGGCATCGACAAAGCTCGGGTTGAACCCGGTCCAGATCTGGGTCTGCACGAAGAAATAGCCGTAAAGACCAAACAGGATAACGAGGAATGCCAGGATCGGCGCCTTCACCATCAGGTGCCGCTCGCCATACCAGCCGTGAGCGGCGCGAAACGGCCAGACGATCCCGGCGACGAGCAGTCCGATGCCCCTTGCGATCGCCTTGCCCAGGGTCTGAAGTGAGGCCTTGAGCCGATCGAGCATCCTGTTCTCCTCTCTGTGGGGCCGATAGGTCCGCCCGGTTGTTCCAACAGATATGGTTCCGCAAGCAGGCAAACAACCGCGCTGCACAAAAATCGGCAGCGGAGCACGGGTTTACGATCGCAGATAGCCGCCAAACGGCCAGTGCGGCATCCTCCAACGCCCGTCACTGGCGCTCGTCACAGCCGTCACCTCTCCAGGCTCGCTCCCATCGGTCACGGACACCGGATCGGTCTCCGCCTTCGGCAGGAACCGGTCGGCAAAAGCCTGTTGCGCCGCCCGTTTTGCTTGCCCGGCACCGGAGGCCCGCCAGGCACTCTCGGCAAATACCCCTGCTACCGGAACACTGTAGGGGAGAAGACCCTGCAGCGGTGGATCGCGCTGCCAGAGCGCCTGATGAACTGCCAGCAGGTCGCCGGTGTCGAAAAGCACCTTGTGGCGCAAGATATTGAGCGTCATCACGCTGGCATTCATCCGGTCGGTTATACCGTTCATCAGCCGGAAAAGGCCTTCCGTCCGGCCCACCGCGTCGGGTTTGGACAGATCCTCGCCCATCAACCCGCGCACCAGTTCCCTGCGGTGGTCGGCAAGGTCGAGAAGCCCCCTCTCGAACCGGTAGCGTCCCATCATCAGCGCGACACGTTCCTTGTCGAGCAGCGTGTAGAACGCATTTCCGACATCGAGGAGCTGCTTCACGGGCTCGATGCCCGTCCTGTTTTGCCCCGAACGTTGACCGGACCATTTCGTGGTCCAGCCGAGTATGCGCTTCAAACTGGTGGGCTCGACAGGATCGTCGAAGGTCTGCCGCAGCCTCGTCACCGCATCGCCGAACGCGCCGACCGCTTTGGCGAGATCCGCCTCCAGGCCGTCGCCCATCATCGTCACCCGTGCCTGCCGCTCGGCCTCGGCTTCGAGGTCTGCGACATCTGGAACGTGTCTGTCCTTCACCCCTCGCGAAAGCATCGCTTCGGATGTGGCGAGCTCGTCCCACATTGCCTGAAACGCCGTCGCGATCCGGGATATCTCCTCGTGAAATCGCCGGTAATCTCCCATGCCCTGCCCTCCCCAAAGCACTCCCGGGGCCATGCCACCGTCCGGGAGAATTTCAAGGTATCACAGGCTGGAAAAATCGCTACGGCGTTTCAACGCAAACGGGAACAGTGGCAGTCTTCGCGTCGCCGCTTACCAGCAGCGCATCTTTTCTTCCCAGTGCCGACGGCAAAGCGAGACGTAGCGGTCGTTACCGCCCACCTCAACCTGTGCGCCTTCGCGAAGCGCCTCGCCATCGGCATCCACACGCACGACCATCGTTGCCTTGCGCCCGCAATGGCAGATCGTGCGGACTTCACGCAGTTCGTCGGCAATCGCCAGCAACTCCTGCGACCCCGGAAACAGCTTTCCGCGGAAATCGGTCCGCAGACCATAGGCCATGACCGGAATGCCGACGCGGTCGGTGATGCGGGCAAGCTGCCACACCTGCTCGGAGGTCAGGAACTGCGCCTCGTCGATAAAGACGCAGGTCAGCGGCTCTTGCCCATGCAGCTTTGAGATCTCCGCATAGAGATCGTCCTCTGGGCTGAACGGGATCGCGTCGGATGACAGGCCGATTCGCGATGCAACGCGCCCCTGGCCGCCCCGGTGGTCGAAGTCGGCGATGAAGATTGCCGTGCGCATGCCGCGTTCGCGGTAGTTGTAGGATGCCTGCAGCAGCATGGTCGATTTGCCGGCATTCATCGTCGCGTAATGGAAGTAAAGCTTGGCCATGCGGCTTTGTGATGCCGATCGGCATCGAAGAAAAGCGCCGCCACGCAAAACCCACAAAAAATACGCGAACGACCCATCAATCGGTGCCTTGTCGCAAATGGTGGCTTCAGACGCCGTGATGCACAAGCTTGCCTGTTTCGGAGAGATATTGATAAGGTTGGGCATGATTTTAATGGGGAGCATAAAAATGACCATGACCGTTTCGACCAAGACCATTCTGGCCGCCGCCGTCTCTATGATGGCGCTGAGCGGAGCTGCTTCGGCCGCCGAGCCGGCAAGCTGCGGCACCGTCCGTTTCTCCGATGTCGGCTGGACCGACATCACCGCCACGACCGCCACCGCCTCCGTCCTTTTGAAGGCGCTCGGCTATGAGACGGATGTGAAGGTCCTTTCGGTGCCGGTCACCTATTCGTCGCTGAAGAACAAGGATATTGACGTCTTCCTCGGCAACTGGATGCCGACCCAGGAAGCCGACGTCCGGCCCTTCCTCACCGACAAGTCGGTCGAATCCATCGGCCCCAACCTCGTCGGCGCCAAGTACACGCTGGCAACCAATGCCAAGGGCGCCGAACTCGGAATCAAGGACTTCAAGGATATCGCAGCCAAGTCCGATGCTTTGGGCGGCAAGATCTATGGCATCGAACCCGGCAATGACGGCAACCGCCTGATCCTCGGCATGATCGAGAAGGACACATTCGGCCTCAAGAAGCTGGAAGTGGTGGAATCTTCTGAACAGGGCATGCTGGCCCAGGTCGCCCGCGCCGACAAGGCCGGCGAACCCGTCGTCTTCCTCGGCTGGGAACCGCATCCGATGAACGCCAACTTCAAGCTGACCTACCTTACCGGCGGCGATGACGTGTTCGGCGCGAATTTCGGCGGCGCCGAAGTCTATACCAACGTCCGCGCCGGCTACACGCAGGAATGCCCCAATGTCGGCACCTTCATCAAGAACCTGAAGTTCTCGCTGCCGATGGAAAACCAGATCATGGGCGGCATCCTCAACGACGGCGAAGAGCCGGAAGCAGCGGCGACCACATGGCTGAAGGCCAACGGCGCAGCGATCACCCCATGGCTTGCCGGCGTCACCACCAAGGACGGCAAGCCCGCTGAGGCAGCCGTCAAGGCCGAACTCGGCCTGTAACACGCGTCGCAAACCGGCGAATGCCGGCGGTGTGATCCTCGGGCCCGTCCCGAGGATCCGCTGACGTTGGTAGACCCTTGGGGGCGCCCTCGAGGGTAACGCTTTCGCTCCTTGTATCACCCTTCCAGACGAGGCAGGCACGCGACGTGAACTGGCTAACCAACTCGCTCCCGAACTGGCTTGTGGATTCCACCGGCAAGATCCGCCTTGGAAACTGGGCGAAAGATGCGGTCGACTGGCTGACCACCAATGCCGACTGGTTCTTCAACTGGCTCGCCACCGTGCTGTCGGCGGTCATCGATGCGATCCTGTACGTGCTGCAGGGGCCGAACCCCTTCGTGCTGATCGCCATCGTCACGGCGCTCGCCTTCTGGCTGAGACGATCAGTCTCGATATCAGCCTTCACCGCAATCGGTCTGTTGCTGATCTATAACCAGGGCTACTGGAAGGAGACGACGGAGACGCTGGCGCTAGTCCTTGCAGCCACCGCCGTCTGCATGGCGGTCGGCATTCCGATCGGAATCGCTGCCGCCCGTCGCCCCTGGCTCTACGAAATCCTGCGGCCGATCCTCGACCTGATGCAGACCATTCCCACCTTCGTCTATCTCATCCCGGCGCTCATTCTGTTCGGCCTTGGAATGGTGCCGGGCCTTATCGCAACCGTCATCTTCGCCATCCCCGCCCCGGTCCGACTCACCCGCCTCGGCATCATCTCGACGCCCGGATCTCTGACCGAAGCAGCCGTCGCCTTCGGCGCGACGCCGTCGCAGGTCCTGCGCAAGATCGAGCTCCCTTACGCAATGCCGCAGATCATGGCAGGCCTTACCCAGACGATCATGCTGTCTTTGTCGATGGTGGTAATCGCAGCGCTCGTCGGTGCCCCCGGTCTCGGCGTACCGGTCGTGCGCGCGCTCAACACCGTCAACATCGCCCGCGGCTTCGATGCCGGCTTCTGCATCGTCATCCTGGCGATCATTCTCGACCGCATGTTCAGAACGGCAGAACCGGGAGGCAAGTCATGACCGACGCGATGAACCGGACCGCGCCTGCCGCCGTCACCTTCTCGAATGTCGATATCATCTTCGGCAACAACCCGGAACGGGCTGTCAAACTGCTCGACCAGGGCATGACGCGCGACCAGATCTCGGAAGAAACCGGGATCGTGCTCGGTGTCGCCGATGCCACGCTGTCGGTGCGCGAAGGCGAAATCCTGGTGCTGATGGGCCTGTCCGGCTCGGGCAAGTCGACGCTCCTGCGCGCCGTCAATGGTCTGGCGCCGGTCGTGCGCGGCGCGGTCAGCGTCGCCACCCCGTCCGGACCGGTCGATCCCTACAAGGCCGGCACCCGCACCCTGCGCGATCTTCGGATGCACACGGTTTCGATGGTCTTCCAGCAGTTCGCGCTGCTGCCGTGGCGTACCGTCGCCGACAATGTCGGCTTCGGGCTTGAACTTGCCGGCGTCGCCGAACCGGAGCGGCGCAAGCGCGTCGACGAACAGCTGGAACTCGTCAACCTCAGCCAGTGGGCGGATCGCAAGGTGGGTGAACTCTCCGGCGGCATGCAGCAGCGTGTCGGCCTTGCCCGCGCCTTTGCCACCGGCGCGCCGATCCTGCTGATGGACGAACCCTTTTCGGCGCTCGATCCGTTGATCCGCACACGCCTTCAGGACGAGCTGCTGGAATTCCAGCGCCGCCTGAAAAAGACCATCCTGTTCGTCAGCCACGACCTCGACGAGGCTTTCCGCATCGGCAACCGCATCGCCATCATGGAAGGCGGCCGTATCGTCCAGTGCGGCACCCCGCAGCAGATCGTCCAGGCACCCGCAAACCAGTATGTCGCCGATTTCGTCCAGCACATGAACCCGATCAGCCTGCTCACCGCGGGCGACGTGATGCGGCAAGGCGTAACCGCCGATGCCGGGGCGCCGCCGGTGTCGGCAACAGCGAGGAGCACCACGCCACTGGTCGACATCATGGATGCGCTGGCCCGACAGAGGGGATCGATCGCGGTCGTCGATAACGGCGCCGTCGTCGGCGCGATTACGGCTGACGACGTGATTGCAGGTCTGACACGCCACCGACGCCGGACTTGATGCAAATCAAGGCGGACTGACACTCGTTTGTTAATGATCTGCTGTTATAGAGATTTGAAATTTAGAACTGGTGAATATTTTGACCGACGAGCTGCAGGGCGCAATGACGGTGAGACAGGCTCTTCCACCGACCTCTGCGCAGGAACCTTCGAAAGATCAAACCGTGTTGCGTGACACGGATGAGGAGGCACGCCACCTTGCGCGGATGCTGGTGCGCGGCGCCCGTCACATGGCGCTTGCGGTGCTTGATCCCACAAGCGGTTTTCCCTCCGCAAGCCGCGTGCTGACCGGAACCGATCTTGATGGCGTGCCGGTGATTCTCGTATCGGCGCTGTCGGGTCATACGAAGGGATTGGCAGACGATCCCCGCTGTTCTCTACTCGCCGGCGAGACCGGCAAGGGCGATCCGCTCGCCCATCCGCGAATCACCGTTCAGTGCATTGCGGAAAAAGTGGAAAGGGATAGTCCCGTCCATCTGCGCATCCGCCAGCGGTTTCTGGACCGTCATCCGAAAGCAAAACTCTATATCGACTTTCCGGATTTCTACTTTTTTCGCCTTGTTCCGCAGTCGGCCTCGCTCAACGGCGGCTTTGGCAGGGCCTATGCCTTGGATGGCAGCGACCTTGTCATCGCGAACCCTGGAAGCGGCGAGGAATGGAGTAATTTCTCGCGCGATATCAGACAGTTGACGGACGAAGCGAACAGCCTTGCCGCACGGCTCGGCGCAAAGAATGCTGGTCAATGGCGGTTCGTCGGTGCAGATAGCGCCGGGCTAGATCTGATCGCCGGAGACACATTGCTGAGACATGAGTTCAGGACGTTGCAATCGTCCCCCGAGCACGCGTCCCAGTATATTTTCAATATGTCTAAAACAGTGTAGTCGACTACCCAAAATCTAGGGATATACAACTTTGATGTCTGCTGGTTTAGTCAGTTCCAGGGACTACGGCATTACCGGAGCACGGCATGCTCAGGAAGAGGGGATAGAGATATGATGGAAACGATGCCACTTTCAGACCACTCGAATGCAGCAGCGAATTTGCTGTCTGCGATGGCAAATCCAAAGCGGCTGATGATTTTGTGCTGCCTGGTCAAGGGCGAAGTAGCTGTGGGGGCACTGGCTACTCAAGTTGGCCTGAGCCAGTCTGCACTGTCACAGCACTTGTCAAAGCTGCGCGCGCAGAAATTGGTGAAGACGCGCCGCGATGCGCAGACGATCTATTATTCGAGTTCCGCGGACTCGGTTCTCAAGGTCCTGTCGACGCTTGAAAACATCTACTGCATCCCGGCTGAGACGAAATCTGCAGCCGCCTGAAATCTTGTCCGCTGCATGACGCGGCGGGTCAGAACGCATCCACACAGCGTTGCCGGCATGGCTGGTAGCATTTTTTCTTTTTGAAATTTGCTTTGTAAGATTTTTTGAAACCGATGAAATCTCTGGAAATGGCTCGTCTCGCGACGAGCCATTTCTGTTTTGACTATGCCTTGAAGAACGCCAGCAGATCAGCGTTGATGAGATCGGCATGCGTCGTCGCCATGCCATGCGGCAGACCTTCGTAGACCTTGAGCGTGCCGTTCTTCAAAAGCTTGGATGACAGCATCGCCGAATCGGCGATCGGCACGATCTGGTCGTCGTCGCCATGCATGACGAGAACCGGCAGGTCGATCGCCTTGAGGTCTTCCGTGAAGTCGGTTTCGGAAAACGCCTTGATGCAATCGTAATGCGCCTTGGTGCCGCCCATCATGCCCTGACGCCACCAGTTGCGGATGACGCCTTCTGAGACCTTGGCACCGTCGCGGTTGTAGCCGTAGAACGGTCCGGTCGGGATATCGAGGAAGAACTGCGCCCGGTTGGCCGCCTGCGCGGTACGGAAACCGTCGAACACCGACAGTGGCAGGCCGCCCGGATTGCTGTCGCTCTGCACCATGACAGGCGGCACCGCGCCAATCAGCACGGCCTTCGCGACACGGCCCTGCGGCTGGCCAAATTTCGCGACATACCGCGTCACCTCGCCGCCGCCCGTCGAGTGACCGACATGGATGGCTTGCTTCAGGTCCAGATGCGCGGCCAGCTCGGCAACGTCTGCCGCATAGGTATCCATCTCGTTGCCGGTATCGGTCTGGCTGGAACGGCCGTGCCCGCGACGGTCATGCGCGATCACGCGATAACCCTGGTCGAGGAAGAACAGCATCTGGGCGTCCCAATCGTCGGACGAAAGCGGCCATCCGTGATGGAAGACAATCGGCTGGGCGTCCTTGCTGCCCCAGTCCTTGAAGTAGATCTGGGTGCCGTCGCTGGTGGTGATGTAGCTGCTGCTCATGGCTTACCCTCGATTGATCTGACAGGTGAGAGGTGAACGTCTGCATTTGGCTGACCGGTGCATCGGGCAGCGCCTGCAGATTATGATTCCCTCTCGCTTTTGCAACTCTTGATAAAAGCCAGAACCGGACATTCAACAATATGGTTGACAATTGCAGCGGAGGCTTTAAGTTAAACCTTATGGTTGAATTAACGGAACATCAGATCGATGCGGTTTTTCAGGCTCTGAGCGACACCACGCGCCGGCAGATGCTGACGGCTCTTGGAAGCGGCGGGCAGACTGTCGGGCAACTGGCAGCGCCCTACGCCATGTCGCTGGCAGCCGCGTCGAAACACATCAAGGTCTTGGAGGCAGCCGGGCTGGTCCGCCGGGAAATCCAGGGCCGCACGCATCTCTGCCGCCTTTCGCCAGGCCCGCTCGCCGCCGCCCACGAATGGCTGGTCTTCTACGAACGCTTCTGGACCGCCGGCCTCGACACGCTCGACCGGCTGTTGCGCGAGGACGATGCGATCAAGACCACCGGCACGCAAGGCGAGGCCACCACCAAAGCCGAAGGAAAACCGCACAGCAAACCGGGAGACGATCAATGACCGACATGACATCGTTGAGCAGACACGCCTTCATGACAGAACCCCTCGCGATGACGATCCAGCGCAAACTCCCGGGCCCGATCGAGCGCATCTGGGAATACGTGACCGACAGCGGCTTGCGCAGCCAGTGGCTCGCGTCTGGCACGATGCCGACCGAGCCCGGCGGAACGTTCGAGCTCGTCTGGCGCAATGACGAACTCAGCGATGATCCCGCCGGCCGCCCGGAAGGCTTTCCAGAAGAACAGCGCATGCAGAGCGAGATCATCGCCTTCGACGCCCCGCGCCGCGTCGTCTTTTCCTGGCCGCCTGCAGGCGAGGTCTCGATCGAGCTGCAGGCCGTCGGCGAAGACGTGCTTCTCACCCTCACCCACCGCCGCATTTCCGACCGCCGCAACATGGTCATGGTCGGCGCTGGCTGGCACGCCCATCTCGACATCCTCGCGGCCAAGGCAGCTGGCGAAAAGCCCGCCGCCTTCTGGCCCTCATGGCTTCGCCACCGCGATGAATACGAGGGCATCGTTCCTGCCTGAACCGCCTCCGTCTCGGAGCCATGTCCGCAATCGAGAAAGGGCTGCCAAACCGCGGCCCTTTCGACAATCTTGGCCCTCGGGTCTTGAAGATGACAGCCGCCTGAGGCAATAGGCGCCATACGCTTTCCCAGGACCGTCACGAGGCCGACCGCACGATATGCTCCAGACACCCTACTACCTCATCGACAAGTCGAAACTTCTCCGCAACATGGAGAGGATCGCCGCTGTCCGCGAGACGTCGGGCGCCAAGGCATTGCTGGCGCTGAAATGCTTTGCCACATGGTCGGTGTTCGATTTCATGCGCGACTATATGGACGGCACCACGTCCTCGTCGCTCAACGAAGTCCGCCTTGGCCATGAGCGCTTCGGCAAGGAAACCCACGCCTATTCCGTGGCCTATGCCGATTACGAGATCGACGAGGTCGTCTCGCATGCGGACAAGATCATCTTCAACTCGATCGGCCAGTTGCAGCGTTTCGAAAACCAGTCGTCGGGCATTACCCGCGGCCTGCGCCTCAACCCCGGCGTCTCCTCGTCCACCTTCGATCTCGCCGATCCCGCCCGCCCCTTCTCGCGGCTGGGCGAATGGGATCTGAAACAGGTCGCGCCGGTCATGGACCTGGTCTCCGGCTTCATGATCCACAATAACTGCGAAAACGGCGACTTTTCGCTGTTTGATCGCATGCTCGGCGAAATCGAGCAGAAGTTCGGCCCCCTCCTGAAGAAGGCCGAATGGGTCAGCCTCGGCGGCGGCATCCATTTCACCGGCGACGATTACCCGGTCGACCTGTTTGCCGAGCGCCTCAAGCGCTTTTCCGGCGAGTACGGTGTCCAGGTCTATCTCGAACCGGGCGAAGCCTCGATCACCCGCTCGACGACGCTGGAAACCACCGTCCTCGATACCCTTTACAACGGCAAGAACCTTGTCGTGGTGGATAGCTCCATCGAAGCGCACCTGCTGGATCTTCTGATCTACCGTGAAAACGCAAAGGTTCATCCAAACCAGGGACCTTATCGTGCCATGGTCTGCGGCAAGTCCTGTCTTGCCGGGGATATTTTCGGCGAGTTCGATTTTCCGAATGAACTGAAAGTTGGCGACCGCATTTCCTTTCAGGATGCCGCCGGCTACACGATGGTCAAGAAAAACTGGTTTAACGGCGTGCAAATGCCGGCAATCGCCATCCGTGAACTGGATGGCAGCCTCAGGACGGTCCGCGAGTTCGGCTACGCGGACTACGAACAAAGCCTATCCTGAGCACAAAGCTCAGCGGCTTCTGACGATTGGACTTGAAGGAACTCGTCCCCACCATGAAAAAGAACGTACTCATCATCGGCGCCGGTGGCGTCGCCCAGGTCGTGGCGCACAAATGCGCCCAGAACAACGACGTGCTCGGCGATATTCATATCGCCTCCCGCACCAAGTCGAAATGTGACGCCATCATCGCCTCGGTCCACGACAAGAAGGCGATGAAGGTAGAAGGCAAGCTCGAAGCCCACGCGCTCGACGCCCTCGACATCGAAGCAACCAAAGCGCTCATCAAGGCGACCGGCAGCCAGATCGTCATCAATGTCGGCACGGCCTTCCTCAACATGTCGGTGCTGCGCGCCTGCATGGATACCGGCGTCGCCTATATCGACACCGCCATCCACGAAGAGCCGAACAAGATCTGCGAAACCCCGCCGTGGTACGGAAACTACGAGTGGAAGCGTGCGCAGGAATGCGAGGAAAAGGGCATCACTGCCATCCTCGGCGCCGGCTTTGATCCGGGCGTCGTCAACGCCTATGCCCGCCTTGCCAAGGATGACTATCTCGACAAGGTCACCGACGTCGATATCGTCGATATCAATGCCGGCAGCCACGGCAAGTATTTCGCCACCAACTTCGATCCGGAAATCAACTTCCGCGAATTCACCGGTGTCGTCTACGCCTGGCAGGGCGGCGAATGGACCGTCAACAAGATGTTCGAAATCGGCAAGGACTACGACCTGCCGGTCGTCGGCACCCGCCGCGCCTATCTCTGCGGCCATGACGAAGTGCATTCGCTGGCAAAGAACATGGACGGCGCCGACGTGCGCTTCTGGATGGGCTTTGGCGATCACTACATCAACGTCTTCACCGTCCTCAAATCCATCGGCCTCCTGTCGGAACAGCCGGTCAAGCTTGCCGACGGATCCGAAGTCGTACCGCTCAAGGTCGTCAAGGCCTGCCTCCCCGACCCGTCGTCGCTGGCGCCCGAATACGAAGGCAAGACCTGCATCGGCGATTTCGTGAAGGGCATGAAGGACGGCAAGGAACGCACGGTGTTCATCTACAACGTCGCCGACCACAAGGAAGCCTATAACGAAGTAGGCTCCCAGGGCATTTCCTACACCGCGGGCGTCCCCCCTGTCGCCGCTGCCATGCTGGTCGCGACAGGCGAATGGGATGTGAAGAAGATGGCAAACGTCGAAGAACTGGCGCCAAAGCCCTTCCTCAACATCCTCAACAAGATCGGCCTGCAGACCTGCATCCGCGACGAAAATGGCGAACGCGAGCTGCATTTCGACTGAGATCGAAACAGCCTCCGTTCAAGCAACAAAAAAGCCCGCGAGCAATCGCGGGCTTTTCCGTTTGTAACACTGTGAAAACGTGGCTGCCCTCACCATCCAGGCAAAGGCAGGCGCTTCCGCTCAGCGCCAGGACGTTCCGTCGGCGCTCGCGCAGCCATAAGGCGGCGGCACTTCGCCGAATGTGGCATGCAGCTTGTCGCAGCCCCATTTGTTCAGCGGGCCCGGCAGACGGCTGTTGATCTCGATACCGACCTCGTCATAGGCCGAAGTCGTGTTCGACACGTAGCTGTACCAGCGCTGCCCGATAAACCCCGTCGCTGCGATGAGAACAACCAAAACAACCAAGATAATTCTGCTCATGAAAATCCCTTACTTTTGCCCCGGTCGTAGATAGTCCGGATTAAGACCGCAAGGGTAACCGTCTGTTTTTCCGAAGGAACCTGTGCGCAGACGATCCAAGGAAGGGAACGACGGCGTCGGCGGACTTCGCGAACATCTACGCCCAGCGCACACTTGATGGCGTCCGGTATCAGCCCGGGCCATCGTCTGACTTTATGCTTTCGGCCCGCGTCCCCGGCCCTGTCGCGGCTCCTTCGGCGGAGCCGCATACCCCGGAGGTTTTGTTTTCACCCAGGCAACGAATGTCCGTATCGCCGGGTCTTCGAGGATCGCCTCGATCGTCGAGAACTTCTTGGCGAGCTGGGCATCCGTCAAATTCACATGGATCTGGTCGTGACAGATCCGGTGCAGGCAGACCGTTTCCTTGCCGCCCTTGCTCTTGGGGACAAGATAATGCTTTTCCTGCTGATCCTCAGGGATGACCCGCTCGCACATCGGACAATACACGGGCTCCGGCGCAGCCTCGTCCCATGAAGCCGGTTCGTCTCTGTTCTTGCGGGCCATCGGTCCATCACCTGTTGAGCGCTGCCGGCCCTGCATCTCCATCTGGCTGGATCGATGCAAAGCCCTTGCCTCCAGCAGATATCGCGTCCTGCAACCCGGAGCAATGCCGTTCGAAACAGACCTTGAACCTGGCATCGCCCAATTACCGCATCCCACGCAGACCCGCCATCACCCGCACCGCCCGAAAACCGTTTTCCCTTTCGTCCGCCTGCCCTACATGATGCATCGACGGATGCGCTGTGACGCACCCGGTCGATCACCCCTGCAGCGAATGACGCGACCTCCATGACCTTTTTCGAAAGCCTGCTCATCCTGATGCTGGTCGCGATCGTGCTGTTGCAGGTGTCGCGGCGGCTCTCCGTGCCCTATCCGTCTATGCTGGCTCTGGCGGGCGTCGCGGTGGCGCTGGTTCCGGGCGCACCTTACTTCGCGCTCGATCCGGAGATCGCGCTGGCGCTGTTCATCGCGCCGGCTTTGCTCGATGCCGCCTTCGATTTCCCGCTGAACACCGCCAGGCGCTTCTGGCTACCGCTCGTGGTCTTTGCGCTCGGCGGCGTCGTCGTCACCACGGCGACGGTCGCGGTCGCCGGCTATGTGATGGCCGGCCTGCCGATTGCGGCCGCCATCGTGCTCGGCGCCATCGTCGCGCCGCCGGACGCCGCCGCCTCCACCGCCGTCCTCTCCACCATGTCGGTGCCGCGCACCACCGATGCCATCCTGCGCGGCGAAAGCCTGTTCAACGATGCGGCAGCACTTCTGATCTTTGGAGCAGCCCTTGCGGTCCAGTCGGCCGGCGGGCTTGATCGCGAAGTAACGACCCATCTCGTTCTTGCCGTTCCCGGCGGCATCCTGCTCGGCTGGGTCGCGGCGCTGGTGATCCGCCGCCTGTCGGCCTACGTCACAGGCACGCTTGGTGGCAATCTCCTGCAATTCGTCCAGACCTTCCTTCTGTGGATCCTCGCCGAACATCTGGAACTGTCTGCGGTGCTCGCCATCGTCACCTTCGCCATGACGATCGCCAGCACCAGCGAAAGCCTGTCGTCGGCGCGCATGCGGGTGCAGTCCTATGCGGTCTGGACGGTCGTCGTCTTCGTCCTCAACGTCGTCGCCTTCCTGCTGATGGGCATGCAGGTGCGCGACATCTATGCGGACATGGAGGTCGGCCATTTCGCCGAAGCTCTGTTGTTTTCCGCCGTGATCGTCGCCATCGTCATCGCCACCCGCTTCGCGCTCTGCCTCGCCTATAACCGTATCGAAGCCTGGCGCGCCCGTCGCGACGGCCGCGACGAACCGGCATCGACCAGACAGGCGATCCTCGCCTCCTGGTGCGGCATGCGCGGCCTCGTCTCGCTTGCCACAGCCTATGCGCTACCTGCAGATTTCCCGGAGCGCGACATGGTCGTGCTGACCGCCTTCTCCGTGGTCATCGCCACGCTTGTCCTGCAGGGCCTGACGCTGTCGCCGCTCATCCGCTGGCTCGGCCTCGACCGGCGCCATACCAGTGCGCAAGAGCTGTCTGAGATGCGCCGCCGCGTCGTCAAAGCGGGCATCGGCCGCCTCGATGGCGAGACCGGGACTGAAGCCGAAAAACTGCGCGCTAAACTCACGATGGAACACCAGGCCTTCGACGACCCCGACCGCGCCGCCTCGATGGACACCTACCGCCGACTGGTACTTCTGTTCATCGCCGGACAACGCACCGAACTCGAAAACCTCCGCGCCTCCTACGAGTTGAATGTCGACGAATACAATCTCCTCCTCGAGGAAATCGACTGGCGCGAACTCTCGATCCTCCCCGAAGACGACCGACGGATCGAGGAGATCTGATTGGGGAAAGCGGTGGGGGATCAACGGGCGTTGAACCACCAAAATGTCTTGCTCCCGCACCAATCCACAGGCACCGGCGCCGATAGTTTTGCGCCCACAGTCCCCTACGCTCCCGCATTCCTGTGCTCGTCACAGGAACCCAGCCAGCCCAAGTCCTTGGGCTGAAAGAACCGTCGTCGCCCTACCGACGCGTCGGCAAAATTCCTGTGGCAATCACAGGAAAGAGGGGAAAATTGCCTCCCCTCCCATCCCACTCACACCTTCCCGATCACACCCGCGCGCAGAACACATCCAGCGCATCGAGCTTTACGGCACCCGCTTCCAGCTTCGACACAAACCCCGGAAGATCGACCGGCATCACGTCGCCCATCCGCTTGGGCAGCACGAAGTTTTGCGGCTCGCGGGTCAGGTTGAACACGAACAGCAGCTTCTCACCGCCCTTTTCGCGGACGAAGGCGAGCAGGTCCTGGTTGGTCTCGATAAACGTCATGTCGCCGTCGATCAGCGCATGGTGGTTTTTGCGGAAGGCGAAGGTTTCGCGGTAGTGCTGCAGCACCGAATCCGGCATTGCCTCCTGCGCATCCACCGAACGGCTGGCGTGATCGGCCGGAATGGGCAGCCAGGTCTTGGCGCCCTCGCTGAAGCCCGCATGGGCCTCGCCCGCTTCCCACACCATCGGCGTGCGGCATCCGTCGCGGCCCTTGAAGGCCGGCCAGAAGCGGATGCCGTAGGGGTCGCGCAGATCCTCGTAAGTCAGTTCCGCTTCGCTCAAGCCCAGCTCCTCGCCCTGGTAGAGGCAGATCGAACCGCGCAGCACCGAAATCAACGTTGCCGACAATTTGGCGACGCGGTCCTGCTCGGACGGATCCTCGGTAAAGCGGGTAACATGACGCACCACGTCGTGGTTGGAAAACGCCCAGCACACCCAGCCGTTCACCACCGTATCGAGCACGGTCTGCATCACCTTGCGGATATAGGCGGCAGAAAACGCCGGGCCCAGCAGGTCGAACGTGTAGCACATATGCAGCTTGTCGTCGCCGGTCGTATAGAGCGCCAACGTGTTCAGCGAACGCGGCCCGTCGCCCACTTCGCCCACCGAGGCGCGGTTGTCGTAGCTGTCGAGCAGCGCCCGCAACCGCTTCAGAAAGCCGATATTTTCCGGCTGCGTCTTGTCGTAGAGATGGTTCTGCATCGAATACGGATTGGTATCCGTCTCCATGCCGGCGCCGTCGGTGTCATAGACCATCGGCGGGTTGCTGCGCAGTTGCTTGTCGTGGAAATAGTAGTTCACAGTATCGAGCCGGAAGCCGTCGACGCCACGGTCGAGCCAGAAGCGCACCGTATCCAGCATCGCATCCTGTACATCCGGATTGTGGAAGTTAAGGTCCGGCTGCGAGATCAGGAAGTTGTGCATGTAATACTGCTTGCGCACGCCGTCCCATTCCCAGCCCGGACCGCCGAAGATCGACAGCCAGTTGGTCGGCGCCGTGCCGTCGGGCTTGGGGTCGGCCCAGACATACCAGTCGGCCTTGGGATTGGTGCGGCTGGAACGGCTTTCGATAAACCACGGATGCCGGTCGGATGTATGCGAAATGACCTGGTCGATGATCACCTTGAGGCCGAGGCGATGCGCCTCGGTCATCATCTCGTCGAAATCCGCAAGCGTGCCGAACATCGGGTCGACATTGCAGTAATCGGAAACGTCATAGCCCATGTCGGCCATCGGCGAGGTGAAAAACGGCGACAGCCAGATCGCATCGACGCCGAGCGAAGCCACATGCGGCAGGCGCTGGGTAATCCCCTTGATATCGCCCAGTCCGTCGCCGGTCGTGTCCTGGAAGGATCGCGGATAGATCTGGTAGATCACCGCACCGCGCCACCAGTTGCCGTCAACCTTGCGAGTGGTGTCCCTCGTGGTCTCCAATACCATTCCACAATGCTCCTTCTTGAAAATCGCTCATTCCAACCTTGGTCCCAAACTAGAGCCATGCCATCAAAAGACAACGCGGAAACGAACCGCCACACACTCTTGTCATGGCGGACGCTTCAGCTTATTCGAGCGTCAAACCCATGGGAGGGATGACAATTGGGCGGAAAGCTTCTTTCGATCGGCGAATGCATGGTGGAACTGTCGCAGGCGGGTGAAGGCCTGCTGCGCAAGGGCTTTGCCGGCGATACGTTCAACACGGCCTGGTATGCCCGTGCCTGCCTCTCCAGAGACTGGTCGGTGGACTATCTGACCGCGGTCGGCGACGATCCGATGTCGTCGGATATGCTTGATATGATGGAGCAGGCCGGCATCGGCGTTAACCTCATCCGCCGCATCCCCGGCAAGACGCCCGGCCTCTACCTGATCACCCTCAAGAATGGCGAGCGCACCTTCAGCTACTGGCGCGACAGCGCTGCCGCGCGCAAGCTCGCAGATGACGCCGAGCACCTGCGCTCGGCAATCGAAACCGCCGACATCATCTATTTCTCCGGCATCACGCTCGGCATCCTGGCACCGGAAGCGGTCGAGACGCTTTTATCGGAACTGCGCCGCGCCAAGGCCGCCGGCAAGACGGTCGCCTTCGATCCGAACCTTCGCCCGCGCCTGTGGGTGAGCCGGGACATCATGCTGAAGACGATCGAGGATGGCGCAAGAGCCGCCACCATCGTTCTCCCAAGCTTCGACGATGAAGCGACCTATTTCGGCGATGCCACGGTGGCCGATACGATCGCCCGCTACCATGGTCTCGGCGTCACGGATGTCGTGGTCAAGAACGGCGCAGAAGGCGCAACCTTCAGCCTGTCGGGCGTGACCGGTCATGCACCGGCCGTCACCACCGGCAAGGTGGTCGACACGACCAGCGCCGGCGACAGTTTCAACGCCGGCTTCCTGTCGAAGTACTTAAGCGGCGCCACACCGCACGAAGCCGCAGCCTACGGCGCCGCAGTCGCCGCCACCGTCATCGGCCATCACGGCGCGCTGATCAGTCCGGAGCTTCTGCCCGGCTGAACCACCGCGACCGGATGTGTCGGCTTGAGCTGGCAGATCCCTTTCGGCTCGCCCACCTTCACGCCAGCCTCGCAACCGTGTTGCGCGGCATCCGTCAGCGCGTCGTAGAGATCGAGCGTCTTACCGAGATGGATCGACCCCAGATGCGAAAAATGCTCGTCGTCGAGGAACAGCGAAACGCCGTCATCCACAACCCGGCAGCTTTTTTCGTCGCAGAGATAATCTTCGAGCGACACGACCGGGAACCGCTTCGAAACGTCCGCCATCAGCCGCTCCACGAGGGCATCATGGGCGCGCTGTTCGTCCCGCTCCATCATGCAGGGCATATCTGCAACATCCAGCATGGCGCTTCGCACGACACAGCGGCCGATATCGCGACCATCGCGCGGCGGCGGCGCCATGAACACCGGCCGCAGACCGATCGAGCGCAGCCAGTCGGCAGTCGCCTCGACCT
>Ga0308159_1002904_pt1 | contig 18624 bp, 15 predicted proteins | sample PhyCR1_FD_201040 | JGI IMG/M metagenome (GOLD analysis project Ga0308159, IMG submission 201040) | Phyllosphere microbial communities from UC Gill Tract Community Farm, Albany, California, United States - DLSLC.R1 | ecosystem: Host-associated > Plants > Phyllosphere > Unclassified | place: USA... | reverse complement strand
AACGGGCGCTGACCAGCTTTAGTGGCCGCAAAGCCTGACAGCTGGGCTACAATTCGCCACTTTTTTATTGGAGGCTGCACATGTCCGTCTTCTCCGGCCTGCCGCTGGTTATCGAACCCAGCGAGCTCATGGAACGCCTTGAGTCCCCGCAATTAATCCTTGTGGACCTGACCAGCCGCGCCCGCTATGACGCCGGACACATCCCCGGCGCACATTTTGTGGACCCCAAGCGCACGCAACTGGGACTGCCGCCCGCGCCCGGTTTGATGCCTGCCAAAGCAGATCTCGAAGTACTGTTCGGTGAGCTGGGCCATAACCCTGATGCCGTGTATGTGGTCTATGACGACGAAGGCGGCGGCTGGGCCGGGCGCTTTATTTGGTTACTGGATGTAATCGGCCATAGCCAATACCACTACGTCGACGGCGGTTTGCTCGCCTGGCAGGCGGCCGGTCTGCCTTTGTCCACCGAGGTTCCAGCCGCTGCGGGCGCATCAGTACCGCTGACATTGCACCCGGAACCGACCGCCACCCGCGAATACCTGCAAAGTCGCCTCGGCGCTGCCGATCTGGCAATCTGGGACGCACGTGGACCGACCGAATATTCAGGCGAGAAAGTCCTGGCCGCAAAGGGCGGACATATCCCGGGCGCGGTCAATTTCGAATGGACTGCAGGCATGGATCCGGCGCGCAACCTGCGCATCCGCGAAGACATCGCTGAAATCCTCGATAACCTGGGCATTACCGCCGATAAAGAAATCATTACTCATTGCCAAACGCACCACCGCTCCGGCTTCACTTACCTTGTGGCCAAGGCGCTGGGCTACCCTCGCGTCAAAGGGTACGCAGGTTCCTGGGGCGAATGGGGCAACCACCCGGACACGCCTGTAGAGCGTTGATTGTCCGGCACACTTATTACGAACACGTTTAGGAATTTTGATGAAAGAGCGTCTGTTTATCCTCAGCCAGTACCTGCTGCCGCACCACCTTCTGTCACGTCTGGCGGGCTGCGTGGCCGAATGCCGTGTGCGTTGGTTCAAAAATGCCTTCACCGCCTGGTTTGCTCGCCGCTATCAAGTGGACATGTCCCAGGCTCTGGTTGAAGACCTGGCAGCCTACGAGCACTTCAACGCCTTCTTCACCCGCGCATTGAAACCCGGCGCACGCCCGCTGGACGAAACACCCGGCGCGATTCTGTCCCCGGCAGACGGCGCGATCAGCCAATTGGGCCCGATCGAACAAGGCCGTATTTTCCAGGCCAAGGGTCACAGCTTCAGCGTGCTTGAGCTGCTCGGCGGCGATGCTGCACTGGCTGCGCCGTTCATGGGTGGCGAATTCGCCACGGTTTATCTTTCGCCCAAGGATTACCACCGCGTGCACATGCCATTGGCGGGCACTCTGCGGGAAATGGTTTACGTCCCGGGCCGGATTTTCTCGGTCAACCAGACCACAGCGGAAAACGTGCCTGAGCTGTTTGCACAAAACGAACGTGCGGTCTGCGTGTTCGACACCGAGCGCGGGCCGATGGCCGTGGTACTGGTCGGCGCCATGATCGTTGCGTCCATCGAAACGGTATGGGCAGGGCTGGTCACGCCGCCAAAACGCCAACTGAAAACCTTCCGCTACGATGAAGCTGCACGGGCCCCTATTCACTTGGAGAAAGGCGCGGAGATGGGCCGTTTCAAACTGGGTTCGACGGCCATCGTCCTGTTTGGTCCGAATCAGGTGAAGTGGGCCGAGCAACTCGCGGCGACCTCCCCAGTGCGTATGGGTCAGGCACTGGCGTTGCCGGTCGAAGCCTGACAAGGTTGCAATAGTGGCATGGTGTGCCACTATTTTGGAATTGCGCGGTCCCACTAACGTCCATCTGTCCGCTTAGGCGCGCCACAGCGCGCCCTTAGGGCTGCGGCAGATGGCCGATGCTGGTAAAGTCCAACCATCGGTTCTGTAGGACACTTCGCATTGTATTGACGCAGATATCATCTCCCGTCATGGGGAAATGCTATTTGGTACGTCGTTCAGAGCAACCGTTCGGGCCTAAGTAGTTGGAGTCAGCCTGTCACATGAGTAATTTGAGCCTTCCTGTGTTGTTGCGTGTTCCTACGCCAACGCAGTCGAGCCTGACTTTCTGTGAAGCCAACCCCAAGGATCTCAAGCGTTGGATATCAACGCTGCCCAAAGCAAACCTCGGCGAAACCGCCCGCCAGCTTTACCAGGGTCTCAGTGAACTCAATCAACTGCTGACTCCCAGCGAAAACCGCCTGCAACTGCTCGAACTGCTTCGGCCTGAAGTCTATTTCGTGTGCAAGCACCTGGAGCGGCACTTTCTCAACCAGGCGGTGGTGCTGGACGAACGTCCGCGCAAAGTCGCCAATTTGTGTCAGGCACTGCAAAACCATCTGGGTGTTGGCTACAAACTCATTGCTCAGCGCGTGTCTGCGCGCCTGACCAAAGACCGGGTGCCGCTGCTGACTACCGCCCTGCAACGTGCCTTGCACTGCCTCAACGGCCCGTTGATCCGCGCGACTCAATTGTATTGCCCGGTGCAGGATGGCCTCTGGCTCGAACTGCATCAGCTCTACCTGATTGCTTGTCAGCATCAACTGCAAAACATACCGGTCAATGACGATCAAGCCACCCATACCCGCGCGCTGACCGTCGAGCAGACCTACATCATCGGCCTGATGATGGGTTGTTCGCGCTGCAACCAGATGCGCCAGCTCAATATCGGACGCCTGGCCGATGTGCTCGACGCCTGGAGCCCGCTGGTGCGCCTGCAATCGCCAGTCGACGAAAGCAGCCTGTTCGCGCTATCGGCAAAGCAGGACAAGCCACCGCTCTACAAGTCGCTGTTTCCTGAAGAGCAGCACGCCAGTTTGCTGGGCATAAACACCCAGGCGCTGTCGGCAATGATCAATCGCTATCTGGAGACGCCGGTCGAGCAGCGCTCGCAGCTACCGTTACTGGTGCCCCAAGGTTTCACCATCGATTTCCTGCAACATCTGGCCGTAGTCTGGGGCGACGTGGCCGAGCGCACGTTCCAGCGCACTGCCGGGCAAGGTCAGCTTTCCCTGTGTATCGGCATGAGCGCGCTGCACTACTACTTGGCGGGCGAGCGTTCGTTCAGCGAAATGCTGCAACTGCCCGCGCCCAAGGCTGCCGAGTTCAAGCTGGAACTGGTCAGTGACAAAACCGATGACCCATGGGGCAACGCTTTTGACACTCAGCGGGGCAATACCTCGGAGCATTTGCTGCCGTACGAGGAAATCGAGTACCAGCAAGCCGAGGCCGACGGTGGCGAATCGGCTTCCAACGCGCAGCAAGGCTTCCCCACCTTCGACCTGCAGATCGTCAATCACAGCCCCGGCGGTTACTGCCTGGCCTGGCCCAAGGAAGTGCCGCCGCAGTTGCAGGCAGGAGAGCTGATCGGGATTCAGGATTACGCTGGACAAGGATGGAGCATCGCGGTCATCCGCTGGGTGCGTCAGGTCCGAACGGGTGGTACGCAGATGGGCATTGAGTTGATCGCCCCCCTCGCCCAGCCTTGTGGCCTGCAAATCGTGCGTGATGGGCAGAACAGCCCGTTCATGCGCGCCCTGATGCTGCCGGAAGTCCGCGCCATGGAACAACCTGCGACGATATTGGCCCCGCGTCTACCCTTCAAGGAAGGCAACAGCGTGATCATCAATATCGCCGGTGAACAAATGCGCGGTCTGCTGGGCACTCAACGCGCCAGCAGTGGCAGCTACAACCAGTTCGAATACGAAACCTTCGAAGCCCCCGTCGGCTCCGAAGGTGGCACACCGAAACCGGATCAGGAATTTGATTCGTTGTGGACGTCGTTGTGACAACCCGCGATCACCTGTAGGAGCTGCCGAAGGCTGCGAATCGCGTTGTGTCAGATACGGCGCTTTCGCAGCCTTCGGCAGCTCCTACAAGTTCAGGGTATATCAGCCGCGGCCTTCCCGATCCCGAACGCCCAACAGATACAGCACCCCATCCAGCCCCAGGGTGGAGATCGCCTGTTTTGCCGACTGCTTGACCAATGGCTTGGCCCGGAACGCAACGCCCAGCCCGGCAATGGCCAGCATCGGCAAATCGTTGGCACCGTCACCGACAGCAATGGTCTGCTCCAGGCTCAGCCCCTCTTTTATCGCCAGCTCGCGCAGCAAGTCAGCCTTGCGTTGAGCGTCGACAATCGGCTCAACCGCCACACCGGTGCACTTGCCATCCACCACTTCAAGCTCATTGGCGAACACGTAATCGATGCCCAGTTTCGCTTGAACCTGTTTGGCAAAATAGGTGAAACCACCCGACAGAATGGCCGTCTTGTAGCCTAGGCGCTTGAGTTCGGCGAATAGATTCTCTGCGCCTTCAGTCAGGCGCAGCGACGCACCGATTTCATCGAGTACGCTGACGTCCAGCCCCTTGAGCAGGGCCATGCGTTCTTTGAAGCTGGCACGGAAATCCAGCTCGCCTCGCATGGCGCGTTCGGTGATTTCAGAGACCCGATCGCCCACACCGTAAGCCTTGGCCAACTCGTCGATGACTTCGGCTTCGATCAGGGTCGAGTCCATGTCGAACACAGCCAGCCGGCGGTTACGGCGGTACAGCGAATCCTGCTGGAAGGCGATGTCGATGTTCAGCTCCTGAGCAACACTCAGGAACTCAGCCTGCAAAGCCTGAGGATCAGAAGGCTCGCCACGCACCGAAAATTCGATGCACGCTTTGCTCTTGTCAGTGGGCGCATCCAGCGGCGTGCGCGCCGACAGGCGATCGATCTTGTCGATGTTCAGCCCGTATTGCGCCGTGATGGCGGTGACCCGTTGCAACTGCTCGGCAGTCACCTTGCGGCTCAGCAGCGTCACGATATGCCGCGAGTGACCCTGGCTGTCGACCCAGCGCTGGTAGTCGTCTTCGGACACCGGCGTGACGCGCACCTGCTGATCCAGGCTGGCGGCGGTTGAAAGCAGTTTCTTGAGGACCGACGCGCCCTGTTCGGTGCCCGGAATTTCCACCAGGATGCCGAACGACAAGGTGTCGTGGATCACTGCCTGACCAATGTCGAGGATGTTCACCTCACCTTGAGCGAGCACGCCAGTGATGGCCGAAGTGAGACCGGGACGGTCTTCACCGGTGATGTTAATCAGGACGATTTCGCGCAAGGGACACCCCAGCAGTGGAAAAAAACCGCATTCTAACCACTTTCAGTGACCATCGGGCACAGGCAGCGCTTTGCCGCTACAGGGTCGGTCGTTATACTGCGCGCGAACTTCACCGAAAGAGCCGTGCTCTGTGAACCGGCCCACGCCAGTTAAAACCGATAATTTCTTCCTGCTCATCTTCCGTGCACTGCGTCATCGCCGTGTACCGATTGCATTGCGCATTGCCAGCCATAACGTGATCCTCGTCGCTCTGGCGCTGGTGATCTACGCCGGCGTCATGGGTCTGCAGTTCAAGCAGGCCATGCATGAGCAAGCCGATGCGCTGGGCCAGGCGTTGACCACGCAAACTGCGACCTCCGCCACGGAGCTGCTGGTGTCCAACGACATCCTCAGCCTCAACGTGCTGCTGGGCAATCTGGTCAAGAACCCGCTGGTGGCCCATGCCGCAATCTACAGCGTGGATAACCGCATCCTTGCCGAAGCCGGCCAGCGTCCGAAAAACGGTCTGCTGGGCGAAGCCGAAGGCCTGTACGAAATAAAAATCACTTTCCAGGACGTGATGGCCGGACATTTGCGCATCAGCCTGGACATGTCGCAGTTCCAGCAGCCGATGACCATCAGCCTGCAGAGCATGGGCATTCTTGCCGGTATTCTGCTGGCGCTGGCCCTGGCGTTGAGTCTGCGGCTGGGCCGCCACATCTCCACGCCTCTGCTGCAACTGCGGGTCTGGCTGCGCGATATCGACCCGTACACCCCGGCCGTGGAGCGTCAGGATGAAATCGGCGATCTGGCGCGCCAGCTGCGTACCTCTTTCGCGCCGCCTGTGCCGGAACCCGAGCCTGAGCCGGAACCTGAATACGCCGAAGAGGCATCAGACGATCCGTACCTGGATGCCGACGACGAGCCTGAGCCGGTGGTGAAAGGTCGCGCTCAGCGCGAGCCGGGTTTCGACGAAACACCAAAGACGCCGCGCCTGCCAGCGCCGCCGATCCAGCGTCGTCTGGTTGCCGAAGAAGATGAAGAAGACGATGACGGCGAAGATCCATTTGCCGATCTGCGCGACAGCTCCAGCCCGGCGCCAGTCGTCAGCAAAGCTCCCGTTGTACCCAGCATCCCGCAACCGAGTGCCGTTCTGGCGGTGCAACTGGGTTCTCAGGACCAACTGCGTCGCCTGCCCCGTGCTCGCCTGACCGATCTGCTGCAACGTTATCGCGATTGTCTTGATCAGGCGTCCTCGCTGTACGAAGGCGAGCTGCATACCCTGAACGACGGCAGCACCTTGATGCTGTTCCACTTCCAGGAAAGCGGCGACGACTACCTGACCAATGCGATTTGCTGCGGTGAACTGCTGCGCGCGTTGAGCCATGCCTTGCAGATTGAAGTCGCCGACAGCGGCATAACCCTGCAATTGCAACTGGGCCTGACGTTGGGCGAAGGTTTGTCCGGCCTGAGCCAGATCGACCTGCTGCTGACCGAAACCGCGCAGGACGCGCTGGCTCTGTCTCAGCACAGCCGCAATCTGCTGCTGGTAGAGCGCAAGATCAACGACGACGCACTGGTTCGCCAGCGCGCCCGTATTCGCCCTATCGCCAGCCCGGAAGGCGCGTGCTGCGTCGAGCGCCTGATGGAGCCCTACCCGTCAATGCTCGAACGCCAACTGGCGCGCATGCACGAGACGCGCAAGGCGTGACTGTCACGCATAACGAACTCTAGGAGGACCGGGGTGGCGTTCCACCTTGCTCGCGATCCGGTCTGCCAGCCGATGAGTTTATCGACTGAACTAACGCTATCGCGAGCAAGGTGGAACGCCACCCCGGTCCTCCTACAGGAAAGCATCGTGTCATTCAGTCGCTCCAACTCCTGACGCTTTGATCTTCCTCCCCCGCCACTCAATCAACCTGCGCCCTAAGGCCTGCCCCTTTACCTCGATGTAATGGTGGGTCACCACTGACACCATCACCACGACCAGAAAAAACACGATAGCCAGCACGCTATTGCCCAGCGCACTTCCTGTATCCAGATAACGGCGCCCTTCGAAAATCGTCGTCAGTTGCTGCCCGGTCCGCTGTTCAAGGACGATGAACACTGACATCAGGCAGAACAACACCGCCACATGGGTCATATACATCGAATACGACAGGCGCCCCAATAACGCCAAGGGCCGCGCCTTCAATAAATTCGATAACCGGCCAGCCTCAAAGGCAAAGATAAACACCACCGGACAGAACAGCAGACTCGCCACTAATGACTGATTGGCAAAGCGCGTGCTGTTGACCACCGCGACGCTGATCAGCGCAGCGCCCTCAAGCCAGGTCATCAGCGTCGCATCAGGCTTCCAGCTTCGGCTGACAGCGGCAAACAGGCGGTAGGTCAGTGCTCCCGCGAAAAAGCATGAAAGCCCAGTCAGCGCACGCTCGGTCAGCACTGGCACATGGCCGAAAAGCAGGGCAAATGCAGTCAAAGAAACCAGACCCCAGACCCAATACCGCATCGCGCCACTGAGCAGCATGAACGCCGCGAAGATGAGGTACATGTAGTACTCGACGCTGATGCTCCAGGACGGGTAGTTGAAAGACATGGTTTCAGTCAAAGGCGTCCAGGCCTGCACCAGCAGCAGGTTTGGCAGAAATTCGGAAGGCGCGAAAGCGCCGGTAAAGGGTGCGTAATTCAATTCCACCCCTTTTTTGATCGCCAGCACCTTGAACGCTTCCAGCACGACAAAAACCGCCAGCATCACCCAATGCAGCGGCACCAGCCGGAAGGTTCGGGAAACAAGAAAAGTCCGGAAGTTCAGCTCCTTTCTGCTGCCGTAGGCGTAAGACAACACAAAGCCGCTGAGCACGAAGAAGAAGTTGACCAGCAAATCGGCATTGCGAATGAACACCGACTCGGTAAAACCGCTGACCAGCTGGATATGAAAAAACACCACGCACGCGGCACAGATGCCCCGAAAACTGTCGAGCACGTCGAAACGATGAATCGCATTCATGGCTGTACTCCCAGGGAGCGGGTATCAAAGGCGGGACTTGTTTTGCAGAAATGCGGCATGGCTACCGCAGCACCTTGAAGGCAGGCGCGGCAAATACGATAGAAAGAAGGGGGTGATGCGAGGCCCTTACGTTAGGCAGCGGGCGGCAACGTGTCAAGCCTTGAGGTGTCTCACATTCCCGTAGGAGCGCGCTTGCCCGCGATAGGTTTCAGAGCCAGCATATTTGTAGATTTTGCGAACGCCATCGCGGGCAAGCGCGCTCCTACAGGCCTATTTCGGCTGAACGACCACGTTGTGTCAGGAACACTCCGAGATATCTGCCCACAAAAAAACCCGCATCTCTGCGGGCTTTTGTCGAACCTAGAAGCGGAACACTTCCAGATCGGTACGGATCGGTGAAGCCATGGGGATCTTGGGTTTTTCGGGCTCTTTGGCCTTGGCCACCGGGGCTTTTTTAGGCTCTTCCACGGGAGCCCAGGAAATCGGCTTCACCGCAGAACTCAGCTGATCAGCCAGGCGTTGCAGCAAGACACCCTGCGCACGCACCTGATCAGCAGACGTCCCGGCATGCAGCTCTTCCAGGTGAATGATGCGGCTGTCACGTACCTGGCCCTTGCGGTCCAGCAAACGCCACTGAGCATCCAGAATCGCAGGCTGTTTGGTGCCCGAGTCCAGACGCGTGATAGACAGCACCACTTGTACATCCGGGGTGAAGTTGGCAACTGCCGGGGCCAGGACGACACGCTGGCTGTCCAGTTTCCATGCCAGCTGGCGCAACAGTAATTGATCAATATCCGAAGAGAGGCTGCCAGCCCAGCGACCATCGGTCGACGCAGTCAGGCTGCCATCAGGTTGGCGCTGCAACAGGGTTTCGCGTTGCAGATAGTCAGCCACCGAAACCGGGCCGAGCAAAACAGCCAACCCGGTCGTGCGTGTTGGCTGGCCGGGTGTACCACTGTCGAGCTGATAAAGCGCTGTCGGCTGTTGCGTACTGCAACCAGCCAGACCCAAAACACCGGTCATCAACAAAACAACGGGAAGGCGTAGAAGATTCATCATCCCATCCAGGTGGCTGCCGCCAGGCGAACCACAGTGTAAATACTCACAAATTCGTGCAGGCACTCAGCCACGCTGGCACCTCAAGACGTCATATCATCCGTGAATATGCGCTATGACTCCAGCGATTATGCGTCGATCTTCGTGGCAAAACGAAGACCGATAGCTCTAAATCGACATTAAGAAGCGTTTTCCACCAATAGCGCATCGACGCGCTGGAAGCCACGAGGCAGTTTGTTACCGCGTCGGCCCCGCTCGCCCTTGTAATGTTCAAGGTCATCAGGCTTGAGCGACAGGTTGCGTTTGCCCGCCTGCAACACCAATGTCGCGCCCTGCGGGATCACGGCGATATCCGTCACATACTCTTCGCGGCTGGCGACGCGATCACCCGGCACACCAATGATCTTGTTGCCTTTGCCTTTACTCAGCTGCGGCAGATCGCTGATTTTGAAGATCAACAGACGACCTTCCGTGGTCACTGCGGCGAGCCAGTTCTGCTCACGATCCGCCACAGTACGCGGCAGCATGACCTTGGCGCCCTTAGGCAGGCTCAACAGGGCCTTACCGGCCTTGTTCTTGGCTTGCAGGTCTTCGCCCTTGACCACAAAACCGTAACCGGCGTCCGAGGCAATCACATACAGCGCGTCGTCTTCAGGTAACAGCACGCATTCGAAAGTCGCACCTGGCGGCGGCTGTAACTTGCCGGTCAACGGCTCGCCCTGACCTCGGGCAGACGGTAGGGTATGCGCCGCCAGCGAGTAACTGCGCCCGGTGGAGTCGATAAACACCGCGTATTGGTTGGAGCGCCCCATGGCAGCGGTCTGGAAACCATCCCCCGCCTTATAGGAAAGCCCGGTGGCGTCGATGTCGTGACCTTTGGCCGAGCGAACCCAGCCTTTTTCCGAGAGCACCACCGTTACTTTCTCGTTGGGCAGCAGGTCATGCTCGGTCATCGCTTTGGCTTCAGCGCGCTCCACGATTGGCGAGCGGCGATCATCGCCATAGGTTTCGGCATCCTTGATCAGTTCAGTGCGCACCAGTTTCTTGAGCTTGGCTTCGCTGCCCAGCAGCGCCATCAGCTTGGTGCGTTCTTTATTCAGTTCATCCTGTTCGTTGCGCAGCTTCATCTCTTCCAGACGCGCCAATTGGCGCAAGCGCGTATCGAGGATGTAATCAGCCTGGATCTCGCTCAGCTCGAAGCGCTCGATCAGCTTCGCCTTCGGATGCTCCTCGGTGCGAATGATGTGGATCACTTCATCCAGATTGAGGTAGGCAATCAGCAAGCCGTCCAACAGGTGGAGGCGACGTTCGACCTTGTCGAGACGGAATTGCAGGCGGCGACGCACCGTGCGTACGCGGAACTCCAGCCATTCCACCAGCAATGCGCGCAGGTTTTTCAGCTGCGGTTTGCCGTCCAGACCAATGATGTTGATGTTGACCCGGTAGCTGGATTCCAGATCGGTGCTGGCGAACAGGTGCTGCATCAGCGCTTCGTGGTCGACCCGGCTGTTGACCGGGATGATCACGATGCGGCATGGGTTTTCGTGGTCAGACTCATCGCGCAGGTCGGCAACCTGAGGCGCCTTGGACGGTTTGGCCTGCATCAGCGCGGCAATCTGCTCCAGCACCTTGGCGCCGGATACCTGATGCGGCAGCGACGTAACGATGATGTCGCCGTCTTCAACATGGTAAACGGCGCGCATGCGCACCGAGCCCTTGCCGGTTTCGTACATTTTCAGCAGATCGGCGCGGGGGGTGATGATCTCTGCTTCGGTCGGGTAATCCGGGCCCTGAATGTGCTCGCACAGCTCAGCAATAGTGGCTTTGGGCTCATCAAGCAAACGAACACACGCCGAGGCCACTTCGCGCAAGTTGTGCGGCGGTACGTCAGTGGCCATGCCCACGGCGATACCTGTGGTGCCATTGAGCAGAATATTCGGCAAACGTGCAGGCAAAACCGCAGGTTCGTCCAGCGTGCCATCGAAGTTAGGGACCCAGTCCGCAGTGCCTTGACCCAGCTCGCTGAGCAGCACTTCGGAATAGCGCGACAGCCGCGCCTCGGTGTAACGCATGGCCGCGAAGGATTTTGGATCATCCGGCGCACCCCAGTTACCCTGGCCGTCTACCAGTGTGTAGCGATAGCTGAACGGCTGAGCCATGAGCACCATGGCTTCATAGCAGGCCGAGTCGCCGTGGGGGTGGAACTTGCCGAGCACGTCGCCGACGGTACGCGCCGACTTCTTGTGCTTGGAATCGGCGTCCAGGCCCAGTTCGCTCATGGCGTAGATGATGCGCCGCTGCACAGGCTTGAGGCCGTCGCCGATATGCGGCAAGGCACGGTCCATGATCACGTACATGGAGTAGTTGAGGTAGGCCTGTTCGGTGAAGTCAGCCAGTGATCGGCGTTCTACGCCATCCAGGCTGAGGTCAAGGGAGTCGCTCATGCGTGCCTCATTATTTCGTCGTCTGGCGCAGCAGCATGGTGCCGCCGCGCTGGGTGAATTCGAGTTGTTTCATTGCGCTCATGCCCAGCAGTACTTGTTCTCCGTCCAGACCGGGCACCACCAGGGCGCGCACGTTGTTCAGGACGATGTCGCCCAGTTGCAGGCGTTCGATGGACGTTCGAAAGCCCTGGCTGCGGCCATTGGCGGTGCTGACCCAGACCGGCGCACCCCGTTGCAACTGCAAGGTGTCAGCCACCTCACCCGGAATCGCTACATCGGTAGCCCCGGTATCCAGCAAAAACTGCACGGCATGATTGTTGATCTTGCCCGTGCTGACGAAATGTCCCTGACGATTGCCCACCAGTTGCACTTCGATGTAACCATCACCGTGTTGCGAGGTGACGACCGCGTTGGGGTTTTCCTGCCGCTGTTCCCATTCGCCAAAGTAACGTGTCGCCAGAAACAGCGCCGCCGCCCAGGCCAGAACCATCAACACCTTCCCCGCACGTTTACCGGGAGGTTGCTGGCTCATGGTCATTCGCTCCAGCCGCCATCAGGCGCTGCGAAACGCCAGACAATCGGGCGCTTCTCGCCATCGGCGCGCTCACCAAAATTGTTATCTACGCCAACCCAGGCGCCCGTCTCATCGACGACCAGCGCTTCGGTCAGGCCGAACTTCTGATCGTAAAGCCGATGGGGCTTGAGCGCCTCTGCGGAAAACGACCAGCAACGTTCGCTGGCACCTGTTTGCAGCGAGCGACGACAGATGCGGTAGGCCGAGCGCTCCAGGGCATACAGCTTGCCGCTGAATAAGGACAGATCAGCAAAGTCCCGGGATACCGATTTGCCGCCCACTTGCGGCGGTAAAACTTCCTTGCCCGGCTCGGTTCGCAGGACGCAACTGCCTTCGCAGCGCCAGTTATCGTTTACGCGGCTCACCACCAGTAATCCGCGTTGTTCCCGCTCGGCCGCCAACCACAGGCGATCGCCTTCGGGGCTGATCGCCAGGCCTTCAAAGATGGCGTTGAAATGTTGCAGCATGCCTTTGGCCCGGGCTTGAGCCACCAGTTCGGCAGGCAGTTTCAACCAGACAGGGCTGCCCTCGACCGGCACTTTGAGGACTTCGGCGTGAGCTTCGCTGACCACGTATTTATTGCCTGCGGTGTCGCAGCTGATGCCTTCGAAATCCAGACTGCCGCCCCGGACGAAAGACGAGAGTTTGGCCAGGGAGCGTAAATTGGCGGGTAAATCGCTTTCTGGCGCCTCCGGAACATCGATGGTGTCCGCCTGGGCCTGCCAGACGGTTTGCGCCCTGTTCATGCGGTACAGCAGGTTGTCGTCACGATCAGAAATCGCCCACAACTGGCCATTGCACACCGCCAACCCTGACAGATTGCCGCCGACCATACCGTCCACCGGATGCTCGGAGACCAGTTCCAACTGCTTCAGCGGGACTGCGAAAGCCGGGGCGGCAGCCGACATCAAAATCCCGGCCAGCATCAGCATCCCGTAGGAGCGCGCTTGCCCGCGATGGGGCCGGAACATCCGACACATATCTGCAAGCAAAGACAACGCCGTCGCGGGCAAGCGCGCTCCTACGGATTGGCGAATCCCGCCTCGCATCAAGTCAGGACCTCGGCGAGGTTGCCTTTGGACTCCAGCCAGTTTTTACGATCACCGGCGCGTTTTTTCGCCAGTAGCATGTCCATCATTTCCGAGGTCGCGGCGAAATCGTCCAGGGTCAACTGCACCAGACGGCGGGTGTTGGGGTCCATGGTGGTTTCGCGCAACTGCGGCGGGTTCATTTCGCCCAGACCTTTGAATCGCGTGACCTGCGGTTTGCCGCGTTTCTTCTCGGCCACCAAACGATCAAGAATCCCGTCGCGCTCGGCTTCATCCAGCGCGTAATAAATGTCTTTACCCAAGTCGATGCGATACAGCGGCGGCATGGCGACGTACACGTGACCGGCATCCACCAACGGACGGAAATGCTGGACGAACAAGGCGCACAGCAGCGTGGCAATGTGCAGCCCGTCAGAGTCGGCGTCGGCCAGGATGCAGATCTTGCCGTAACGCAGCTGGCTCATGTCCGCTGCGCCGGGATCGACGCCGATGGCCACGGCAATGTTGTGCACTTCCTGGCTGGCGAGGACTTCACCGCCATCGACTTCCCAGGTGTTAAGGATCTTGCCGCGCAACGGCAGGATCGCCTGAAACTCTTTATCCCGAGCCTGCTTGGCCGAGCCGCCTGCGGAGTCACCTTCCACCAGGAACAGCTCGGAACGCATCGGGTCCTGCCCGGCGCAGTCCGCAAGCTTGCCAGGCAATGCCGGGCCTTGCGTGATGCGTTTGCGCTCGACTTTCTTGCTTGCCTTGAGACGACGACCAGCGTTGTTGATCGCCAGTTCAGCCAGCTGCATACCCAGATCGGAGTTCGCATTGAGCCACAGGCTGAACGCGTCCTTGACCACGCCGGACACAAACGCCGCCGCCTCACGTGAAGACAGACGCTCTTTGGTCTGGCCGGAGAATTGCGGCTCCTGCATTTTCATCGACAGGACGAACGCAATCCGCTCCCACACGTCTTCCGGCGCCAGCTTCACGCCACGGGGCAGCAGGTTGCGGTATTCACAGAACTCGCGCATCGCGTCCAGCAAGCCTTGGCGCAAACCGTTGACGTGAGTGCCGCCCTGCGCCGTAGGGATCAGGTTGACGTAGCTTTCCTGCACGCTGTCGCCACCTTCCGGCAGCCAGAGCAGCGCCCAGTCGACCGCTTCTTTATTACCGGCGAAGCTGCCACAGAACGGTTCGTCCGGCAGGCGCAGGAAATCACTGACCGAATCCTGCAAATACGAGCGCAGGCCGTCTTCGTAATGCCATTCGACTTTCTCGCCAGTGGCTTTGTCTTCGAAGCTGACCAGCAGCCCCGGACAAAGCACAGCCTTGGCCTTGAGCACGTGCTTGAGGCGGCTGACGGAAAACTTCGGGGTATCGAAATATTTAGGGTCCGGCGCGAAATACACGCTGGTCCCGGTATTGCGCTTGCCGACGGTGCCGACCACGGCCAACTCCGAGGCTTTATAGCCGTCGGTGAAGGTCATTTCATATTCGTTGCCATCGCGTTTTACCCGCACCTTGACCAGGGTCGACAGCGCGTTGACCACCGAGATGCCCACGCCATGCAGGCCGCCGGAGAACTGGTAGTTCTTGTTGGAGAACTTGCCACCAGCATGGAGCTTGGTAAGGATCAGCTCGACACCCGAAACACCTTCTTCCGGGTGAATATCCACAGGCATGCCACGGCCGTCGTCGGAGACTTCCAGAGAATTATCGGCATGCAGGATGACCTGCACCGATTTGGCATGACCGGCCAGGGCTTCGTCGACGCTGTTGTCGATGACTTCCTGGGCGAGGTGGTTCGGACGCGAGGTGTCGGTGTACATGCCCGGACGCTTGCGAACCGGGTCGAGGCCCGAGAGGACTTCGATGGCGTCTGCGTTATAAGAGCTAGCGCTGGGAGTGGCCATGGGGTCTCGTCATCAGAAATTCGTGGAAAAACCTGTAGGAGCTGCCGAAGGCTGCGAACAATTTGAACCAAACGGTGAGATTCGATCCATTCGCAGCCTCCGGCAGCTCCTACACTTGATCTGGGTATTGCAACAATTCAGGGGCAAATCCGGCAAAACTCAACAGAGCTGGCAACTGCGCAGCGAAGCCTTGATAGCTGTGGTCGCCGCCTGCCTGGATACGCAACGCGCATGCCCGGTAAAACGTTTCGGCGCGTCGATAATCAAGGGTTTCGTCGCCAGTCTGCAACCAGACCTGATAACGCTGTGGATCGTGCGGCGCAGGCACTTGCAGCTCAGCCAGCGCGTGAACATGGTCGTGGGTCAACTCCCAGGTTTCACCGGTGTAGAAGTTCTGCTGGGGCCCGACAAACCCGTCAAACAGCTGGTGCGGATTGACAGCCGGGTTGATCAACACCGCCTTGAGGCCATGACGCTCTGCCAAATGAGTCGCATAGTAGCCGCCGAGCGAGCTGCCGACCAGCAGCGGCCGACCGAGCTCGGCAATCGCCGATTCCAGCTGGACCATGGCCTGACGCGGATGGTGATGCAATTCGGGTACGCGCAGCTGCTCACTCAGCCCCAACGACTGCATCAGCGCAATCAGCTGGGTGGCTTTTTTCGACAGCGCCGAGCTGTTCAGGCCGTGAATATAAAGCAGAGTGGGTTGTTCGTTGTTCACGCCGTCCGCTCCTGGAGCACTGAAGGGTGCAAAGCCGCGCAGTTTACAGGGACTAACCGGGAAAGACTCGTTTACCTATGTTTCAGGGTAAAGATCAGTAACCGTCGCCGCAGTAGTCCACTTCAAAATCAAAGCCGACCACCCGAGAGACGCCAGTTGCCAACCGTCCGTCGTCGTGCAGACGCAGCCAGCGGTAGCCGGGCGCCGTGGTATCAACCTTGAAATCGACACTGCCCGGCGCGAACTGGATACAGGTGGACGGCGACGCCAGCAGCCTCACGTCATTGCGCATCTGGTCATATTCCTGATGCACATGCCCCCAAAGCACCGCCCGTACTTGCGGAAAACGCTCCAGCACGGCAAATAAAGCATCCGGATTGCGCAAGCCGATCGGGTCCATCCACGCACAACCAATAGGCACCGGATTGTGATGCAGACAGACCAGATGATGGCGCTCAGGGGCTTCACTTAGGGCTTGGACCAATAACTGCAACTGCTGATCCTGCAGATAACCGGGCACCGAACCCGGCACTGAGGAATCCAGCAAGGTCACCCGCCAGTTGCCGATATCGATCACCGGATCAAGCAAATCACTCTGCTGCGCGGCCTGGTGCATCTCCAGCGATTCATCATGATTGCCGGGAAACCAGCGCTTGGGAGCCTGAATTTGATCACTTAACTGCCGAAACGCCTCGTAAGACTCGACACTGCCGTCTTGCGAAACATCGCCACTGGCAACCAGCAGATCCACATGGGGCTGCTCGGCCAGCACCAACTCAATGACTTTCTGCAGACTCTCGCGGGTTTTCATGCCCAGCAGCGTGTCCTCCGCCGTGGCGAACAAATGGCTGTCGGATAGCTGGACGAGCAAGACTGAGTCAGTAACGGGGACGTTGGGCAAAAGCCATCTCCTTGGGGCAGAGTCTGGCGATTATGGTGGGAAGCTGACGGGTCGGCAAATCGGGGAATGAGCGGTGGGTCGCAGATACGAATTTCCGTAGCTCACGAGCAGCGCGAGGCAGCGATGGCGATGCGTCTGACACGGTGTGATCACTGTGGGAGCCGAGCTTGCTCGCGATAAGGCTTGACCCGATTGACCTGCTATCTGCGTCACCTGCATCGCGGGCAAGCACCGCTCCCACATGAGCTCATTCCAAATCAGACTTCACCGCACCGCCTCAAACTCATGCCCACACGCCAGGCAATGGCTCAACCACTCCCCCAAAAACAGATTCAGCTGAGCCTTTTCATCCGGCTGGTGCATGTGCTCATTGGGATACGGGTAAATACCCCGGAAGCGCCGCGCATGTTCGGCGCCGATCACTTCAGCCATGCGCGCGTCGTGGTAGACCTGCACTTCCAGGCTCGGGATCGGTAGCCATGGCAGGCTGTGTTCCTGGCGCACCTGCAAGGTCGTGGTGTAGGGGCAATCGAGCAGTACTTCAACCGCCAGCACGCCAAGCATTTGATCGCCTTGAGTGACGGCGACGCGGCGTGAGCGTTGGGCGTTGCGCATGTCCGGCAGCAAACGCATCAAGCGCGCATAGTTGGCCTCGCAGGCAGCTTGCAGCCCGGCAAGATCAACTCGGTAGCGCTCGCGCATCAGATTCACGACCATAACCCCCTGACTTCGGTGCGGTTCAATGCCAGCCATTGCAGGGCAATGATTGTCGATGCATTGATGATTCGCCCATCGCGCACGGCTTGCAGTGCATCATCAAATGACCACACCGTGACGCGGATATCTTCACCCTCTGACTCCAGCCCGTGCAATCCCCCCGCCCCCTCACTTTCACAGCGCCCCAGGAACAGGTGAACAAACTCATCACTGCCGCCGGGTGAAGGAAAGTATTTGGTGATCGGCCACAAGGCGCTGAAGACAATCCCAGCTTCCTCTTCTGCTTCGCGGTGAGCAACTTCTTCTGGTTCTTCCGCTTTGTCGATCAGCCCGGCCACCAGTTCGATCAACCACGGGTTGGCGGTTTTCTCCAGCGCGCCCACCCGGAACTGCTCGATCAACACCACTTCATCGCGCTTGGCGTCATACGGCAGCACGCAAACCGCGTCGTGACGCACGAATAGCTCGCGACTGATTTCGGTGCCCATGCCGCCTGCAAACTGCTCGTGACGCAGATACAATTTGTCCAGTTTGTAGAAGCCCTGGAAGCAGTTCTCGCGTCGGGTTATTTCAAAAGCAGTCGGGGTCGATCGGGTCGGTTCAGTCATGTGGTTCTCGCTTGGTGCAAATCGTAACGTGACGCCATCCTAACGCGCATCGCCAATCAGATGCAGCCCCCTTGAAGATGCAGGGTAGACGGCCAATAGCGAAACGAACTCTAATCCGCCCAGCGGCGAACCGATGTGTTTGTTTGCAGTCCAAGCAGCCTGAACTCGAACAACGTAACCGTCTTCATTGCCACCGCAAAGGATCAACATGTCGTTATTGAGGATCGCTTCACTGGCTTGTCTGGCACTCATGCTGGGCGCCTGTCAGAGCCTGTTCCAACCCAATTTCCGTGCGCCACTGCAAGTGCAGCGCGACGCGTCCGAGCTGATCAAGCCGGGCTGTACCACGGCCGATTGTCCGCTGGTGAATATCGACACGGTGCATTTTGCCGATGAACCGAAGCTGGACGCCATCGTGCAGAAAACCCTGCTGCAACTGACCCGCAGCGATTCGAGCGGCCCGCTACCTGCTACGCTCAAGGATTATCAAGAGCAGTAT
>Ga0308159_1002903_pt1 | contig 18630 bp, 20 predicted proteins | sample PhyCR1_FD_201040 | JGI IMG/M metagenome (GOLD analysis project Ga0308159, IMG submission 201040) | Phyllosphere microbial communities from UC Gill Tract Community Farm, Albany, California, United States - DLSLC.R1 | ecosystem: Host-associated > Plants > Phyllosphere > Unclassified | place: USA... | reverse complement strand
AAATATTGAATACCTTATTTAATGATAAAGCTTACAGTGATTTAACAAAGGAAGTTGATAGTGTTTACCCTAATTTAAAAGTTCAGGAAGCAGGTTTAACAGAAACTTTTAAATACATCAAATACTATTACCCGAAGGCCAAAGTGCCAAAAATAATTTCATTTGTTTCGGGTTTTGCTTATCAGATGCCCGTTGGAGACAATTATTTGGGTATAGGTTTAGATATGTTTTTAGGTAAAGAGAGCAAGTTTTATGGTGCCATAGTTCAAAGTGTTCCTTTGTACCTATCGCGAAGATTTACTCCCGAATATATTGTGCCCCGGGTAGCAGAAACCTATGCTCATGAGGACTTGTTTCCAGAACCTGATGAAAACCGGACATTATTATCCAAAATGATTTTCCAGGGAAAAATTCTTTACTTTCTGGATCAGGTATTACCGGAAGACATGCCAGACTCTACCAAAATTGGCTACACACAGCAACAATTACAATGGACCCAAGATTTCGAAGGTAATATTTGGGCTTACTTTTTGGAAAACAACTTCCTTTATGAAACCGATTATCACAAAATCCAGGTTTTCCTTTCTGAAGGACCATTTACACCGGCATTGGGCGACCAAAAGTCGGCGCCAAAACTAGGCGTATGGACGGGCTGGCAAATTGTGAGGAAATACATGGCCGAAAATCCGAAAGTAACGCTACAGCAACTCATGGCAGATAACGATGCGCAAAAAATTCTCAATCAATCTAAATATAAACCGAAACAGAAGTAAACGTTGGCAATTGGAACGGCTCAGGCAACAAACAAATTAGGCGGTTCTTCAGTTTAAACATCAAGTATTTGTAAATGAGAGTAGGTATCGTATTATCAGGAGGAGGAATTAGAGGGATAGCTCACCTTGGCATTCTTAAGGCATTTAAGAATTTGGGAATTACCTTCAGCCACATCAGCGGAACAAGTGCGGGAGCAATTGCAGGCGCTTTTTTTGCAGCAGGAATTGATCCCGAAGAAGGACTAAGCATTTTCTTAAAAACTAAACTCTGGCGCTTTATTCGCCCGGCCGTTGGCTCACTGGGGTTGATAAATATTGAAAATACCGCACAGATACTTAGAGAATATTTTCCTGAAGATAGCATCGAAAAACTGAAAATACCATTTACAATTGCGGCTGTAAACTTTAGTGAAGGCCGCTTGGTATATTTTACCAAAGGACCATTGATCAGGGCCATACAAGCGTCAAGTTGCATTCCGGGTATTTTTAAACCCATAATGATTGATGGGCAGATGTACGTTGATGGAGGAATTCTGAATAATTTCCCAGTCGAGCCTTTAATGGAAGAATGCGATTTCATTATTGGTTCATCTTGCAATCATTTAAAACCTGTAGATAAAATTACAGGCATTACCAATTTAATGGGACGAGCAGGAATTATGTCGATAAACCATGATATGGAGCGTAAAGCTAAGTTCTGTAATGTGATGATTGAACCAAAAGGTTTAGGTGCTATCAGTACTTTCGATATGAAACGGGCGGAAGATATTTATTGGCTGGCACACGAAGAGGCCTTAATTACCATTAAAAACACCCCAGAAATCAGGGAACTTATCACGCCAGTCCGCTAAAAGTGAATTTGCCCGCCCACAAGTAAGACCAGCTGTAGGATTCTAAAGCAAAATTATAGCTAGAGACTTCGCATGCCAAGGGGTCAGGCAAATTAAAAGATTTTCACCTTCCCCTATTTCCATCATGCTTTTAAAGCCCCCTTCAGGGGGTTTGGGGGTTTAGGCTAACCAATCTTTCCCCGTCCAAAACCGGAATAGCCTTACAAACATTTAACTGCAAACAAAACACCACATCATCCTCAATATCTAATTGTGCTAAACGGTGACTGTGAGAAGATTTATGTAGATATTTCCTTAAATCGTCTTTTGCAAGCAGGTATAGATCCTCAGCTGCAACGCTGGAATCATCGAAGTGTTGAAAATTTTTGCGCAATTGATTTACAACTGCACCAGCAAACAAGGTATCTTCCAGGTTAAATTGGTCTTTCCATCCAGCGCAAAGTAGCAGCACATTCTTATCCCGGCTTGCCAGGTAATTACAAAGCGAATCTAAATTTAAAAATGAACCAATCACCACCTGATAAGCCCGTTTATTGGCCAAATGCAATGCCTTAGTTCCGTTTGTGGTAGTAAGAACAATTGTTTTTCCTGCCACTTTTTCTTTAGTATAAGAAAATGGCGAATTCCCAAAGTCGTAACCTACCACAACTTCACCATTCCGCTCCGCAGCTAATAAATAACCTTTATCGCTGTAGTTTAAGCAATCATCTACATTGGCAACCGGAATAATGGCTTCTGCACCATTTTCAATTCCGTAAGTTATCGACGAGGTAGCCCTTAAAATATCAATAACAACCACAATACTTTGCTCAATATCATACAGATCGATCAAAGCAGGGGTTAAACAAACTTCTATTTTTTTTGACATCTTTGAAGTTATGGGTTATAAGTTATAGGTTATAAGTCTTAAAACGTACAACCTATAACTTACTACTTATCTATTTATAAAATGGAAACTTGACAACTTTAGCCTTAATCGGGGTATTGCGAATGTTGATGAAAATTTCCGTTCCTTCTTGCGAAAATTCTTTAGCTACATAGCCCATACCAATTGCTTTCTGTAACGAAGGTGCCTGAGTTCCAGAAGTTACCTTACCAATAATATTTCCATTGGCATCAGCGATTTCATAATCATGTCGAGGAATTCCTCTGTCAATCATTTCAAAACCAATTAATTTCTTTTGAATGCCAGCTTCTTTTTGTGCTTGTAGTGCATCAGAGTTTGTAAACGGTTTTGAAAACTTGGTAATCCAGCCTAAACCAGCTTCAATTGGCGAAGTAGTATCATCAATATCATTTCCATACAAACAGAAACCCATTTCTAAACGCAACGTATCACGGGCACCTAAGCCTATTGGCTTGATATTATAAGCTGCACCAGCCTCAAAAATTGCATCCCAGATTTTATCTGCATGCTCATTATCAAAATAAATTTCAAATCCTCCTGCACCAGTATAACCCGTAGCCGAAATAACGACATTATCAACGCCTGCAAATGTTCCCTTAACGAATGTATAATACTCCATCGAAGCCAGATTAACATCTGTTAAACTCTGCAAAGCATCAGCCGCTTTTGGTCCCTGAATTGCCAACAAAGAGGTTTTCTCAGAGATGTTGTGCATCTCCACGTTTTGATTGTTAAACTGTTTAATCCAGTTCCAATCCTTTTCAATGTTCGATGCATTAACAACCAACATATAGGTTTTTTCATCTATACGGTAAACCAAAAGATCATCAACAATTCCCCCATCTTGATTAGGTAAACACGAATATTGAACTTTGCCATCGTATAATTTTGAGGCATCGTTACTGGTTACCCTTTGAATTAAATCTAGAGCATTTTCACCTTTCAATATAAATTCACCCATGTGGCTCACATCAAAAACACCTACACTATTACGCACCGTTGCATGTTCAGCGTTTATACCCTCGTAAGTAACAGGCATATTATAACCTGCAAATGGAACCATTTTAGCGCCTAAAGCGATGTGTTTTTCTGTTAATGCGGTGTTTCTCATGAGTAAATTTTAGTTGCGCAAAAGTAATAAGAAAACCGGAATGTTTAAGCCTTAAATTTTTGGCTTTTTAATTGGATATGGAAAAGAATGCAAGCGTTTCATCGCACTTTCAGTCCTGCTTACCGCCTTATTTACCCGATGAAAAAACCGGGACTCGTCTTCGTTCCAATCAGGTTTACATTAACTAATTTGTACTTAAATTTAAGTTGTAATAAAGGTAGTGAGTTGATATGTTAGTTAAAGCAGTTGCGAAATATGTAAATTAGAAAATTAAATCACTAACCGAATAAACATACAATGGCAACAAAAATAATAAGTACCACGCCAGAATCAGAAATTCTAAGCACAAAAAACTTTGATGCTCCTCGAGAACTCCTTTATGAAGCATAGACAGATCCAGCACATTTGAAAGACTGGTGTGGACCAAAAGGTTTCACCAATATCTTCAATATTTTCGACTTTCGCGTAGGAGGCAGATGAAGCTTTATTGTGCACGGCCCAGGTAAGGGTAACTATCCTAATGAATGTGAATTTACAAAAATCGAAGTGCCATCGCTAATAGCCTGGAAAAGACATTCAAAACCTCACTTTCAAGTTTTGGCCACTGTTGAAGAAACCGCTAAAAACGAAACGCAGGTTGGTTTTTAAAATGCTGTTCAGTTCTCCAGAAGAGTATAATAAACTCAAGCCTTCGTAGTGGATACAAAGAGGAAATTCTAATCGATTGGAATAGATTGAATAAGATGGAATAAGTGAAACCAATTTATGCTAAATTACAAACTTTAAGAAACACCAGATCATGACTAAAATTCGCTTCCAATTGCTCATCTGCTTCCTTATTTCTTCAACGAGCCAGGTTATTGCACAAAGCAAAATGACTAGAAAAGAATTAAAACCTTTTATCGGGAATTGGAAGGGAAGACTTACTTATATCGATTATTCTTCAGGTAAATCCTATACCATGCCTGCCAATATCGAGATTAAGAAGGGTTTAAACGCTAACGAACTATTGATCTCTAATATCTATCCTAACGAACCCAAGGCCAATTCAGTTGATACCCTAATTATTTCTGCAAAAGGAAATAGCTTCGATGGAGCAGCTGTAAAATCGATTTTAAGATTAAGTGTCGGAAGTACTCAAATTATAACGGAAAGTAGCGGTACGGATGGAAATGAAAAGAAACCGGCGCTGATTAGACATACTTATACGATCAGTAAAACGAATTATTCAAACACAAAAGAGGTACAGTTTTTCGGGGAAACAAAATGGTTGAAGAGACACGAATACAGCTACTTAAAAAGCATGTAATGATTCACGCTGTGATTAATCCTTCATAAATCTCCAGCATTTTACCAGCAATCAATTTTATCCCGTGGTCATTCTCCACTGTTTTTCGGGCATTCTCTCCTATCTCCATCCAGCGCTTCGGATTAATAATACATTGCAAAATGTAGCGGTAAAATTCGTCGGCAGAATCTGCTATTAGAATATCATGCCCATGTCGGCAATTAATTCCTTCAGCTGCGGTAGTGGTAGCGATAATACATTTTTTCATTGCCATGCCTTCAATAATTTTCACCCGCATGCCTGTTCCAGAAATGAGTGGCACAATCATAATCGCTTTCGAATTCATAAATTCAATCGCATCAAAAACTTCTCCCTCAACAATTAGATTATCCGAATCATATTCAAAAAAATGTTTCTGCATATTTTTACCGGCGATGTAGAAACGAAGGTCTTTATTCAATTTTTCAATATCTGGCCAAATATCATCAAGAAACCACTCCAACCCTTCCTGATTTGGACGCCAGTCCATTGCCCCCAGATGAAATAGCGTAGGGAAACTCGTTTTCGTTTTATCAACTTTATACTTTTCTAAATCAATGGCTACGGGGAAAACTGTCATCGGCACTTCGCAACCAAACCTGATAATACTTTGCCTGTCGGGTTCGCTAATGGCAAATATTTGATGGAAACGGTTAATTTGATCCGTTTCATAAGCTTTTAACCGTTGAGCTAAAAAGGCTAAATACTTTCTTCTGATTAAAAAACTTTCAGAGTGAGACAGTCGTTCCCACATCGTAAACTCGATATTATGGGCCCGGTAAATGAGCTTAGCATTGCTATTTGCTTTCACAATATCCAAGTAAGGCACTACAAATAATCCTTCGAACTGGATGACATCAAAGACATTTTCCCGCAGAATATTTTCGAGTTGCCGTGCTGCATCCTCACTAAAATATCTGGAAACGTTATACGATTCATTGGTGAAAATGTTAAAAAAAGCAGACCATACATTTACTTCGGTGTCAAGATCTACCGTATCATACTTGATCTTTTCGAAAATCGGATCGTAAACATCCTCCATATCAATCCGCCCTTTCATAGGGTTTAAGCTAAACAAAGTAATGTCTGCACCAAGTTGCAGCAACCCTTTCATGGTATTATAAACCACAATTGGATAACCACTATTTGGCGGGAAGGGGATCCGCTTAGTAATTAACAGAATTTTCACAATGTGGTGAATTTAACTAATTTAAGCGCTCTTTTAAAATTTATTAGTCACGGAGAGCAACAAATTTTTTGTTCAATACATCGAGTTTTCTTACTCTTCCTATTTTATTCTCGTACACGCTAAATTTACCCTCGGACTCTGTTCTAATGTCATCATAGGTTGGATTGATTATCCAGTTACCTCTCGCATCTACAATGCCATATTTTTTGTTTTTTGAATCTTTAGCCACAAAATGGCCTTTATTGAACCATTCCCGATCATCTTTATGGAGCTTCAAAGTCACTTTTTTAACTACATTTTCCGGCTTAGCATTCTCAACATAAATCATTATATAATCTACAGGGCCAGAATAAAAAGTTGTAGCGAAGGTTTTTGTGTCCTTTTCGACTGGCTTTTGTTGAAGATTTTTAGCTAAATAATCATCCACTTCCTGTTTCGATTTTAGTTCTTGTTTATCCATTAGATCAATTGCTTTTTGGTAAATGGGCAATGATTTTTTCGCCCATTCTAACACAGTTATCGAGGGGATTGAATAACTTGTACGCCCTGAACTTTTTAGCATTTTGCCGTTTTTATAAAAGCCGAATGTTTCGCCAATGCGATTATCAATAGCTTTGGGATAGCTTACTTTTACCTCTCCGTTTTGATTGCCTCGCCATTCAATTTGAGCACCGTCAGTCTTGACTATTCTGTTCACACTATCCAATCGATACCCTGTAAAGCTTTTATGCCTAAATTTCACATCAAAATCTACCATCTTAACGGGTTTATCGCTTGGAATTAAAAATTCATTGTAACCCAGTTGGCTGCCATCTGCATTCTCCTCATCTAGCTTAGCAGTATCTAGGGTTTTATAATTTCCGTTTACGGCCAAAGTGGTTCCGTCCCAAAAATGTAGGCTTGTTGGAATAAACGTTGGGTCATTTGCAATAAGCGAATTGTCTTCAATCTCCAAACCTAACATGTCTTTCAAATCGATAACATCAACAGAGACCTTAATTAGGTTGTTTGGTTTGATCACTTCGGCATCAATTTGTTCATTTTTTTGAATGTAGGATGCGAATTGATCAACGGTGAAATACTTTACTTGATCTACAGTAAAATTATTTTCATCTTTTTCATCAAAATCATTCTTTCCAGACTGATTGGAAGGTTTTATGCGTAAACTCGTTAAATCAATAATGTTTTCAATTTCATCGACATGCGCCTGTAACTCATCTCTTGTTTTGCGCAAATCGTTATCAACATTGCATGCTGAGAGAAGGGTAAAAAAGCAACAAATTAGTGTGAATAATTTAACCTTATAAAAGTGATTTGTTTGAGAGCACGTCATAAAAATTTTATTTTTAAAAATGAATTGATTTATCAGACAAGATAAAAATGAATTTTAATAAAGCGAATTATATCGCCTTTGAAAACAAGTCGAGTTGAGGATCGCTTACATTAAAAGTTTTGCGATGAAAAGGCGATAAACCTATCTCAATGACTGCTTTACGGTGGGCAATGGTTGGGTAGCCTTTGTTTGATAGCCAATTATAATGTGGAAAATCGAGATGAAGGTTGCTCATGTACTCATCGCGATGGGTTTTTGCCAGAATAGAAGCTGCAGCAATATTCAGATACTTTCCGTCGCCTTTTATAATGCAGCTGTGTGGAATCTCCGGATAAGCTTTGAACCGATTTCCATCGATAACAAGGTAACCAGGCCTAGTGTGAAGCTTCTCAACTGCTCTATGCATCGCCAGAAAAGAAGCATTAAGAATGTTGATTCGATCGATTTCTTCATGATCACACGAAGCTACCGCCCAGGCCAAAGCTTCCCTTTCAATTATCGGGCGCAGTAAATCTCGCTGTTCGTGTGTTAATTGTTTTGAATCGTTTAAGCCTTCTAACACAAAACCTTTTGGTAAAATTACCGCCGCGGCAAACACCGGACCCGCTAAACAGCCTCTTCCAGCCTCATCGCAACCGGCCTCTAAAAATTCTTCCTGATAACAAGCTAATAACATCATGCAAATTTAAAGAATAACGATTAAAATTTGTGAACAGGATAAGAAAGGGTTAAATTAGTTTTAAACAACTTTTAATGAAGAGGCTAAAATTACTACTTATACTTCTATCTTTTTGTAGTAGTGTTTTAGCTCAAGGCAACAAAAAAGCACGCATATATCCACCCACTGAAGAAGAAGGCAGTATTCTTGAACAAAGATGGGATTGCATGTTAAGGAATAATTATACTGTTAGCGAAAGGTTGAAAATATTTCCATTTAGCACGTATAAAAAAGTTGTTTTGGTTTCTTTCGAACCGCAGGAACCAACTCTAGATACTATTGCAGATGTAGATGGAAATCCTTTGTTAGATGATAATATCAAGCAAGATTCTATTGGTTATTTTCCTGTAAAGAACAAGAGATTCTACAAAACTAAAGCTCTTGAGATAAAAATTTTGACAGGAAAAGAGATTGCTAAATTGACACACATCCTTTACAACATTGGCGTTAAATCAAACAAAAGTTATCATGGCCTTAAAAATTTTGAGAAAGGCGCTAACTGTTACAATCCTAGAAATGCAATTTTATTTTTTGATGACAAAGGTAGTGTTCCAGAATACATAGAGTTTTGCTTTGAGTGCAAAAGACGAAAAGTGAGTTCAGAAAAAGTTAAATTGAATGTATTTTGCAACCAGAAATATGATATTATTAAAGCATTCTTTATATCTACGGGAATTAAGTATGTTGAAGAAAACAATAATTAGCCAATGAGATACAATGAAGTCCTTGCTAACCGTGTACGCGAAAAATTAATGCTTTTACCAGATGTAGAAGAGAAGGAAATGTTTGGTGGGTTGGTTTTTATGGTAAATGATAAAATGTGTATCGGAGTGATGAAAGAAAAATTGATGCTTAGGATTAATCCTGGAATCTTAGCATCACTGGATAGCCAAGATGGATGGGAGCAAATGATGATGAGTAAAACTGTTATGAAGGGTTATATTTTAGTTTCAGAAGATGTGCTAAATAGAAAAGATGAACTCAGTTTTTGGGTAGACACAGCCTTAGCGTTTAATCCCTTTGCTAAAGCATCAAAGAAAAGAAAAAGTTAAACCGTAGTATTCTGCCCCTTTACATCAAAAGCATCCCTTAAACCAATTGCTAAAACATTGAAAGCATAAACGGTGAGCATAATTGCCAAACCAGGTAAAACTGCTAGATAAGCGGCATCCATAATGATATAGCCATAATGTTCTTTGATCATGCTTCCCCAGCTTGGCATTGGCGGCTGCGCACCGAAACCCAAGAAACTCAGTCCAGTTTCCAACAAAATAGCTGATGCAAAATTAGAGGAGGCAACAACTAAAATTGGTCCCGCAATATTAGGTAAAATGTGTTTAATGATGGTTCTTGAGGTGCTAAAGCCCAAAGCTCTTGCGGCCTCTACAAACTCCACTTCTTTCAAAGCCATTACTTGCCCACGTACCAAACGGGCCACATCTACCCATGTAGACAAACCAACAGCAATAAAAATTTGCCAAAAGCCTTTTCCAAGCGCAAATGAAATCGCAATAACCAATAGCAGCGATGGTAATGACCATACTACATTCATAAACCAACTGATTGCAGCATCAGTTTTTCCACCAAAATAGCCTGCAATTGCGCCTAAGCTAACTCCAATAAATAGCGAAATTAAAACAGCCATTAAACCAACAGATAGGGAAACACGAATCCCCAGAATCATTCGGCTTAATAAATCACGCCCGTAGATATCTGTACCTAGCCAATATGTTTTTTCGTGAACATTATATTGTTCAAATAATGTAGCGGGTGTACCAAGCTTAGAATATGGCGTACACTTGGGACAAAGTTCTCTTAAACTATACTTTATTTCTGAAGCTTTCTCTTCGTCACCGATGTATGGCGTTATAAAGACATCCTTATCTTCAATTCGATAAGACACAATTGGAATACTTGTAATACCCGACTTCTGTCCATTTAGCATTTTCCTAAAAAAACCATCCTCTTTTATATTAGGGTTTTTATTGAGAATGACAAATTTAAATGTACTTCCAGGCTGTTTCTTATTAAGGGGTAATATTTGCGTATTGGCATCAGGTGTACTATCGGGCGTAATGATATAACCTAAAATACCCATCAATACCAAGAGTAAAATAAAAATGAGACCGCCAAAAGCGAGCTTATTTCTTTTAAACTTTAACCAGACTTTTCTAGATGGGCTATTATCCATTATTTAACCATTCTGCCTTTCCAATTGTACTTACCGCTGTTTCCGGCAATACCAATGTAAACGATGTAAAGTATATGCAAAACATTTAAAACTGGGATTAATACGAGTAGTCTCCGCTTATTTGCGAAGCCGGTCACATCCCATAAAAATAATGTTTCTAAAATCATTTTAACTATCAATTGGTAAATTGTTATGGTTAAAAATCCCGGAATAAATAATCCTGTAATGAAGTTTGCTAAAATACTTAAATTGAATACCCAAACGAAAACACCTAAAACGATGATAGCTTTATTTTTATAACGTGTGCTTTTGGAAGCCCACCTTTTCCGTTGTTGGATAAATGATTTTAAGTTTTCCTTCGCCTGGGTATAAACAATAGCTGATCTGTTTTTCAGAAACCCTATTTTATCTGGATACTTTGCAGCGATTTTATGCAACAAAAGTTCGTCATCGCCAGAGGCCAAATCATCTATCCCCTTAAAACCGCCCACCTCATAAAACGTAGCTTTCTCATAAGCCAAGTTGGCGCCGTTACATGTAGATGGCTTTTTATTCCCAATTGTGGATGCACCTAAGCCAATTAGATATAGAAACTCTAAGGATTGTAACCGTTCAAAATAATTTTTCTCTTCAAAATAAGAGACAGGCGAAGAAATCATCTTATATCCCTTATCCTGATAAAATTCTACCACCGAAGTAAGCCACTTTGTACCCATCACACAATCGGCATCTGTAGTGATAATTAAATCGCCACTGCAAGAGCCAATGGCTGTTTGAATCGCCTTTTTCTTATAGGAATTTAAAGCCAGATTCTCGTTTAGCTTGATAAGTTTAACACCACGATTAGCATAAGAAGCAACAATTTCTGCGGTGTTATCGGTAGAATGATCATCGATAAAAATGATTTCTGTTAATTCCTTTGGATAATTCTGGGCAATTAATGCTTCTATTGTTCGCCCGATATTCAACTCCTCATCACGTGCAGCAACAATAACAGAAACTTTGGTAGATGGAGTGATGATACTTTTTTTATATCCATTCAGGCTATACCAGCCTTTGATAAAAGTAAGCACAAGTAAACCATAAACAATGGTTAAAGCAGCGGATAGTAGACTAACTAGTTTTAGGATTTCCAAAAAAATTGAGTTTAAAGACGAAATATGTGCCTAAGATAGCAGGAATAATAATATTTATTAGCCAAATACTGGCTGTACAGGCAATAACCGCAACGTGTTGATTGGTTACATGTTTAAATAATTCTACCGCGGTTACACTTCTGATGCCTACATCGAAGAGATCCAATGATGGCAGTGCAGATTGAATCAGGAACAAAAGGCAAGTCATCATTACGATATCCAGATACTGCAAACCAGGGATCAGCCATACAAATAAAATGAAGTATTGAAAACTAAAAACCAGATACCGGGCCAAACAGAAAAGCATGATTTTAAAAAGTTCTTTTTTTCTATATCGACCTAGAATGCTGTAAAATTTTTTGTATTTACGGGTGAATTTAAAAGAAAGCAGAATGCCATTAAGCCATTGAATATTGAAATAAAATACAATGAAAAATAAGCAGATTCCCATAGCCAAAATCACAACAGCTAGAAGAACAAGATGATCGATCGGTACAAATCTGTAAACAAAAAAGCAGGCTGCTATAGCGCCGAAAACGTTTGTCAACACCAGTTGACCAATGTTACCAACCGTCATAGCAACAATGCCCACTATTCTACGTTTTGGGGAAAGAAAAAAAACTCTTCCTCCATATTCGCCTAACCGGTTTGGGGTAAATATCGCTAATGTTAAACCGCAAAAAACAGATTCGATTGCCCTGTAAAAACTGATGCGTTCGATGTGACTCATTAATCTTTTCCACTTTGCGGCTTCCAGAAACCAGTTTAAAAACATGAGCAAGACCACGAACCCTATAATGCCAAAAATTTCGATTTGTGGAATATCTTTCAAAAGTGTTGCAAAATTCTCAAGATTTTTATTGGCAACAAGCTTATGATAAATGAACCAAAAAGCAAATACTACAATTGCAGCTTTGATTAATATTGATAATATATTTTTATTCTTGCCTGTCAAGATTATCATTTTAGTTTGCAAATATGCTTAATATTGCTGTAATGTTGAATGAAAAAAAAGAACGGATAATTATGGGCATCGACCCCGGCACTGCAGTAATGGGCTATGGCATAATTTTAGAGAAGGGAAATAAAACAGAACTGATTAGTTTAGGGGTAGTTAAGATGACACACCTTGATGACCCATTCTTAAAACTGCAACGCATTTTCGAAAAAACAGTGGTGCTAATTGATCAATACAAACCAGATGTTTTAGCGATTGAAGCACCTTTTTATGGAAAAAACATTCAGGTACTCTTAAAATTAGGAAGAGCGCAAGGCATCGCAATTGCAGCAGCACTTTCCAGAAATATTTCGGTAACAGAATACGCTCCGAGAAAAATCAAACAATCCATCACCGGCAACGGAAACGCAACTAAAGAGCAAGTTGCTTCGATGTTACAAAGGTTATTGAATTTTAAAGAAACACCAGAGTTTTTAGATGCAACCGATGGTTTAGCCGTTGCTGTTTGCCACTCTTTTCAAAAAATCACCTCAACGGGCAAATCGAAAACTTATTCTGGGTGGGAGTCTTTCGTGAGCGATAACAAAACGAAAGTGAAGGGTCTGGCTGTGAAAGTGAAGAAATAATCGGTCAGTGAAACACCGACCGCCTGATTAGACACCTTTTTCGTCATTGAGAGAAATGATTCCTCCTATCATTTCGTGGCCGTCTTAATCAAAAATAAAACACTTATTGTCTTGTTATTAAGTTCTGTTTAACTTGCTTGCGGAGGTGGACCGATACTAATATCTGGTAAAACTTCAGTGTTCTGATCCAACTTCTCTTGTAATATGACGGTATAAGATGTAAGAATATCTACTGAAATTACCATAAAAACCAGACTATACCTATCATCATCATACCGAAGGAAGCTTGATGTAGCTTTTTGATCTTCGTGTATCAAAATATAACCCAAATTATCCTTCGCATAGTTGATAAACGTGAGATAGTTTTGTTCATCCATGGTTTTATAATTAAGCTGAACTATATCATCACCTAATAAGCTGATCATCAAGGCCTCATTTCTTCCTTTATATAGTTTAATAGGATCTTCATTGCTTTGAGAAATAAACCCCAAGCGACGCAGATAATCATCTACTTCCTCAAAATGATCAAAGTCGTATAAATACCAGAGTGCTTCCGGTTTAATAAGCATAGAGTTCATTTGCTAAAAATATAAATTTTAATAATGAAGTCACAGCGAAGTCGAAGCTTATTAAGCTAATAGCATCATCTAAAATACCTATAGAACCGGACAGAAGCTTTCCTAGAATAACATTTAGAAAAAGAAAAAACAGAATGCACCAGACATATAAATACCTTAAGTTAATAGCATTGGTGTCCTCGCCGACCAACTTACTTAAACGCCGATACATTCTGTCCTATCGGTTAGTACCTCCCCCATGCTCGGGAGAAAAACTCTTCTATCATTCCGTGGCAATCTCATGATGAAAATGAAATTCTATTGCCTATTTTCCATCATGTTCCTGGTTGCCCTTTCCATGGCCACCTTATTTTTTCTCACAAAATATCTAACGGTAAAGAAGGCTGCGATGCCAACAAGAACCAACATCCATAAGTTAGCAAGGGCGAGGATAATCTCTTTAAAAATAGTCCAGCCGTTTACGATGTTTAACCACAAACGGTTACCAAATGCCGGCCGATAATCGTAGAGATTGTCATTTGCAACGATCATTGTTTTAACCGTATTATCCTGGTAGAAGTTCAGCGTAATAGTGCTAAACTTCACCTTGGCATCAATACTCATGTTATCTATTTTCCGGTCGATAGATTCATCACTTAAATTCATAGAAGTTGTGATGTTAGCTGTTTTTTTGCTCGGGATTTCCCCAATTTGCTTAGAAGCATCTATCCTATTCTGGCCTTTTAACTGATTAGCCAGATAATTTATACTTTGATCATCAAGTTTTAAAGAAGAACTATTTACAAAAACAGCCATTTTCGCAATTGCGTTGGTAAACTCATCCAAGCCTTGTGCTGGGATCTTAGCTACCAAAATACCATCGGTTCGATAGGAAGTAATTTCCTTCGACGAGTCGGCTGTTAATTTAAATTTGTCGGTTTCTTGTATGGTACTATTGATAGAAAATTCGGCAACTGTTCCTCCTTCTGATCTAATAATCTGACTCAGCTTTTCTTTGGTATTTTGAACATCCTTCACACGGAAGCGCATGTCGGCAGTTTTAATAATTTTATCTGCAATTACCGTATCTGGTATTTGTATTTCTTTGGCTTCGGCAGCACTATCTGTAACGTATCCTTCTTTTTTGCTATTGCAGCCAAAAATTATTAAAATAATGGCAGCAGCAATGATATTCCTTTTCATGATTCTGGGGTTCTAATAAATTAATCATTTTAAATATTTGCTTCAAATGGCCATTAGAAGTTAGACGTTTTTGGTTAGGTTAAGTCGTCATATTTCCCCTTTATACTAAAAATAGAAATAGGTAACCCAACCTTAAAAACGTTTAAGTTTAGATGCAATAGGACTGATTTTTCCATAAAAGGAAAGGACAGTAAATAAAAAAGCCGATGATACTGGTATATCATCGGCTCTGTATTTAGAGAGAAATATTTTATGCGTCTAAAATTTTGAATACTCCTTTAATGCTGATGATGGCACCAATAAAAAGGATAATCCATGAAACCAATGATAACACCCAAGAATCGAATGCAAAACGAGCGTAAGTACCAACCATACAAATCAATACACCAAAAATCATTAATTTATATATCCCTGGCTGATTAGCCGTTTTCATACTTTCTGTATTGTGCTTTAATTCGCTGTTCTCCATAATGTTTATTTTTATGATGCAGCAAAAGTAATACTTATTGCTGAATATTTATATATGTTTAGTAACTTTTTAATCGTTCTAAACGCTGTTTTGCTTTGTCTTCATCGTTTAGTTTTTCACCGGTGTACAATGGTTTTTCCCAATCGCCATACATGGGGTTTGGTAACACAATAAATTTGATCCCGAAAAGGTTTTGATTTGCCTTTACCTGATCGAAAGTAATCTTTTGTTCACGGTAAAAAATGTTAGAAAAATCGCTCAAATTATCGCCACAAAACAAGAATATATCATGAGTTTCAGCGATTTTTTGGCGTCGAGGTTCTTTATTCGAAGTTCCTTTTGCAACTAATAAATGCGCATCATCTGCATAAGGAAAACCAAAAGCTTGTAAATTTTTAAGCGTTGCGGCATAATCCTTTTCATCGCGATTGCTGAGGTAAAAAGTTTCAATATTTTTTGAAGCTGCAAACCTCAAAAATGCCAATGCTCCTGGTACGGTATCGGCTTTCGCCAGGCTGGTCCACGCTGTCCAATCGGCAGGATTATAACTCAAGCCTTTTTTAATTTCGTGTCCTTGAAATGGAGAATTATCCAAAACGGTTTCATCTATGTCTACAATAACGCAGTTCGGTTTTTTGCTGGTATCAGCCCACATTGCTTCTTTTAGTGACAAGCGAGCGAAGTTATAAGCCTGAAAACATAACGCCCGATATTCGCCACTGGTTTGTTGCCAAAGTACGGCATTGGTGTAATCTCTGGCTGGATTTTGAGCTGACGCAAAAAAAGGGAGGAGCGATAGAATGATGAAGATGTGTTTTTTCATAACTGGAAATCATTGACAAAATAGAATTAGAGATCCAATAAAAACATAATCATTCTGGATTTCATTCCAGAATAATCATAATAATTTTGGATTATAATTAAATCTGTTTTAAAACTATATGTATCTATATCTAATTTAAATTAAACACAAAAGTAACAATAGCCTTTACCAAAGCACATAAAGACTAATTATTTGTTTTCTTTTGCCCCTTTGGCGGCAACCTCAAACGCTCAGCATAAAAAAGCCCATTTCAATTAAGAAATGGGCTTATAATATTAAAATGAGTCTTGACTCCAGACTAAACTTATCCGTTCAACGCTGCTGCACCACTTACAATCTCCGTTAACTCAGTTGTAATTGCTGCCTGACGAGCTTGGTTATAAGAAAGTTTCAAGGCCTTCAACAACTCGCCAGCGTTTTCAGTTGCTTTATCCATTGACGTCATACGGGCACCGTGCTCAGATGCGTGAGAATCTAACACAGCTTTGTATAACTGAATTTTAATAGACTTAGGGATTAATTGCTCTACAATTTCTTCCTGAGAAGGCTCTAAAATATAATCAACATTTGCTGCCTTTTTCTCTTTTTTAGTTTCTGCAACTGCTTCTACTTTTGGAAGAGGCAATAATTGTTCAGTAGTAATAAACTGTACGGCTGCGTTTCTAAAACGATTGTAAACTACTTCCACTTTATCAAACTCGCCCTTTAAAAAGCCAGCCATAATGGCATCTGTAATCTTAGTTACATTTTCAAAAGTTAAAGCAGAATACACTTCATTATTGTTGCCAATAACATTGTATTTACGTTTTTCGTAAAAATCTTGAGTTTTCTTACCGATAGAAATAATGCTTACGTTACCGTTTTTAAACTGTTCGCTATATTTTTCTGCAATTAAATTATTGGCCGCTTTAATTACGTTCATGTTAAAAGCACCAGCCAAACCACGGTTTGATGATACCGTTACAATTAAAACCTTATTAGGTTCACGCTCTTGGATAAAAGGCGATGAAGAACCTTCCAAACTTGCAGAAAGATTTCCTAAAATCTCTTTCAGTTTCGTTGCATAAGGACGTAAAGCGATAATTGCATTTGTAGCACGTTTCAACTTCGCCGCCGAAACCATTTTCATAGCTTTGGTAATTTGCTGTGTTGATTGTACCGATGCAATCCGGTTTCTTACTTCTTTTAAATTAGCCATTATTTATAATAGTCTTCAGTCTTTAGTCTTAAGTCTATAGTCGACTAACGACTGTGGACTTAAGACTGTTGACTAAATTTAGTATTTACTTGAAATCTCTTTTGCTACTGTATCTAAAACGCCAGTAATGGTATCATCAAATTTACCAGCCTTTAAAGCCGCTAAAGTTTCTGGATGACGCATTTCTAATTGAGTTAAATATTCAGTTTCAAATTCTTTAACCTTGTTAACAGGGACGCTACGCATTAAATTTTTAGTACCTGCATAAACGATTGCAACTTGTTTCTCTACCGTAAATGGAGAAAACTGCGCTTGTTTTAACATCTCTACGTTACGGGCACCTTTATCTAAAACTGATTTCGTTGCAGCATCTAAGTCAGAGCCGAATTTAGAGAAAGCCTCTAACTCGCGGTATTGAGCCTGATCTAACTTTAAAGTACCTGCTACTTTTTTCATCGATTTAATTTGAGCATTACCACCCACACGTGATACCGAAATACCTACGTTAATAGCCGGACGGATACCCGAGTTAAACAAGTTCGACTCTAAGAAAATCTGACCATCAGTAATCGAAATTACGTTAGTTGGAATATATGCAGAAACGTCACCCGCTTGAGTTTCGATAATTGGTAAAGCTGTTAATGAACCACCACCTTTAACGATATGTCTAATCGAATCTGGTAAATCATTCATGTCTTTAGCGATATCATCATTCGCATTGATTTTCGCAGCTCTTTCTAACAAACGACTGTGTAAATAGAAAACGTCACCTGGATAAGCCTCACGACCCGGTGGACGACGAAGTAATAATGACACCTCACGGTAAGCAACTGCCTGTTTAGATAAATCATCATAAACAATTAGAGCTGGTCTACCTGTATCGCGGAAAAACTCGCCAATTGCAGCACCAGCAAAAGGAGCATAAAACTGCATTGGAGCAGGATCAGCAGCCGAAGCAGCAACAACAACAGTATATGGTAAAGCGCCATTTTCTTCCAGTGTGCGTACAATGTTAGCAACGGTAGAGTTTTTCTGACCGATAGCTACATAAATACAAAACACAGGCTGGCCTGCTTCATAAAATTCTTTTTGGTTAATAATAGTATCAATACAAACAGCAGTTTTACCAATCTGACGATCGCCAATAACCAACTCACGTTGACCACGACCAATTGGAATCATTGCATCAATTGCTTTAATACCCGTTTGTAAAGGCTCATTTACCGGCTGACGATAAATTACACCTGGTGCTTTACGCTC